>OUNO011322961.1_pt1 | contig 14485 bp, 8 predicted proteins | sample 1779811 | NCBI WGS metagenome assembly OUNO01 (sample SAMEA3914804, study PRJEB12502) | metagenome | biome: forest; material: soil | place: Canada | collected 2010-06-25 | depth 0.3 m | reverse complement strand
CGCCGCCACCGCCACCACCACGCTGCGGACGCTCTTCAGCTTCGTTCACGCGCAGGGGACGACCGTCGATCATCTGACCATTCACGCCTTCGATGGCGCGCTGGGCTTGCTCGTCCGAGCCCATCGTTACGAACGCGAAGCCACGCGATTGGCCGGTGGCGCGATCGGTCACGATGTGGACATCCGTCACTTCACCGTACTGTGTGAATGCAGCACGGACGGCTTCAGTATCCGAATGAAATGACAGGTTCCCGACGTACAGACGATTTCCCATGATCACTTTCTCCTCTCGTTGCGGCTCGGAAAGTCGTCGCGAGCCCACAGCGAGAAGGGGTCGTGCCGTACCGGAACCGTTCGAATGTCCGCCCGACAATACCCCACCCGGCCCCCGCTGCAACGACAATTCGGCAGGGATTCCGGCCGTTTCTTGGTCTTGGGTCAGCGCACTCGGGCGTGTCCTAGTTGCGTTCTGTGGACGGGATGTCCCCAGGTGGCTGCTTTCCTGCGCCTTGTCCAGGGGGCGCTCGGGTACCGCATCGGCTCCCTGCGAGGCCGCTTTTCGTCGCTGATTTACGTCACGAAACCGTCGCGAAGCTTTTTGCTCCGGTAGAATCCGTCACTGGTAAACAGATTAAAAAACGGGCGGCAGCTCCGGGGTCGGGGACGCGCACCGCTTATTGATGCAGAAGTCGTGGCTATTGCAGCAGTCGCTCGAGGTTCCGCAGGCCTCGTCTTCGTTCGAGCAGCTGTTCTCCGGAGCGGGCACGCACTGCAGCACGGGGCCATTGGCATCGCGACCGGTCTGGCGGCAAAAACCGCCGCAACACTCGGCCGCTGACTCGCAGCTGCCACCGTTCGCGCGGCACGGTTCGAACGCCGCGAAAGCGCGCATGTTGCCCGACTCGAGCTCTTGTCCCGGCAAGTAGATCGCGGGATGGCTCGGATCGACCTCGCCACGGTAGTTGACGTCGATCGGTGCGAGCCAGATCTTCTTGCGCGGGCTCGGCGACTCGACCTCGTCGCCTTGCGGCTTGCCCCATTTGTCGTTGCCGCGCGGGACCGTACCACCGGGGGCGATCGTGTTGCCGTACGCGCGGCGACTAGTGAAGAGCACCCAATAGTAGCCGCCCACGGGCACGGGCAACACGCTCGGCTCGTAGTCGAGGTGTGCTTCCTCGTCAGCGCCGTACGGGAGGTAGTAGGTGCCTTGCTGGTCGTGGCCATTGAGCTGCGCGAGCGTATTGGCGACGGGCGCTTTGTCCAAGGTGGCCAAGCGCAGGTCGGCGTAGAGCGCGCCGCCTTGGTACTTCGCGGTGTCGAACGAGTCGCCCGAGTGGTACACGATGGCGCCGCTGTCGGGCAGGAAACTGGGCCACGCAACGACGTGAGCCGGGTCGTCCACGACGGTGCGCAAAAGCGCAAATTGCGGCGGAGAAACGGTGTCGTCGTAGTCCATGACCGACAGCGTGTGGCCGGCGCTGGCGTCGCGATTGTTGAACGCGATGTGCTCGCCGTCGGGTGAAAAGTTCGGCGTCAGCGCGTACGTGACCTGGTTCGTGAAGCTGGGGGCGGCGATGACTTTGCCGCTCTTCGTGTCGAACAACTGTGAGGCATAGGGGCCCACCAAACCACGCGGCACGGGTGCACTCGGCGCAATGCCGCTCGCCAAGAGGCGCGCGCCGTCTGGGGTGAGCGCGCCCAGCGCGAACACGCGCCCGTCGTTGACGATGCGGCGAACCTTGGTGGTGCCGTCTGCGGCGAGATCGAAGGCCTCGCTATCGATCGGATTGTTGTCCCAATTCACGCCCGCGACCAGCACGTTGCCTTTGGAGCTCACGCTGTGGCACACGGTGCAGCCTTGTTGCAGCACCTCGGCGTCTTTGCCGGGGCGAATGCGCATCACTCCGCCGTTTGCGGCGAGCAGCGAGCGGTAGGTGTTGTAGTAGATGGCGCCCTTCAAGCTGCCTTGCGCGACCGACCAATGCTGGATGAGCGGGCCGGTGACTGCGCTGTTCGCTAGCTCGGAGACTTCGATCTTCACCGAGCCCGCAGCGCCGGCGCTGTTGCTGAAGCCGCGCCACACGGCATCCGGAATCACGATCCGAGTCGGCGTGCTCGCGGCCGCGAACGAGGTATAGGAATAGCCCGGTGCGCTGATCTTCAGGTACGTCGCACTGACGGGCGCGCTCGCGAACTGCAGACTCGGAGCGGCGAGCCCCTGCGGGAACACCGTCTTGTCGTAGGGATACAGAAAGCGAAAATCCGCGTCCGGGCCCACGCCCTGTGCGCCCCCCGTGCCCCCTGCGATCAACGCGGTCTGCGTTTCATTCGCGATTTCACCGGGATTTTGCGTGATTTCTGCGGTGATGTCGAGCTTGGCCGAGGCGCTGACCGTACCGGCCTGCGCGATCAAGCTGACCGCGCCGGCGGCGAAGCCCGTGGCTTCGAACACGCCGTCGTCACCGATCGAGCCGAGGCGCGTGTTACTCACGCTCCAGATCACGCTCTTTGGCTCTGAGCCGTCTTCGTATTTGGCGTGCGCCGTCACGGTCAGCGGCGTGCCGCTCACGACCAGTGCGTCTTGATCGAGGGTGACCTCGAGCGCGAGGTTCGTGACGTCGCCGGGGGGCGTGGCGCCGCCTTCGCCGGTGGGGTCGACGTTCAGCTCGTTGCCGACTGCCGCACTGCCGCCCCTGCTCGGCGCGCCCGCGTCGTCGGAGGTGCCACCCAGACCTGCGCTGTCCGAGTCGCCGGCGCTGCCGCCCGAGTTGCTGCCATTCACGGTGGGCGAGGACCCACACGCGCCCACCCCGAGCGCAACGAGAGCGGAAACGGCCAGGGTCGATACGAACAGCGATCTGCGCATGGGTACTCCGCGCGCCACTCGTCTCAGCGCGCCAAGCGCTATGAACGGCTCCGGCGCCGTTGCCATAAGCAAAGAAACGCCGGAAAAACGGGGGTATTATGCCTACATCAAGGCGGCGACGATGCCGTCGGCGAACAGCCAATGCGCCCTGGGGATCGCCACGCGGCTGCCGCTGATCGCGAGCTTCCCTTGGCTCAGCAAGCGATCCCGGGCTCGCGCGCGATCCTTGGTCCACAGCTCGGTGCCGAGCTCCTCGGCGGAGCGCTCCAGATCGATGCCCGCGGCCAGCCGTAGCCCGAGCATGATGCGCTCGCTGAGCGCGGTCTCGGCGCTGAGCGGCTCGTAGCTCGCAACGAGCGGGCCGACTTGGTTCAAGTCGGCAAGCGCGAAGCTCGACGCACCTGCGACGTAGCGCTCCGGTGCCGGCGTGTTGCGGTAGCGAAAGCGCTGACCGCGCGGACCCCCTTCGAGCAGCGTACCCCACGCGCCGCAACCCAACCCGAGGTACGAGCGGCCGACCCAATAGCCGATGTTGTGTCGCGATTCCGCGCCAGGCTTGGCGTAGTTGCTGATCTCGTAGTGCTGGAAGCCCGCGCCGAGCAGCGTTTCTTCGACGGCCAGGAACGAATCGGCGACTGCGGCTTCTTCGAGGAGCGGCAGCTTGCCTTTGCGCGCCAAGGCGCCGAATTGGGTGCCGGGCTCGATCGTCAGCGCGTACGCACTGAGGTGCGTGGTGCCGAGCTCGCTCAGGATGCGAGCTTCGCGCGCGGCTGCGTCCGCTTTCTGCCCGCTGACCCCAAAAATAAAATCCGCTGACACGCGCGGCACGCCGCTCTGAATGGCGTCGCGCACCGCCTGCAGGCCGGAGTCGACGTCGTGCAAGCGGCCGAGGAATTTTAGGCGATCGCTGTCTAGACCCTGCACCCCGATGCTCACGCGGTTCACGCCCTGTGCTTGCAGCGCGAGTCCGCGGTCGACGTCGAAGCTGGTCGGGTTGCACTCGACCGTGATTTCGAGATCGCTCGCCGCGTTCGGGAGCAGCTCACGGATGCGCGCCAGCACGCGGCCGAGCTCGCTTGGCTCCCACAGTGACGGCGTGCCTCCGCCGAAGAACACGCTCGTGAGCTGGACTGCGCCGAGCGTCTGCACGCGGCGCTCGAGCTCGGCGATTACGGCATCGGCATAGGCCGCGTGGGGCAAGGACGGACGCTCCGCGGCGACGCTCAAGAAGTCGCAGTAGGGGCACTTCTTGAGGCACCACGGGAAGTGCACGTACACGCCGAGCTCTAGCCGCGTGGGGGCGGTGTCGAGCGGGACGGCGAGCGGCGATGTGTCGGTCACCTGCCCAGCCTGGCTCGGGAATCGGTCGAAGGGAAGGTGTGCTCACCGAGCTGCCAACGAGAATGCGTACTGCATACTGGCGCAAGCTCAGCGCTTCGCCGCTGGCGCTGTTGTCCCAACGCTCGCTCGACGTTGCGGCGTTAACATACCGCGACGAAGATCTGACGACCCTCGTTCTTTCGTTGAACGAGCGAACCGAAGGTGTTATGAGGCGCGCCGTAGAGTTCGGCGGGCGAGCTCTGGGGATGACGAGGCACGGGATGAATATCGGGGAATTGACTGGTATTGGGGCTATTTTGTTTGCTTCGCTGAGCGTCACCGCTGCGGCGCAAGCGGGTCAGGTTGCGGTTTGGAACTACGTCCCGGGTGTCGTTGGTAACCATATTGCGGTGAACTCCTTCAACGGGGTCTACGTATCGACCAACGACGGTTACGTTTACGAGGGCAGCAGCACTTGCACACCGGATCCGCGCACCGGCCTTTGCTTGCCGTACACGAAGTGGAAGGACACAGGCGCGCGCAACGTCTCGAAGCTCGCCTCTGATCTGTCCGGAATGGTTGGCGCTACCACCACCGACAACAAGGTGTGCGTGCGCAATGTCTACGTCCAAGGGCAATCGCAGTCTTGGAATTGCCAGAGTGGGTTCGTTGCCCCCGCAGGGGGTGCTGCGTGTTTGGGCTCATTCGCAATGAGTGCGACGAGCGTCACGACGTTGCTCTACTACAACGCGTTCTACGTGCAGCGGATGTGGGCTACTGACTGCGCCTCGAGCAGCCTGTGGCAGGACAACACGAGTCTGTACGTCTTCTACTCCAACGCGCTTCAATTCACCTACGGCTCGAAGCAATGGAACTTGCTCGATACCGGCGGCGGGGATCATGGCGTTGCCCTCTTTTCAGCGACCGGCGGCGGGTCTTTGGAACAAAGGCCGTGGTTTCTTTCACGTTATAACTTGGCCTACGCCTGGGTCGGCGATCAGGTCGTCGAGGCAGGCGCTCCACTGTCCAAGCACACCAAGATCACTTATATGACTGACCACTACGTGATCGCTTCGGGGAGCGTCTACAAGTGGAACGGCGACGTGACGGGTCACGGCACTGGTAACAGCGCGAAAGACTGGACACTCATCGTCGGTTCGCCTCCGGGGGCTGCGCTCGCAGAGATCGCATTCGCGCCTGCGTTCGATGGTCACTCGTTGGGTTTGACGAGCAGCTACCCAGGGAGCGATCTCTGGGGGCTCGACGTATACGGCAATGTGTACACGCTGGGCTACGCAGACGACACCGTAGTCAAGTGAAACGTCGCGTATGATTGGGACGCGCAGCACCCGGCGGTGCTGCGCGATATCTAGCTCCGACCGACTACGGGTTGTTTGCGACGTCGCGGCCGAGCGCGTGGTTGAGGGCGACGCGGGCAATGCGCAGGTCGACGTTGGCGTTCACCACGTCCAAGCGAGCACGCGTCAGCTCGGTCTCGGAGTCGGTGACCTCGACGATCGTGGCTTTGCCGGCGCGGTAGAGCTCGCGACGGACGCGGTAGTTCTCTTCGGCGGCGACTAGGCCTTCGCGCGAGACTTCGATGCCGAAATTGGCTTCGGCCAGGGCGTTCATGGCTTGGTTCACTTCGAGGCGTAGGCCATTTTTGAGGGAGCCCTTTTTGGCTGCGACTTCGTCGGCGTGCGCTTCGGCGGTTTTGGCTTGGGCGGAGGCGCCGAACACCGCGGTGGGGGTCCAGGACAGGATCAGGCTCGCGTCCCAGCTCGGGTTCCATTCCTTGGCGGGCGGGAAGTAGCGTGGATTGGGATTGGCATAGACAGCGTTGCCCTGTGCATCCAAGCGTGGGTAGTTCCCCGCGCGAGCGGTCGCGGCCTGTTCGCGCAGGGCGGCTTCGCTCTCGCCGAGCTGCTTCATCTCCACACGGCGCTCGAGCGCTTCGGCATAGCCGGAGTCCGGATTCGGAGGGACGGGGTACGGGGGGAGCTCGCTCAAGATGTTCTCGCCGATCTCGTAATTGTTCTGCGAAGGCTCGTTCATGATCACGCGCAGCTCTTCGGTGGCGACCGATACTTGGTTGGCCCAATGCGCGACGGTGAGCTCGGCGCTCTTCTCTTGACTCACGGTGCGCAGCACGTCCGCACGGGAGACCAACCCCGCGTCGAAGGCGTTTTTCGCGTCTTGGGCGTGCCCGCGAGCGGCTTCCAACGCCTGTTGCGCCACGTAGTTGGCGCCCTGGGCGCGGATCCATTGGTAGTAGTAAACGCGTGCGTCGCGGGCGACCGAGAGGCGAGTCGCGACCTCGTCGAACTTGGCTGAGCTCTTGTTGTGGTTCGCTTCGGCCATGCTGTTCGAGAGCCGCAGTACGTAGTCCGAGAGCGGAATCGTCAGGGTCGCCTGCAGCGTGTAGTTGTTGAAGATGACCGGGGAGAGATCCTTGTTGGTGAACTGCCTCCCAGTCATCGGATCGGATAGACCGGCAATAGGAACCGTCTTGATATCCGAGATCCGCGTGTAGCGCGCCAATAGATCGAGCTTCGGATAAAAGCGCGATTTCGTTTCATCGCGCTGTGCGTCGGCCGCATCCAAGCTCTTCTGCTTCGCCGTCACATCGACGTTGTTGACGAGTGCCCTCTTTGCGGCCTCATCCGCCGTGAGCCCGTTGCCGCTCTGCATGGACGCGAGCTTCGCCTCCAAGCTCGTGGTCACCTTGCTCACCGGAGCATCGGGCCCGACTGAGCCCGCTGGCGGGGGAGGGGGCGTGAGCGTCGTCGGCACGGGGCGTTGCGCAGGGGCGGGAGCGGCGGCTCCAGCGGGGGGCTGTGTTTGCGCTTGGACGAGCGAGGTCGAAAGGACGAGTACGAAGGGGGCGGCGTAGCTGAGCGGACGGCGGGACATGCGGCAAGACTCCTTAAACACGAACGAGGAGGTCGGAATTTATGGGTGGGGCTATTGGGCCGAGGCGCCGGGTGTCTAGCTCGGCGCCAGACTTCTACACGGTTTTTGACAAAAGCCGCAGATGGCCGATGCCATCTGCGGCCAACGTTTTGCGGTTGGGGCCCCAAAACCTGAGGGTGGGGCCCCAACCAATTCACTTGGTTGGGGCGGGAGCTGCGCTCCCGAAGACAGCGGCCCGGGCTTCATTCTGCAGGCACAGCGGACGACGCTTCGGACCGAATGACCTGTGGCGCGCTGCCACGGCGCCCGCGCCGGCCGAGCCAGCCCTTGATGTTCTCGATCGTCAGATAGAACACCGGCACGACGATCAGTGACAGCAGGGTGGAGCTGATCACGCCGCCGATCACCGCGATGGCCATGGGAGCGCGGAATTCGCTGCCGTCAGCGTTGCTGATGGCGGTGGGCAACATGCCCAGGATCATCGCCGCGCTGGTCATCAAGATCGGGCGTAAGCGCTCCGGGCCGGCTTCCAGGATTGCCTGTAATGGCGGTTCACTGTGTTCGCGCACGCGAACGATGGCGCGGTCGACCAGCAAGATGGCGTTCTTGGTCACCAGGCCCATGAGCAGCACCATGCCGATCAGCGCACCCATGGCCATCGTGTTGTTGGTCAGGAACAAGCCCAAGATCCCGCCCACGATGGCCAGGGGCAGCGTGACCATGATCGTGAGCGGGTGAATGAAGCTCTCGAACTGCGAGGCCAGCACGATGTAGATGAAGACGACGCCCAGGAGCATGGCGATGCCCATGTTCTGGTTGTTCTCGTTCATCATCTTGATCTGCCCGTCATACTGAATGGCCATTTCGGGCGCGAGCACGAGCTTTGCGATCTGCGGTTGGAACTCCTTGGCGACATCGCCCAGGGCGCGGCCGATGGGCGAGGCCCAGATCGTGATTTGGCGATTGCGGTTCTCGCGCTCGATCACCTGCGGACCGGCGGTGCGCTCGAAGCTCGCTACGTCGGATAGCTTGACCGCGCCGCTGCGCGTCGGGATCGTCAGGTTGGCGAGTGCGCTGGGGTCGTTGCGGTAGTCGCGGCCGAGGCGCACGCGGATCGGTACTTCGTCTTTGCCTTGGCGCAGGTTGCCGCTCTCTTCACCGGCGAATGCGGTGCGCACGGCGAACGCTACTTCGCCCAGGGAAAGGCCATGATCGGCGGCGCGCTGCCGGTCGATGGCAACCACGAGCTCCGGGCGACCGGGCGAGAAGCGCACTTGGATGTCGCCCACGCCGGGCGTATCTTTCAGGATTTTTTCGATCTGGTGCGCCGTCACTTCGATGTCTTTGAAGTCGGTGCCGCGCACGTTGATCATGATCGGTGCTTCGGTGGCCGCGCCTTCGACGAACGGCGGATCAGCGACCGCGACCTTCACGTCCGGCAACGACAGGGCCGCGTCGCGCGCGACGTTCTTCAAGTCCTCCAGCGTGGCCTTGCGCTCGCGCTTGGAGGTCGTGACGATGCGCCACTTCACCTTGTTCACCTCTTCGTCGGGACCGAGCGTGCTGAACACGGTCTTGAACTCGGGGTTGGCGAGCATCTTCTGCTCGGCCTGCGCGGAGTATTGGGCCGTCTGCTCCAGCGAGGTGCCGGCCGGGAACTCGGCCTCGACGATGAACTGGCCGCGGTCTTCGGCATTCACGAACTCGGAGCCCAGCAGTTTTCCGATGTAGCCCATGAAAAATAGGCTGCCGACGACGGCCAAGCCCACGATCGCCTTGTGGCGCAGTGACCACGACAGCATGGCCGCGTAGGTCTGATCCATCACACGGAACACGGCTTCGAAGGGCCGTTTCAACCAGGCGAAGGTGTTGCTCTTGTCGTGGATCGACTTCGAGAAGCGCGACGAAAGCATCGGGTCGAGCGTGAAGGCGACGAACAGCGAGATCACGACGGCCACCGAGATGGTGATCCCGAACTGGCGAAAGAACTGGCCGACGATGCCCTTCACGAAGGCGATCGGCAGGAACACTGCGACGATGGTCAGCGTCGTCGCGAGCACGCTCAGCGCGACCTCCTTCGTGCCGTCGAGCGCGGCCTCGCGCGCGGACTTGCCGCGTTCGAGGTGCTTGAAGATGTTCTCGCGCACCACCACCGCGTCGTCGATCAAGAGCCCGATGGCCAAGGATAGGCCGAGCAGCGTCATCATGTTCAACGTGTAGCCGAGCCAATACATGACGAAGAACGTGCCCACGACGCTGGTCGGTAGGGCCACGGCGCTAATCAACGTAGACCGCAAATCGAGCATGAAAACCAGGATTACGAGGATCGCCATACCGCCGCCGAATACGATGTCGTGCTCGACCTGGTGCACCTGCGGCTCGATGATCGCGGCTTGATCGATGATCAGCTCCGAGCGCAGCCCGGGGGGAAAGGCCTGGAGCAGGCTTGCCATCTTGGCTTGCACCGCGCGGGAGACCTCGACCGTGTTGGTGCCGGATTGCTTACGCAGCTCGAGCGTCACGCCCTCTTGGCCGTTCACCACCACGCGGGTGCGGGCTTCGGCGAAGCCATCGTCGACCTTGGCGACGTCGCGCAGCTTCACGGCCGAACCATCGGGCGCGGTCGCGACGATGGTGTTGCGCACTTGCTCGGCGTCCTTGAACTCGCCGACGGTGCGCACGCTCACCTCGCGCTTGCCTTCGTCGAAGTGGCCCGCGGGCACGTTCATGTTCTCGGCGCGCAAGCGCTGCACCACTGCGGCTGGGCTCTGGCCGAGCGCGTCGAGCCGCGCGCGGTCCAAATCGACCTGAATTTCGCGGGTCGCGCCGCCATTGACGCTCACCTGGGCCACCCCTTCGACTTGCTCCAACGCGGGGCGCAGCACGTCATCGGCGTATTTGCGAGTGGCCGAGAGCGCGCTCGTGCCACGCAGGGTGTAGGTCAGGATGGGCGAGGCCGTGACGTCGAAGCGGTTGACGATCGGCTCTTTGGTGTCGGTCGGGAATTTGTAGCGGGCTTGGGAGATGCGCTCGCGCACTTCGGTGGCCGCTTCGTTGATGTCCACACCCAGGTTGAACATCACGATCATCTGCGAGGTGCCTTCACGCGAGAACGTGCGCACGCGATCGATTCCGTTCAGGCTCACCACTGCGTCTTCCAACGGCTTGGTGACCAGGTTCTCGACCTCGGCCGGGCTCGCGCCGGGGTAGGGCACGGTGACGGCGACGGCGGGGAACGTCACGTCCGGGAACAAATCGGTACCCAAGCGCGCAAAGCCGACGGCGCCCAGCACGAGCATGGCCACGGTGATCATCACGGTGAACACCGGCCGCTTGATCGCGATCTCGGAAATGTTCACGGCGCGGCCCCTTCGACGGCGACGCGGTCGCCGGTTTTAGCCTCGGGCTTCGGGGAAACCACGACTTGGTCCGTTGCTTCCAGGCCGCTGCGCACGAGCAGTGCGCCGTCTTTGCCCAGCGCGAAGCTCACGTGCCGACCGACGAGCGCGCCGTTCTGCACGGTGAACACTTCGTCTTGGCTGCCGGGGCGCAGTGCCTCGTGTGGTAAGCGCAACACCGGCAAGGGCGCGCCGCCTTGCACGCGCGCGCGCACGAAGGCACCCGAGCGCACGACGCCCTTGGCATTGTCGAACAGCGCTTCGAGCGGGACGCGGCGCGTGTTCGGGTCGACCGCGCCCAGCACGGTGGAGACCGCGCCGTTCACGACGCCGTGCTCGGTGCTGATCTCGACGACCGAGCCCGGGTGCAGCAAGCCCGCGTCGCTCTCGCTGACCGAGGCCTTGAGCTTGAGCTGGCTCAGGTCCATCAGCTCGAACAAGACCATGCTCGGGCTGACGACCGTGCCCACGCCGTCCGGCACGCGCGTGACGGTGCCGGTGAAGGGCGCGACTAGCGTTTGGCTCTGTAGGTTCACTTGGCTCAGCGCCAGGCCTGCCTTCGCAGCATCCAACTGCGCGGCGGCCAATGAACGTTGCTGCGCGCTCTGCACGCCCATCGATTCGGCGATCGCGCCAGAAGCGACCATGGTGCTGGTGCGGCGCGCGTTGTCCTCGGCCAGGGCGAGCTGGGCTTGGGCTGCTCGCAGCTGCGCGTCGGAGGCACGCACTTGAGCGCCCGCCTCACTGCTGTCGAGCGTGCCGAGCACCACGCCGGCTTTGACGACTTGGCCGAGCTTCACGCGCACGGAGTTGATGCGACCGTTCACCTTGAAGGCGAGCGCTGCGCTCTGCGTGGCTTGCAGCGAGCCTTCGAACTCCACTGCCGGCTGCCACGTGCGTGGCTCGCCGCGTTGCGTGTGCACCTTCTGCGGTGCCGCTGCTTCTTGCACGGCCTTCTGCGCGTCGGCGACGCGCTTGTTGCTGACGGCGGCTTGCGCGGCGTTGGCCGCGTGGATGCGCACGCCCGTCCAAGCCACGAACCCGAGCAGCAGCGCGGCGCCAACCAAGATGCCGGCCAGCGGCGCGCGTGGTGGCGCTCCCCCGAGCGGCAATGCTGAATCCGATTTGACGTGTGACATGGCAGAAAACCCCGATTCTTGAGGAAGTTGCGGCATCTCGAGTGGTCCCCCCTAAATGGTCTTGGTACGCGTGGCTGCGGCTTCGGGCTCGGCCTTCTTGGCGCGCAGCTGCTGCAAGCATTGAATCAGCGCGGGGGTGCCCGTGCCCGCGAGCACAATCCAACGCAGCTCGCCCAGGCGTGCTCGCAGGTCGGGCTTCTTGGTCTCACGCACGAGCTGACGCGCAAAACGGTCGTAGCCACCGGCAATGAAGGCCGCCGCCGTTTCCACGTCCAGATCGGCGCGGTAAATCCCCATGGCAACGCCCTGACGCATCATCGACTCCGTCTGGCTTTGCGCATTGGATGCGAAGTGCTCGATCAAGTGCTGGTAGTCTGCGGAGCGCCCACCCTCGAGCGTGATGCGCACGAGCGCTCGGTTCTTCCAAATGAACTCGAACATCTCGATGTCACCCTCGAGCCACTGTTCGAGCGCTGGCTCGAGCCCTTGGTCGAGCGACGGCAGGCAGCCGGCCTTGTTCTGTTCCAAGCGCGACTGCAGGTGCCCCAGCACCTCGGACAGCAGCTCCTTGAAGGCGTCACCCTTGCTGTCGAAGTGCAGGTAGAAGGCGCCCTTCGAAAGCCCGGCTTGGCTCGTGATGTCCTCGACCTTGGCGCGGTCCAAACCCTTCTCGGAAAAGACGCGCTCGGCCGCCTCGAGCAGGCGGCTTTTGGCGTGGGGATCGCTTGGTCTCGGCATTGTGACCTCCAGGTCAGTGACCTGTGAGTCAATGACCGCGCGGTCAATATTACGCGAGGGGCCGGATCGTCAAGCGCCAATCCGCCACGGAATGGAACGCGACAAGTATTTGAAATAACTACTAAGTGCGCTCGAGGCGCTGCAGCTCAGCTGTAAACCCGCCCAAATCCACTGGCTCGTAGCGCGTGACCTTCAAGCCCGCCCGGCGCGCGGTTGCCGCGGTCTGGTCAGGAAGAGGAGACAGCCAGACCAGGCGGCCCGCGGGTGCCAGGCAAGCGGCGGCGTGGGTCAGAAACGAATCCAAGAGCGGGCCGAGCGTGCCGTCGCGGGCCACGCGGCGACCCATGGGCGGATTGGTGATGATGAGCGTCGCGTTGCGCACGCGGTGGTGGCGCGCGTCGGCTTGGCTCAGGCGCAGCTGGAGACCCGCGCGCTCGGCGTTCGCGCGAGCGGCGTCGAGCGCGGCGCTTTCCAAGTCGGTGCCGTGCAGCTCGCGACACGGACCGAGCAGCCCACGCTCGATCAGCTCGAGCCCGCTACCCACGAAAGGATCCCACACCACGTCGTCGTCACGGACGCCGGCCACGCGGGCCAGCGCTGCTGCGAGCGTGGGATGGGACGCGGCGCGCACGTCGTCTGCGCGGTACGCGAAGCGTGGATCGGCGAAACGGCGCGGGCAGAGCTCGACGAACCCGCGGCGCGTGTCGATCACGACCTCCCAGATCGATTGCTGCGGGTCGTTGTGAAACCATTCGATGCGCTCGGCGACCGTGGCCGCGATGCGCCATACGTTCTCGCGCTGGTGCCCGCCGTCCGCGAAGGACAAGCGGAAGCGCGCGCGGCCTTCGGTCCAAGCGCGCACGGCGCGTTCGGCGTCGGGGTGTGCCAGAGCGCCTGCAACGCGGCTCGCCAGGCTCTCCTCGGGGCCGCCTGGCAGCGGGATTTCCAGCCCAAAACCGAGCGCGGTGCGCAGCTTCAAGAGCTCGCCGAACGCGCCGCGATGAGTCAAGCGCACGCGATCGGGCCCCACGGCGGAAGCATTGCTCGTCTTCGAGAGCCGCGCTTCTTCGGCCAGCACCCAGGACAGGCCCGCGCGGCAATGCGCGACCAGGGCCTGCGGCGCGCCGAGCGCTCGGTCCAACACGATGGCCGAGGGGGCGTCACGCGCTGCATCGCGCTCGAGCATCAAGCAGGCGCGCTCGACGATGCGTTGCAGCTCGGGGTCGCTCGGGCGCTCCGCGCGGAGCAACGTGAGCGCGCGCGGATCACCGCTCTTGCCCAGCGCTTCAGCCAAGCTGCGCCGTTCGACGACGCTGGCCGAGGGCCAACGCTCGAGCAGCCGCGCGCCCAAATCGGGAACGCCGAGCTTGCCCAGCGCCTGACTTGCCACGCGGCGCACGCGCTCGTCGCTGTCTTCCAGCGCGGCCAGCAACGCGGCCTGGAATTCCGCAGCGGGCGAAGCTTGGGCGACACGGCCCAGCACGCCCAAGAGGCGCGCTCGCTCGCGCGCGTCCGCGGCGGGCAAGCGTTCGAGAGCCCGCTTACCGGCCCCTTCGCTACCGCGACCGAGCACGCGCTCCAAGACCCGCGCGTCTTCGCGCTCGACCGTTGCCAAGGCGGCAAAGAGTTTGGCGAAGTGCTTCGCGCCCGGGGTAAACCCTGGATCGCTCAACCAGGCGCTGACGTCACTCGGGAGATCGCTTGCTGCCGACACGAAAGCTGACTTAGCACTGAGGCCACGCCCCCATGAGAGATTTCGCTCCGCTCCCCGCTTGGCAAGTGCTCAAGGATACCGCCGTCGTGTCCCAACGCTGGCTCGAGGTGCGCGAGCAGCACGTGCGCCTGGCCAATGGCCACGAGATCGAGCGTTATCATCTGATTCACGGCCCGCACTGGGCGGCCGTGCTGTGCCTGACCGCCGAGGGCCAACTGATCCTCGTGCGCCAATATCGCCATGGCATCGCCAGGGCCAGCTTGGAGTTGCCGGCGGGCGTGATCGAGCCATCGGAAGCGCCAATCGACGCGGCGCGGCGCGAGCTGCGCGAGGAATCGGGCTTCGATGCGGCGCACATCGAGCCGCTGTTCACGATCGTGCCCGAGCCGGCGCGCCA
>OUNO010010653.1_pt1 | contig 14509 bp, 13 predicted proteins | sample 1779811 | NCBI WGS metagenome assembly OUNO01 (sample SAMEA3914804, study PRJEB12502) | metagenome | biome: forest; material: soil | place: Canada | collected 2010-06-25 | depth 0.3 m | reverse complement strand
CTCCAGCAGCAGGCTCGGGATGCCGGCGTGTTCGCGCCCCATGCGCCGATCGAACTCGGAGGTCACGGACTCGGTATGGTCGACCGGGCTCCCGTCTTCGAAGCGGCCGGCTATTCGCTGTTCGGCCCCACGGCACTCAACATCGCGGCACCCGACGAGGGCAATCTCCACCTGCTCGCCGAGGTGGCGTCGCCCGAGCAGCGGGATCGCTTCCTGGGTCCACTCGCGAGGGGTGAGTTCCGGTCGGCATTCGCGATGACAGAACCGGCTCCCGGAGCAGGCTCTGATCCGTCTGCGCTGGCCACGCGGGCGACCCGGGTCGACGGAGGGTGGCAGATCGACGGTCACAAGTGGTTCATCACCGGTGCTGACGGCGCGGACTTCTTCATCGTGATGGCTCGTACCAGCGGCGAACCGGGCGGCACCGGCGGCGCGACGATGTTCCTGGCGAATGCGTCGAGCCCCGGAATCGAGGTCGGCCGTCACATCAGCACCCTCGATCGCTCGATGGTCGGCGGGCACTGCGAGGTCAAGTTCAACGGGGCTTTTGTTCCGGATGAAGGAGTCCTCGGTGGAGTTGACGAAGGTTTCCGCTACGCACAGGTGAGGCTTGGCCCTGCTCGGATGACGCACGTCATGCGATGGCTCGGATCTGCCCAGCGGGCGCAGGACATCGCGCTGCGACATGTCGCGGAACGCGAGGCCTTCGGTGGTCCTCTGAGCGAGCTCGGAATGATCCAGCAACACATCGCGGACAATGAGATCGACCTCGCTGCCTCGAGGTCGCTGCTGCTGAGGGCCTGTTGGGAACTCGACCGAGGCGAGCGAGCGTCAAGCTCCACCTCGATCGCGAAGACTTTCGCCGCCGAGGCGATCAACCGGGTCGTGGATCGCTCGATCCAGATGTGCGGCGGACTGGGTGTGTCGGACGACCTTCCTCTCGCCAGACTCCTTCGGGAGGTGCGGCCCTTCCGTATCTACGACGGCGCTTCGGAGGTGCATCGGTGGTCGATCGCCCGACGTGCCGTGCGCGCCCACCAGAAGCGGACGGACGGATGAGCGTCGCGATCTTGCGCCCTGACGAGCTGAAGGGTCTGCGGGCCTATCTGATCGGCGCGGGCGAGACCGTGGACGGTGACCTTCGGTCCAGTCTGATCGCCGGAGGGCGCTCCAACTTGACCTATCTCCTCACTGACGGGGAACGTCGGTGGGTCCTGCGGCGTCCGCCGCGCGCCGGCCTGACGCCAAGCGCTCACGACATGGGCCGCGAGTACCGCGTGACCCATGCCCTCCAGTCGACCGGAGTCCCGGTGGCACGCACGGTCGGGCTCGACGAGAGCGCGACTTTGCTCGACTCCTCATTCGCCATCGTGGAGTTCGTCGACGGTAGGACGATCCGGAGTGCGGCAGATCTTGCGGTCTTTCAGGACTCCGAGGTCGGCGCAAGCGTCGAGTCCCTGGTAGAGGTCCTTGCCGCGTTGCACTCGGTCGACCACGTTGCGGTCGGTCTCGAGAAGTTCGGTCGTCCGGACGGCTATGCACAACGACAACTCCGACGGTGGTCTGGTCAATGGGAGCACGTGATGCCGAATCATGTCCCCGATGCCGAGTCGCTGCTGGGGAAGCTGATGGACACGGCCCCCACCTCAGGGCGTACAGCGATCGTCCACGGAGACTTCCGCATCGACAACACGATTGTGGATTCCGAGGATCCGTCCGTCATCCGCGCGTTAGTCGACTGGGAGCTCTCCACTATCGGCGATCCGGTCGGCGATGTCGCCATGATGTGCGTCTATCGGCACCCTGCGCTGAACGACATTCTTGGCGTCGATGCGGCCTGGACCAGCGATCGGCTCCCTGACCAGGATGACCTCGCCGCACTCTACGAAAAGATCTCCGGCAACTCGCTTGATCACTGGGACTTCTTCCTGGCCCTCGCGTACTACAAACTCGCAGTCATCGCCCAAGGGATTGAGTTCCGTCTGCGCGCAGGGGCAGCCGCCAGCGAAGGGTCCGAGGGTGCCGGGGACGCGGTGCCGCGTCTTCTCGCCGCCGGGCTGCAGGTGATGGCGCGATGAGCGATCGCTCGGCATTGGTCACAGGAGCCTCCCGCGGCATCGGCCTGGGCATCGCCACGCGGCTCGCGACCCGCGGCTTCGGGCTGACCATCACGGCGCGCGGTGAGGACACCTTGCGCGAGGCTGCGGATCTGCTCAGGGACGCGGGAGCCCCTCACGTCGAGATCGTCGCCGGAGACGCGGCGGATCCCAGCTCGGCATCAGCCGTGGTGGCGGCACATCGAGAGGCGTTCGGTTCGATGGACGCGCTGATACTCAATGCCGGCGTCGGCACAGCAGGATCGGTGGGCGAGTTCCCCATGAATCGCTACGCCAAGACGATGGACGTCAATCTGCGGACCCCACTCACCTTCATGCAGGAGTCGCTGCCTCTGTTGAGGCGCGCAGCCGAGCTGCGCCCCGACAAGGGAGCCAACGTCATTGCTCTGTCGTCGATCACAGGCGTCTTCGCCGAGCCGGGGCTCGGGGTGTACGGCGCTTCCAAGGCAGCCTTGCTGTCGCTGGTCGACACGTTCAACGTCGAGGAGTCGAGCAACGGTGTCGTGGCCACGAGTCTGGCGCCGGCGTTCGTCGCGACGGACATGTCCGAATGGGCGCACGATCAGGTACCGCCGGAGGAAATGCTTCCGGTGTCGGACGTCGTGGACGTCGTGGAGACGCTCATCGGGCTTTCCCCCAGGACAATGATCTCCCGCATCGTGATGTCTCGTTCCGGCACATCGGGATTCGTGGCTTGAGGTCGTCAGCAAAGGAAGGTCGTCATACATATGGTGCGCGTATTTGAGAGCCTCGAAGCATTCGGCGAGATCGTGGGCCAGGAACTGGGGAGGTCTCCCTGGGTCACAGTCACCCAAGCAGACATTGATGCGTTCGCGGGTGTCACCAAGGATGAGCAATGGATCCACGTGGATCAACAGCGCTCAGCGGCCGGGCCATTCGGATCGACGATCGTGCATGGCTACTTCGTCATGTCCCTGATTGCCCACTTCTCCGACGAAGTCTACACGGTCGAGGGGTTGGAGTCGTCGCTCAACTACGGTTCCAACCGCGTACGCTTCCCGAGCCCGGTTCCGGTGAACTCGCGGCTCCGCGGCGTCATCTCATTATTGGAGGCCAACAAGCTCGAGAGTGGCACGCAGCTCGTGACCCGTGTCGTGGTCGAGCGCGAAGGTGAAGCAAAGCCGGCCTGCGTGGCCGATGTTGTCTATCTCATGACCTGAGGTCGCATTTCCCGGTCACCGCGTCGTGAAGACCGCCCGTCCGAGCAGACGGCGTTCGGCAAGATCGACAAGACCCTCGCGGAACTCATTGAACGGTCGGACGCTGTGGACCACCGGGTCGATCACGCCTGACTCCATCAACGGGACCAACTCGTTCCACTGCTCCAGAGAACGGCCCTGATCGACCATGTAGGACTGTTCGACTCCGCGGACATCCACGTTGTTCATCAGCAACCGGTTGACCTTCACCGAGGGGATATCGCCCGAGGCAAAGCCGACGACCATCACGCGGCCGAGTGGGGCAAGAGACCGCAGTGAATCCGTCATGACGTCGCCGCCGATCACGTCGATGACGATGTCCACTCCGCGTCCACCGGTGATCTGCCGAGGAAGCTCGGGGAGGTCCTCCCGCCTGATGGTGTGGGTCGCACCAGCCCTGAGCGCGAGCTCGCCCTTCGCCGCTGACGACACCACGGCGATTGTGTCTGCTCCGAGGCCGCGAGCCACCTGGATGCAGGCAGTCCCGACGCCGCCCGCCGCCCCGTGAACGAGGACGGTGTCACCGGCCACCATCCCGCCCCTCGTCGTCAATGCGAAATGTGCCGTCAAGTAGTTCATCGGGAGTGAGGCGCCTTGAGTCATCGACATGCAGGCCGGAAGGGGGTAGACCTGACCGGCCGGTACGCTCACGACTTCCGAGGCTGCGCCGAAGTCGAGAAACCCGGCGACCCGGTCGCCGACGCTGACGTGACATCCGTCCGGCGCCCCTGTGACGATGCCGGCGAAGTCGGAACCGAGAGTGAACGGGGTCGGGGGCTGCAGGTGATATTTCCCCTCCGACATGAGGAGATCAGGAAAACTCGCGGCGACGGCATGCACGTCCACCACGACCTCGCCCTCGGTCACCGGAGGGAGCGGGATCTCCTCGACCGAGACGCTTGCCGGGCCGAGGTCGTCGTGGACGCGAACAGCTCTCATTCGGATCTGCTCCAGGGCGTCTCGCCGGGGCTGCTTGTCAGAGGCCCAGGTACTTGGCGATGTCGTCGTAGTTGGCCTGCCACAGGGTGCCGCCGTTCTTCGATGCGTTGTGGAACGAACGGAAGCCCAGCAGGTTCTGGATCTTCGGAGGCAGCGTCTTGACCACGTCGAGCGGAACCAGGAACGCATGGGCTTCTTCGCTCTGTAGCCAGCCGATCGTGAAGGACCAGGCCATGGCGCGCCGGTAGAAGTCCGTCGTCTGGTTCGCGCCGCCGCCGTGCGCCACCTTGCCGTCGATCAGCAGGACGTCTCCGGTCTTGAGCAGAGCCGGAATGGTGTCCTCAGGCTTGCCGACATCGTTGAAATCATTCCAATGGTTGCTGCCGGGAATGACTCGGGTGGCGCCATTCTCCTCGGTGAAGTCGCACAGAGCCGTCAGGAAGTTGATCGTCACGTTGTCTGCCGACGGGCCGAGGTCGCGGAACAGCGGCCAGTTTTCCATGTCGCGGTGGTGTGGCTGTGCCGGATTACCCGGGCCGATCTCGATGACCTGGGCGGCGGACATCTGGTAGCTGTCGGCCACCGGGAGCAGGAACTCGTCGGAGATCGCGAGGACACGTTCGTCCTGGATCATCTGTTCGCGGAATGTCTTGGAGTACGTCACGACATTCGTGAGTCGCTTCGTGTTGACCCCGTGAAATCCTTCGTACAGGTCTTCCTTGTCTTCAGGTCCAGCCTCAAGAGCAGCGAGGTGCGGGTCGATTTCCTCGTTGAACTGTCGGACGAGGTCGGCGGAGAAGAATCCTTCCAGGACGACTCCGCCGTCGCGGTCCACGATCGCCTTGATCTCGGCTGGGGTCGCGTCCGCTGGCAGCCTGACGAGCGCGGCGGTGTCTTTTTCTACGGTCTCAGTCATGGTGAGCTCCAGGTTTCGTGAGTGCTTGACGCGCAACTCATGGTCGGTGACCGAGTTGAACGATCGACTCGATCATATGACCAAGTTAGGCCGGGTGTGGAGCTCTGTCAAGAGTTTCGTCGGAGTTCGATTGAAGGTCGAACTCGCCGCCACTCAGTTCGATCGCCGGAAGTAGCCGGCGGTCGAGCCGCCGTCGATCCGGTAGATGTGACCGTTGGTGTATGACGCCTCGTCGCCGAGAAGGTGAAGCACAACCTTGGCCACCTCGGTGGCCTGTGCGAACCGTCCCAGCGGAACGGCGGACTTCCAGAAATCTCGTTCGTCATCGTTTCCGTCGAAGATCCGATCGGCCATCGGCGTCTCGACGAACGCGGGAGCAACGGCGTTGATGCGTACTCCGAGGGGTCCGTAGTCGAGTGCCGCGGAGCGCATCAGCCCGATGACCCCGTGCTTGGACGCGCAGTAGGCGGTGAAGTCCTGGGCGCCTGCGACGCCGCCGTCCGAAGAGATCAGAACCGCATTGCCACCATTGGAGATGAGCTCCTCCAGTGTCGCCTTGAGGGTGAAGAACGATCCCGTCAGGTTGACGTCGATGGCGCGTCGCCAGTCCTCGACCGACGAATCCAGCACGGAGCCGCCGACCTCGATGCCTGCGCAGGAGGCGACGCCGACAAGTGGAGCGCGCAGGCCCTGGGTATCGATCACAGCGGCCGCGAGCGCTTCAAAATCCGTTACGTCTGCGGCACGTCCCACGCACACTCCGCTCGGGCCCGAAGCTTCCTTCACGGTGATGGTGAGCGCCTGGACCGCTTCGGCGAGCGCGTCTTCGGACCGGTCGATGAGAACGAGGTCGTGACCTCGGGATGCGGCTTCTTCTGCGACGGCGCGCCCGATGCCTGACGCCGCTCCTGTCACGAGTACCGATCCTCGGGTTGAGTTCGACATGTTCACTCCTCTATGTGCGGTGGTCTCTTGACGCACCATGGCCTAGATCATAGGCTTAACAAATATTCGTTCGCAATACGAGATGGAAGGCCACATCGTGAATCTGTTCGAGGGCAAGGTCGCTGTCGTGACCGGCGGAGGGCGCGGACTCGGGTTGGCGATGGCTCGTGGGCTTGGTCAGGCTGGTGCACGCGTGGCGATCGCCGGCCGGTCGGCCGAGACGCTGGAGCGTGCAGTCGCAGATCTTTCGGCCGAGGGTATTGACGTGCTCGCTGTCCCAACCGATGTCGCCGACCCTGCGGCCATCGAAGCGATGTTTGGTGCGGTGATCGCTTGGGGTGGTCGTGTCGACGTCGCGGTGAACAACGCGGGGATCGGCCATGAGGCACCCATCGCAGAGGAGCGCCTCGAGGACTGGGATCGAGACATTCGGGTCATGCTCACAGCGCCGTTCCTGGTGACTCAGCAAGCCGCCCGACGCATGGAGCGCGATGGTGCTGTCGTCAACATCTCGTCCATCGATGCTCGCGCGGCAGATGGCACCTTTGCCAGCTACAACGCGGCCAAGGCTGGGCTCATCAGCTTTACGAAGTCCGCTGCCGTGGAGCTTGCGCCGCTGGGGCTTCGGGTGAACTCGGTCAGTCCGGGCTATGCGCTGACCGATCTTGTGGCAGAAGAGCTGGGTCCGGACATGGTGGCTCGTATGTCGAGCAACTTCGAGCGAGTCCCCATGAAGCGGATGGTGACCGTGGAGGAGGTCGCGAATGCCGTGGTCTTCCTCGCCAGCCCACTCGCATCGGGAATCACAGGGACGGATCTCATCGTCGACGGCGGCACCCTGGCGAATCTCTACATCCAGGAAACTCTCGTCTAGACAACGGCCGATATGGACCTCATGCCCCGGTGGCATGTGGAGAAGTGCCAAAAGGAGACACGATCGAATGGCCAAGGTTTCAGTACTCGGGCTGGGAAACATGGGAGCTGCGATCGCGGCAGCCTTCGTGAGCGCAGGTCACTCGGTGACGGGCTGGAACAGGACCCCGAAGGCCTGTGAATTTCCTGTCGTCGAATCGGTGGCCGATGCCATCAGCGCTTCCGACCTGTTAGTGATGGTCGTGCTTGATGCGGAGGTCGCTCGAACGCTGCTGAACGATCACGATCTCCAGGGGCGCGGCGTCGTGAACTTCACGACTGGCACGCGTGCCGATGCCGAGATCACCGCGGCAGACGTACGCAAGCGAGGTGGCCATTACCTGCAAGGGATAATTCCGGCCTACCCGGCAGGAATTGGACTGTCGGAAACTGCGCTGATCTACGGTGGCGACTCGGAGTTGTGGGACAAGCACGCGCCGACTCTCCGCGCATTGGGGGAGCGTTCGTGGTGTCTGGGCGAGTCGCCCGCAGGTCCGCCCGCGCTGGATCAGGCGGTCACGATGGGCTTCTACCATTCCGCCATCGGCTCCTTCGTGGAGGCGGCCGTCCATGCGCACTCGCAAGGAGTGGGCATTCGGGATGTCGTAACCCTGGCCAAGGACATGGTCAGAGTCCTGGATGAGTCGATCGACACGATTGCCGACCAAATCGAGCGAGACGACTTTTCAACGGACCAGGCCACGATCGACGTCCACGAGGCAGCGGTTGCTTTGGTCGTTGCCGACATGACGATTGGGACGGAGAGTAGGCGGTCCTATCTGGACGTGCTCCTGCGGGACCTCCACGAGGCGCAAGCCGATGGGCGCGGCGAGCAGTCGTTCGCGGCAATGTTCCCTGTCCTCAATCGGTAGGCCCAGTACCCAATCCATGGCGCAGGCTCTATAGTCAAAGAGTAGAACGTTTGATCAGGACAATTGACTAAGAGGGTTTGAGATGGCGCGCGTATCCGCAGTGCAGCGGCGTCAGGAATTCATCGAGGGAGCTGTACGGATCATCGCCCAGCATGGCGTCCGTGGAGCCACGACTCGACGAATCGCGGACGAGGTCGGAGCTCCTTTGGCCACTCTTCACTATTGCTTCCACACCAAGGAGGCTCTGTTTCTGGCGGTGTTCCAGCATCTCTCGGAGACCATCGCCGGCGATGTCGTCGATGACGCCCCAGTAGGGCTTGTCACCGCATCCCGCAGGTGGATCGATGCGGTTGCTTCGTGGCTCGTTGCGAATGACGAGGCCGCTCGTGCGCAGTGGGAACTGTATTTCTGGGCGTTGCGACAAGAAGAATCCGATCCTGGTCTGGCTCGCGGTGTGTACGACATCTTCCTGGGCCGCCTGCGGTCGACTCTGAGGGCATCGCTCCTGCCAACAGATGAAGTGAGTCTGGTCGATCCGCTCTCCGAGGTGCTCGTCGCGATCATCGACGGGCTCTCACTCCAGTGGCACGGGCATCACGAAAGAGAACGGCTTGATCGGGGCTTGGTGTTTGCTTGCTCGATGGTCGACGCAGTCATTGATCAACGGGTAGCGACGTACTGATCGATTGCCTGCCGTCAGATTACTTTCACTGGCGGTTGACGAGACCGGTTCGCGCGTTGCATGATGTTTACGAACGAAAGTTCGTTCGTAAACGAGGAGATCACCATGCCACGCATCGCCATCGTCGGACTCGGCCAGATGGGGTCAGCGACTCTGCGCATCCTCCTTGAACAGCTGCCCGAGGCCACCTTCCTGGCGCTCGACCGGGCGCCGGGGGCGCTCAGTGCCGCCGAGGGGCTCGACCCTCAGCGGGTGAGTGGCCGTGTCACTGACGTGATCGGTGGCGAGGTGAACCTCGACGGAGTGGACCTTGTTGTGAATCTTTCTGGTCCGTTCTTCGCCGGGGCGGACACCGTCGCACGGGCTGCTCTCAGGTCAGGCACGACGTACATCGACATCGGCGATGACCTCGAGGCGACCGAGACGATCCTGAAGCTTGACGCCGAAGCGCAGGCGGCCGGAGTTCCGCTGGTGACGGGTGCAGGATGGTCGCCCGGAGTCTCCAATTGGCTCGCCGCGCGGCTTATCGACGAGAACCCGAATGCTGACGGAGTCCAGGTTGCGTGGGTCACCCACGAGAGTGATCCTGGCGGACTCGCACCGCTTCGCCACATGCTCCATATGGCTGTCAGCCCGTGCCCTGTCTGGGTCGACGGAGCATGGACGCAGTCGCCGGGATTTGTACCGGAGACCGCTGCGACCTATCACTTCCCGGAACCGCTCGGCGCGACTGAGGCATACGACACTGCGCACCCGGAGCCCATGACGCTCTCACGCCATTTCCCGCAGCTCCGCTATGCGAGCTGCAAGGGCTCGTTGCAGCCGGCATGGGCCAATGCGGCCTTCTCGACTCTCGGCAAGATCGGCTTCGGCTACACCGACATCGAGGTCGAGGTCGACGGGGCTCGGATCCAGCCGGCGGAGTTTCTCTGGAAGATGATGTGGGCGCGGTACGAGCAGCGTCCCTCAAAGACTCCGGTTGCGACAACGGCGCTGCTCGTGCAGGCACTCGATGGAAAGGATGTTCTCGGAACGTTGGCCATCACCGATGATGCGGTGATGTCGAGGGGAACCGGTCTCGGTGCCGCGGTGGCCGCACTGGTCGCGCTGCGAGAGCCCGTCGCCGCTGGTGCATGGGGACCTGAGGTCCTTCCCTGGCAGGTCGCATTGCCGGAGTATGAACGCATCGGCAAGCTCCTCGGCGGATTCGGTCCGGGCGTTCAGGCGCTTGGCACCACAACCGCCAGATAGTGCTCGACTCGAGGAGATCGGAGGAGGTCATGACCGGCCATCAAGACCATTCGCTCCCTGCGGTGGTGCATGAGTGGGGATCCCTTCGTCCACACGACCCGGCCCTGAGGCAGGGCGACGTCGTCCTCACCTGGCACCAGCTCGACGAAGCGGTTCTGGCGAGCGCCAAGGCGCTCCTTGCACGCGGTATTTCCCCCGGCGACCGAGTCATGCTGTTGGGCGAGAACTCGGTTGCCTGGGTGACCACGTTCCTGGGCTGTCAGAGAGCTCGGATCATCGTCGCCCCGACCAATACCCGGATCAGCCCAACCCAGGTGGTCGAGCAGGCCCGCGTGCTCGACGCCCGATGTATCGTCTTCGACGGCGAGCTCGCGGACATGGTTGCTGAAGCGAGTGGTGCCGGCTTTTCGTGCCTCGACCTCGAGGATCTCAGAGCGGCTGCAACGGGCGGCATCGCCGATGGCGTCGACGCGTCTATGCCGTTCGCGACGTCGGCTGAAACTGCACTTGTCAGCTTCACCTCCGGCACGACCGGGGTGCCCAAAGGGGCGACCATCAGCCACGGTGCCCTGTATGAGATGTCCCGCTCGTTCTCGACGTACTTCGAGACCGGGCCGGACGACAGCACGCTTGTCATGGTCCCCATATTTCATAACACCGGCTTCGTCGACCAGCTCGGGCACATGATCGTCTCCGGCGGAATGACGTCGCTTCTGGCGCGGTACAAGACGACCATTGCGGTGTGCGAGCTCATCGAGCATCCCGTTACCTATCTCGCTTCGGTACCCAGCATGCTGAGGATGCTGATGCTTCACGACGAAGCCGACGAAGTCTTCACCGCGATCGACATCATCATGTTCGGCGGGAGTCCAATGCCGGGGGCATGGACCGACGAGTTGCTCCGACGCTGGCCCCACCTTCGGCTCGTGCATGCATATGGGCTCAGCGAGTTCACGTCGGTATGCACCTTCTTGCCTCCTCGCATGGTGTCGACCAAAGGTGAATCGGTTGGTCTGCCGCTTCCCGGTGTTGAGATCTCGGTGATGTCTGACGGGCAGGAAGTGGAGATCGGCGAGACTGGAGAAGTCTGGATCGCAGGTCCCACCCGAATGACCGGCTACTGGGATCGCCCGGACCTGACGGCCGAGAAGTTCGTCGGTCGTTGGCTTCGAAGCGGTGACCTCGGCCGCATCGACGCCGAGGGTTATCTGTGGCTGGCCGGGCGCGAGGACGACGTCATCAACCGTGGAGGAGAGAAAATACTGCCAACGTTCGTCGAGTCGCAGATCTCTCGCCATACCTCGGTTGCCGCAGCATCAGTCTTCTCCTACGCCGACGATGTTCTGCAGCAGCGGGTCGCCGCGGCGGTCGAGCTCCGCGCCGGATCGACGTTTGATGAAGCGAGTATCCGACTGCTCTTGGCACAGAACATTCCCGACTATTCGATCCCCGATACGTGGGTCCTGTACGACAAGCTGCCCCTTACGGCATCAGGAAAGATCGACCGCCGCGCGGTCGCAGCAGACTACGCGGCCACCATTTCGCATTCCAAGGAGAACCGATGAAGAACGTGTCGTCGACACAACTCACGCCCCTCTCGTTTCTCAGGAGGTCAGCCGACGTGTGGCCCGACAAGGACGCCGTCGTCTTCGAGGACACGAGAATGACTTTCCGCGATCTCGCAGAGTCCGCAGAGGTTACGGCTCGGGCACTCCGCGCAGTCGGTGTAGCCCCTGGCGATCGCGTCGCCTACTTGATGCCGAACCTCCCGGAGATGCTGGTCGCGCAGTTCGCTGTGCCGCTCTCCGGGGCTGTGTTGGTGGCGATCAACACCAGACTTTCGGGGCTCGAGGTCGGTTGGATTCTTGATCACTCGGGTTCGGGTGTGCTTGTCGTCGATGAGAGCCTGTGGGCGACGGCGGAATCGGCTCTGCTGGAGGCGCCCGGTGTGAGGACGGTCGTCGTAGTCGGGAGCGATAGCCGAGAGGGCGAGCTGCTCCCGCGTCACGTGGAGGTCCTGTCGCACGAGGACTTTCTGGCAGCAGCGGATGACAGCCTGGTCCGCTGGTCGGTGGAAGACGAGTACGCGCCACTGGCTCTGAACTACACCTCCGGGACGACCGGTCGGCCCAAGGGTGTCGTGTACTCACACCGTGGCGCCTACCTCAACGCCTTGGGCGAGATCATCCACTCGGGGCACTCGGCCGATAGCGTCTATCTCTGGACGCTGCCGATGTTCCACTGCAATGGCTGGTGCACCGGCTGGGCCCTCGCGGCAATCGGCGGAACCCAGGTATGCCTGCGTGAAGTCCGAGGAGACGTAATCTGGGGTCTGATTGAGTCCGAACAGATCACCCACCTCAACGGTGCGCCGACCGTCATGACCACGATCATGAACGCCGAGGAAGCTCACCTACTGCCTGCGCCCATCGTCGTCACAACGGCCGGGGCGCCACCCGCGCCGTCGACGATCGAACAGATGGAGGCGCTGGGATTCTCGATTGTGCACGTCTACGGGTTGACGGAGACGTACGGGCCCTACTCGGTCTGTCAGCCCCAAGCGGCATGGGACGGACTCGACAACAATGATCTGGCAGCGCACAAGGCGCGACAAGGAGTCGGGATGATCCAGGCCGACAGGCTGCGTGTTGTCGACGAGTTCATGAACGATGTTCCTCGGGACGCTCAGACGATGGGGGAGGTCGTCATGCGCGGCAACAATGTGATGGTGGGCTACTTCCGCGATCCCGACGGGACCGAAGCGGCCTTCGCCGGCGGTTGGTTCCACAGTGGTGATCTGGGAGTCATGCATCCGGACGGCTATGTGGAATTGCGGGACCGTGCCAAGGACGTCGTCATTTCCGGGGGCGAGAACATCTCGACCATCGAGGTGGAGCAGGCGCTGATGTCCCACCCTGCTGTCATCGAAGTGGCCGTGATCGGCGTGCCCGATGAGAAGTGGGGGGAACGACCAAAAGCGTTTGTCGTGCTTCGGACCGGTGCAGACGTCGAGGAGAACGAGCTGATCGACCACGTACGTACTCGGATCGCGCGCTACAAATCGCCGCGGGAAGTGGCCTTCGTCGCGGAGCTCCCGAAGACGTCGACAGGCAAGATCCAGAAGTTCGCCCTACGTGACGCTGAGTGGTCCGGTGAGGTGAGTCGCATCCGTGGATAAGACAAAGCCGCGACCGTCGGCAGCCGTCCAGGGGTTCGTGGCGGAAGGCTATGAGGCCGTCCGGGAGGCCTTCGCGGCCAACTTCGTCGAGCACAATGACGTGGGTGCATCGTGCGCCGTCTACGACGGCAGTCGATTCGTCGTCGACCTCTGGGGTGGCTATGCCGATGACCGGGGAACGATGTGGCAGTCCGACACTCTGTGCCTCGCCTATTCGGTGACCAAGGGCCTCGTGACTGTCCTCGTTGCGCGACTCGTGGATGAGGGGCTTCTGGATCTGGATGAGCCGGTCCAGACCTATTGGCCAGAGTTCGGCGTGCAGGGAAAGGGATCGACGACGGTTCGTATGCTGCTCTCGCACCGCGCGGGTCTCCCGACGATCGAGCGAGGATTCGACCGCAAGACGCTGTTGCAGACAGGCAATGCTGCTGCGCGGTTGGCGACGCAGGCGCCTCGATGGCGGCCGGGGGAGGGTTTCGGCTACCACGCGCTGACGTGGGGATGGCTGGTGGACGAGCTCCTGTTCAGGGTCACCGGCGATCGTGTCACCTCGATGATTCGCCGCAAGCTCGCCGATCCTTTGGGGGTCGAGCTGTACGTGGGCCTTTCGGACGAAGCCACCCCGCGAGTCGCTGATCTCAATGCGAGTTCGGTGACGCAAAGAGAACAGGACCTTCCGAGAGAGTTGCTCGTAGAGCAGATCGATGATCTCGACTTGAGGAGAGAACTCAAGCGGGGACTCGCCGAAGCCCAAGAGCAGGCCGACCTGTTCGACGAAACGATCACTGCCGGCGGTCTTCTCCCCCTCATGGACCCCGAGACTTGGAACAGCAGTGAGGTTCGACGGGCCAGTATTCCCGGCGCGAACGCCATCACAAACGCCAGAGCCGTTGCGAGAATCTACGGCTCCCTCGCATCTGATGAGGCGGGCTCACTGATCTCTCGCGGGACGGTCCTGGACTTCTGTGCCACGCAGAGTGAGGGGGTCGACCAGATCACCGGCTTCGCCTCGCGGTTCGGATCGGGTTTCATGCTTCCGACCACGGGCAATCCGATGTACTCCCCGGCCTCCTTCGGTCACGAAGGCGTGGGTGGAGCGCAGGGGTTCGCAGACCTCGATGCCGGGTTCGGGTTCGGATTCGTGCCCAACCGACTTCAGCAGGTCGCAGGGGGAGATGCCCGAGTCGCGTCATTGGTCGAGGCCATCCGCCGGTCCCGGAGTTGACCCAGAGCCTGGCGTCGTGGGTCACGACGTCAGGCTCTGCGCGTTGGGTCAGGCGACGGGGAGGCCGCCGAGTGCTGAGGGATAGTCATCGCGCTTGAGCAGACCGTTGGGGTCGACCATCTGACCATCCATCTCTACCCATCCCATGAAGTTGTCGCCGGCGGACCATCCGAGGAGTCGCTGCAGCTCGGCGGGGAAGCCCTTTACTGTCTCGACGGGGATGGTCAGATACTGGTTCTCTTCCTGGCGCAG
>OUNO010004267.1_pt2 | contig 14558 bp, 12 predicted proteins | sample 1779811 | NCBI WGS metagenome assembly OUNO01 (sample SAMEA3914804, study PRJEB12502) | metagenome | biome: forest; material: soil | place: Canada | collected 2010-06-25 | depth 0.3 m | reverse complement strand
TGACAAGGCCGCCGGCGAACTCGCTTATCTCAACCGGCCGTCCAGCGCCGGCTTCGAGCGGCCTTATGGCTGGGCGTGGCTGATGAAGTTGGCCGCCGAGCTGCGTGGCGATGACGACGCGCGCGGCCTGGTTTGGGATGAGGCCATCCGTCCCCTGGCCGCTGCGATCGCACATCGGTTCAAGACCTTCCTGTCCAAGGCCGACTATCCTGTACGCGCCGGTGTCCACTCCAACACCGCCTTCGCCCTGACACTCGCCCACGACTACGCCAGCGCAGCGCTTGATGGTGCGCTGCTCGAGTTGATCTCAGCCACAGCGCGCGCCTGGTACGGCGGTGATGCCGATTGCCAGGCTTGGGAGCCTTCCGGCGACGAATTCCTTTCGCCATCGCTGATGGAAGCTGAACTCATGCGGCGGATCCTCGCCCCCGGCGAGTTTCGCGCCTGGTTCGGGCGCTTCCTGCCCAGGGCCGGGCGGGGAGAGCCAGCGGCGCTGTTTGCGCCGGCGCAGGTCAGCGACCGGAGCGATGGCAAGATCGCCCACCTCGACGGTCTCAATCTCTCCCGTGCCTGGTGCTGGCGCGGGATCGCCGCGGCGCTCGACGACGGAGACCCAGTCAGGGAGCCCGCTATTGACGCCGCGCGTCGTCACCTGGACGCCAGCCTGCCGCACGTTTCCGGCGACTATATGGGCGAGCATTGGCTGGCGAGCTTCGCGCTACTGGCCTTGGACGCCAGGTCCCCGCCGGCTACTCCTGGAATTTGACCTCATCGCTGGCGTGCGCGCCATCGCAGAACGGCTTGTTCCTGGATGCCCCGCAGCGGCACAGGGTGACGCGGTTGCGCATTTCGTAGCGGACGCCGTCGGCGCCGACGACCTGGATGCCGCCGCGAACCCACAGCGGGCCGGCCACGCCCTGCGCCGGATCGGCGACCAGGGCGATAGAAGGGGGCAGTTCGGGCTCGATGGCCTCGCCATTCGCCAGCTCGATTACGCGAAGGCGCCCCGACGGACATTGGCCCACCTGTCGTACGAAGGATTCCTGCGCCGGGGCCGAAGACACTTCAGCGACCGTGTTCCACACATTGCCGTCGCGGTCGCAAAATCGGGCGAAGGCGCACAGGGATTCGGCGTCGGTAAGGGCCAATGCCGGTCCTTCCATGACGCCCGCCTGCTGATCGTAAGGCGCGCGACTGGCCGTCTCGGTCCCGTCGAATCCGGCGGTCTGGTGGGTTCCGTCGCAGAAAGGTTTGGTTGCCGAGTGGCCGCAGCGGCAGAGTTGGTAGGCCCTGCGCACGCCCTCCATCCCGCGCTCGACCCAGGCGACCGAATCTCCGGCTTCGTTCGCGCCGATGGTCTCCCTCTCCAGGGGCACGCCGCCGGTCACCTGGTATGGCCCGTCCTTGACGATGGTGATCTTCATGTCGGCGGCGGCTAAAGACTGGGCCATGATCGAACTCTCCCTGCCAGAGGCCCACCCTACTATCGGGGCTCACCCTATTATGAAGCGGCCTCGCCAACCATGAGAAGCCTCTGGGACGATGCCGATGCGACCCAGGCGGTAGCGCGGTATGGCGCGGCGGGGCATTCCGAGGACCTCGCCCTGCGCACATACAGCGCGCGGCTTCTGGGCGCTGAGCCGGCGCTCGTCCTGCACGGCGGCGGCAACACCTCAGTGAAGACCTGGGTGCAGGATCTGTTCGGCGACCGTCTGGAGGTGTTGTGCGTCAAGGGCAGCGGCTGGGATCTGGCGAGCATTGAACCGGCCGGGCATCCGGCCGTCCGTCTCGCGCCCCTGCAAAAGCTGCGCGCGTTGGATCGCCTGTCGGATGAGGAGATGGTCAACGCCCTGCGCGCCAACCTGATCGACAGCGCCGCGCCCAACCCATCGGTCGAGGCTCTGCTGCACGCCTTCATCCCCGAGACGTCCATCGATCACAGCCACGCCACGGCGTTCCTCGCTCTCGCCGACCAGCCCGACGCTGAACGCCTGATCGGCGAGGTCTACGGCGACCGCGTCGCCTGCGTCCCCTATGTCATGCCCGGCTTCGAGCTCGCCAAGCGGGCGGCCCAGGCCTACCGACCTGGCCTCGAAGGCTTGGCCTTGATCAAACATGGCCTGTTCACTTTCGGCGCCAGCGCGCGGGAAAGCTATGAGCGTATGATCGCACTCGTCACCCGCGCCGAGGAGGTGATCGCCCGCCGCCCGCCCGTGCGGAGCGCGCCGCCGCCCAAGGCGGCGCCTGCGGCCGAGGTTCTGCCGATCCTGCGCGGCGTGCTTGGCGACGACCCACGCTGGATCCTCGATCTGCGCGCCGGAGCGAAGGCGATGGCCGTGGCCGGCGACCCAAGCCTGGCCGATTGGGCGCACAGGGGCGTGGCCACGCCCGACCATGTCATCCGCACCAAGCCCTATCCGCTAGTGCTGGACGCGCCGTCGGGCGATCTTACGGCCTGGAGAGGCGTCGCCGAGGCCGCCCTGCAATGCTATGGCGACGCCTATCGAGCCTATTTCGATCGCAATGCTGCGCGTGCGGTCCAAACAAAGACGTTGCTCGACGCAGCGCCGCGGGTCATCGCCCTGCCGGGACTGGGCTTGGCAGCCGCTGGGCGAACCGCTGCTGAGGCCGCGATCGTCGGCGATATCGCCGAGGCCTGGGCCGGGACCCTTTTGGCGGCCGAAGCCGTCGGCCGCTTCGAGCCGGTGGGCGAAGCCGACACCTTCGACATGGAATACTGGTCGCTGGAACAGGCCAAACTTGGCAAGCGGACGCCAAAGCCGCTCGAGGGGCGGATAGTGGTGGTCACCGGCGCGGCGGGAGCGATCGGCGCCGCCACGGCTGCGGCGTTCGTCCGTGAAGGCGCCCAGGTGGCGCTGCTCGATCTCGACGGGCCTGGGGCCGAGGCGGGCGCGCGCGGCCTGTCTCCGCATGCGCTCGGGCTGGCCTGCGACGTGACTCGTGTGGATGAGGTGGACCACGCGTTCGCCGCCGTCTGCGCCCGCTTTGGCGGCATAGACATCGTCGTTTCAAACGCCGGCATCGCTCGCACCGGGGACATGGCGAGCCTGACCGACGAGGCCCTGCGCGCCAGTTTCGAGGTTAATTTTTTCGGCCATCAGAACGTGGCCCGCACCGCCATAGCCTGCCTGCGCGCCCAGGGGATTGGCGGGGTCCTGCTGTTCAATGTCTCCAAACAGGCGGTCAACCCCGGACCGGGTTTTGGCGCCTATGGCACGTCAAAGGCCGCGCTTTTGGCTCTCGTGCGGCAATATGCGCTGGAGCACGGCCCCGACGGCGTGCGCGTGAACGCCGTAAATCCCGATCGGATAAGGTCCGGGCTGCTCACGGCGGCCATGGTCGCAGAGCGCGCCGAGGCGAGAGGCCTCAGCCAGGCGGTCTACATGACCGGTAATCTTCTGCGTGCCGAAGTCACCGCCGCCGATGTCGCCCAGGCCTTCGTGTTCGCGGCCCAGCTGGAGAAGACCACCGGAGCGGTGATTCCAGTCGATGGCGGCAATGTCGCGGCGATGATGCGTTAGAGCCTGGTGAGACCGATCAGCCCTTGGGACAGCCCTCGAACACCCCCACGGTGGCCACCGTCAAAGTGGCCAGGTTCAGCGGCATGAGCGGGGTCATGGAACGAGCGCTCTGGCCGGTGAACAGATCGATACGCCCGGCGTGGATCGCTCCGCCGGTATCCGAGGCGTACCAGTAGCCGTCATGTTTGCTGCCGTCCGGCAACGGCAAGCCCACCGTTTCCTTGATGAACAGGAGGCTGTGTCGGGGAACTTTCACACCGTCCACAGCCGCCGTGCGCATCGGCACGACCTTGCAGCCGAGGGAGTCATGCTGGGTAATGCCGTGGATTCCACCGTGATAAAGGGTGGCCTTGAGGCCAAAAGTGGCGAGGACCGGCTTTACCTTGGCGGCGACTTGACCAATCAGATCGCCGATCGGATCGCTGCTTTCCGCATGTGCGATCAGGGGTATGGCCAAGGCGAGCGCCGCCAGTCCAGCCGATAGCTTCTGCAACCTGAGTGCCCCCAAAGGCGGCCGTCGGACCGGGCTGAACTGACGCTAGCGGCCACACGCTGACTAGGCAACAGGGAATCGACTCGCTGGCTGGTCCAACTTGGGGTGTTCTGAATATAGACGATTAAGAACTGAACATCCGTTAGAAATCCGTCGATTACTTACGCTCATGCATATTGGGAAGCATTGAACGATGCTGGCCATGTGGAACGCGTTCATCGATGCATTCCAGGCGTGGCCGTAAAAATTCTGTGATCGAGTGGTGCGGCGCGGCGCAAACCTGTTCCAGCGATGGTCTTGCGGGACAGCGCTCCGTGGGCCATGAGGTGCGCGAATTCCTTGAGCAGGAACGCTTATGCCCCTCCGCCGAGCCGCCGCCGTCGCGGCCTGCACAGCGTTGATTCTTGCTGCGCCGCACAGCGCTCTGGCTTGGGGCGCGACCGGCCACCGAATGATCGGCCGGCTCGCCATCGAGACTCTCCCAGCCGATCTGCCGACATTCCTGCGCGACAGGGCGGCGGTTGAAGCGGTTGGAGAACTGGCCCGAGAGCCGGATCGCTGGAAGGACTCGGGCCGCATTCACGACGCCGATCGCGACCCAGGTCATTTTCTGGACCTCGACGATGGCGGCAAAGTGGTGGGGGGCCCCGACCTGGCCGCCTTGCCGACCACCCGCGCCGACTATGATGCGGCGCTCCGACGCGTCGGATATGACAGCTGGCGCGCGGGCTATCTGCCGTACTCGATTGTCGACGGCTGGCAGCAAGTGACCAAAGACTTCGCCTATTGGCGTGCGGAGACCGCCGCAGCAGGCGCTGTCGCCAACCCGGCGCACCGGGCCTGGATGGCCGCCGACGCCAAGCGCCGCGAAGCCCTCATCCTTCGCGATCTCGGGACGCTGGCGCACTACGTGGGCGACGGAAGTCAGCCCCTTCACGTCTCGGTCCATTTCAATGGCTGGGGTCCGTTCCCCAATCCCGAGGGCTTCACCCAAGATCGCGTCCACGCCTCCTTCGAGGGCGCGTTCGTGCGTGAGTTCGTCGATGCGCGGCGAGTGCGCGCCGATATGTCGGCCTATATCGATTGCCGATGCCCGATCGAGCAGCGGGTCGCGACCTATCTCGCGGCGACCAACACTGAGCTGGTTCCTTTCTACCGGATGCAGAAGGCCGGCGGACTTCAGAACGGCGATGCCCGCGGACGCGACTTCGCCACCCGGCGCCTGGCGGCCGGCGCGGACGAGTTGCGTGACGAGATTATCGATGCCTGGCGGGCGAGCGCTCGCGGCGCCGTCGGCTATCCTGAGATCAAGGTCGCCGACGTTCTAGCCGGCAAGGTCGATCCGTTCGACTCGCTCTATGGGCTCGACTGACATGACCGGGGCCCGGATCATTGACGGCAGGTCCATCGCCGAGGGGTTGCGTGAGCGGGTGCGTCTGGACGTGGCGCGCCTGAGGGCCGAACACGGTATCCAGCCCGGTCTGGCGGTGGTGCTGGTGGGCGAGGACCCCGCCAGCCAGATTTATGTCCGCTCCAAGGGCGAACAGAGCCTTGCCGCGGGCATGCATTCGGTCACCCATCGCCTGGCGGCCGACACGCCGCAGGCCGGGATCCAGAGCCTGGTGTCCGCTCTCAACGCCGATCCGGCGATCCACGGCATTCTCGTCCAGCTGCCGCTGCCGGCGGGCATCGACACCGCCGCGGTGATCGCCGCCATCGATCCGGACAAAGACGTCGATGGTCTGACGGTGATCAACGCTGGACGGTTGTCGAGCGGGTTCCCCGGCCTGGCGCCGTGCACGCCGCTCGGATGCCTTATCCTGCTGCGTGAGACGCTGGGCGAACTGGACGGCCTGGAGGCGGTGGTGGTCGGCCGTTCGGTGCTGGTCGGCCGGCCCGTGGCTCAACTGCTCCTGGCGGCCAATTGCACGGTGACCGTCGCCCACTCCAAGAGCCGCGATCTGCGCGCGGTCTGTCGGCGAGCCGACATCCTGGTCGCCGCCGTGGGCAAGCCGGGCCTGGTGCGCGGCGATTGGATCAAGCCGGGAGCGGCGGTGATCGACGTCGGAGTCAATCGTGTTCCCTTCCGGGATCCGGTCAAGGCCGCCGCCGGGCGGACCAAAGTCGTAGGCGATGTGGCGTTCAAGGAAGCTGCGGCGGTAGCCGGCTGGATCACCCCCGTTCCCAATGGGGTCGGCCCCATGACCGTGGCTTGCCTGCTGCGCAACACCGTTACGGCCGCGAAGCGTCAGGCTGGATTGCCGGCGGAGCTCTAGCCAGCGCCTTTGGCGTCGACCCATTTGATCAGCTGGCCGAGCACGTGGGCGACGGCCTGGTCGAAAGCAGCCGCGATGGCGCTCACGCGGTCATCCGTGGCAGGAATGCTGGCGGCGAATAGGCGTTGGCCCAGCAGGGTGCGATCGGCGGGCTGGCTCAGAGCAGCGTACACCTCCACCACGATAGTCGGCGGCGACCCGCGACCCTGGAGATAGCGGGCCTCGAATACCCGTACGTCGAGTTTCAGAAAGTAGTCCGGCCGCACCGGCTCGCCCTGGGCCATTAGTCGCGCCGGTCCCTGGCTGGCGTCAAACGCGTTGGCCAAAGCCTGTTCAAACAATGTCGATGCCCCGTTCACCCATCGGGCGCCCTTGATATAGGCCGCCTCGTTCCCACTCACAGTGAGGATCTGATCGCCCGTTGCAGAGCGATTGAAATCGATGATGAGCGCCTGGACCGCGAACCGCGATTGCGCTGGCGCAGCGGGCCGCTCTGGGGCCGTGACCGCGGCGTCAAAGCGATAGAGTTGCGCCGGCGCCGCCTTGGGAAACAACGAAACGCAGCCGCCGAGCAGCAGCATGGCTGCGAGCGCGACGAGGCTTGGAAATCTCATGGTTTCACCTGGATTTGCTTGGCGGGCGGCTTGCTGAGCAGGCTGCGCGGATCGTTGCGGATTTCGCCGGCGATCTCGTCGAGATGCTCGGTGGCTCTCTGCAGGCTGACGATGGCGTCGGACAGTTGGGGCAAGCCGTCAGTGGCGAACCGGGTCGTCGGGCCTTTGAGGTTGTCGACCATGCCATGCACGCCCTTGGCGGCGCCTTCGATCTCGGTCGCCGCGTCGGCCAGCTTGGCGATCGCCCGCTTGCCGTCGCCATTGATCAGAGTGTTGCCTGACTTGGCCAGGTCTCGGACTTGGACCACCGCGGCGTCGGCGTCGACGATGGCTTTCTGGGCGTCGGCGATGATCGACTTGCGCTCGCGCAATTCGTCGGTCGCCACCCTCATGTTGGTCATGGTCTGGCTGAGGCTCTTGATGTTCTGATCACTCAAGACCCGGTTGACGCGGTCGAGCGACTCCATGACGCGCTGAATGACGTCGCCACCGCCGGCGAGAAGCCCTGAGAGGGTGTCGCCCTTGGCCAGAATCGTAGGGATCTGCCCCTCGGGAGTGACGGCCTTGAGCAGCGGCTTGGACGGCGTCCCAGCGCTTATCTGAATGTAGTTAACCCCGGTGATGCCCTGGGGCTCGAGGCCGGCCGTGCTGTCTGAGTGGACGGGCACATCCGGGCTGATGCGCACGCGAGCGATGACCATGGTCGAGTTCTTGGGATCGAGGTAGATGTGGCTCACCTCGCCGACCTTGATGCCGTTGAAATGGACCTCGCCGCCGTCGGAGAGGCCACGGACCGGTCCGTGGAAGATGACGTTGTAGATATCGAGATTGCGCGAGAAACCGTTGCCGGCCAGCCAAACGACGAACACCACCATTCCGGCGAACAGGATCGCGGATATCAAGCCCACGAGGGCGTAGTTGGCGTTGCGCTCCATTAGACAGATGTCTCCTTGACCCCGGCCCGTGCGTCTGCGGCAGCCATCCGGCCGCGCTCACCATGAAAATAGGCCTTGATCCACGGGTGGTCAGAATTCTCCAGCTCCTTCACCGGGGCCATGGCCACCACCTTCTTGTCGGCGATCACGGCCACCTGGTCAGTGATCTTGTACAGGCTGTCCAAGTCGTGGGTGATCATGAACACCGTCAGCGCCAGGCTGTCGGACAACTCCTGGATCAAGGCATCGAAGGCGGCGGCGCTGATCGGATCGAGACCCGATGTCGGTTCGTCCAGGAACAAGAGCTCGGGATCGAGCGCCAGGGCCCGCGCCAATCCGGCCCGCTTGATCATGCCGCCGGAGAGCTCGGAGGGTTTGAGCGCGCCGGCGCCAGGGGGAAGTCCGGCCAATTGGATCTTCAGGTCGGCGAGCTGGTCGATCTCGCTTGTTCGTATATCCGTGTGCTCGAACATTGGCGCGGCGACGTTTTCCTTGACCGTAAGGTTCGACCACAGAGCGCCGCGCTGGAACAGCACGCCCCAGCGACGCTCGATGGCGGTCCACACGCGCCGACGCGCATAGCGGATGTCCTGCCCGAAGATGCGCACCGAGCCGGCGTCCGGCTCCTTCAACCCAATTATGGTGTTGAGCAGCACCGTCTTGCCCGAGCCGGATCCGCCCACCACACCCACGACCTGGCCACGGGGAATCGTCAGATTGAGGCCCTGGTGAACAACCTCGTCGCCGAAACGCGATACCAGGCCGCGCACCTCTATGGGCGCCGCTTCGAGATCCAGCAGTTCGCTGTGTTCGTTCTGGGAGGTCAAACGTTCAATTCCATGTAGATCAGGGCGAAAACGGCATCGATGAGGATCGCCGCGAAAATGGCGTGAACGACCGCGGCGGTGACTCTTCGTCCAAGCGACTCGACATCCCCGCCCACGTTAAGGCCCTGCCGGCAACCGATCCCGGCGATGACCACCGCCATGACCGGCGCCTTGGACATACCGACCCAGAACGAGGTCAAACCGACGTTGTCGAGGAGCCGCTGAATGAAGACCGCCGGTCCAATGCCCAGCGCCGCCCAGCTGACGGCCAGACCCCCGGCCAGCCCCGTCAGGGTGGCCACGAAGGTCAGCAGTGGGATGGTCAGGAGCAGGGCCAGGAACCGCGGGAATACCAGGGCGTCGAAGGGATCGACCCCCAGCACCTGCATGGCGTCGATCTCCTGATTCATTTTCATCGACCCGATCTCGGCGGCGAACGACGAGGCCGAGCGGCCCGCCAGCAGCAGGGCGGTGATGAGAATGTTGAATTCCCGCAAGACAGAGAAGCCGATCAGCTCGACGGCGAATACCTGCGCGCCGAATTTCGCCAGCATGTTCGCGCCCAACAGTCCCACGACCGCGCCGATGAAGAACGTAGTGATGCCGACGATAGGAATGGCGTCGAGCCCGGCCCGCTCGGCCAGGGAGAACACCGCCGCCCAGCGAATCTTCTGTGGTCTCCTGAATGCCCGCGACACCGCCACCAACAGGTGGCCGTTGAACACCAGGCTGTCGAATACATTGATACCGACGTCCACAATGCCGCGCCCAAGGCGGTCGAACAGGTCGAGGAACGAGCGCTTGCGCGGATGTGGAGTGGGCTCGGCGGCGATCCCCTCGCGAACCAGTTCGAAGAGGCGGCTGGTGGCGGGGGGCGCAATGATGCGGCCCGGCTGCCGACTCTTCTCGGCCGCCTGGATCACACCCCAGGCGCCGGAGGTGTCACAACGTCCCACGGACGTGAGATCAATGTCGACGCCGGCCAGTGCTTTCAGGGCGTCTCCCAACCGGTCGTTGGCCCCGCCCATGTCCACCGCCGTCCAGTCGCCGCTGAGCACGGCGACCGCGCCGTTCTCTTTCTGCTCAAGACGAAAATCCGCCGGTTGGTCCATGGGTATTCCGGAACTCGCGAGGACGACGACACGTCGTCAAGGTGACGCTTCAACTAACTAGCAGAGGAATCCGCAACCGACACAACGCGTTCGGTTAAGTTAAGCTGCGCTGCTCTTCGCCCGTGGGGCGTGGGTGATACGTAGCAGATTGGCCGCGCCGGGGGCGCCCATCGGCGGTCCGGCGATGATGAGGACGCGCGCTCCGCTGGCCGCGAGACCAAGATCCGAGGCCATATGGGCGGCTTCGTCGGTCATCGCCGCCACGCCGCGCGGCTGAGATGCGACCCGGGGCTCCAGGCCCCAGACGAGGCAGAGACGCCTGGCGACCTCGATGTTCGGGGCGATGGCGAGGATCGGGTGGTCGGGACGCTCGCGCGCCATGCGCTTGGCCGTGGCTCCAGTAGTGGTGTAGGCCACCAGACAGGCCGTAGACCTCGCCTCGGCCGCGCGCGTCGCCGCCGCGATCAGCGCGTCGACATCTTCGTCGTCGTCTTCGCCATGCTCGGCGCGCATGAGACCGCGCCAGAGCGGGTCGGCTTCCACCCGCCGGATGATGGCGTCCATCATGGTCACCGCCTCGACCGGATAGGCTCCAACGGCGCTCTCGCCGGACAGCATGAGGGCGTCGGCGCCCTCATAGACGCCGTTGGCCACGTCGGACGCCTCGGCCCGTGTGGGCTGGGAGCTCAAGGTCATCGATTCGAGCATCTGGGTGGCGATGATTACCGGCGCGCCCCGCCGCCGGGCCGCCCGTACGATCGTCTTCTGCGCCACCGGCACCTCCTCGGGCGCAAGCTCCACACCCAGATCGCCGCGCGCGACCATCAGTCCGTCGCTGGCGTCCAGGATCGCCTCCAGGTCGCGAAGCGCGGCCGGCTTTTCGATCTTGGCCAAGATCGCCGCCCGACCGCTCACCAACTGGCGGAGTTCGGCCATATCGGCGGCCGTCTGGACGAAGGACAGGGCGACCCAATCCACACCGGCTTTGAGAGCGAATTCCAGGTCTGTCCGGTCCTTGGACGTCAGCGCGGGCGTCGGAATGGTGAGACCCGGGGCCGTCACACCTTTGCGGTCGGACAACGCCTCTCCCGCAATGACCTCAACCAGCGCGAATTCGGGCCCCGCGTTCTTGACCTTGAGGCGCACCTTGCCGTCATCCACCAGGAGGATAGCCCCGGCCCGTAAGGCCCTGATGACCTCTGGATGTGGAAACGGCGCTCGTCGCCGGTCCCCCGGCGCGGGATCGAGATCGAGGCGCAGGGTCTGTCCCCGACGGACATGCACCTTGCCCGCTGCGAATACGCCCAGGCGGAACTTGGGGCCCTGGAGGTCAGCCAGCACCGCCAAGGGCCGATCGACCTGGGCTTCCGCCGCGCGTACCGCCGCTAGGGCCGCAGAGTGCTCGCTCGGCTCGCCGTGGCTGAAGTTAAGGCGAAATACGTCCACCCCCGCCCTGGCCAGTTCGACCACCATATCCGGCGAGCGCGTGGCGGGCCCGAGTGTGGCGACGATACGCGTGCGACGCTGCCGGATCATCGGTGCTCCTTCAGCCTGCCGAAACGGCTTAGGGCGTCGCGTCCGCCATGAGGGGCGCTTCGGCCTCGACCGGAAGTGTTATTTCGAAGGCCGCTCCGCCGTCGTTATGAACGCGAATCTCGCCGCCCAGTTGATCGAGCAGAGATCGCACGAGGCGCATGCCCAGTCCGCCGGCGCCAGGGTCGCTGGCCAGGCCCTGACCGTGGTCGCCAACGGTTAGCGTCAAACGATCCCGGTCCCGGCGAAAGGTAACCGTGATCGCTCCGGCTTCGCCGTTCGGATAGGCGTATTTCACGGCGTTGGTCACCAGCTCATTGACCACCATGCCCAGTGAAATGGCTGTCTCCACCGACAGGTTCTCCGGCTGCGTCTCGACCCTCAGCGCGATGCGGTCCTCGATCGCCAGCGACCGTCTCAGGCTAGCGCACAGGTCCCGCAGATAGGCGCCAAAATCCACGGTGTCGACGGCGCCGCCGCGGGAGAGGGCGTCGTGCACCTCGGCGATGCTCTGGACGCGCGCCGCCGCCTTGACCAGGTGTTCACGCACCTGTTCCTCGGAGCCTCGCGCCTGCAACTGAAGCAGGCTCGCCACCATAGCGAGATTGTTCTTCACCCTGTGGTTTAGCTCATCGAACGCCGCAGCCCGGCGCGCTTCCTGGACCTTCCGATCGGTGATGTCGAAGAACAACTGCGCCATACGCGTTTCGGTCAGCCTGCTAATATGGACTTCATGCCAGAGGTCGCTGGCCCGGTTATGGCGCTCAAAACTGACGGGATTTCCCGTGGTCATCGCGAGGTCGCAGACCCGGAGCCAGCGCGACCAATTTCCGGGCGTGTCGGTGAGCCGCGCGCCGATCACCTCCTTACCCACTCCCAGCAGGCGCTGGAGCGCTGGGTTGATCTCGACGATGGTGTAGTCGACCAGACGGCCTTCGCTGTCTCGGATGGCGTCGCACACCGCGAAGCCTTCCGGGATGGATGCGAAGAGGGTGTCGTAATTCAGGGTGCGCTCGCGCAGCGATTCACTGCTCCGGCGCACCCGGTCAATGAGCGAGCGGGGATAGACGCCGATCGCGACCACCGCTGCGCCAGCCATGGCGAAGAGAACGAAGTTCACCGCGGCCCCATTAGACATGACCCCCGGAGAGTTGAGGGGTGCGAGCGAGAACGTCCTCGCAACCAGACTGAGAACCGCCGCCGTGGCCCCGGCGCGCCATCCGCCAACCAAGCTGGCGAACAGAATCGCCGGGAACAGTAGGGCGGCGGGAAAGGCGGTCGGCAGGGCCGCGCGCAATGCCCACCCGATCAGGGTGACGGCGCCGACAACACCCACGCCGAGGACCACCTGAGCCACGAAGGTGTCGGCGCGCAGCTTGAAAGTGGCATCGCGCATCACGTCGCGCGGAGAGCGAGTCCTATGGCCGCCGATGGCATCCATCCATTCTCGTCCCCTAGCCCGAAAGCGCCCTGGTCGCCTCGTCTATCTTGGCGCTGGCCGCATTCAGCACCTGCGCCGTCCGCCTGATGTAGTCGCGCGCCTGCTCCCAGGCCCCGCTTTCAATGGCCTCGCGCACGCCCGGAAGCGTCTTGGCCCCGTATCCTGTCAGCATTCCCGGCGCATAGATCAGGTTTCGGTACCAGGGCCGGCCGGGGAGGCCCTCCGGTTGAGTAAGCGCCTGTTCCATGCCCTGCAAGATCAAGTTCGCCCGCGCCCGACGGTCCGCCGCTGCGGGCCCGGTCATGGCGGCGTCATAGGCCACCGCGCTGGTCCGGAGCCGTTCCACCGCTGCATCCAAGACAGAAAAATCCAGTTCGGGTGGCAGGCTTTCCCGCTCCGGAGGCCCGGAGGGCCCGTTAGGATCGGCGGCCAGCGCAAAGGCGTTTGTATCCAACAGACGGTCGACAAGCCGGGCGTGATCGCGTCGACTGACGACAAGCTGCTTCAGTTCCCCGACCTCCTTGGCCACCGTCTCGGCCAGGTTGTCGAACTGGAAAGGCAGAAGCTCGGCGTCAGCCGCGCGCAACACCAGCCTGCCGGTGGTTTTGGCCAGAACCACGCCGTAGACAAACCCCGGATCGCCAAACCGAGCGAAATGTTCGAAGGTATCGTACGCCGAGTGATAGACGCCGCCTGACTGGCCCTCGCCGCCAAATCCCAGATTGATCGACGCGATACCCAGGTGTTGCACGAACGGCGTGAAGTCGGAGCCGGATCCGAGATCGCCCACTGGCAGCGCTCGGCTGCGCTCTACTTCCGCGGCCAGGCCCCTTACCTCCGGCCCGGAGCCCGGCTCTGTCGCCGCCACCTGCAGCCTGGCCAGAGCCCGGTCACGGACGCTTACCGACGTCTCCGGATCGATAACATCGGCCGCCGCCTGATCGACAAGGCTCCTCAGGGAATAGCTCGCCTCGACGAACAGGAAGCCACGGTCGTTGGTATCGGAGTTGATATAGACGACGGCTTTGCTTTGCAGCTCCTGAGCGTGGGTCTCGGCCCATTCGGTGGATCCCAGCAGGGCTGGCTCCTCGCCATCCCAGCTGGCGTAGACCAGGGTCCTCGCCGGCCGCCAGCCGGTCCTGGCCAGGGCGCCGAGGGATTTGGCCTCTTCCATAAGCGCCGTCTGACCGGCCAGGGGATCTTGGGCCCCGAACACCCAGCCGTCGCGATGATTGCCGCGGATCACCCATTCGTCCGGCTGGGCGGCGCCTTTCATCACGGCGATGACGTCATAGACCGGCTTCTGGTCCCAGTTGGCCTGGATCGCCAGGCGCGCGCGCGGCCCGTCCCCACCGACGTGGTAGGTGATCGGCAGGGCGCCACGCCATGATTTGGGAGCCACCGGACCGCCGAGCGCGGCCAGGAAATGGATCGCTTCGCCCCAGGCGATCGGCACAGTGGGGATATGCATGATTACCTTGGACTCGGAAACCGGTATCCGTGGCGCGCCCTCCACGGCCCCGTATCCGGGGGTGAGGGGATCGCCGGTCTCCGTTGGTGAGTCCGACACCGATCCGCGCTGGACGCCGTGTTCGGGGCGAGCCGGACCTTTGGGATAGGGCTCGGCGGTGGCGAAGCCGTCATCGGCCGGATCGGAATAGATGATACAGCCGACCGCGCCGTGTTCGTCAGCGAGCTTGGGCTTGAGGCCGCGCCAGCCGCCGCCGTATCGCGCGATGACGATCTTGCCCTTCACCGATACGCCCAGGCGGCGCAGGCCCGCAT
>OUNO011323160.1_pt1 | contig 14595 bp, 14 predicted proteins | sample 1779811 | NCBI WGS metagenome assembly OUNO01 (sample SAMEA3914804, study PRJEB12502) | metagenome | biome: forest; material: soil | place: Canada | collected 2010-06-25 | depth 0.3 m | reverse complement strand
GCGATCAAGATGATGTTGTCCTTCATTTCGAAGCCGTCCATCTCGACCAGCAGCTGGTTCAGGGTCTGCTCGCGCTCGTCGTGACCGCCGCCCATGCCGGCACCGCGATGGCGGCCGACGGCGTCGATCTCGTCCATGAAGATGATGCAGGGGGAGTTCTGTTTGGCCTGCTCGAAGAGGTCGCGGACGCGGCTGGCCCCGACGCCGACGAACATCTCGACGAAGTCCGAGCCGGAAATCGAGAAGAAGGGCACCCCGGCCTCGCCGGCGACGGCGCGGGCCAGCAGGGTCTTACCGGTGCCGGGAGGTCCATATAGAAGGACGCCCTTGGGGATGCGGGCGCCGAGGGCCTGGAACTTCTTCGGGTTCTCGAGGAATTCCTTGATCTCCTCGAGCTCCTGGACCGCCTCGTCGACGCCGGCGACGTCGCGGAAGGTGATCTTCGGAGCGTCCACGGACATCCGCTTGGCTTTCGATTTGCCGAAGTTCATCACCCGTGAACCGCCGCCCTGCATCTGATTCATGATGAAAACCCAGAAGGCGAAGAAGAGGATGAACGGGAGGATCGTGATCAGCAGCGAGAGGATGCTCGAGCCGCCGGTGCCGTGGACGATGGTTTCGGTCGTCGCCCCGTTCTTTTCGAGCAGCCCGATCAGCTTTTCTTCGGCGTTGGGCGGGTAACCGGTGGAGAAGCTTTCGCCGTTGGTCTTCTTGACGTCGAGGGTGCTGTCCTTGACGTTGATCTGGACTTCTTCGATCTGACCTTTTTCGATCAGCCCGGTTTTGGGAGCAACCAGCTCGCTGTACGGAGGCGCCTTGGTGCCGTCCGGGCTGCTGATCACGCGCTGGGCGACGAACGCCAGGATGACCACCAGAAGGATCGGAAATGCCGCGCTTTTAAAGAACCGCCTCACGGGAATAGATCAGCGTACCAGGGCGGTTTTCCCGCCTAGTCGGCGAGTGCGGCGACGTAATCGAGATTGCGGTGGCGCTGCGCGTGGTCGAGTCCGTAGCCGATCGCGAACCGGTTAGGGATCTCGAACCCGACGTAGCGTGGCGAGAGCTCGACCCGCAGTCGCTCCGGCTTGGTCAGCAGCGCGCAGACCTCGAGTGACGCCGGGTTGCGGGCCCGCAGGTTGCGCATCAGGTAGTGGAGGGTCAATCCGGAGTCGATGATGTCCTCGACGATCAGCACGTGGCGGTTCTCGATCGAGGCATCGAGGTCCTTGAGGATGCGGACGACGCCCGAGGAGTCGGTCTGGGAGCCGTAGCTGGAGACGGCCATGAAGTCGATCTCACAGGGCACGTCGATGTGGCGCATCAGGTCGGCGAGGAACAGGACCGCGCCCTTGAGGACGCCGACCATGACCAGCTCGCGGCCGGCGTAGTCGCGGCTGATCTCCTGCCCCAGCTCGCCAACGCGCCGCTGCAGGTCCTCTTTGGCGACGAGGGTCTCGCCGATCGCGGGATCTGCCATCGGGGCCAGTCTAGATATAGACGCTCAGGGGCGCTCCGCCCGCAGGACGCCGCGCTCGACGACGGCGCGGACGCCACCGCCGAGGTCGAGCATCGCGACGCCCGTGCGGCGCAGGCCGGCGACCTGCTCGGCATAACGCGCCGCACCCGGCACCGGGCGCCCCGCGGCACCGTCGGCGAGCTGCTGGAGGACGAGGCGGCGCAGCGCCGGATGCAGCTCCCCCAGCCGCTGCAGGGTGATCGTGCCGCGGGCTCCGGCGCCGGAGCCGTCGACCTCGGCGGCGACCAGCGCGTCGAGCACCTCGGCCTCGTCGCGCAACAACGCGGCGGTGCGCAGCACGTTGGCGGCGGCCGCCGGGTGGGCCTTGGCGAGCTGCGGCAGCAGGCCGGCGCGGATCCGGTTGCGGGCGTAGGTCTGCTCGGCATTGGAGCTGTCCTCGCGCCAGCCGAGGCCGCGCTCCTCGCAGTAGGCGGTGATCTCGTCCCGGGTGGTGCCGAGCAGTGGCCGCGCCAGGCTGCCGTCGCGCGGTCGCATCCCCAACAGGGCGCGGCGACTCGGCGAGGAGGCGAGCCGGTAGAGGATCGTCTCGACCTGGTCGTCGGCGCTGTGGCCGGTGACGATCGTCGCCTCGACCGGCATCGCCAGGCGCGCCGCGGCGGCGTAGCGGCAGTCCCGCGCCCAGGCCTGCAGGTTGCCCGGGCCCTCGGGCCGCTGCGGGCGCTCGGTCGTCAACTCGACCCCGAGCCGCTCGCAGAGCTCGGCGCAGAGGCGTTCGTCGGCGTCGGAGTCGTCGCGCAGGCCGTAGTTGACGTGCAGCGCCGCGACCGCCTCGGGGCCGCGCGCGCGGACCGCGAGGTCGAGCATGCAGACCGAATCCCGCCCCCCCGAGAGCATCGCCACGACTGGGTTGGGCGGGGCGATCAACCCGCCGGAGACGACCCGCTCGAGCAGTTGGTCGGCAGCCACCGATCGAGTTTAGGGAGGGTCCTGGGACCGGGCGATTCAGGCGGGGCGGACGACGAACAGCTCAGTCGGCACGGGGAAGCCCTTTAGAGAGACGCTGCCGATCGGCTCGAAGGCGAGCCGATCGCGCCCCTCGATCGCTCCGGCGACCCGATCGGTGACCAGGACCTCGCCGGCCAGGGCGCGGTTGACGACCCGGTGGGCGAGGTTGACCTGGCTGCCGAAGTAGTCACCGTCGCGGTAGACGGCGTCGCCGCTGTGGATCCCGACGCGTGGCTGCGGGCGCTGGTCGAAGCGGCCGAGGAAGTCGACCGCCCACTCGGTCAGCGAGGCGGCGTCGGGCGAGACGACCATCACCTCGTCGCCGATCGTCTTCACGATCGTCGCCTCGCGCGGCAGCGAGGACTCGACCCCGGCGACGAAGTTCTCGATCACGTCGAGAGCCTCGATGTCTCCCTCCTCCTCGGTGTAGCGGGTGAAGCCGGTGAGGTCGATGAAGCAGAGGGTGATCTTCACCTGGCCGAGCTCGATTTCGGCCGTGTCAGCGCTCGCCTCGGACTCCATGTGCCCGACCACATCCTGCTCGACGAAGTAGCGCAGGTAGCGGTTGTGGAGGTACTCGGTCAGCGGCGCCGCCAGGGGCAGGATGTCGGCGGCGAGGTCGCCCATCTCGGCCGCCATCTCGAGCTCCGGCACCGAGTCGCGGATCAGCGGCTCGTGGACGTAGAGGTGGAAGAGGCGGACCTCGGCGTCGGCGACCCGCCGCATCGACTGGACGTAGACGCGGACCAGTTGCAGGAAGGCGACGAGTGGCAGGCCGGCGGCCAGGACCCGGGCGCAGTGGCGCAGCGCGGCGGCGTCTTCGGCGGTGAGGTTGCGCTGCTGCCCCTGCGGGGTGCCGAGGATGACGAGGATTCGCTCGATCAGCTCCGGCTCCAGTCCGGTCTCCTCGGCGATCATCTTCACCGAGACCCGGCCCTCATCCTCCTCGCTGAAGAGCTCCTCGGTGAAGCCGAAGGCGAGGCGGCCCTCGCGGCCCGCCTCGCGCAGGTCCTCGAGCGAGTAGCCGCGCTCCCGCATCCTCGCCACGACCCGCGCCTGGGCGGCGGCGGTGGCGGTCCAGCGACCGCGGCGGACCGGGACGATCTTCTCCGCGGCCCAGCGTTTCAGGGTGCTCGCCGGGACGCCCGAGCGCCGCGACGCCTCACTCAGCGATATCCGCTCGTCGGCCATGCCGTGAGGCTAGCCCCGAGCGTGGACCAAACCGCGCCCGACGGGCCGATTCGGGAAGCGCTGCCTCCCAAATCGGCCCGACGGCGGGTCTTAGCTCGCTACTTCGGACTCGTCGTGCAACTGCAGGACCGGCTCTCCGTCCTCGCCGGTGCGGATGCGAATCGCTTCCTCCACCGGCATGACGAAGATCTTGCCGTCGCCCACCTCACCCGTGCGGGCGTGTTTGAGGATGGTCTCGACGACCGTGCCCTTGTCTTTGTCCTCGACGACGACCTCCAGCTTGATCTTCGGCCGGACGTTGACGGTGAGGGTCGAGCCGCGGTACCGCTCGACGATTCCCTTCTGGCGGCCCGAGCCCTTGGCCTCGATGATCGACAGGGACGGGAATCCCTTGTCGAGCAACTCGGCCCGGATCGGCTCGAACGCCTCGTGGCGGATGAACGCCTCTATCTTTTTCATGCGCTCGTGCCTCCTAGTTGGTCTCGGTAGCGGTCATCTGGGCCGGGGCCACCGCCGGTGCTCCGATCGAAGCACCACCAGTCGACGGCAACCCGGTCGAGTACTCCGGCTGCGGAATGAATACCTCCGGGTACCCGTACATGCCGTGCGAGCTGATGTCCAGACCCGCGTCCTCCTCCTCGGCGGAGACCCGGAGCCCGATCGTCTTCTTGATCAGACCGAACGTCACCATCGAGATCACGATCACGACCGCGAAGGTGAAGGCGACCGCCAGGGCTTGAACGCCCAACTGCCCCAGCGCCGAGCTCATCGACTGGTCGCCGAAGAGCGCGTACCAGACGCCGGGCCCGGCACCTTCGGAGATCAGCCGCGGCGAGGCGAAGAGGCCAACCGAGAGGGTCCCCCAGATACCGGCGAGACCGTGGGCCGAGAGGGCGCCGACCGGATCGTCCAGCTTCTTGTCGATCGCCAGCACCGCAAAGACGACCAAGACGCCGGCGATGATGCCGATGATCGGAGCGGCCCAGTACTCGACGAAGCCGGAGGGAGCGGTGATCGCAACCAGGCCGGCGATCGCGCCGTTGCCGGCCATGCCGACGTCGAGCGAGGCGCCTTTCAGGTAGACGGCGATCGACGCACCGATCACTCCGGCCGCTGCCGCGAGCTGCGTGTTCAGCATTACCTCGCCGAAGAACGAGCTCCCGGTTTCGAAGGTCGAGCCTCCGTTGAAGCCGAACCAGCCGATCCAGAGGATGATCACGCCGAGGCCGACCAGCGGCATCGAGTGCCCCGGGATCGCCCGCGGCTTGCCATTGGCGTCGTACTTGCCGATCCGCGGGCCGAGGAACAGCAGGGCCGCGAGGGCGCCGACGGCGCCGGTGAGATGCACCACCGAGGAGCCCGCGAAGTCCATCACCGGCTTGCCGCCGACATCGGACAGCACGCCACCACCCCAGACGGAGTGGGCGATCAGCGGGTAGATGATCGCGCCGAAGACGATCGCGTAGATGACGTAGGCGCTGAACTTGATCCGCTCCAGGGTCGTGCCCCAGACGATCGCCAGCGAGACGGCGCAGAAGGCCAGGCCGTAGAGCATCAGCATCGCCGATTCACCGGTGACCGCTTCGCCCGCGACCGTCTGGTCGAAGTGGAAGAAGAAACCGCTGCCTCCGAAGAATTCATTCCCCGGCAGCCCTTCGGCGCCGTTGCCGCCTTCGGCTATCCCGTAACCGAGCGCCCACCAGGCAATCGTCACGATCGCGAAGTTGACGAGGATCTTGGCGACCCCCGTACCGGCGTTCTTCCCCCTCGAGAAACCGATCTCCAAGAACATGAAACCGGCCTGCATCAGGAACACCAGCACGCAGGCAACTGCCACCCAGACCATGTTCAACTCCGAGGTCTTGGCAACCAAGGTTTCGGACACTTCGGTCAGCGATTCTGCCGAGGCCACCCCCGGTAGGACGAGGGCGGCCAACGCCGTAGACAGCACGGCGAGGCCCATCTTCTTCTTCATGGATCTCTCCTTGCCCGCCGGAAGACACCCGGCGGTCGGGTTTGGACGATTGACACTGCGGTGGTTCCAGACGAACGATTGACGCTGCTGTAGTTCCAGACGAACGGACAGCACTTGGACGGACAGCGCCCGGCGAGCCAGGCTGCAGACCACGGTATGGACGAGCCCGCCGCGGGTGTTTAGACGGCTGGAGGAAATCCACGACCTCATTTCTCACGAGTGGCGAAGGTCGTGCCCAGGGGCTTCGCGATGGCTCTAGGGTCCCTGCCGCCGATGCCCTTGCGACTCCGCCCCAGCGCCCCGATCGCGGCCGACGCCGTCCTCGTCGGCGACCCCGGCAGGGCCCTGATGCTGGCCCAGGTGCTGCTCGAGCAACCGAAGATGAGCAACCACGCCCGCGGCCTCTGGGGCTACTCGGGGCGGACGCCGGCCGGCGCGGAGCTGACGATCCAGGCGACCGGCATGGGCGGGCCGAGCGCTGCCTTGGTCCTGGCCGACCTGGCCGAGCTCGGCGTGCGGCGGGCGATCCGGGTCGGCACCTGCACGGCACTCGACCCCAATCTGAAGCCCGGCGACCTGCTGGCGATAACCGAGGCGCACGCCTGGAGTGGCCCGGCCGGACAAGCCGGCGAGCAGTTCCACCCCGACCCGGACCTGGCGGCGCGCCTGCTGCTGGAGCTGGGGCCGGCAGCCCGCGAAGCGACCGTCGCCAGCCTCGACGTGCCCCACGCCGGCGGTGCCCCGGCGCCGGTCGAAGCCGGCGACGCCGCCGACATGCAGACCGCGGCGCTGCTGGCCCGCGGCCGAGGCCTCGGGATCGCCGTCGCCGCCGTGCTGATCGTCAGCGAGACGGTCGGGGGCGGCGATTTGGACGACGAGGCCGCGGAACTCGCCGCGAAGGCCGCCGGAAACGCAGCGTCGCGCGTACTCTCAGCCTAAGGTCGAGGGTTAGTCTTTGCCGTTTTTGGCGGCTTCGCGGCGGATCGCGCCGAGGTCCCTAGAAATCTGGTCGAGCTGCTCCTCGACGTCCTCGAGGCGCTGCGAAAACGACCGCAGGCGGCGCTCCAGGCGCTCGAGATCGGTTGCCGAGGAGAGGTTGAGGGCGCTCATCGCGGCCTGCTGGGCCTCGATCGCCTTCTCGCGGGCGCCAAAGGCCGCGGAGATCGCATTGTGCAACGTCGGGTTGTCGATCAACGCCTGCGCCAGCTCGCCGATCGCCTGCTCCGAACGGGCCCGCAACCCGTCCTGCTCGTCGTCTTCAAAGGTCACGCCCGCCCACCCTTTCGCATTTCGTTGACGCCAGCTTAACGAGCACATCCGATTCGGCTGAAACGCTGCGTCCTGCAGGCATGATGCACTCATTGATTAAGGGCATGTTGGGGGGCGGCTGGGGCCGTTGTGCTCCCCTGGGGGAACGGGTAGCTTGGGCTCCCGAGGTGCTCTGGGAGGGCAACGAAGGTATTACCGCGTTCAGCGGCAGTGAGCACCGAGGCGGAATGGGATGAGAACCAAGATTGCACTGATCGTCGCGCTCGCCAGTTTTCTGGCGTTGGCGGCCGTGGGCGCTGGCATGGCCGGCGCAGATCCGCTGGCCGAAAGCGCCCCGGTCGACCCCGGCTCGGCGCTCAGCACCGGCGCCACCCCGTCCCTACAAGCGCCGGCCTGCGGCAACGGGCTCGATGACGACGGCGACGGCCTGATCGACGCGCAGGACCCCGACTGCACCTCCCCCGCCGACCTCAACGAGGCGAGCGAAGCGGGCGACGAAGCCGCGACTTCGACTCCCCCCTCTAATAAGAAGAAGGACTCCGGCAAGGTCGAGCACGGGGCGACGATCGACGGCAACCCGGCGCCCGGCGAAAACACCCAGAGCGGCGTCACCCACAACGACAACCTCGGCGACAGCAGCGGTGGCGGCAGCGACGGCGGCGGCGTCAAGGCACCGAGCGCAACCGGTGGCGGCGACCAGCCGCTGGCCGAAGGCGGCGACGGCGGCTCGCAGTTCTCCGCCGGCGGTACCCCGACCACCGCCAACCCGACGATGACGATCGCGCCATTCGGCCCGGCGCCGATCGGGGTCCCCAACTTCGTCATCGACTCCTTCGAGATCCCGCCCTTCCTCTTGCCGATCTACCAGGCCTGCGGAACCGAATACGGGATCCCCTGGGAGGTGCTCGCCGCGATCAACAAAATCGAGACCGGCTTCGGCACCAACCTCAACGTCTCCAGCGCCGGCGCCGTCGGCTGGATGCAGTTCCTGCCTTCCAGCTGGGAAGCCTTCGGGCTCGACGCCAACGGGGACGGACGCAAGGACCCCTACAACCCGGTCGACGCGATCTGCGCCGCGGCGCATTACCTGAAGATCGCCGGCGGCGCCAACGACCTCTACGACGCGATCCTCGCCTACAACCACGCCGACTGGTACGTCCAGGAGGTGTTGCTCTACGCCCGCGCCTACGGACGCCTCCCGTCCGACCTGGTCGGCTCGCTGACCGGGCTGACCGAAGGGGCCCACTTCCCGATTGCCGCCGACGCGCGCTACGCCGACGACAACTCCGCCCGGGCGGCGCTCGACAGCTCGTCGGCCGACTCCTACGGAAACGCCGCCGAAGTGATCTCCTCCTCCCCGACGCCGCGCGGGATCAACATCTTCTCGGCCCAGGACGCGCCGGTCGTCGCCGTCAACGACGGCGTCATCCGCAAGCTCGGTGAGAGCGCCAAGCTCGGCAAGTTCATCGTCCTCGAAGACACCTACGGCAACCGCTACACCTACGCCGAGCTCGGCAAGATCGTCCGCGAGCACCGCTCCGTGGTGATGCCGACCGGTCAGGAGCAGCGGCTCCCGGTCGAAAGCCAGGACCTGCGGCCGCGGCTGCGGGCGCTGCCCGATCGCGCCGAAGGCGAAGAAGGCGCCACCGAGGGCGAGCGGGGAACCCCCGAGAACATCGCTCCCGAAGCAGCCGACGGCAAGCTCGCGGTCGGCTCGAAGGTGATCGCCGGCACCGTCATCGGCCGCGTCGGTGGCGGCGAAGACGGCGTCGACCCGCACATCAACTTCTCGATCCGGCCGGCCGGCCGCGGCGCTCCGCGGATCGACCCGAAGCCGATCCTCGACGGCTGGAAGCTGCTCGAGGCGACCGCCATCTACCGAGCCAAGGGCAAGAACCCCTTCACCGCCCGCCTCAGCGGCGCCGGCGTCCTGCTGCTCTCCAAGGAGGCCCTGCAGAAGCGGGTGCTGGCCGACGAAGGGCTCTTGATCTACCCCTGCGGCCGTGAAGACATCGCCAGCGGGCGGATCGACCGGCGGATCCTGGCGATGCTCGAGTACCTGCGCTCGAAGGGCTTCGAGCTGACGATCACGGCCCTCGAGTGCGGCCACGGCTACCTGACCACCTCGGGCAACGTCTCCGAGCACTCGACCGGCGACGCGGTCGACATCGCCGTCATCGACGGCGTACCCGTCACCGGCCACCAGGGCCCAGGGACGATGACCGACGATCTGATCCACGACGTCCTGCAGCTGCAGGGGACGATGCATCCCCACCAGGTGATCTCGCTTGAGGACCTGCCCGGCGAAACCAGCTTCGCGATGGCCGACCACTACGACCACGTCCACGTCGGCTACCACCCGATCGCCAGCGGCAACCCGCTCGAAAACCAAGTCTCGCCGCTGCTCAAGCCGGACCAGTGGCAGCGCCTGATCGAGCGCCTCAGCCAGATCGAAAACCCGGAAGTGCCGATCAAGCCCTCGCCCTTCTCGCTGCCTGACTCCAAGCAGGAAAAGGCCGCGAACGGCATCGCCGCCGGCGACGACTAGACCCAAGCGAGAGAATCCCGGCCTCTGGCCAAGCTATTCGGATTTGCGCAGTTCGATTTCGCCGGCCCGCTGCCCCTGGCGGACGGGCGCTACCTGGCGCGGAGCGGGACCGGCGAGGAGAACGAGAGCGTCCTCGTCGTGCGGACCATCGGGGCCCCACCTCCCACCTCCCGCCGGCGCCGCCGGCCCCGGCGCTCTGAGCCCGGCGCCGAGCCGAGCGCGCTGCCGCTGGCCCGGGCGACGGCGATCCGGGCCTTCGCGCCGTTCGAGGGCGAGTCCGATGCCGAGCGCTGGCTCGACGAGGCGACCGAGGCCGAGGACACCGCCGACGTCCTCGTCAGCGAGGGGATCGAACTGCTCAACCGGGCGCTGCACGCGAACGCCGTCGCCGGCGCCGACCCCCACGCCCACGAGTTGACCCCCGAGCGCGCCGTGGCGGTGCGGATCGGCTTCGGCAGCGGTGAGGAGACCGCCAGCAGCCGCTTCAGCGCCGCCCGCGAGGTCGACGTCTGGGCCAGTGGCGCCTCGAAACGCCGGCGCCGCCAGGAAGACCTGCGGCCACAGGAACGGGTCGCCGCCGTGCTCGGCGGCAAAGAGCACCTCGACGCCTGCGAGACCCTGCTGTTGCGTGCCCGCGCCGACCTCGACGCCGGCCGCGAGCGCGAGGCGGCACTGCAGCTTCGAGTCGGCCTCGAGGCGCTGCTGGTCGAGCTGCGCAACGAGTTGACCGACCCCGGCCACCTCGAGGACATGGCCACCCTCCAGGAGCGCCGCCACGAGGCCGGGGAAGCGGCAAATTCAGCCCTCCAGGGCGATCTCACCTCCGCCGAGAGCCACAACGTCCGCGACCTGCTCACGATCTCCGAGCGCGTACTCCGCAGGCGACGCATATTGCGTGGCTAAGCACGAACTCTAAGCCTCGACTTGAGGCTTAGTTCATTGGAATTGGCGGGGCGAGACCGGGTGGGACTAGCCGGCGCGAACAGCGGGAGCCTTGGCGAGTCCCACCCGGTCTCGCCCAACGAAATCTGAGCCCAGCCCCAGGGTGAAGCAGCTTCCGTGGCGGGAAAAGCCTGCAAGGGACGGAAGCGATGCGTGGTTCCTTTGGGACCAGATACGTGCATTTCGAACCACGCGTTCTGCTCCCTGGATCGATCAGGGCTGTGGACCGATTGGAGGGTCGGGTGGCCGTCGTACGAGCGGCGCTAGATATTCGCCCCGGCGCTCGGTATCGGACGGCCGTCAGTTGTCTCCGGGCGAATATCCCAGCGAAGGTAGACGGCCACCCGACCCTCCCTTACGGCCCCCGTCCCTAGCGAAGAACCAAGCGCTCCATGACCACGTCGTCGAGTAGCGACTCGGCGAGGTGATGGGCTTCGTCGAGGGGGACGCCCTCGATCGAGGGGACGCCGATCACGGTCAGGCCCGCCGCCCGGGCGGCGGCGACCCCGGTCGGCGAATCCTCCAGGGCGACGACCGCGGGGCCGGCCTCGACGCCGAGACGGCGGCAGGCCTCGAGGTAGGGGTCCGGCGCCGGCTTCGGGGCGGCGACTTCGTGGGCGCTGAGGACGACGTCGAAGTGGTCCTCGAAGCCGACCAGCTGCAGTGAGCGGACGACGAAGTGCAGAGGTGAGTTGGAAACCAGTCCGATCGGGGTCCCCCGCTGCTTCAGCTTGTAGAGCAGTTCGCGGGCGCCGATCATCGCCTCGACGCCGTGCTCGAGCTCGGCGACGACGAGGACGTTGAGCTCCTCGATCAGCTCGGCGGCGCGGCCGGGCTCACCCAGTCGCCGTTCCAGCACCCCGCCGGCGATCTCCGCCGAGGTCCCGACCAGCTCGCGCTTGTCGGCGGGCGAGAACTCGGTGCCGCGGCGGCGGAAGAGGTCCTGCTCGGCCCGGGTCCAGACCGACTCGGTGTCGAGCAGCAGGCCGTCGTTGTCGAAGACGACGGCGTCGGGCAGGTCCACGGACATCGTCGGATCATTCCAATTCCCCACGGTCCGGGCGAAAGCGCTAGCTTCGCGGCGTGTTCCACGTCGAAATCAGCACCGGCTTCCACCGCGCCCGGGTCTTCAACCTCAACCAGGAGGACGTGATGGCGAAGGTCGTCCAGCCCTGGCTGGAGGAGCAGACGATCGAGATGGGCGACCGCGAGTGGAGCCCACGCGAGAGCAGCCTGCGGATCCTCGAGGGCCCGGAGATGAAGAACCAGGACCTCTCCTTCGGTCAAGGCTGGGCCAACGCCGAACGGGCTTCGGAGAACGTCACCCGCGGACTTCTCAGCACCGCCCCGCCGCCGGCCATGCCCGACGCCTTCGTCGTCGAAACCGACAACCCGGAGGCGGTCACCGCCGACGTCGTCGCCGGCCACGACGGCCGAGTCATCCACTGGGCGGAGGCGAGGAAGAAGATCGACGGCCGCGACCCGGAGATCGCGGCCGTGATCCTCGTGCTCAGGCGGCGGGAGCCGGAGCCGCCGCAGTCCCAAAGTTGAGGGCGATGCCGCGGGGTACGACCAGGACCGGCGAGGTCGCGGTTTCGATCGCGTAGTCGCTGGCGGCGCTGATCGTCACTTTGCCCTGGTGGGCCTCCGGGCGGGAGCCGACGACCAGCAGGTCGACCAGGCCAGAGCCGTGCTCGCTGATGCCGGCGCCCAGCGCGCTGGCAAGGCTCTGCGCCGTCTCGCGAGCGCTCGGGTCGCCACTGTCGAGGATGCCGACGGTGTTGATGGCGACCGAGGGGTTGGAGTGCAGCCCGGCCGGAGCGACGGCGATTGCCGCCGGCCCGTCGAGCAGCAGTTTGTGCGCCGGCCGACCGGGCACGACCGTCCCCGGCGAGGTCCGGTACTCGGAGCCGAAGACGATGACGTCGGCGCCCTCGCTCTCGGCCAGCTCGCGCAGGCCGATGCTGGTGCCGGCGTTGACGACGACGTGACGGGCCATCTCCGGGGCGCCGACCGAGGCCGCGCCGCGGGCCAGCATCTCCTCCGCCTCTTTCTGCTCGAGGGCGCCGCCGACCGAGTGGCGGACGTAAGCGAGTGAGAGATCGCCGCCGGAGATAGCCAGCAGGCGACCGAGCGCGAGGGCGTCGCGGTCGTTGTCGGTGTCGTCATAGGAAACGATGATTTTCAGTGCCATTTGATGCCTCCTTGAAGTCCTTTTGAGTTACTCGAACGAAATCCGAGTTCGATAGTGGCACCGGCCTCTCATTAGCGCAACTGTTATTACCTATAGTTGAGATAAGCTTTGCTTATGCTTAATTCGACCCGCCTCAACGTCTTCCGCGAAGTGGTCGAGCACGGTTCCTTCTCGGCGGCCGCCGACGCCCTCTCCTACTCCCAGTCCGCCGTCTCACAGGCGATCGCGACGCTGGAGGGCGAGCTTGGCGTGGCGCTGATCGAGCGCCGCCGCGGCGGCGCTCGCCCGACCGCGGCCGGCGCCGCCCTGGCCGGCCACGTCGGCGGGATCCTGGCCCGGATCGAGACGGCGGAAAGCGAGGTTGCGGCCGTCGCCGCGGGTCGGGGCGGCCGCCTGCGGACGGCCTCCTTCCCGACCGCTGGCGCGACCCTGATGCCGCAGGCGATCGCCGCCTTTCGCGCTTCCCACCCCGGCGTCGAGGTGACCCTGGCCGAGGGCGAGCCGGAGCAGATCGCGCCGCGGCTGCGGGCGGGTGAATTCGACCTCGTCCTGCTCTTCGAGTTCGAGGGCGTCGGCGAGCGCCTCGGCGCCGGCATGCGGCGCTTCGAGCTGTTCGACGACCCGCTCCACCTCGCCCTCGCCGCCGACCACCCACTGGCCGACCGCGAGAACCTCGAGCTCGCCGACCTCGCCGGCGAGGCCTGGATCCAGACCTCGGCCGACAGCCCCTGCGCCGGGCATGTCGTCCGCTGCTGCCACGCCGCCGGCTTCGAACCAAGCGTCTCCTTCGAAAGTGACGATTACCTGACCGTCCAGGGCCTGGTCGCGGCCGGGGTCGGCGTCGCGATGATCCCCGAGCTGGCGCTCTCGACCGTCCGCGACGACATCAAGGTCCGGGCCCTGCACCCGGCAAGCCCGGTGCGCAAGGTGTTCGCGGCGACCCCCCGGGCCGCGGCGACGACGCCGGCCGTCGCGACGATGCTCGACGTCCTGCGCAAAGCGACGCCGGGGCGCTCCCTGGCCGGGTGATTCGACGGCGAATGGTTTGCAGTGGGGAGACCGGGTGGGACTCGCCGGCGCGAACAGCGGGAGGCTTGGCGAGTCCCACCCGGTCCCGCCCAACGGAAGCTCATCCGGGGATCACAAGGTAGGCAGCTTCCGTGGAGCGGGAAAGGTTCCAAGGGACGGAAGCTCTCCCTCTCTCGCCGATGCGCGTTTTGTAGCGCTGAGAGCTACAAACCGCTCATCCGTGGAAGCTGAATCAGGGAGCGGACCGGTTGGAGGGTCGGGTGGCCGTCGTACGAGCGGCGCTAGATATTCGCCCCGGCGCTCGCTCTCGGACGGCCACTGGTTGTCTCCAGGCGAATATCCCAGCGAAGGTAGACGGCCACCCGACCCTCCCCACGGCCTGAACCCTAGGAAGAACCGCTACGCCGCGAAGCGTTTTTCGGACCGCGCCCGCGCCTTGGCCGCCTCGACCTCGCGGTCCTTCGGCGGCGCCGAGGTGACCAGTTGGTCCAGCAGCGTCCGCGTCGTCGCGGCGATCGCCTCGACGGCTTCGTCAAACGCCTCGGCGTTGGCCTGTGAGGGCTTGGTCGAGCCGCTGATCTTGCGCACGTACTGCAGGGCTGAGGCCTGGACCTCTTCCTCGCTCGCGGGTGGGTCGAAATTGTGGAGGGTTCTGATGTTTCTGCACATCGATTGATCGTAGCCGCTGTCGATTTCGCCGTTTGCCATTCGTCCAGAAGGGAAACGGACATCTGAGCAAGGAGGCGAGAGCGATATGCAATCCTCGAAAACCAGTGGGAAGGCAAGCCGATGACTGACGCCCGCGAGGCGCTGGACAAGCGCTGGATCGCCCTCGGCCTGCTCTGCGTCGCCCAGTTCGTCGTCGTCCTCGACGCCTCGATCGTCAACGTCGCGCTGCCGACGATCGGCGAAGCGCTCGACTTCTCCGAGGGCAACCTGCCCTGGGTCGTCAACGCCTACGTCCT
>OUNO010066493.1_pt1 | contig 14624 bp, 11 predicted proteins | sample 1779811 | NCBI WGS metagenome assembly OUNO01 (sample SAMEA3914804, study PRJEB12502) | metagenome | biome: forest; material: soil | place: Canada | collected 2010-06-25 | depth 0.3 m | reverse complement strand
GCTTGCCGCGCAGATCGCCGCCGAGCATGAACGACATCCCCCAGGCCCACGGCCGCCCGGAGCGGACCAGCCTCTCCCCCTCCGCGATCCGCCGGCGCGAAGCGAGGATCAGGGCCAGGGCAAGGTCGGCGGTGGCGTCGTCGAGGACGCCCGGGGTGTTGGCCAGCAGGACGCCGCGCCGCGCCGCCGCCGCGAGGTCGAGGTTGTCGAAGCCGACGGCGACGTTGGCGACGCAGCGCAGCCCCGGACCGGCGGCCGCGAGGAACTCCTCGTCGACGCGGTCGAAGAGCATGCTGAGAATCGCGTCGGCGCCGCCGAGCAGGGTCAGCAGCTCCTCCCGGCCCAGCGCCGTGTCCGCCGCGGCGACCCGCACCTCACCTTCCGCACGCAGCAACTCCAGGGCCGAGTCGGGGATCCGATTGGTGACGACGAAGAGCGCCACCCGCTCAGCCGGCCTTGAACCGCGCCGCCTCCTCCGACCCCGCCGTAGCGTTGCCGGCCGAGTAGGAGTGCGCCCCCGCCCCGGCCAACCCACCGCCGTCGACGATCAGGTATTCCTCGCGCTGCGGGCGGCCGGCGAAGTAGTTCTCGAGGATCTCCCTAGTCCCAGCGGCGTAGCGCGCCTGGGCGGAGAGGGTCGAGCCGGAGACGTGCGGGGTCATCCCGTGGTGGGGCATCGTCCGCCAGGGGTGGTCGGCCGGAGCCGGCTGAGGGAACCAGACGTCTCCCGCATAGCCGGCCAGCTGTCCCGACTCGCAGGCCGCCGCGACAGCGTCGCGATCGCAGATCTTGCCGCGGGCGGTGTTGATCAGGAAGGCGCCGCGCTTCATCCTGGCGATCATCGCCGCATCGAATAGGTGCTCGGTTTCGGGGTGCAGCGGGCAGTTGATCGTCACCACGTCGCAGACCTCGACCAGGCTCTCGACGCTCTCGTGGTGGGTCGCCCCCAGCTCGGCCTCGACCTCGGCGGGAAGCGGGTGGCGGTCCATGTAATGGAGACCGACGTCGAAGGGCTTCAGGCGCCTGAGGACGGCGGTCCCGATCCGCCCGGCGGCGACGGTGCCGACCTGCATCCCCTCCAGGTCATAGGCCCGCGAGACCGCATCGGCGATGTTCCAGCCGCCGTCGAGGACGATCTGGTGCGACGGGATGTAATTGCGGACCAGGCCGAGGATCATCATCACCACGTGCTCGGCAACGGAGATCGAGTTGCAGTAGGTGACCTCGGCCACGGTGACACCGGCGTCCATCGCCGCCTGCAGGTCGACGTGATCGGAGCCGATGCCGGCGGTGATCGCCAGCTTCAGGTTCGGCGCCTTGGCGATTCGCTCCGCGGTCAGGTAGGCGGGCCAAAAGGGCTGGGAGATGACGACCTCGGCCTCGGGCAGGTGGCGATCGAACTCGGAGCCCGCCCCGTCCTTGTCGGCGGTGACGATCAGCTCGTGGCCCTGGGCCTCCAGGTAGCCGCGCAGGCCGAGCTCACCGGAGACGCAGCCCAGCAGCTCCCCTGGGGTGAAGTCGATCGCCTCGGGCGTCGGCGCGCTTTGGCCGTCGGGGTATGAGGAGATCGTCGGGATCCCGTCGCGGGCATAGCTGGGCGGGTAGCCCGTGATCGGGTCGTCGTAGAGCACACACAGGACCTTTGCCATCACTCCTCCTCCAAGTTGCGGGCCGAGCCCGGGAATGAGGACAAGCTAGACCCCGCCGCGAGGGGCGTCCAGTTGGTCGACTGGCCAGTCGACCAGGATTACCCGATTCGATGTAGCCTCCCCCGCCGACTGCACGAACCAAAGGAGAGGTAGATCGATGGGACTTCTGGACGGTAAATCGGCGATCGTGACCGGATCGGCGCGCGGCATCGGACGCGCCACCGCGGAGCTCTTCGCCAGCGAGGGCGCCAAGGTCCTCATCAACGACCTCGACGGCGATGTCGCCGAGCAGACCTCAAGCGAGATCAGCGGCGAGACCGCTGTCTTCTCCGGCGACCTGACCAAGACCGGCGCCGCCGACGAGATGGTCGCCGCCGCGATCGACGCTTTCGGCGCCGTCGACATCGTCGTCAACAACGCCGGCTACACCTGGGACGGCGTCGCCCACAAGATGACCGACGAGCAGTTCCAGGCGATGCTGGAAATCCACACCGTCGTCCCCTTCCGGGTCGCCCGGGCACTGGCCCCGAGCTGGCGTGACGCGGCCAAGGCCGAGCGCTCCGAGGGCAAAGAGGTCTTCCGCAAGCTGATCAACATCTCCTCGACCTCGGGGACGATGGGCAACGCCGGCCAGGTCAACTACTCGGCCGCCAAGATGGGCGTCGTCGGCGTGACCAAAACCCTCGCCAAGGAGTGGGGCCAGTTCAAGATCAACGTCAACGCGGTCGCCTTCGGCTTCGTCGACACCCGTCTCACCGCCGCCAAGGAGGAGGGTGGCGAGATGACCGCTCCCGGTGGCGAGAAGATCGAGCTCGGCATCCCCGAGCAGATGCGGGCGATGGCCTCGGCGATCATCCCGGTCGGCCGCCCCGCCACGCCGGAGGAGGCCTCGGGCCCGGTCCTCTTCCTCGCCTCGCCGCTCGCCAACTACGTGCACGGCCAGGTCCTCAACGTCACCGGTGGCATGTTCGGCGGGATGTACACCTGAGCTCCACGGGGACAAGCCGCCGGGCTGGGCCCCGCTACCTCGACGTGGCGGACCGGGTCTGGCCCGCCACGCGCCGCTTCATGGGTGCCCACACGTTCCTCTACAAGAGGACGGGTGGGCGCCTCGGTCACTCGATCCCGGGCGTGCCGGGGAAGATGCTGCTGCTCGACCACGTCGGCGCCAAGAGCGGACAGCTGCGGACCTCACCGCTGCTCTACGTCGAGGACGGCGCCGACATCGTCATCATCGCCTCCAAAGGCGGCTTCCCGAAGAACCCGGCCTGGTACTACAACCTGGTTGCCAACCCGGACACGACGGTCCAGGTCGGCTCCGAGCGCCGCCCGGTCCACGCCCGCGTCGCCCGCCCCGAGGAGCGCGACCGCCTCTGGGAGATGGCCGAACGCGCCTACCGCGGCTACGCCGACTACCGGGCCCGAACCGACCGCGAAATCCCGCTGGTCGTGCTCGAGCCCTCCTAGTAGAAAGCCATAGCGCTTCTGACCTTTGTAGCCCTGTGGGCGACAAAGGTCAGAAGCGGTTCTCCTACTCCCTCTCCCGCCGCTCCTCGGCCACAGAGGCCCCCGACTCGGTCGCGATCGAGTCAGGCGGCCAGGGGCCGGCCCAGTTGTCGCGGGCGCCGTCGATCGTGATCGTCGTCCCGGAGATGAAGTCGCCGGCGGGCGAGGCCAGGTAGGCGACCAGCCAGGCCATCTCCTCGGCGCGGCCGGTGCGGCCGAGCGGGATCGAGCGGGCGACGTGGGCGATGATCTCCGGCGGGTACTTGTTGAGAAAGGTGTCGGTCGCGAACTGACCGGCGGCCAGCGAGCAGGTCTTGATCCCGAACCGCGACCACTCGACCGCGAGGGTTCGCATCATGTTCTCGACCGCGGCCCGGGCGGCGCCGGAGTGGACCATCGCCGGCATCCCGTTGTGGGGCGAGAGGGTGACGCTGATGATCTTGCCTCCGCCCTGGGGGATGAAGGCCTTGGTCGCCGCGGCGTGGGTCATCAGCCAGGTGCCGGTGACGTTGAGGTCGATCACGGTGCGGAAGCCCTTGGCGCTGATCGACTCGGCCGGGGCGAGGAACTGGCCACCGGCGTTGTTGAGCAGGACGTCGAGCCGGCCGTGGCGCTCCAGCAGCGCGTCGAAGAAACGCTCGACCGGCTCCTCCTCACGGATGTCCAGCACCTCGAACTCGAAGCTGCCCGCCAGCCCCGCCGCCAACTCGGCGGTCTCCGCCAGCGGCTCCGGCCGGCGGCCGCAGCCGACCACGACGGCGCCGAGGCGGGTCAGTTCGAGCGCCGACTCACGCCCCAGTCCGCTGCCGGCGCCGGAGACGGCGCAGACCAGACCGTCGAGCAAACCGTCACGAAACACCTGCGAATGTGAGCTTTCAGCCATCGGTCAGCAAGCCTATAGGTGGGCTCCGCGGCGTACTGTGACTCGCGATGGCAGTCCACGTCGAGCCCCAGCCCCTGCATGAACCGCTTGCCGGCGGCACCCCCGGCGCGACCGTCACGGTCGAACCGATGGTCGCCGGCCACTGCGACTTCGCCGTCGCGGCGATGGAGAAACCCGCCGGCAGGCTCACCTCGATGAAGGTGCTGCGCGGTCTGCTGCGCGGCCCGGCGCGGACGATCCCGATCCCCGCCTTCCTGATCCGCCACCCCAGCGCCGGCGCGATCCTCATCGACACCGGCCTGCACCCCTCGATCGCGACCGACGGCAAGGAGAACTTCGGCTCGATCGGCAACCGGGTCGGCAAGCCGGCCCTGGAGGCCGGCGAAGACGTCCCGGCGCAACTGCGCAAGCGCGGCCTCGAGCCGGGCGAGATCCCGATCGTCGTCATGACCCACATGCACAGCGATCACACCTCGGCGATCTCGGAGTTCCCGAACTCGACCTTCGTCGTCAGCGAGCCCGAGTGGCGGGAGGCCGCGAGCGGCTCCAAACCGCTGTTCAACGGCTACCGGCGGGCGCACTTCGACTACGCCTTCGAGTACCGCACGGTCGACTTCGACCGCTCCTCGGTCGACTCCTACGCCAGCTTCGGCCGCACCTTCGACCTCTTCGGCGACGGCTCGGTCCGGCTCGCCTTCACCCCCGGCCACAGCGCCGGGCACATGTCGGTGATCGCCCACCTCGCCCAGCGCGACTTCGTCATCGGCGGCGACGCGATGTACGTGCTGGCCCAACTGGAGGGTGAGGCGCCGCTGCCGCCGCGCCCCTTCGACGCCCACAACTTCCGCCGCTCACTGCAGGAGCTGCGGCTCTTCCACAGTCAGTTCCCGGACGTGGTAATCACGCCTGGACACGATCCGGAGTTTTACTCCCGGATCCAGCAGCGCTACGAGTAACGAGCGCTTCGTACATCTCCCGCACCTGGGCGAAGATCTCCGTCGCCGCCTCGAGCTGGCGCTCGCGGTCGGGGTGCTCCTCGACCGGGAAGCTGAGCGGCTCGCCGAACTGGACCGTGACCTTCGGGAAGCGCAGGCGCTTCCAGCCCCGGGCCCGCTCGGAGCCGTGGATCGCGACCGGGACGATCGGCGCCCCGGACTCCAGCGCGATCCGGCCGATGCCCGGTTTCGGCTCCCCCATCTCGCCGCTGCGCGAGCGTCCGCCCTCGGCGTAGACGAGCAGCATCTCGCCCTGGTCGAGCAGCGTGTAGGCGGTCTTGAAGGCCTCTTCGTCGCGATGGCCGCGGCGGACCGGAAAGACACCGCCGTGCTTGTAGATGAAGGTCAGGACCGGCGGCCCGAAGAGCTGGGATTTCGCCATGAAGCGGACCTTGCGCCGCAGGTAGACACCGGCGAAGAAGTGGTCCATCTGGCTGAAGTGGTTGGGGGCGAGGATCAGGGCTCCCTCGCGAGGGACGTTCTTGACCCCGATCCCGCGGGTCCGGTAGATCAGGATCGTCGGCAGGGTGAGGACGACCCGGGCGATGCCGTACATCCAGGTTGAGCCCTTGCGCGCAGCGGTATGGAACTGCGTGAAGTACTCCGCCGGGCGCGGGTCCTTGTAGACCTGTGGCTTCATCTCCGACATATCTAGAGGCGGCGGGGGTCGCCCGCCGTAGGTTCGTAACCTAGCCAGACCGGCCGGTTACGCGAAACGAAACCCACCGAATGGCGGGGCCGAGGTTGCCTTTGCGCTCGCCATGCGAGATCAAACGCAACCTCGCGATTACGTCGCCCAGCCGCGTGAGCGCTCCAGGGCCCGGGCCCAGTCGGCCAGCAGCGACTCGCGCTCGTCGGAACCCATCCGCGGTTCGTAGGCGGCTGCCTGGCGCCACATCTCCCCCACCCGCTCCTGGGTCCAGACCCCGGTCGCGATCCCGGCCAGGTAGGCGGCGCCGAGCGCCGTCGTCTCGGCGATCTCCGGCACCACCACCGGGACGCCCAGGACGTCAGCCTGGAACTGCATCAGCCAGCCATTGACGACGGCGCCGCCGTCGGCCTTCAGCACCTCCAGGCGCTTGCCCGAAGCCGCCTCCTGGGCGCGAACGGCGTCGACGGCCTGGTAGGCGATCGCCTCCAGCGCCGCCCGTGCCAGGTGCGCCCTGCCGCTACCGCGGGTCAGGCCGACGATCGTGCCGCGCGCGTAGGGATCCCAGTGCGGCGAGCCGAGGCCGGTCAGCGCCGGGACGAAGTAGACGCCGTCGTTGGAGTCCAGCGACGCCGCCAGCGCCTCCGTCTCCGCCGCCGCCTCGATCACCCCGAGCCCGTCCCGCAGCCACTGCACCGCCGCCCCGGTGACGAAGATCGAAGCCTCCAGCGCATACGTCACTTCACCGGGCGAGGCAAGCGACCAGGCGATGGTGGTGAGGAGGCCGTCCGGCGGGTGCGGCGACAGGGAGCCGGTGTTGAGGAGGACGAAGCTGCCGGTGCCGTAGGTGTTCTTCGCCATGCCCGGTTCGTGGCAGGCCTGGCCGAAGAGAGCCGCCTGCTGGTCGCCGGCGACCCCGGCGACCGGGACCTCGGCCCCGAACTCCGAAGTGGTGCCGAAGACGCCGGCCGATGGCAGCGGCTCGGGCAGGCGCCCCGGGTCGATCCCGAGCAGGCCGCAGAGCTCCTCGTCCCAGACCAGCCGGCGGATGTCGAAGAGCATCGTCCGCGCCGCGTTGGAGTAATCGGTGACGTGGCGGCCGGTCAGCTTGAAGAGCAGCCAGGAGTCGATCGTCCCGAAGACCGCCCGCTCGGCGCCCTCGGCATTGGCCAGCAGCCACTCGATCTTGGTCGCCGAGAAGTAGGGGTCGATCGTCAGCCCGGTGCGCTCGCGGACCAGCGGCCCGTGGCCGGCGGCGCGCAGCTCGTCGCAGCGCTCGGCGGTGCGACGGTCCTGCCAGACCAGCGCCCGGTGGATCGGCTCGCCGGTGGCGGGATCCCAGGCGACCACGGTCTCGCGCTGGTTGGTGATCCCGATCGCCTCCAGCTCGACGGCCTCGATCCCGGCATCGGCGATCGCCTCGGCCCCGACCCGGCGCGTCACCTCCCAGATTTCGGCGGCGTCGTGCTCGACCCAGCCGGGGCGCGGGAAGTGCTGCTCGAACTCCGAGTACGCCCGCCCCGCCAGTCGCCCATCGGCGTCGAAAACGAGGCAGGTGGTCCCGGTCGTCCCCTGGTCGATCGCGAGGATCACCCGGGGAAGGCTATGTCGTCTGCGTCGATCGGTCGAGCGCCATCTGCCGCGCCCGCTGCAGGCCGACGTAAGGCGTCAGCGCAAGCTCGACCAGTTCGGGCTCGAGCCGGCGCAGGCCGTCGGCGTCGCCGGACATCAGCTTCTCCCCGACCAGCGATGTGATCGCGCCGACCAGAACGGACTCCGTCAGGTCCGGGAGCGGATCGGCTGCTTCGCTGAGGTCGGCCCGCCGGCTTCGCAGCAGTTCGACGAGGACCTCGTTGGCGCCGAGGACATGCGCCGCGAGCACGGGGTCGACAGCCATCCCATCGAGCATCAGCAGCCGTGCTTCGGCAGGCGAGCGCAGCGAGAAGTCGACCAGCGCCGCAACCGCCGCCGCAAGCTTCTCGGCCGGGACGTCCTGGCCGGCGCAGGCCTCCAGCAGGCTGCTCACGAGTCGCTCCAAGGCAAGGTCGTGGGCGGCGAGGACACAGCCGCGAAGGTCGTCGAAGTGCTCCTCGAAAACCGCCCTGGGAACCTCGGCCGCGGCGAGCACGTCGTTGACGCGGGTCGCCAGGTACCCGCGCTCCGCCACGGCCTGGGTAGCCGACTCGAGCAGCCGCGCGACCTGGCGCTGGCGATCGAGCTCGGAACTCAACTCGGAGCTCACCTTCTGCCCAAGCCCCGAATTCGGGGAAGGACCGAGAGGGCGCCGGGGAGGGTGATTTCCCGACGCCCTGCCGCAGCCCGTCCTGCTCTGGCGTCGCCCCCAGGGAGGTAAGGCGACTGCCATCTGTTGCGATTCGCTTCCATCGGTGCTGCTCTCCCGCCGTCTGTAAACGGCAGTACACAATGTAAGAGGTGGTACACCGATTGTCAAGTGGCTAGCTTTCCACCGCGGTTTTTAATAGGCTGGCGGCGACCTGGGGAACTCGAAACGGCTGTAGGCAGGGCGCCGGGACAGGCTCGACCGTTGGAACCGATCGCAAGCTCTGGGATGGACCGAACCGAAAGGGAGCGCCTCTACGAGGTGATCCTCGCCGACCTCGCCGACCGCGGCTACGAGGGGCTCGACATCGAGCAGACCCTCGCCCAAGCGGGGGTCTCGAAGTCCGCCTTCGAGGTCGAATTCGGCGACCGCGACACCTGCCTCTTCGCCGCCTACGACGCGCTGACCGAACGCCTGGTCCGCAAGGCGACCGACGGCTGCGACCGCGACGAGGACTGGCCGGGGCGGATCCGGACCGGACTCGAAGCCCTGCTGACCGAGTTTGCCGACCGACCACAGATGGCGCAGGTCCTTTTCCGGGCCTTTCCCGCGATCCGCCCTCCCGCCTACCTGCGCTACATGGAGTTCCTCGAAACCTTCACCCTGCCGCTGCGAGAGGGCCGCGATCTGACCGACATGGAGGGCGAGCCGCCGGGAGAAATCGAGATGCTGGCGATCGGCGCCGCCGAGGCCGTCGTCTTCGAAGAGATCGAGGCCGGCCGGGCCGCGGCGCTTCCCTCGCTCACCCCCTCGATCCTGTTCTCGCTGCTGGTCCCGTTCCTCGGGCCGGAGCGGGCGCTGGCGGAAGCTCCGGGGGCCTCCTAATCCGATGAGCGCAGCGACCCCCAACCGGCCCGGTCCCGGATCGCTCGATTCGCACGACCTCCCGAAGGACATCTTCGCCCCCTCCGAACGGGACCGGATCGTGCAGGCGATGGCCGCGACCTGCGCCGAGCGCGGCTACCTCGAAACCACCGTCGAGGAGGTGATCGCCCGCGCAGACGTCAGCAGGGCGACCTTCGACGCCAACTTCAGCGGCACCGAGGACTGCGGACTCGCCGCCGTCAATCAGATCCTCTCGGAAGCGACGACCACCGCCTCCGCCGCCTGGTCGGCGGATTCCTCGGAGTGGGAAAGCATCTTCAGCGGCATCAGGGCGCTGCTGGAACTGATGGCCGCCCGGCCATCGTTCGCGCACGTCGCCTACATCCAGTCGCGCCAATCGATGCCGCACTCCTGCTACGAACCGTATGCATCCGGGATCAAGGTGCTGGCCTCGATGATCGACCGCCTGCGTGTCTACGCGAGCACCGATTCGCCCCTGCCCGCGACGACCAGCCGGGCCGTGATCGGCAGCGCCGAGATCCTGATGCGGCGCGCCCTGGTGGCGGACGAACCCGAGCGGATGCCCGGATTGCTGCCGGACATCATCTACAGCGTGCTGGTGCCCTACCTGGGGCAGGAGGAGGCGCTGCGGTACGCGGCGCTGGCGCGGGCGGAACTGCGGACCGATCGCTGAACGCGACCGGTCCGCTCCCTCAGTTCCTCCCTATTCGGATCGCACCCACTTCTGGATGCCGCTGCTGTCGGTGACCCAGATGCCTTTGCCGCTGTCGGCGGCGATGCTGAGGGCCCCGGAGAGGTCGCCGGCTTCTTCCCCAGCGGTGCCGAACTGGCCTTGGTATTCGCCGCTGCTGGCGAACTTCTGGACGCGGCCGCCGTCGGTGACCCAGAGGTCGTTTTCGGCGTCGACCGCGATGCCCATCGGCGAGAGGAACTCGCCGTCACCTTCGCCGTAAGCACCGACCTGAACCTGCTGGACGCAGCTCGAGTTGAACTTGCGGACGTGCATTTCGGGGTCCCCGCCGGTCACCCAGAAATTGCCTTTCGAGTCAAAGGCGATATCGCCGGCGGCGATGGCGCACTGTTTGAGGTATTCGCCTTTGCTGTTGAACACCTGGAGGCGGTTGTTGCCGCTGTCGGCGACCCAGACATTGCCGGCGGAGTCGACGGCGAGCCCGGCGGGCCCGTTGAATTTGCCGTTGCCGGAGCCGGGTGAGCCGACCTTCGCCAGGTATTCGCCACTGCTGTTGAACTTCTCGATCCGCTGGTTGCCGGAATCGGTGACCCAGAGGTTGCCGCTCGGATCGCGGGCGATGTCAGTGGGCGCGTAGAACTGCCCGTTGCCTTCGCCGGGAGAGCCGAACTGACTCAGGTAGCCGCCTTCTTCGTCGAACACCCGGACCCGGCCGTTGAGGTCGTCGACTACCCAGACCTTGCCGCCGCCGACGGCAACTCCAGCCGAGGTGCTGAATTCTTCTTCAGCTTCGGGGTCCCATTCGCCGAAGGCGAAGGAGAACGAGGCGGCTTCCGGCGGGCGAGTCGTGAATTCCAGGTCTTCGCCCATCGCCGTCCCGTCTTCGTTCGTGGCGACGACTCGGTAGTGGTAGGTCGTATTCGGTTCGAGCCCTTCGATCCGCTCGCTGACGTCGCCGTTCCAGATGTCGTCCCCGGCATCGCCAGCCGCAAGCGGCGCTTTGGCGCCATACGAGGTGGTCGTGCCGTATTCGAACTGGTAGTCGGCATGGATGCCATGCGGGTTGACCATCCCGTGCAGCCTGGCGCCTTCCGCATGGATGCTGGTGGGCGCTTCGGAGACGACGGCGGGCGCCTGACGGGCCCTGAACGTCATGTCCGCACCGAAAGTGGTGCCGTCTTCGTTCGTGGCAGTGACCCGGTAGTGATAGATCGCGCCGGGCGTGAGTCCCCCGATTTCCTCACTCACTTCCAGGTCATAGACGTCCGAGCCGGCGCCTTCGGCGGGCACCGGCGCTTTCGTCCCGTAGGAGGTGCTGGTCCCGTATTCGAACTGATACTCGGCTTCCAGACCGTTGGGATTGACGGTCGCGTGCAAGGTGGCCGCCGTTTCAGTCAAGCTGGTCACCGCTTCGGTGACCGCGAGGGGGCTGAATGGCGGGTTGAACACTTCGGTGTTGCTGACGTCCAGCAGCGGCTCCTTGAAATGGTCGCCCGAGGTGTCGGTCCATTCCGTGTTGCCCTCTTCGATGATCGTCTGGCGAATTGCTTCCGTGTCTTTCTTCGAGCTCGGGTTCGAGCGACTCGCCAGGATCGCCGCGGCGCCAGCCACGTGCGGAGCGGCCATCGAAGTGCCGCTCAGCACCCCGTATTCGCCGCCGGGCATGGTCGAGAGGATGCAGACGCCAGGGGCCGCCACCTCAACCGTGCTGTCGAAGTTGCTGAACGAGGCGAGCGAGTCATCTGCTCCATAGTTTTCGCAGGCGAGTTCGCCGCCGTAACCTCCCGACGCGCCGTCATAGTCGGCCAAAGCCGAGACGGTGATCACGTCGGGGTTCTTGGCCGGGCTGAATTTGCTTGCCCACCAGGCCAGGTTGCCGGCGGCAACGGTGTAGACGACGCCTGCTTCGACCGAGGTGCTGATCGCTTCTTCCAGGGCGGTCAACGGACAGACACAGCCGAGGCTCATGTTCGCGACCTCGATCTGGCTGGAATGTGCGGTGACCCAATCGACACCCGCGACGAGCCAGGACTCGTATCCGCCGCCGGTATTGCCAAGTACCCGCACCGCCCAGATCCTGGCGCCCGGCGCGACTCCAACCACGCCGGTCTCGTTGTCCAGCGCCCCGACGATTCCAGCGACATGGGTGCCGTGGCCGAGGACGTCGGTACCGGTGCCATCGACGCAGACTTTTTTCGTTCCTTCGGTTTCGCTCGCGGGCACGCAGTTGGTGCGAGCGACCACGTTCAGGTCCGGGTGGGTGTAGTCGACGCCGCTGTCGATCACGGCCACATCGGCGTCGACCCGGACATCGTCAACCGCGTCGATGTCGAGCTCGGGGCTGTTGCTGGCGCCGATACGTTCGACACCCGTCGGATTCTCCTGCGTGTAGAACGGGCTGGTGAGCGCGGTGGCTTCGACTTTCTGGTCCGGCGTCACGTAGTCGACCCGCGGGTCTTCTTCGAGGGCCTGGACTTCCTCGCGCGGCAGGATCGCCGCGTAGCCCTTGATCGCTGAGCGGTAGACGAGGCTGACGTCGGCGTCGACTTCATCGGCCTGCTCGGCGGCGACGGCGCCGGGGTGGCTGACGGAGTCCTTGAGGACGACGATGTAGCGGCCGCTGTCAGAGGCGCTCGCCGAGGCGACGAGCATCGCGAACAGCGCGATTACGAGGGCAGCGAGAGACGCTGCCCGACGGACTGGGACTACTTGCATGGCTTCTCCCCCATCTCCCGGCAGCCCCTGCGGCTGCCGGGTCTTGACTGGTTTCGACTAACTCATTGGCTCGGGTGACTTGCGAGCGGTCAGACTCAGACCGCTATTCGCTCGTCTCCCATTTCTGAACATCGCTGTCGTGGTAACTGACGATCCAGATGAAGCCTTCGGCGTCGATCGCCACCGACGGGCCCCAGCTCAGGGCCAATCCCCCTTCGCCGAATTCTTGGATGAATTCACCGCTGGAGTCGAACTCCGTGAGCGTGCCTTTCACCAGGTCGGAGACCCAGAGGTTGTCTTTGGCATCGATCGCCAAGCCGCCCGACATCGCGGCGAAGCCGTGCGGGTCTTCGCCGTAGTCGCCGCCGATCTGACCCAGGTATTCCCCGGTCGGGCTGAACTCCCTGACCCGGTTGACGCCGTTGTCGGCGACCCAGACATCGTCTTTCGAGTCGATCGCGACGCTGATCGGATACGTGACTTCACCGGAGCTGAACTGCCGCACGAAGGAGCCGCTGGAGCTGAACTCCTGAATCCGGCCGTTGCCGGAGTCCGCGACCCAGACGTGGCCTTCGGAGTCGATCGCGATTCCCTCCGGTCCGCTGAATTTGCCGTTGGTGGTTCCTTCCGAGCCGACCTGGCGTATGTATTTCCCTTCCGAGCTGAACTCCAGGAGCCTGCTGGCGCCGGTGTCGGCGACCCAGACGTTGCCTTTCGAGTCGATCGCGACGCCTCCCGGGTAGTGCAGTTCGCCGTAGATCGCCCCCGAGCCGATCTCCTGGATGTATTCGCCGTCGGAGTTGAACTCGACGATCCGCTGGCCGTTGGTATCGGCGACCCAGACGTTGCCTGCGACGTCGGTGGTGATCGCGGTCGGCAGGCTCAGCCGACCTTCGCCGAAGCCGTATTCACCGAAGCCGAAGGAGAACACGGTGGTCCCCGCCGGGATCGACTGCGTGCTGAAAGTCTGGTCGGCGCCGGTCACACTGCCGGCGGCGTTGGACGCGACCACCCGGAAGTGGAATTCGCTGCCGGATCTCAGGCCTTTGACCAGCTCGCTGACTTCGACGCCTTCGCTACCGGAGCCGGCGACTTTCATCCACAGCGGGACTTTCTTGCCGTAGGACGTCGTCGGCCCGTATTCGAACTGGTAATTGGTTTTGTAGCCGTTCGGGTTGACGGTCGCGTTCAGCGCCGCCGAGGTCGGGCCGACGCCGGATGCCGCTTCGGTGGTGACCGTCGGCAACTGCGGGATGTCGAACACAGCTTCGTTGCTGACATCCAGCAGCGGCTCCTTGACACCGTCTTTGGACCAGTCGGTCCAGGCGAAATTGCCCGCTTCGACGATCGTCTGGCGGATCGATTCGACGTCCGCCTTGGAGTTCGGATTCGACTTGCTCGCCAGGATCGCCGCTGCGCCAGATACATACGGTGCGGCCATCGAGGTCCCGCTGTTGTATGCGTACGCTTCTCCGGGAACGGTCGAGAGGATGCAGACGCCGGGCGCCGCGACCTCGACTCCGGTCCCGTTGTTGCTGAATCCGGCGAGGTTGTCGTCGAAGAAGCTGCCGGCATTCTGCGCGCAGTTCACCGATGCGAGGGCTCCCGGCAGGCCGTCGAAGTCGGCCAGGGCCGAGACCGTGATCACGTCGGGATTTTTCGCGGGACTGACGTCTTTGACGTCTTTTTGGAAATCGTTGCCGGCGGCAACCACATAGACGACCCCGGTTTTGACCGAGGCGCTGATCGCTTTTTCCAGCGCCGGCATCGCGCAGACGCAGCGAAGGCTCATGTTCGCGACCTCGATCTGGCTCGAGTGGGCCGTGACCCAGTCGACACCCGCAACGATCCAGGACTCGTAGCCGATACCGGAGTTGTTCAGAACCCGAACCGACCAGATCCTTGCGCCCGGCGCATCGCCGACCACGCCGATTTCGTTGTCGAGCGCCCCGACGATGCCCGCGACGTGGGTGCCATGACCGAATCCGTCGGTGCCGGTGTTGTCGACGCAGACTTTGCTGGTGAGTTCTTCTTCTTTCGCGGGCACGCAGTTGGTGCGCGCTACTGCATTGAGGTCGGGGTGGGTGTAGTCGACCCCGGAGTCGATCACCGCGACATCGGCGTTGACCCTCGATTCGTCGATCCCGTCGATATGGAATTTCGAGTTTGCGCCGGCGCCGATCCGTTCGATGCCGGTCGGAACCGTCTGCGATGCCGCTTCCATCTGGCGGTCCGGCGTCACGTAGTCGACCCGCGGGTCTTCTTCGAGGGCCTGGACTTCCTCGCGCGGCAGGATCGCCGCGTAGCCCTTGATCGCTGAGCGGTAGACGAGGCTGACGTCGGCGTCGA
>OUNO010000150.1_pt2 | contig 14638 bp, 9 predicted proteins | sample 1779811 | NCBI WGS metagenome assembly OUNO01 (sample SAMEA3914804, study PRJEB12502) | metagenome | biome: forest; material: soil | place: Canada | collected 2010-06-25 | depth 0.3 m | reverse complement strand
CGCAAGCGCGGCCTGGGCGACAGGGTCTCCACCATCATCCTCCCGAATCAACAATCTCGAGAGAATCATCCCCGCCCCAAGCCGCACAGCCCCCGTCAACCTACAATCGCCGTTAACCCGAACCCGGGGCCCTGGTTATGCGGGCCCAATGCTTTCAAACCGCTCATTTTTGTGATAGATTTATGTTTGAGGTCGCGGCCCCTGAGCGGTCGCCCGTTTTTCCTCAGGCCGCGCGTTGTGCGGCTTTGGACAGGCGGAGGCAGGCCTCCTGAAAAGCCGTTCCAGAGTCTGACTGCGGCCAGCGGCGCCATTTGGCGGGTAGGACGCTGTTCGCGGGGAGGTCAGGCGGCGGAACGCTTCGCGCGCGGCGTATATGAAGAGGAATTCTGGATCGTGAGCACTAAGATCGAACTCGACTACAAGATTGGCGACCACGTCGTCTATCCCGCCCACGGCGTCGGCGTCGTGGTGGGAGTGGAAACCCAGAGCGTCGCCGGCACCGCCCTCGAGCTCTATGTGATCACTTTCGACCATGAGAAAATGACCCTGCGCGTCCCCACCAAGAAGGCGCGGACCGCCGGCCTGCGGGCGCTGGCCGAAGGCAACGTCGTTTCCCAGGCGCTGACCACGCTCAAGGGTCGCGCGCGCATCAAGCGCACCATGTGGAGCCGGCGGGCCCAGGAGTACGAAGCCAAGATCAACTCGGGCGATCTGATCTCCATCGCCGAAGTGGTGCGCGACCTGCACCGCTCCGAGAGCCAGCCGGAACAGTCATACTCGGAGCGTCAGCTCTATGAGTCGGCCCTGGACCGCATGGCCCGCGAAGTGGCGGCCATCGAGCGCATCGACCGCGACGCCGCGGTCAATCTCCTGCACAAGTCGCTGCTGAAGGCGGCCTAACCTAGGCCTAACCTACCGCCACAGGCGCGGGTTCGGCGGCGACGTCGGGACCGCGCTCCAGCTCGGCCTTCAGGCGCGCCCGATCGAGCGTGCCCTCCCAGCGCGCCATCGCCAGGGCGGCGACGCCGTTGCCGATGACGTTGGTCAGCGCCCGGCCCTCGCTCAGGAAGCGGTCGACGCCGAGGATGAGGGCCATGGCCGCCACGGGGATGACCCCCACCGCGCTCAAGGTCAGGGCCAGGGTGACGAAACCGGCGCCGGCCACGCCGCTCGCCCCCTTCGAGGTGAGCATGGCTACGGCCAGCAGGAGCAACTCCTGGCCGAACGACAGGTGGGTGTTGGTCGCCTGAGCCAGGAACAGGGTGGCCAGGGTCATGTAGATGTTGGTGCCGTCGAGATTGAACGAATAGCCGGCGGGGACGACCAGACCCACCACCGCCCGCGGCGCGCCCAGGCGCTCGAGCTTGGTCATGAGCTGCGGCAGAGCCGCCTCGCTCGATGAGGCCCCAAGGACGATGAACAGTTCCTCGCGGATGTAGACCAGGAACCGCCACAGGGAAAAGCCGCTTGCCCGGGCCACCGCTCCCAATACCAGGGCGACGAACAGGGCCGAGGTCAGATAGACGCAGCCGACCAGGGCGCCGAGTTTGAGAAGCGCCGCCGGTCCGTATTTGCCGATGGTGTAGGCCATGGCCCCGAAGGCCCCGATCGGGGCGGCGCGCACCACGATGCGGATGATGGCGAAGAACACCTCGCCGATGCGCTCGATGGCCTGGGCGGCCCGCTCTCCGGCCTGCTTCAGGCGCGTGACGGCGAAGCCGGTCAGGATCGCGAGCAGAAGCACCTGCAGGACATCGCCGTCGGCGAAAGCGGAGACAAAGGTGTCCGGGATCAGGCGCAACAGATAGTCGGCGACGCCGCCCATGTGCCTGGCCTTGCTCACATAGTCGGCGACGCCGGCCGGATCGAGCCCGCGCGGATCGACGTTGAAGCCGGCGCCGGGCTTGACGATCTCCGCTACGGCCAGGCCCAAAATCAGCGCCAGGGTCGAGATGGCCTCAAAATAGATCATGGCCCTCAGGCCGACCGTGCCGACGCGCTTCAGATCGCTCATGCGGGCGATGCCGCCGGCGACGGTGCAGAATATGATCGGCGTGATCAGCATCTTGATCAGCTTCACGAAGCCGTCGCCGAAAGGTTTGAGCGCCACGCCCGCGTGCGGCCAGATGAGCCCGACGGCCACGCCCAGGACAATGCCGACAATCACCTGGAAGTAGAGCGACTTCAGAAGCTTCAACCCAGGACCTCCCCCGCCGGAAGCCCTATAGCCTTTCGGCGTTGGCGTTGTCGCGATGGCTGTCAGGTCGTATGAGAGCGCCGGCCGGTCCCGTTAGCTCAGCAGGATAGAGCATCGGTTTCCTAAACCGGGGGTCAGAGGTTCGAGTCCTCTACGGGACGCCAGATTTTAACCGCCGGCGGTTAAGGTCGTCTAGCGGCCGCCTTTGCGATCGACCGGGTGGCGCCCTCGCCCGGCCATGACCGGGATCGGCTGCAGCACGTGCACAGGCACCGGTCCCCAGTCCGCTACCGGTTCGGGCTTCGGCGGGCTGGCCAGGCGCACGAACTGCTCCACGATCATTAGGAACAGAACCAGGATCAGGGTTGCGTAGGCGAACTGCGTCCGCGACACGCCCATGCCGAACGGGAACCAGACCGCCTTCATGCCGACCATGGTCAGCTCGTTGGCGAACAGTCCGACGGCGACGCAAGTCGCCGCCAGGAATGTGAGGACCCCTGGCCAGGAACTGCGGTTGCGCCAAGTGGCGGCCACCACCACGAACACGTAGAGGGCCGCGAACGCCAGCCGGAAGTCGAGGACGGCCTGGTTGAAGCTGGTGTGGGCCGGATTTCCGGGCTCGAACCACGGCCGGCTTCCTAAAGCGGCGGCCATGTACAGCCCGATCAGGCCGGCCATCGCCCCGGTGAGCCATTTCAGACGCCGGTGGTCGAACCAATAGCGCCAGGCCATCAACCAGGCGAACAGCGCCGCCGGCGCCAGGATGACGCTGCGGAGACTGTCATAGGTGGGAAGACCTTCGGTCCCGGTCCAGAAATAGACGACCTGGTTGACCCGCGTCAGAGCGGTCAGCACGATCGCCGCCAGCAGCCAGGCGTATCCGGCGTGGCTGCGATTGACCGCCAGCAGCCCGGCGACCATCAACGCCAGCATGATCAGCATGACCGCCTCGGCGGCGTCGACCGCGTAGCCGCGCAGCACCTGCAGCCATTGGCTCTGGTACACCGCCCTCATGTCGTCCAGGCGGCCGAGGTGGGGGGCGGCGTGAAGACCGCCGGCGTCGCTCGCCGTCACCGGTCCGGGCGACCACACACGCAAGGTGACCAGCATCGAGCGGCGACCGCCGCCGTCGACCGTGGGGAGGGGAATGAGGCGCGGCCGGATGCTGTGGACCACCGGCAGCGGTCCGCGAAAATCGCCGACCTCATCCACATAGGTCCCGTCAATGAACAACTGATAGGCGCCGTCGACGATCGTCGGCCCGGCAATCGCCAGAGGCGCCGAGCCCTGTCCGTCCAGGGTGACACGCAGGCGATACCAGCCGAAACCGGCGTAGGCCGGGTGGCCGCGGGCGCTCCATCCCGGAACATAGCCGCTCAGTCCGATGTCGGCGTCGTGCGATCCTGCCGGAGCGGTGAGATCGACGTTCTCCCAGGTGGAATCGTCCCATCGCGGATCGGACCAGCGATAGTCATCGCCGGTCTTGAATTTCCATGGTCCGTCGAGGGAGACTACCGATTGGCCGAACTGGACGTGCATCGGCGCGGTGTGTGTTGGCGCGGCCGCGCGCGCCAGAACCTGACCGGCGAGGAGCGCAAGCGACAGCACGGCCACGACAAGCGGCGCCACGACCGCTCGTCCAACGTGCACGCGCGGCCATATTTCGCTTCGCATCATCGGTCAGCGCCCCACATCAGACCGGCAAATATACCATATCATCCACAAGCAACTTAGCATAATTGTGGCAGAGATTGGCGGCGGAAAGCTTTCTCTGACAATTTCTTATCTTGTCCTTCTGTCGAATTGTGGCGCGCCTCATGGATGGGCGTCGCAATTCCCCGGCGAATGGCGGCCAGACACGGACCCGATGGCCTTTCATGGAACCGACGCAAAGGCTGGATCAGGCTCTACACTTTCAAATCGACGAGCAGGATTTGAGCTTTGCGGTGATTCCGTCTCAAACCATCTTGCTCTAGGGTGCCCCCGATCGGGAAGCGGGGAGGCCACGACATGACGATCGCGCCGAGGCCTCGCCCCTGATGGTGGCGGCGACTTTGACCGCCGAAGGCGGCGCCGAGCCGACCTATGTGGCGCGTCCCGCCGGCTCCGAACTCACCCCCCGGGCCCTCATCGCCGGCGCAATCGTGGCCGCGATCATGGGCGCGTCTTATCCGTACATGGTCCTCAAGTTGGGCTTCGGCCCCAATGTTTCTGTTGTCTCGGCCTTTTTCGGCTTCGTGATCCTGTCGGTCATCGCCCGGAAGAGCTACGACCGCTGGCAGAACAACATTGTCCAGACCGCGGGCACCTCGGCGGCCCAGACCGCCTTCATGTGCGGCGTCCTGGCGGCTTTTGAAATGTTGCGCGCCTCCAAGGTCGTGCAGTTCCACCTCAATCCAACCCCGTTGCAGACCTTCATCTGGCTGACTTGCGCCTCCCTGCTGGGCGTCCTGCTGGCGGCGCCCATGCGTCGCCACTTCATCGTCGACGAAAAGCTACCCTTCCCGGACGGCATGGCGGCTGGCGAGACCCTGATCGTGCTCGATCCGCCGCGCGGCGCGGCCAAGGGCGGGCCGGAGTGGCTCGCCGCCCGGCGCGCCGCCATGGTGCTGGGGGCCGGACTGTTGGCCTCGGGGCTGGTCATGCTGCTGCGGTCGGACGCCAGGATATTCAGCCTCATCCCAGAGGGCTGGGACACCGGGGGCCTCACGCTCGGCGCCGCCGGGGCCTCTTTCGTTGTCGCCAACATGGGCGTTGGCGCCGCCTATAGCCTGCTCAGCGTCGGCACCGGCTTGATCGTCGGCCTTCGGATCAACTTCTGGCTGCTGGTGGGCGGGGTGATCGGCTGGATCCTCGCCCCCCTCCTGCTCATTCGCTACGGCGTCCTGCCGGACCACGCCACCCGCACCCAGGTCCTCTATTTTATCATGTGGCCGGGCATCGGCATGATCATGGCCGGCGGACTGACCTCGCTCGCCTTGCGCTGGCGTCTGCTGCTCGAGGCGTTCAAGAGCCTGAGCGCCGCCAGCGCGTCGGGGCAGGAATTTCCCCTGACCTGGACGGTCGGCGGCGTCGTGGTTCTCGCCATCCTGCTGTGTGTGCTGCAAAAACTGTTCTTCGGTCTGCCGGTGTGGATGACCCTGGCGGCGGTGGCGCTGTCCGTACCGCTGATGCTCGTCGGGCTGAGGGCCCTGGGCGAAACCAACTGGGGTCCGATCGGCGCCCTGTCCAATCTGATGCAGGGCGTGTTCGCCCTGGCGGCGCCGGGCAATGTGTCGGCCAATATCCTGGGCGGCGGCACCACCGGCACCATCGCCGTCACGTCCGAGGGCCTGATCCAGGACTACAAGGCCGGCCACATGATCGGCTCGACGCCCCGGTCGATGACCATCGCCCAGCTGATGGGCGCGCCCATCGGGGCCGCCGCGCTGGCCATCGTCTATCCCGCCCTGGTCAGGACCTACGGCCTGATCGGCGAGCACGCCGGCCTGGCCGCGCCAGGCTCGCGGCGGATGGCCGGATTCGCCGAACTGTTGTCGGGCGGGGTCTCGAAGCTGCCGGCAGCGGCGATGTGGGCCATGCTGGGCGCCGTCGTTCTGGGGATCGTGTTCGCGATCATGGATACCCAGCCGCGCCTGAAACGCTGGTCGCCGTCGCCCACGGGCCTGAGCCTCGGGCTGCTGCTGCCGTTCTCGTCCCTGGCCTCGATGTTCATTGGCGCGCTGGCCGGCTGGGCGTGGCAAAAGGCAAGCCCGAAGTCCGCGGGCGCCTATCTCATCCCCCTGGCCTCGGGCCTGATCGCCGGCGAGGCCATGGTGGCGGTGATCGTGCCCGTGTTGCTGTGGCTGGGACTGGGCCACGCCTGAGGAGGCGGCCCTAGCTTTCCAGGATTTCCCGCGCCGTGCTCGCCAGGTAAAGGGTTCCGCTGTTGTCCGGCGCGGCGTCGGCATTGCCGATGCCATCGAGATTGCGCTTGAACACCCCCTGGCCGATGGAGGCCAGGCGGAACAGGGAAAACGCCAGGTAGAAGTTGAAGTCCTCAACCCCCGCGCGCCCGGTCCGGGCGCAATAGGCGGCGATGTATTGGCTCTCGGTGGGAATCCCGGCCGCTTCGATGTCGAGCCCGGCGAACGTCCCCCAGCTCTCCGACGTCGAATGGTACAGGATGCAGTTGTAGGCGAGATCGGCCAGGGGATGGCCCAGCGTCGACAGCTCCCAGTCCAGCACCGCGATCACCCGGGGCTCGGTGAGATGGAACATCACGTTCTCGGGCCGGTAGTCGCCGTGGGCGATGGTGACGGTGTCATCGGCCGGGACGCGTTCCGGGAGCGCTTCGATCAGCCGCTCCATGGCCGGGATGTCCTCGGTCTGGGCCCCGCGATACTGCCGCGTCCAGCGGGCGATCTGACGCTCGAAGTAGTTGCCGGGCCGGCCGTAATCCTCGAGCCCGGCAGCGCGCCAGTCGACGCCATGCAGGCGCGCCAGGGTGGCGTTCAAGTCGTCGTAGAGCGCCGAGCGCCCGGCGGGGTCCAGCCCCGGCATGCGCGCGTCGCGGAAAATGCGCCCCTCCAGGAAATCCATCACATAGAAGGCCTGGCCGATGACGCTCTCGTCCTCGCACAGCACGCGCATGACAGGCACGGGAAAGCCGGTGGCGCCTAGGGCCCGCATCACCCGAAACTCCCGGTCGACCTGGTGGGCGCTGGCCAGGAGCTGGCCGGGCGGCTTCTTGCGCAGGACATATCGGCGATCGCCCGCGGTGATCAGGAAGGTCGGGTTCGAGGCTCCCCGGGTGAACTGCGCAACCTGCAACGGACCGGGCAGGCCCTCCATGCGCGGGGCCAGCCAGGCCGCCAGGCGCTCCGGGTCGAAGCGGTTGTTGGCCCTGACCTCGCCGATGGTGGGCTGGTCGGGCGAGGGCGCGGCGATCGACATGTCCGCCACAAACGCCGCCCCCGCCCCGCAATCAAGTCCACGCAATCAAGTCCGCGCATAGAGGGCGCTCAGCGCCTCGGCAGTCTGGGCCATCCTGAGGCGTAGCTCGGGCGGCGCCACCACCTGCGCCTCCGCACCGAGCTTCAAGATCTCGCCGGCGGCGTGATCGATCGACTCGATGGGAATCTCCACCGCCATCCAGCCGTTCGCATCCGGCGGTCCGGCGCTCCTCGCTCCGGCCTCGGCGACCGCCGGCGCCAGCCGGGCCAGCCGGGCCAGCCCCTTAGACGATAGGCGCAGGCGGGCGTGGCCGCGAAACAGCCGCGCCTCGAAGTCCCTGGCCCACCGCGACCAGTAGGCGGCGAGGTCGAAATCGGCCGGCCGGGAGAACGTCTCCTGGGTGAGATCAAGGGTCCGGATGGCCGACACCCGATAGGTGCGCGACTTGCCGCCGATCTGGGCCACCAAGTACCAGGCGCCCGCCTTCAGGGTCAGGCCGAGCGGCTCGAGGTCGCGCTCGACCGGTCCGGTCCAGCTCTCGTAGCGGACGCGGATGCGCCGCGCCTTCCACACCGCCTCGGCGAGCGCCGGCAGGACGTCGGCCGCCTCGGCGTTCTTGAACCAACCCACCGGGTCCAGATGGAACCGGCTGGCGACCCGGGCCGCCCCGGCGCGTCCCTCGGCGGGAAGGGCGGCCAGCAGCTTGAGCTGCGCGTCGGCCATGGGCTCGCGGAGCCCCAGATCGGCCGCCGGCCCGGGAAGTCCGACCAGGAACAGGGCCTCGGCCTCGGTCGGGGTCAGCCCGGTCAGGCGGGTGCGAAACCCGTCGAGCAGCTGAAAGCCGCCTGAACGTCCGCGCTCGGCGTAGACCGGAATGCCGGCGGCGCTGAGTTGGTCGATGTCGCGATGAATGGTGCGGATCGAGGTCTCGAACTCGTCCGCCAGGGCCGCCGCGGTCATCCGCCCACGGGTCTGCAGCAGCAGCAGGATCGATAGCAGCCGGCTGGCGCGCATTTTTCGACTCTACCCAGCAATACATGACACGGGATGACATCATTAGGGGCTTAGAGCCATGGCGTCATCAAAAGGAGACAGGCCATGACCGAAACTTCCCAGACCCGCCGCACGGCGATCGCCGCCGCCGCCGCCCTGACCGCCGCCGCCTTCGGCGTGCGCGCCGAACCCAACGTGGCGGGCTTGCCAATGGCCGACCTGCCAGCGCCGACCGGCGACATCCACGACTTCGACTACCACATGGGCCCCTGGACGATGGTGAACCGTCGCCTCAAGAAACGCTGGGTCGCCCATCCCGAATGGGACGAATTCCCCGGCACGGACCGCTACGTGAAATACCTGGGCGGCCTGGTGAACGTCGACGAGGCGGTCTTTCCCACTAAAGGGTTTTCCGGCCTGACGGTGCGCGTGTTCGACCTCCAGCGCCGCCAATGGTCGATCTATTGGATCAACAGCAGAGGGGGCGCGCTGGAGAATCCGATGATCGGCGGTTTCCAGGGAAACTTGGGCGTATTCTATGGCGACGACATCGACGACGGCCGACCGGTAAAGGCGCGCTACCTGCGGACCAAACGGCCTCCCGACGAAGAGCGATGGGAACAGGCGTTTTCGGTGGACGGCGGCGTGACCTGGGAAACCAACTGGACCGCGGAGTTCACCCGCGCCTGAGACGGCGCGGCCGCCCACCCCCTCCGTCGCGGAGCCTGTCCTCGGGCCGGCCAATGGCCGGGCCCGGGGGCGACACCTCCCCCATCCGCCAACGGGAGGAGGGTGTGGGTTATGATTTTGTCCTCCCTCCCCTTCTTGCTTCGAACGCTCACATGCTCCCCCATAGGGGCATAGACGCCGATCGACCGATGGGGACCGACTGATGTTCATAACGGTCGCGGGCTTCGAGCTCCGCTACCAGCTGCGTCAGCCCATATTCTGGGTGGCGGTGTTCTTCTTTGGGTTTCTGGCCTTCGGTGGCGTCGAGCGATTTCCAGATCTCCTCGACCGCCAACGTCCACAAGAATGCCGCGTTCGTCATCTGCCAGGTGACCCTGGTCTTCGCGGTCATCTTCATGTTCGTGACCGCAGCCTTCGTCGCGAACGTGGTCGTGCGCGACGATGAGACCGCGTTTGGACCAATCATCCGGTCGACGCCCCTCACCAAATTCGACTATCTCTACGGCCGTTTCGCGGGCGCCTTCGCGGCCGCGGCGCTGGCCTTCTTCTCGGTCCCGCTTGGGCTCTGGCTGGGTTCGGTCGCCCCCTGGGTCGATCGCGAGAGCCTCGGCGCATTCTCCGCCCAATCGTATCTCTTCGCCTATTTCGTCCTGGCCCTCCCGGTTCTGTTTGTTTCCGCCTCGCTGTTCTTCGCCCTGACCACCATCACCCGGTCGATGATGTGGACCTACGTCGGGGTGGTTTTGCTGATGGTGTGTCGGGCCGTGTTTGGCGTGATGACGAGGAAGCCCGGACTGGAGCATATCGCAGCGCTCGGCGATCCATTCGGCGCCGCGACCTTCGGCGCCGCCACGCAATATTGGACGCCGAGCGAGCGCAATACGCTGCTGCCGCCGCTCCACGGCGATCTTCTCTGGAACAAGGTCATTTGGCTGAGCGCCGCTGCGGCGGCTCTCGGCGTCGCCCACAGGCTATTCAACGTTCAGTCGATGGACACGGCGGGACGATCCTCCAAAACGGCGGCTCTGGCGGAGCCGGCAAGCGAAACACCGGCGCCTGCCGCGCTCGCCGAGCGTCTGTCCAAGCCCAGTTTCAATGCGCGTACGACCTGGGCGCAGCTCATCGCCCGCACCCGCCTCGACGCCTACCAGGTGTTCGGCAGTCCGGCTTTCTTCGTTCTCCTCGGCCTCGGCGCGATTCTGGCTGTCGTCAGTCTCTGGCTGGCCACCGACGTCGCCGAATACGGCGGCCGCATCTTTCCGGTGAGCCGGGTGATGATCCAGACGCTGAAGGAGGCCTCCACATTCATGCCCTTCATCATCGCTGTCTATTATTCCGGCGAACTGGTGTGGCGTGAGCGTGAGAAGCGAACCCACGAGATCATCGACGCCACCCCGACCCCGGACTGGATCTTCATCGCGCCCAAGACGATGGCCATCGTCTTGGTGCTGGTCTCGACCATGGTGATCAGCGTGGCCGTCGCCATGATCCTTCAGGCGGTCAAGGGCTATTTCGCGTTCGAACTCGGCAAGTATCTGCTCTGGTACCTGCTGCCGGAAGCGATCGACTTCTCGTTGCTCGCGGCGCTGGCGATATTCGTCCAGGCGCTAAGTCCGCATAAGTATATCGGTTGGGCGGTGATGGCCGCCTTCCTGGTTTCGACCATCGTGCTGCCCCGCATGGGGTTCGAGCACAATCTCTATCAGTTCGCCGGTGGGCCTGACGTTCCGCTGTCCGACATGAACGGGCAGGGCCGTTTCTGGATCGGCGCCTGCTGGTTCTTCCTCTACTGGACGGCCTTCGCGACGGTGCTGCTGGTGCTGGCCTACGGCCTATGGCGGCGAGGGGCCGAGGCGCGATTCATGGCCCGTCTGCGCCGCCTGCCCCGGCGACTGCGTGGAGGCGCTGGCCTCATCCTCGCCGCGGCGTTGATCATCTTCGCGGGCGCGGGCGTCTATATCTTCATCAACACCAATTTCTGGAACCACTACCGCACAAAGCTGGGCGACGACCTCTGGGCCGCTGACTATGAAAAGGCCTTCCTGCGCTATGAGACCCTGCCGCAGCCCAGGATCGCCAAGGTCAGGCTCGATCTTCAGATCTACCCCCATCAAGCGCGTGTGGAGACGCGCGGCAGCTACGTGATCCAGAATCGCACCAAGGCGGCGATCGAGAGCCTGCACGTCCGTTTCGACCGCGACCTGGAGGTCGATAGCCTGACCATCGACGGCGCCCGCCTGAAGGCAGCCTATCCGCAATTCAACTACCGAATCTACGGCTTCGACAGGCCGATGCAGCCGGGAGAGTCGCGAACCCTCACCTTTGCGACGACGCACGCGGAGAAGGGCTTCAAGAACAGCGACGACCTTGTCGACGTCCTCGACAACGGGACTTTCGTCACCGACAGGGAGCTCGCGCCGCAGATCGGCATGGACCGCCACGGCTTGTTGGGCGACCGCGCCAAGCGGCGCAAATATGGGCTGGCCCCGGAACTTGCGACACCGAAGGTGGGCGACCAGACGGCCAGTAATTTCAACTACATAAGCCACGACGCCGATTGGGTAACCGCCGACATTACCGTCACCACCGACGCCGATCAGATGCCCATCGCCCCCGGCTACCAGACTTCCGACGTGGTCAAGAGCGGCCGGCGCACGGCGCATTTCGTCACCGAGACGCCCGGCCTCGATTTCTTCTCGGTACAGTCGGCCAGGTACGCGGTCTCGTCCGAGCGCTACAAGGGCGCAGAAGTCAGCGTCTATTACGACCGCCAACATCCCTGGAACGTGCGGCGGATCCAGCGGGCCATGGAGGCCGGCCTAGATTATTATCAGGCCAATTTCAGTCCCTACCAATTCCATCAAGTTCGGGTGCTGGAGTTTCCGGTGATACGGGGCCAATTCGCCCAATCCTTCGCCAACACCCTTGCCTGGTCCGAGGGCATCTTCTTCATCGCCGACAACCGCGATCCCAATCGGATCGACATGGTGACCTACGTCGCCGCCCACGAACTCGCCCATCAATGGTGGGCCCACCAGGTGATCGGGGCAGACGAGCAGGGCTCGACCCTGCTGTCCGAGACCCTCGCCCAGTACTCGTCCGCCATGGTGATGAAACACATGTACGGCGCCGACATGATGCGGAGGTTTCTCAAGTTCGAACTGGACAGCTACCTGCGTGGCCGCGGCGGCGAGGTGAAGCAGGAGGAGCCGCTGGAGAAGGTGGAAAGCGATCAGGGCTACATCCACTACCGCAAGGGCTCGCTGGTGATGTACCGGCTTGCTGACGAGATCGGCGAGGACGCGGTCAACCGCGCGCTGCGCCATCTGATCCATGACTTCGCGTTCAAGGGGCCGCCTTACCCGACCGCGCTCGATCTGGTTTTCGATCTGCGCCAGGAGGCGCCCGCCAACAAGCAGGCCCTGATCACCGATCTGTTCGAGAAGATCACTCTCTACGACCTCAAGGCGATGGCTGGCGTAGCCAGGAAACGTCCCGACGGTCGCTACGATCTGGCCATCACCGTGTGGGCCAGGAAGCTCTATGCCGACGGACAGGGGCGCGAGACCGACGCGCCGATGAACGAGACGGTGGACGTGGGGGCTTTCGATGTCGAGCCGGCCAAGCCGGGCTATGGCGCCAGCAAGGTGATCGCGATCGAGCGACGCCCGATCCGCGACGGCCTCCAGACCCTCAACCTGGTGGTCAGCCGCCTGCCGAAATTCGCCGGCGTCGATCCCTTCAACACCCTGATCACGCGCAATTCAGAGGCCAACATGATCGCGGTGGTGGCGCGATAAGCGTCAGGCCCGATCGTCCAGCGCTTGAGCCATGCGCTTGTCGCGGCTCTGCATGCCAGCGATCTCAGGATGCGTAGGAGCCGAACTCCACGTCATGGAGGATGTCGGTGCGGCTGGGCGACCAGCCGGTGATCTGCCGGGTCTTGTCGGCGGAGAGGCGCTTATTCAGCGACAGGCAGATGCCCACCGAGCCGATATGGGCGAACATCTGCTCCAGGCTGAAACTGGCGGTGTTGTCGCCGGCGCCGATCAGGTGGCTGACGGCGGCGGCCAGATCGTGCTGGTTCACCTCGGCGACGACGCCATGCATCACGGCGCCCTTGGGCGCCCGCTCGACGGCCAGGCGATACAGATCGGCCAGTTCGTCGATGTGAACATAGCCTTGCAGCGTCGCGCCGGGCCCCAGGTGCGGTGCGGCGCCAATCTTTCGCGCCGCGGCGATCAGCTGCGGCAGGTCGTAGCTACCGCCGGCCCCATAGACGACGCCCGGCCGCATGACGATGCCTCTGACGTCCGGGGCGCCGAGGACATCCTTCTCGGTCTCGATCCGCGCCGCCATGGCCGCGCCGAAACCGGCGACCAGCATCGGATGCGCGTGCCCCGAGGGAGGCGCGAACACGGATGGCGGCAACGGCAGGCGCACGTCCTCGTGGTGAACGATGCTGCTGGCCTCGCCATTGGCGAATATCCCGACGACCGCCGAGCCGCTGGTGAAGATCAGCGTCCTGCCGGCGCCCTCCAAAGCGGCCAAAATGGCGCGCACGGCGTCACGGTCCCTGGCGAATGTCTCGGCGTCGCCCCCGAGCCCGCCGGTACTCGCGGTGCTGATGACCGTGTCCACCTCCTTGACCGCGCCGGCCAGGCTGGCCGGATCGGCAAAATCGCCCATGACCGGCGTCAGTCCGGCCTGGACCAGCTTCGCCGCCGAGCTTTCCGATCGCGCCAGGCCTGACACCTCGTGGCCCGCCAGGCGCAACGCCTTGGCCGCCGCGCCGCCGATGTAGCCCGTAGCGCCGGTCACCAGGATTTTCATGGGTCGGTCCTCAGGCCGGCCGAGCGCCGACGTCTTATAGATACCATATGATATTTGGATTGCAATTGACATTCAGATAATAACCTGGCATCTAGGATGACGATGAATGGGAGACAGGCAGAGGTGCGACCCACGCGCCTGACCCGCGCCCAGCAGCAGGCGCTGACCCGGGAGCGGCTGCTTGCCGCCGCCGAGCAGGTCATCGACCGGCACGGCTTCAGCGGGGCTTCGATCGACCTGATATCGGCCGAGGCCGGCTATTCGAAAGGCGCGATCTACTCGAACTTCGAGAGCAAGGAGGCGGTGTTCCTCGAACTCCTTCGCCAGTACATGGAGCGCGATATGGCCGAGCTTGAGCGGATGCTCGGGCTCGACACCGAAGCCCTGTTCGCCGCCGTAACGGACTGGCTGGAGACCATGGATGGGCGGCACGACTGCCCGCTCCTGGCGACCGAACTCCAGCTCCAGGCCCGCCGCAGTCCAGCTTTCGCGGAACAGTACTACGCCCTGCAGGATCGGCAGACGCGCACCTTGGCCGGCATCCTGGAACGCTACTTCAAGGCCGCGTCGATTACGTTGCCGATGGACGCGCTCGACCTGGCCGCGTCCATGACCGCTCTGGCCCACGGCCTCAGCCTGCAGCGCCCGCCGACCAAGAATGACGCGCCGACCTCGGCGGGCAGGGTCATCGACACGGTGCTGAAGCTCCTAACCCACTGTTGAGCGCGCATCCTCCCTCTTGGGGGGAGGCCCGGCGAAGCCAGGAGGGGCCAGGCGATGGCGCCGTCGCCGCCTCTCAGGGTGTCGGCGGCGTGGGGGGTTCCGCAGTCTGAGAGTCTGGCTGCATCTGGTCCGATCCGGCGACGGTCGTGGGCAAGGTCGGCGCGGCGAGCGGGGCCGGGGGTCCTGGCGGGATCGGTCCGTGCGGCAGCCGGGCCAGGGCGGTCTTCATGAAGCCGCGCCACATCTCCGTGGGCGCGGTCCCGCCGG
>OUNO011314491.1_pt1 | contig 14649 bp, 6 predicted proteins | sample 1779811 | NCBI WGS metagenome assembly OUNO01 (sample SAMEA3914804, study PRJEB12502) | metagenome | biome: forest; material: soil | place: Canada | collected 2010-06-25 | depth 0.3 m | reverse complement strand
GGGCGGCCCGCATGCGACCTGCTGACGGTCGTTGAAGCGTCGGCGCTTGCAGTGTTGCTCCGAAATGGATGGAATCGCTGCATTCTCCAGGCGCTTGCCTTTTGGAACGGTCTCGTTCTAGACTCGTTCCGCGCGGTCTTGCAGGCCGCGTCGAGGCGTGAGAACCTTGGTTTAGAAGCAATATTCGCCAGGCTCTTCATCGGCCGGGTTGCCGTCGCGTATGTCCAAGCCGCTTGCGGCTAAAGGCGTCGGCGCAAGGCCTAAACCCTTGTTCTCACCACCCGGCTTTTTGCCGGTCCTGCCTCGCTTTCGGGAGGCAGGACGATGGGCTGCGCGAATATGGGCTGGGAGCGAAGGCGGGGCGAACCTGCGGGGCGTGTCTCGTTCGGATTCGCTGGGGTCCTGGCGTGACGTCCGGTCATGCCGATCGCGCCAGGGAACGTCTCGATGCTGACCCTGTGGTGCCGGGCTCGCCCGCGTCGATGGTCGAGCTCGATGTCCTCTATCGCAATGAGCAGCACGCGCTAGTCCGGTTCTTTACGCGTTACCGGGCCAGTCCCGAGGATGCTCGCGATCTCGTGCAGGAGGCGTTTTTGCGCCTGTCGCGGATCGATCTGCGCCGATCCGGACCAATCTTGCGTCCTGCAGATTATCTCAGACAGATCGCGCGCAACCTTCTGAAAGACAAAGCGAAAGCTGCCCGTCGCCATGCCGCCGATGCGCACGTCAATGCTGACGATATCGACCTTGCCGGGGTCGATGAGCTGGGTCGCCTCGAGGCGCGCGATAGCCTCGCGCGGCTTTCGTCTGCTATCAAGTCTTTGAAACCAAAGACTCGGGAGATTTTCATGGCGCACCATCTGGAGGGGCTCAGTCACGCGCAGATCGCCGCGCGCACGGGTCTTTCCGTTTCGGGCGTCGAGAAGCAGGTGGCGCGCGCCTTTGATGAAATCCACAGGCTGACGGGCCTGCGCTGATGGCTTTGAAGGATGGTAGCGACCGGGCGGTCGATGTTGCGCGCCGTGAAGCCGCTGAGTGGATCGCGCGGATGACCGGGCCCGATGCAGAAATGTCCCGGCTCGATTTCGAGCGCTGGCGATCGCGCAGTCCGTTGAACCGGCGCCTCTATGGCGAGATGCAGCAGATTTCGGCCCTTTCGAGGCGACTGGGCGAGACGCCGCTTGGCCAGAAGTATCTTGAGAAACGTCGTGCGCCTGCCTGGTTCGCCTGGCCGGGTCCGCGGGCGGCCTATGCCGGAGCGGCGGCAACCGTGCTTGCCGGGGGGATCGTCTTCCTGGTCGGGCAGTATCGCACGTCGCCTCCGAGTGCCCAAAATCCGGCCACGTCGCCGTTCGCGACCCGCGTCGGTGAAATCCACAGCATCCGACTCGCCGACGGCACCGCCGTCACCCTCGATACTGACAGTGCCATCGACACCGCATTCACAGGCTCCAGTCGCATCGTCTATTTGACCAGGGGGCGGGCCAGGTTCGACGTCGTGCATGACGCGGCTCGGCCCTTCATGGTCGAGGCGGGCGGCCGGACCATCGTTGACCGTGGCACCCTGTTCGACGTCACGCTTGCCCGGGAGGGAGTGAAGGTGGTTTTGCTGCGTGGTGCGGTGGAGATCCGCGCCGGCGGACCGCGCGGCGGTGGCGCGCCGGTTGCCCGGCTCGCGCCCGGGCAGGTCTTCGCCGACGCCGCCGCGGGTGATCAGGCGCAGGTGTCGGCCGCGCCCAAGGGTAGCGAGCAATGGGTCGGCGGCATGCTCAGCTATGATGGCGCACCGCTCGAGACCGTGGTGGAGGACGCCAATCGCTATTCTCCGCACAAGATCCGGCTTGGCGACCCCGGGCTCGGGAAGCTGCGCGTGACGGGTGCTTTTCACGCGACCCCGACTGCGGCGCTCGCCGACATCCTGGCGGCGACGTTCGGGCTGCGGGTCGAGCGGACCGGGCAGGGGGATTTCATTCTTCGGTCGCGTTGACGCCTCTGGGCGCGCCACCGGAAGTCGTCGGTGGCTATCGAAACCGCGGAGCACGCGGAATTGCGAACGCTTCTGCGTCTGCCGGTCAGTCGCAATTAAACTGTGAGATATCGCCGTGGGTCACTATATCGACACCGGCACCGCCTGAACATCTTGAGCCGCGATACCGGGGCATAACAACCGAGATCATCGGTTCACTGAAAGTCTGTCTTCGTGTTACCGATCGATCCGATCAAGGCGGGAAAGGCGGCGCTCTCGGCGGCCAACCCGTGGATCGATGCCGCCAGGAAGCAATGGGGGCGGCGCGGGGCGTCCGCCGTCAGTCCGCCCGACTTCGCATCCGCCGAAAAGCCGCTCGACGAGGCCCTCGATACGCTGACGGGAGATGCGGCAAGCCTCCGTGATGCTGCGGTCATCCTGGTGAAACGCAGGCTGTCCGGCATTCCTGTGGAGCTGACGACAGTTGAAGGCCGGGAGTGGCTGCGCCACCCTGAGGTCAGACGCCTCGCAAAGGAGGCGGTGTTTGCGATGCTCACCGGCGACTCCATCGATCGCCATGAAGAGGAAGCGCGCAATGCCTATGCGGCCTCGTCGGGGGACATGGCCTGGTATGGCGGAGTGCTGTTCGGCTATGTCGTCGCGTTCCTCGCGATCACGCTCAATTCGGCGATCTCGCCCGACACAAGGCTGATATTGGAGGCGAACCGGCGGAACGCCCGTCAGGTCCGCGACGACATCGCCGGCGCGGAACTGCGCCTGGACGGGAGGCTGGGCGGTATCGAAGCCCAGCTGGCGAGCGCCCAGACCCCTTATCCGGCCCAGCTGGTGGATCGTCATGTGCTCGACGAAGTGGACCGGATGCGCCGCACGCGGTGCCTCGGCGAAGGGTCTTCGCTGAGCGACATCCTGGCGTTTGCCGAACGGGTGCGGACGGGGGATCTCCGCGGTGCCGCTCCAGACGCGAAGACCGCAATGTTCAGGCTCGCCGCGGCGTCTCTTGCCCGGGTGAAGGAAACCGATGACGCGGAGCAGTGGCTGGATCTGGTCGCTCCGCTCGGTGGCGATGACCTCGCAGTGGATCGGGCGCGGATCGCGCTGAACCGGGGCGAGATCGACACTGCCATGGCGATCGTCGGCAACCGTCAGGATCCGGACGGCATCGGCATCCTCCTCGATGCCATCGCGCGTCGTGACGGCGGCGGTGCAGCCCTGCGCTATTTCGAGGAGCATCTGTCCCCCGACCGGGTTGGTGGATTTCTGATCGCCTCGCTCACCGCCTGGTATGTCGAGGCGGGACGGCTCGACCAGGCCGAGCGCATCCTGGCATCGGCGACGGCGCAGCAGGAAGACGAGAATCTCGCGCTCCGCTTTCTCCGTGGACGGCTGCGGGTCGCCATGCTGGCGCCGCGGGAGCAGCAGCGGGACCTGTTCGAGAGCATGCTCGGGATGCCCCAGCCGTCCGCGATGCGGGACGATGCTGAAGGCCATCGCCTGATGCGCGCGGCGGATGAGGATCTGGCGCCGCTTGTGCCCGTGCTGCGGAATCTGCGGCTGAACGAAACGGCCGATGCCGTCGACATGCACCGGCTCTTCCTCGCGCTCGCTTCCCCGGACGAAACGGCCGCTAGCGCGGCGCGGCGCGAGCTGGGGTCACGCCTTGAGAGCAGCGATGAGGGTCTGGTTGCGAACGCATGGCTGGCAAGCGCCTTCGACATCCCGATCGACAGGGGCCGCCTCCGTGCGGAACTCGGTAGACGCGAACTGCTCGGGACGCTCGACGGCGCTGCACTCGGCGCGGCTTTCAATGTCGAGGTGATCGGCACCTCCTCGAGCGCGGAGAAGCTGGCCTTTCTCGAGAAATATCGGCCGGGACTTGTCAAGGTGCTGCCGCCAGGACCCGTGCACGGTGTCGAAGTGGAGATTCTCGCCAGGTCCGGTCAGACAAAGCTTGCCCGCGAGCGGCTTGCGGACTGGCGGGAGCTGATCGGAGCTGAGTTCGCGGCCCGGCTCGAGGTGGTCATCGACGAACAGGAGGGCGGAAATCCGGTCGCCCTTCGTCTTGCCCGCTTCGAGGCATCGGACGCAGATCCGGACCTGAGCAACCTGGTCGATGCCCTGGTCGCCGCAGGCGACGAACGGGCGGCGGACTTCTCGGTCATGCTCTGGCACCGGTCCCGTCGCATGGAGGATGCGGCACGCGCGGGAACGGTGCTGTTCAATGCCGGTCGCGATGCGGGACTGGGCGAGCTCCTTTCAGGTCTCACTACGGTTGAGCGAGCCGATCCACGGCTCGCATGCCTTGAAGCCTGGCTCCGCTATCGCGAAGGAAAGCTGGCCGTTGCGCTTGATCTGCTCCGGCCGCTGCGCCGCGCGGCGCCTGACGATTCAGGCTTGCGCCAGCTCGAGATCAACATCGCGGTCGAAAGCGGGAACTGGCACTCCCTGGCGCCCCTGGTGGCGGAGGACCTGGAACATGCCGAGCACCGTTCGGCGCGCCAGCTGCTGCAGGCCGCCGGCCTTGCGCACGCGATCGGGAATCCCGATGCGCCCGCGCTCACACGCGCAGCTGTTCTCAAGGCGCCCAAGGACCCGACCATATTGCTTTCAGCCTATGAGCAGGAGCTTCGGCGGGGCCAGGACTGGGAGCCCGATGCGTCCGGCTGGCTGCGGGAGGCCATCGAACTTTCGGGTGAGGATGGGCCGATCCGGAGCGGTGATCTTCAGGAATTGCTCGCCAGCCGGGCGGAGCAGCAGCAGAACGTCGCCGACCTCGACCGGATGATCATGGCGGGCGAGATCCCGCTTCAGATGGTCACAAAAACCCTCGGCACGACGCTGAGCGAGCTTATTCTGGGCCGTCTCGCCGCGAACACCGGGCTGGATGATCCACGCCGCCAGCTCCTCCTGCCGCTGGTCGCAGGCAACCGCATCGGACTCCCGCTCGGGGGCATGTGTCGTGTCGGGTTCGATCCTACCGCACTGCTGGTGCTGCATCTGGTCGGCCTTCTCGACGCCGCCATCGAGGCGTTCGACGAGGTGATCATTCCGGCAGGGACCCTGCCTTTGCTGTTCAACGACCTTGTTCGCGCCGATCGCGGCCAGCCTTCCAGGGTGGAGCAGGCATTGCGGATCCGCCGCCTGATCGAGGCCGATACGATAGCGCAATATGATGTGCCCCAGGACGATGCCTTCGCGGCGCAATATTCGCGTGCTGCGGAGCTGGATGGCTACGCGGTTCACTTCTCTCCGCTTTACGAGCCGGGGTCGTGGAACCAGCGTATCGTGGATGCGCAGCCCTTCGCGGACCGGCTGATCGGCCCCCAGGCAATCGCCGACGAGTTGCTGCGCCTGGGTGAAATCGATGAAGCGGCCCATGCGCGCGCCACGGGCCGCTTCGGGCGCGGCGGTGCCGCTTGGGGCGCAGAGCCGCCGCTCGATCTCACCCGACCCCTGGTTCTTGAATGGGTCAGCCTCAATGCGCTGGAGGATGCCGGGCTGCTCGAGACCCTGGCGCGCGTCACGTCGCTCCATGTGAGCGAGGATGTCGTCCGGAACGGCGCCGCCGAGATACGCGCTCGCGAGGAAGCGGGCCGGCTTCGCGCCGAGATCGAAGCGGTGCGCGAAACCCTTCGCCGCGCGGTCGCGTCGGGCAAGGTTCGCATCGCTGCGTTCCCCAGAGACGGCAATCGCGAGGAAGAGGAGGATTATCGCGACGAACCGGAAATGCTGTCGCTTGTCGCGCTCCTTCAGGACGCCTCGAGCATGGACGTTCTGGTCAGTGGCGACCGAATGCTGAATCGGCACGGCCATATCACCGACACGCACGGGAACAGCCGCGCCATCGCGACGGTGATCGACGTGATCGATCATCTGACGGTAACCGGCCGGATAACGCCCGCCCGGCGCTCCGGCGCGCGCCGGAGACTGCGCGAGGCCGGGGTCGGCATGGTCCCGGTCGAGCTGGCCGAACTCGATGCAGCAGTGGCTGCCACCGACTGGCGTCGAGGCCCCGGCATTGATCTTCGCGCGATCCTGAACGGCCTGAATCTTCCGATCCTGCGCAGCGCGGTGTCGCCCGTCACCGACCAGATCTGGCTGGGCGGGGCGACGCTCGGGATCGCGCGGTCGATCCTGAAGGCATGGATCACGCTGCCCGATACGGTGTCTGCGAGAGCTGCCGCCGACACACTCGCCGCCAATCTCCCGCCCCTGACCGAGCTAGCCGAGCGCAACGGCGCGCCCGAGGCGCGTGAATGGGCGGTAGCCGTGCTCGTCGGCGTGCATGCGACGCTTGCGGTGCCGCTCGGCATACCGACGGACCGCATGGCTGCATATCATGCCTGGTACGACACCCGTATCGGTCCGCGCATCAGAGGCCGCGACGGCCACCTGCTCGAGCTGGTGCTCGAACGGGCTGCCCTCATCCTGATCGGCGGCCCCGGAGAGGATGCGATCATCCTTCCGGACGGCACCGCCGTACCGCCCGACATGGTGACGCGCATCATCACGCGGGCGGTCGTCGAGCCGTTCCGCTCGGAGCTCGAGCAAAGGGGGGATGTTCGAGTTGCGCTCGGCTATGTGCCGGATGCCATGGACGTCGACGGCGCGGCGGTCACCTTCCGGGACCTCGCGGACTTCCTGAGACGTACCATGAAGCATGAGGTCGTTCCGCTGCTCGCCATTGATGGGAGCGAGGTGGCCGCGCGCGGGCTGCTGCGCGAAGACGGCGTCGTCGCCATCGAGCGAGAGGCCGGCATGCTTCGCTTCGACATTGCCGGAGCGCTTTCAGACGATGCGAATCTCCGGATTGCAGCGCTCGAACGCCAGTTCCGCGACCGGACCCTGGCGCCTTCCGTGGCGGCACGATGGCGCGCGGTGGCGCAGAGCCAGCCGCTCGACGATGACCTGCTGGCGCTCTTCATCGACGAATTACGGGCGGCGCCGCAGGCGTTCGTGGAGCATCTGGCCGACGCCGCGACCGAAGACATGACCTTCGACGATCTGGTGGCGACAGACCGGCGCGTGTTTCGCAACCTGATCGATCCGGAGCGACCCGATCAGCCCTTGTCCGAGGTCCTGACCTCGCTCGCCGATCGGCGAGCATCCGCCCCGGATCTCCTTTTCGCCGCGATCGTGTCCGCTCCACTGGCTGTCTCGCCCGAGTTCGATTTCGTCCGGATGACCGCGGGCCTTGGTGAGCGGGATGCCGCAGCACTCTGCGATGCGCTTCTCGACGAGGGCGACCTGTTCAGTCTCGTCGCTGCGTTCGAGGTCGCCTGCACAAGAGCGCACGAGCCCGAGGTCGCCGCGGCCGGGAAGCGCGTCGCGGAGCGGGTGGGCGGCGAGGGCGTGTTGACGACGGCCGCGACGATGTTCTGCGCCTGCGCGATGATCACGCTCTGCGACATCGGCGTAGCGGGCCTGCTCAGAGACCTTCGGCCCGAAGTGGCGCGGTGCGCTTCCCTGGCGCAGGCCGGTCTGTCGGCGCGCGCGCTGGGTGCGTTCAACGTGGATCATGAAGCGATGCTCCGGCAAGTCCGGAAGGCTCACGGTCCCAGGATGCTGATCGGAGGGATCCTTGATCGTTTCGTCGGGAGATGGAGCCGGCAGTGGCTGTTCCCATCGGTGATCGCAGCCTACGCCCTGCGCCGCCTTGGATCGGCGTTGGAGGATATGCCGGAAGGCGAGCATCGCACCGAGTGGAAGGGCCTGCTCGATGCGGTCGCTGCGGATGTGGACGATGCCGAAGCCGCTGCCCTGGCGATCATGCCGGGGCCGCTCGATGAATATTCTGAAGGGGCAAGTGAAGCAGCCGAGGCTGATCTCGCCCCAATCATCGTGTCTCTCGCCACCGCTGACGCAGGCCATGCTTCGGCATTTCTTGCGACCCTGGCTACCTTGTTCGAACCGCCGGCCGACCTCACCGCGCTCGTGCCGGCTGTCACGGGTGCGATGGAGAGGCTCGGCCAGGCCGGCTTCGAGGTCGCCGACTCCGCGCTGATACTTGCTGGAGCGTGGCGTTCTCCGGCGATCGCCGAAGCAGCCCTGAACTGGGCGACGAACCAGCCTGCGCCAGCGGCGCTGGGACCGCATGGAATCGCGCATTACGCAGTGGCTGCGGCCGCATCCGGTGCGGATCCCGAAGCTCGCGCGGAGATGCTGTCGCGGTTCATGCGCGTCATCGCTTTTGGCGAACTCAAGCTGGCCGAGGCGGCCGCACTCGTGTCGCTGATCGATCTGATCTGCAACCTGGCGCCCCAATATGCGTCGCATCTCGATCTGGCGCGGAACGGCGCGCTTCTGGCGATGAACGCCAGCGGACGTGCGGATCGCTAGTCGCCCGCTGCATTCGGTGCCGGCAATGGCGAGCATCCAACCGATCCTTGTTGCAGGCATTGCTGCTGACATCGCGCGTCGCAAGGATCGGAGCTAGCGCCAGCCGCGTGAGCCGGTCCCATTCATGGATTTTCGTCGGCGCGGGTTTTTTGGGCGGGTTTCTCCGCGCCTGTCGTCTTGCCCTTTCGACAGCCGCTCGATCGGCGTCGATCAGGGAGAGAGACAGATGCGTTTGGGGGAAATCTCAGGGGGCGCTTCCTTCGCGGCGGTGATGGTGCTGGCGTCGCCAGTAGCCGAGGGACAGACGAGCGAGGCGCGCGCCTATGACATGCCGGCCCAGGCGCTCGGGGCCGCGCTCAGACAGGTGACGGTCGTGTCCGGCCGTCCGGTCGTTGCCGCGACCGACCTTGTTGCAGGGCGCCAGGCGCCGGCGCTCAAGGGTCGTTTCTCCGCCGAGGATGCTGTCGCTGAGCTGCTGCGCGGCAGCGGGCTTCGCGCCGTTCCAGTCGCTGGTGCGCTGGTCGTCGAGCGCGATCCCGCGCCGGCCGGCAGCGCCGATGCGGGTGCTCCGGATGATATCCTGGTCACCGGAAGCCGCATTCGTGGTCATGGGCCGGTCGGCTCGCCGGTCATCACGATCGATCGCGCCGCGATCGACCAGAACGGCTTCGCGACCACACAGCAGATCGCCCAGTCGATCCCGCAGAACTTTGCCGGCGGGGCCAATGAAAGCACGGCAAACGCGATCACCGGGCTCGGCAACGGCAACGGCAGCTTCGGCTCCGGCATCAATCTACGCGGGCTCGGCCAGACATCGACCCTGGTTCTGTTGAACGGCGATCGCCCGCCGCTGGGCGGCGCTGAAGGGACGTTCAGCGATCTGTCGATGATCCCGGCCTCGGCCATCGAGCGGGTCGAGATCGTGCCGGACGGCGCCTCGGCAATCTACGGGGCGGACGCAGTGGCGGGCGTCGTCAATATCATTCCGCGACTGGACTTTACCGGCGCCGAAACCAGCTTCCGGACCGGCACGGCCGACGGAGATTCGCAGGAATATCAGGCGAGCCAGCTGCTCGGCACAAAATGGGCGAGCGGGCACGCGATGATCGCCTATGAATTCTACCGCCGTGCCCGGCTCCGCGCTGCCGACCGCGCCTTTGCCACCGACGATTTGCGCCGCTTCGGTGCGGCCGATTATCGTGGGCTCTATGCCAGCCCCGGCACGATCTATGAGGGTGGCAAGAGTTTCGCGATTCCGGCCGGACAGAACGGCGTCGGTCTGCCGGCGGCGTCGCTCGTTCCGGGTACCGTCAATCTCGGCGACAGCCAGGTCGGGACCGACATCCTGCCCGATCAGCGCCGGCATTCGCTGTTCGCCGCGGTGAGCCAGGAGCTTGGCGGAGGAGTTCGCGTCTATGCTCACGGCCTAGTGTCGATCCGCTCGTTCGACGCAGCGATCCGGACCAACACCAATACGACCGCAACCATCCCGGTCACCAACCCCTTTTATGTCGATCCACTCGGTACGCATCAGCCGGTCACTGTCCGCTACAGCTTCGTCGGCGATCTCGGCAACGAGCGCTCACAGGGCAAGGTCAGTGCCTATGGCGGAACCGCGGGTGTCGAAGGCAAGCTCGGTGCATGGTCGCTCGATGCCCATGGCACCTGGGGCCGTCAGGCGGAGCATTATGCGGACGTGAACGCCGTGAATACGGCGCGGCTGGGGGTCGCTCTCGCGCGCAGCGATGCTGCCACGGCCTATAACCTGTTCGGGGTCGCCGGCTCGACGAGCAGGGCGACGATCGACAGCATCCGGGGTTCCACCGTCTCCAATTATGACGGTACCGCCTGGTCGTTGACGGCGCGTGCGGAGGGGCCGCTCCTTGCCCTTCCGGCGGGTGCAATACGTCTCGCCGCCGGCGGCGAATATCACTCCGACGTCTATCACAATCAGGGGCTCGTCTCCGATATATCGACCCTGACTCCGACCTTTCGTGCCGGCACGCCGCTACCTGGGATCCGGACGGTCAAGGCCGGCTATGCGGAGCTCCTGCTCCCGGTGTTCGGCGGCTCGGCGACGTTGTCGGGATTCCATCGCCTGGACCTTTCGGTCGCGGTGCGGGCTGAGCGCTATAGCGACTTCGGCGGGACGACCAATCCGAAGTTCGGGGCGAACTGGGAGCCCATTGCCGGCCTCACGCTGCGCGGCAGCTACGGCAAGTCGTTTCGTGCGCCGGGGGATGACGAACTGCGCCAGGACCCCGGGTCGATGGCGATCTTTGCCTTCAACATCCCCGACCCGAAATCGCCGACGGGGTCTTCGAACGTGATCGTCATTCGCGGCAACGATCCGCAGCTGCGGCCCGAGCGTGCGACGACCTGGACCCTGGGGGCCGACCTGAAACCCGCATTTCTGCCCGGACTACATGCGGGGGTGACCTGGTATAATGTGGACTATCGCGACCGTATCGCCACGCCGGCATCGCAGCTCTTCAGTTTCCTGACCAGCCGCTCGGTCTACGCTCCGCTCATCACGGACAACCCGTCGCCCGCGCGCGTCGCCGAGCTGTTCGCCTCGCCTATCTACAAGGACTTCACCGGCATCCCCGCCACGGCTGCGTTCGCCGCGGTCGTCGATGCGCGCACCCAGAACCTATCCGTGGTGAAACAGTCCGGGCTCGATCTCGATCTGGAATATGGCTTCGGGCTCGCCGGCGGCCATGCCGAATTCGGGGCGGTCGCAACGCACATTTTCTATATTCGGCAGGCGCTGACGGCGACGGCCCCGGCAGCGAATGTGCTCGATACCGTCGGAAATCCGGTCGATCTTCGCCTGCGTGGCCATGCGACGTGGACCTCGGACACGTTGAGCGCCGCGTTGTTCGTCAACTATGTCGGAGGCTATTCCAATCGGACCAACGCCGTGTCCCAGCGGGTCTCGTCCTGGACGACGGCCGATCTCAACATCGGCTACAGGTTCAGGCGCGACGGAGGGATATTGAAGGGTCTGCGCATCGCGCTCGACACGATCAACCTGTTCGATCGCGATCCGCCTTTTGTCGCTTATTATACCGGCGTCACGGCGACCGGCTTCGATGCGGAGAACGCCAATCCGCTAGGTCGTGTGATTTCGCTCCAGATCACCAAATCATGGTGAGACGCGTTGCGATCGCTTGTGCCGTCTGGGCGACTTTCGGGTCGACCCAGGCGGCGCAAGCCGCTGCGCCGTCCTGTGCGCAGCGGTTGCTGCCCACCCAGACCGATACCGGTGCGGAGCGGCGGATTGCGCCGCGAGACCTGGTGGAACTGCGCGATTTCGGACGGACCGATGCGGCCGTGGCCGGCGAGTTGCCATTCACGGTCTCGCCGGACGGCAGATACGCGGCGCTGATACTGCGGCGGGCCGACCCCGACGCCGACAGCTATTGCTTCGGTGTCGCGTTGGTGTCGCTCGACGGGACCGGCGCCGTCCGCCTGCTCGATATCGGCGGTGAATTCATTCAGTCTACCGCGGATATCCGGGGCGTGCCGGCCATCGCGAGTGGCCTCCCGCAAACAGCGCCGCCGGCTTGGTCGCCGGACGGACGCTGGCTTGCCTATCTAAGACGGGACCATGGCTCGACACAGGTTTGGCGGGTCGGAATCGATGGAAGTCCCGCCGTCCGGCTCACCGGCCTGCCGGTCGATGTCGAGGCTGTTGCCTGGGCTGCCGATGGCTGCACGCTGCTGGTGACGAGCAGGCCGTCGCTCGCAGAAGGGATGGCACGCGTCGATCGCGAGGGCAGGGGAGGGTTTCTCTACGATGCTCGGTTCTGGGCATTGTCGGAGGATCGGCCGCGGCCGCCCCTTCCTCTTCCGCGCCTCGTCCAGGTAATCGATGTGTTCAGAGGAAATCCGGCGCCGATCGAACCCGAAAGGGTCGGCCGGTCGGCGCCGAATGCTGCCACCGATCGGCCGGCGGCCGCCATCGCGTTTGCCGCATCGCCTGCCGGCAGGGCGTGGACGGCCTATGACGATCCGGCGCTGAGCTGGGGACCCGCGCGGCTGCATGTCGAGGTCGGCGGAACGGCGCTGCCATGCCCAGCCGATGCCTGTAGCGACCATGTCGCCGCTCTTTGGTGGAAGGCGCCCGACGAACTCTTGTTCATGCGCGCGGGGGCGCCTGAGAATGGCGGTCGGCTGCAACTGTATCGCTGGCGCGTCGGTGTCGACGCGGCACCGGTTAGGCTATTCGAGACCGGTGACGCGCTGTTCGGTTGCCAGCTGGCTCCGACCGGAATGATCTGCGGTCGCGAAACGTCCCTCCGACCGCGAACCATCGTCCGTCTGAACCCGGATACCGGCGCGACCGTGACGTTGTTCGATCCCAACCCGGAATTCGCGCGGCTGCGGCTCGGTCAGGTGAAACGGCTGAGCTGGACCGATCGACAGGGCGTATCGACCTATGGCGATCTTGTGCTGCCGCCGGACCATCACGGCGGCGACCGCCATCCACTGATCGTCGTCCAATATATTAGCCGGGGTTTCCTCCGCGGCGGTACGGGCGACGAATATCCGATTCAGCTGTTGGCTGATCGCGGTTTCGCGGTGCTGAGTTTCCAGATGCCGACCGGCCTCCCGGCAAGGCGAGCCGCGACCGACATCAACGCGTTGCAGCGGATCAACATCAAGGACTGGGCCGGACGCAGGCTCATCTTCAATGCGCTCGACGCCGGCATCGACGCTGCCGTTGCGCAGGGCGTGGTCGATCCGGATCGTATCGGCATCACCGGTCTGAGCGATGGCTCGACCACCGCCCAGTTCGCGCTGAATAATTCCGATCGGTTCAAGGCTGCCGTCATCAGCTCGTGCTGCGACGAACCCAGCGCGCTTTTCGCGGTCGGGCCGGCCTATCGGGATGCGGTCATGTCCTGGGGCTACCCGCCGCCAGGGGTTGACGACAAGGCGTTCTGGTCGGCCCAATCTCTCACCCGCAACGCCCGCCGAATGCACACGCCCCTGCTGATCGAGGAGCCGGACATGGAGTATCGGCTAGGCCTGGAGGCGGTCTCGGCGCTTCAGGTTGCGGGCGCACCAGTCGAAATGTATGTTTTTCCGGACGAACATCATGTCAAATGGCATCCGGCGCACCGGCTCGCGATTTACAAGCGGAACCTCGCCTGGTTCGACTTCTGGCTGCGGGACGAGGCGATTCTCGATCCAAGTCGTCACGATGAGATTGATCGATGGCAAGGCATGAAGACACGTCGTGGAAAAGAGGTTGCGGCGCCCTAAACGCGACGGCTTGCGCGGCCTTTCGGCGACACGCGTCGGCGCGGCGACAGATCAGTCTCGCCAGCCCGCCTTACGGACGGCTTCCTCTGAGGGATAAAGGAGGAAAGCCGGGCCTCGATCCGGCGGCAAATGCTCGCCGTCTCTGCCATATTGAGGCGGCCGCTCGACCGACAGCAATGTGACGCCGTCCGAATATACGAGACGGGAGCACCAAATCTCCTCGCCCTCGGCGAAATGTCCATGGACTTCGAAGGGTGCGTCGCGGGTCGACGACCCCATTTGGACGACCTTCCACGACAGGCGTTCTCCGTTTTCGTTAAAGCGAATGACGTCCAGGGTGCTTGTTCCGGCCATGCAGCAGGACTCCGAAGTTCGCATTTGTGCCGCGCATCGCCGACACAAATCGCGCAGCCGAATTCGGCTGGCAGAATCCGGTTTGTCGTCAACGTCGCGCGGGATCAAGTATTGCCGGCCGCCCTCAAAGGGATAAGCCGGGAGCAAGCAAGTTGAAACGGCGGAGGTACGCCCTTCATGTCTTTCGATCCCGCCGGTCCGAAATCGGCCATGGGTCGCCGCCCTATGTCATGGCTTCCAGGAACGCGGCGACCATCGGTACGCCTAGACCCGTCACCTGGTCATATCCCGGCGCGCACGAATATTGGCCATTGCTCCCATCCGTGATGTCGCGAAAAACCGCGCTCCCGGCAGCCGCGTAGAGCTGCGGGCCGAGGAAGCCGGCCGGCGCTTTGCCGTTGGAGAGGCGGTGTTCGTTGAGGATCGCGCAAAACGCAGCCCAAACGGGTGCGCCCCAACTGGTTCCGCCGGTCTGGGTCTCGCGCCCGTTGAATACCAGATAGGCTCCTTCCTGCGGATCGGCGGCGATACTCACGTCAGGGACGAGTCGCATCGCCGGCATATTCGGTATTGAAGCACCGGCCTGCCATGGCGCGCGCGGGAAGAATTTGCTCGTGCCGCCGCCGCTGCCGGCCCAGCCGGTCTCGCTGGCCACCGAGCCGTCGATTGCCATCCTCAGCGACGTGCCGCCGACCGCG
>OUNO010000809.1_pt3 | contig 14686 bp, 13 predicted proteins | sample 1779811 | NCBI WGS metagenome assembly OUNO01 (sample SAMEA3914804, study PRJEB12502) | metagenome | biome: forest; material: soil | place: Canada | collected 2010-06-25 | depth 0.3 m | reverse complement strand
GCGAGACGCTGCTCGCCGATTCGATTGGGCTCGCGCTCTTGGTCGTGCTCGAGACGCTGGCGCCCGCCGAGCGCGTCGCGTTCGTGCTGCACGATCTCTTCGATCTGCCCTTCGACGAGATTGCGCCCATCGTCGGCCGCTCGCCGACTGCTGCGCGCCAGCTCGCGAGCCGCGCGCGGCGCCAAGTGCAGGGCGTGGGCCCTGACCCCGAGGCAGATCGCAGCCGCCAACGCGTCGTGGTCGATGCCTTCTTGGCCGCGTCGCGCGGCGGTGACTTCAACGCGCTGCTCGCCGTGCTCGACCCCGACGTCGTGCTGCGCCCCGACCGCGCCGCGCTGGAAGCTTCCGCTGGCCGCCAGATCCAGGGCGCTCCCCAACTTTCGCCCGACATGCGCGGTGCTGATGCCGTCGCGCACGCGTTCTTGGGGCGTGCGGCAGCCGCGCGGCCCGCGCTCATCGACGGCGCCGTGGGCGCGGTTTGGGCGCCCGGTGGCCAAGTGCGCGCGGCCTTCGTGCTCACCATCGTCGACGGCAAGATCGCGGAGATCGAGCTGCTGTACGAGCCCGAGCGCATCGCGCAGCTCGACGTACAGCTGCTGCCCAAGTGAGCCGCCGCGTTCTGACACGATCGAGGCAATCGAGGTGCCACACCCGGACGCCCGATAGGCGCCCTGATCATTGAAATCGAAGCCGTGAAGACGCAACGAATCCGAGCCCGATCGTCGTTGAATCCGCGGCACGCGACCTGCAGGCCACCCAGGGAACCGTACTGCGTCAAGCGCTCGAGGCTCGCGCGAAGGAGAATTAAAACATGAAACTCAGAGATCTCACCGTAAGCGACTTGATGACGAGAAACGCGGCTGCGGTCTCAGCCAGCTCAACGCTGAGCGACGCGGCCAAGCTCATGTGGGACAACGACTGCGGAGTCGTTCCCGTCGTTGAAGACGGCGGCGGCCGGGTCATCGGCGTGATCACCGATCGCGACATCTGCATGGCGACCTGGTCGCGAAACCTGGCGCCGAGCGCATTGATCGCGCGCGACGCCATGTCTAGAGATCTCGTTTACTGCTCCGGTGACGATACGCTGGCAGCCGCAGAAACCACGATGCGGACCAGCCAAGTTCGGCGGCTCCCAGTGCTCGACTCGGAGTCGCGACTGATCGGCATTCTCTCGATTACCGACATCACGCGGGTAGCGGGACAGAGGTCCGGGATCCGCCCCGGATTCGACGTGTCGCCGGAGCACGTCATTGACACCCTGACGACGATCGCCAACGGGCAGCAGCTCGCCGCGCAGCGACTGCAGACGAGGGAATGGTGATGGGTTCAGCGAGCTGAGACGTGTCACCGACGCTCAGGCGGGAACGTCACTAGTGGGACCTGCTCGACGCTGCGTGCTGCGAGCACGGCGCGATCACGCCCCTCGTTCTTGGCCCGGTAAAGAGCGGCATCCGCGACGCGCAGCAGGCCCTCGGAGTCCCGGGCCGATTCGGGAAATATCGCGATGCCGATCGAAATGGTAACGCGGCCGAGGGGGAGCTCACGATGTACGAGCGCCAGGCTGCGGACGGCATCGCCCAGGCGCTCTGCGCGCCGGACTAGCTTCTCCTTGTCCACGTCCGGCAGCACCACCAGCAACTCTTCGCCACCGAGCCGTACGCTGATATCAGACATTCGAAAGCTCTCCTGCAGCAGCTTGCCGATTTCGCGCAGAACGAAATCGCCGGCATCGTGCCCGAAGGTATCGTTGAAGCGTTTGAAGTGATCGATATCGATGGCAAAGACACCGAGCGTCTGCCCGGATCGGTCGGCACGGGCCACTTCGCGCGGCAAGGTCTCTTCCAAGTATCGCCGGTTGAACAAACCGGTGAGCGGATCCCGGATGGATTGGCCGTACAATTTTTCGCGCAGCTGGAGGTTCGCAACCGTCAGCGCGAGCTGCTCCGAAACCGTACCTGCGAATACCCGGCGCAAGGAATCGACGTCGCCCGTTTCCGACTCGACGTGCAGAACACCGACTGTTTCGCCGTGGGCCATGAGCGGGATGCAAGCCGACGACCGCGGAGGAAGCAAATCCAAATGCGCACAAACGCCTTCCGAGATCGTGTCGTCGACGTAGTGCGCGTGGCCTTTCCTCAGCGCAAAGCAGTCTTCTGGTTTGAGGGTCTCCGCGCTGGGCGACCCCCAGTCGAAACTCTTCGCGAGTAGGTTGCGTGACGCGCTCATGAGGAACATCGCCCCCGAGCCCTTCGGCAGCGGACCTCGTGCAAATCGGCAAAAGGTCGACGCAGCCTCGTCGATAGTGAAACACATCTGGAACGCTTCCCCGAGCGCCGCCGCCATTGCCATGTCTCGCGAGCGCGTGACGAGTGCGTCCGCCATCAAGTTGAAGAAGTGAGCCAGCCGTCCGATTTCATCCCGACGTTTAACGACCGCCCGGCGCCTGAGGTCGCCTCGTGCGAGCTCATCAGCGGCGGCTGCAAGCTCGGCGAGCGAACTGCCGACGCTGTACGACAAGTAGACGGCGACGCCCAGCGCCCCCAACACGGAAACCACGGTGCCGAAGGTCGCAATCGCGCGCGCCTCCGCAATCGTGCTAGCCGCGACAGCCCTCCGCTGCGCGAGCAAGCTACGCTCGGTGCCAATGAATTCATCGACCAGGCCGCGAATTGACGCGTTCACTCGCTCGTCGCTGGCAACGTCCACTTCGGGCTTCGATGAACGAATTGCGGGCTCAGCCACCTCCGTTCGCCAGTGCTCGAAGAGCGACGCAATCTTGCGAGCGCGCCCCAGTTGCGGCGGGTTGTCAGCGATGAGCGCCTCCAGATCCGCTGACATTCGCCAAAACTCCGAAGTCGTAGCCTCGAAACGTTGCAATTGGCTTGGGTCACGAGTGAGAAGGAAGAGTCTCTCGTCGCTCTGCGCGTCGGTGATCGTCCTGGCGAGCGCTGCGGCGTCGCCGATGACCTGATTGGTGTGTGCCACCCATTCCGTCGAAGCAAGGCTACGATCGAGTGCAACGGATCGAGCCGCGGCGTTGCCCAACATCAGCAACACGGGCGCGATGCACGCCAGTGAGATCTGCCAACGCAGCGATAACCAGATCCTGGGGGGATGCTCCTGGTCGGGCAGCGGATCCGTCGTGGACATGATCAAAATAAAATAGCCCAAGAATAGAGCCACGCCTACCTGCGGCCTCGCAGACGCCGACAGGGCACGGGATCCCTTCGCTCGACGCTAGCTGCCGCGCATGCGCTCGCGGGCGGCCGCCGGAGACGCCGAAGCGCCCTTGCCTGCTCGCCAGCCCTCAGTGGCCGGGTCCACAAAAGTACGTGGGGCGTCGAAGGCCCGCCGAGCTGAAAGCCCGCGTCGGTAGGTTGCGATCCTCGCTGAACCCACTTGTTTCCAACCCGTTCGTGGCAAGATCCAAGAACGCCACATTGCGACAATGGATCGAAGCCTTAGGTTCCACCGTTGGCAAAGAGCATCCACGCAATATTCAGCGCCCTCGAGGCCTGGGCCGAGGTCGATCAGGACGCGACGAGAGCATTCGTCGTGGTGAGACCCGACGAAGCGCACCGCTTTCGATATCCCGGGTTCATTGCCATGCTGCTGCCGCACCTTGATGATGGCATCTTCTTTCAGCATGCGGGCCGAACCGCAGCGCTTCGGGATCGGCTGGCCAACGCGCTGCTCTGTGTAGAATGATGGGTGCCGGGGTAGCTCTCGAGTTCATCCGGTGCATCACCAAACCGGTGAAGGTCGACGAGCTCCTCAGCGTTCTGGAAGCACTCCTCGTGCCCTCGAATGGGTAGTCCGTATCGGGTCGCAGCTCGAGTGTTCCGACCGCACTAGCCGTAGAGCTCCTCCAGCCGCCCTTGAGTGATGTGCGGATCGCTGGCGTGCCCGAAGCTCATATCGGGTTGGCCGAACGCTTGGCAGATTGAGACGAGCAAGCGATTGTTGGGAATGCCTGCTGTCTGTGACGTTCGGAGATCGAGGTAGCGGCCCATCTTGAAGTGACCACCGGCGCCGCCTGCGATCAACGTGGGCACGGAGCGCGAGGCATGGCGCGCCGGGTCACCCATGTCGCTCGAAACATAGACGATGCTGTCTTCGAGCAGGTTCGCTTCACCCAGGCGCTGGAGCAAGCGCGCGACCTTGCCGTAAGAGTAGCGGTTCTGTGTGGCGAGCGCGCTCCAGGTGCTGGGCGCTCCGCCTTGTCCCGCGTTGCGTGCGTCGTAGCGGTGCGCGACGTCAGTGTGAATGTCGTCGGGCAGCCCGCTCAGTTGCTTCGTGCGTGACAGATCGGCCAGAAACAGCGTCGCAAAGCGCGTCAGATCACAGGCCATCGCGCGTGCCAGGAGATCGATCTGAAGGTTGGTGATGGTGTCGAAATAGGGCTCTCCGCCAGCGTAGGCTTTGAGGCGGGGGAGTGCGGGCGGGCGCGTGGGCGCGTCGCAGTGGTGCTCGACGTCCGCCAGGCGCTTTTCGAGCTCGCGCAACGCGACTTGATGCTGCTCGAGCTTGAGCTGCTCCGACGCGGGCGCGCGTTGCGATAGGGCGCGCAGATCCGGCAGAACGGCGTCGAGCACGCTTTTACCCAAGCGTCGCTCGCGCGCTAGATCGGCGGGCGCGCCGAGGGCACGGCCGAAGAGCGAGTCGAAGGCGAGCGTCGGGTCGATCCACTTGGGCACTGGCGTGCCGCCGTGCGCGTAGCTCAGGTTGTTGCCGATTTCGGCGCTGTCATTGCCGACGGCAAAGGTCAACGAAGCGTGGGGCGTAGGGGTGCCGAGTCCGCGCTCGACGGCCAGGAATTGATCGAGCGAGGCGTTTTTCCCGTCGACTCCGCTGCCGGTGAGGATCACGCGTGCGGCGTCGTGGCCGCTCGTCCCCACCGCGATGCCTGCGCTCAGATCGATGCCGTCGATCACGAGTAGCTGGTCTTTGAAGCTCTTGCCGTAGGTTCCGGGGTCGTCGAACGGCGCCAGGCTCGACTCGGCATAGGCAATGTCGAAGCCGGCGCGTGGCTGCCACAGCTCGTGCGCGCGCCCATGCGGCGTGTACACGCCGATGAACCGCAGTGGCTTTGCGTTGGCTGCCTGCGCGGTTGGAGTCGCGCTCGCTGAACGCCCCGCAGCGAGCGCTGCGAGGGTCCCGCTTGCGCCCAAGGCAAGCAAGAAGTGACGGCGTTGGATGCGAGTCATCGTTGTACCGCGCGCTTCACGAATAGATCGCTGCTCACGAACGCCAGCAGCTCCTCGAGCAAATTGCCGGCGGCCTCGCTCGGTAAGTCACGCGTCAGCGTGACGAACGCTTGCTCTGCTCCGGGCTGCGGGGCGCCCGTGAAGTAGCGAAATGCCTGGCGAGCGAAGCATTCGCTGACTGCTGGCTCGCCAGCCAGGTAACGTGAGAGGGCGCGGCTGTCGGCGAACTGATGGCTGCTGCCGTTTTTCCAGATTTCGGCGCTGGTGGTGACGGGCTGACCGTTTTCGCGGCTGCGCAGCTGGCCGGCCGCGTCGAAGTTTTCGAAACTGAAGCCGAGCTGATCGAGTTGAAGGTGGCAGCTCGAGCAGGCAGCGTTGCTCGTGTGGGCGTCGAAACGATCACGCGTGGTATGCGTCGCGGTCGGCGCCGGCAGCACGATGTCGATGCCCACCTCGCCCGGGCGTTTGACCGGTTCACACAGCAGCCGACGCAGCACGAAATCGCCGCGCTTCACCGGGCTCGAGCTGTCCTCGTGGGCGTGGGCCGCTAGAAAGCTGGCCTGCTGCAAGACACCGAGCCGCCCACTCCCTGCGAGGGACGCTTCCGGCCCGTAGCCGTGTAGACCGTAAAAGCGTGCCATGTCCGGGTCGACCGAAGCGAACCCTGCGGTCAGCAACGCTTGTACCGACGCGCCGTGATGCACCATTACCTGATCGACGAAGGCTCGGGTCTCGTCCAGCATGTGGGGCTTGAGGTCGTCGTAATCGGCGAGCACGCTCGAGGACTTAGCGGTCTGCTCAAGGCCGTCTACTTCCAGCCATTCGAGTGCGAATTGGCGAAATTGCTCGCGCGTATCGCTTTCGGCGATCAGACGCCGCGCTTGGCGAGCGCGTTCGTTGGCCGACAGCAGCGCGCCGGTTCGTGCGGCCGTCAGAAGCTCTGCATCGGGCGGGCCGCCGCGCACGGTGTAGGACAGCTCGCTCGCAATCTCGTAGGCCGTGAGCGTAACGACGTCGCCGCGAGCGCCGCCCGGGCCGAGCTCGGTCGTGTACAGGAAGCTCGGTGACACCAGCAGCACGCGCAGCAACAGCTCGAGCCCTCCGCTAAAGCCGCCACCCTCGGCGCTGCCTGCCGAAAATGCAGCGAGCAGCGTGCGCGGTTCGTCCTCGCGGAGCGGTCGCCGAAAAGCGCGCTCTCCGAGCGTCGCGACGACCTGCGCCGCGCAGCTGCTGCTTGCCGTATTGGCACAGGGCGCGAGCGCCGCTGAGCGCTGCGCAGCGGCATCGTGTGCAAGCGGTCGCGTGATCAGGTCTAGGCGCGCCAACATCTCAGTGCTGACGACCTGCTCGGCATTGTGCGTGTAGCCTGATTGGCGTACGTCCGGCGGCAACCGGTTGGCGACTTCCAGAGGAGCGCCGAGCAACTCGCTCGCGCTGCGTTCGTACTCGAGGTTGCTCAGCCGCCGCACGCGCGCAGGAAGCAGTGCTGGTTCCTCGCTCGGTTCGGCCTGCTTTGCCGGACCAAACCAGCTCGAGCAACTCATGGTGAGGGCGCCGAGCACCAGACAGGCTCGCGCGCGGCTCATCATGGCGCGGTCGCCTTCGGCAGCAGCGCGACGTCATCGACCCAGAAATCGGCCGGTAGCGCCGCCACGCCGACGGCGAAGGCGAGACCCAGCACACGCGCAGGATCGAAGCGTACCTCGGCGCCCCAGCCGCCTTGCTGTAGCTGCTCCCAGCGCGCCTGGTATTCTTCCCAATGGTCGCTGAGCCGAATCAGTTTGCTCGGGGAGTCGTAACAGTTCTTGCTGCACTCGCCTCCGTAGTCCGGCGGCGTCGTACCGGGAACCTCGACCTTGAGTTGGATCGTGCCGGGGCCTTTGGCTCTGAATTTTATGCCTCCAAACGCGGACACGTTGAGCGGGCAGTGCACGCCTTCGTTGGACCAGCGCAAGGTGGTGGAAAACGTCATCCCCCACTCGGTCTGCCCCGACGCGGTGACATGGGCCGCAAAGGCGTTGTCCCGGCTTGCCTCCGCCGGGGGCAGGGCCGCCGGTTTGAAGGTGCCGTCCGGCGACAGCACCGACCCCTGAGTCTTGTCGCTCACAGTGAACCACCAGGCTTCGCGCTGATAGCCTTTGAACGGTTTGGCATCTCCGTCCTCGAAGTCATCGATCAGCGCCGTGTCGCTGGGCCGCGTCCCACCGGCGCACGGGCCTCCCGCCTCTGGCTTGGAGCCGGTCGGCAATGGCAGCTCCTTGACCATGGCGCCTTTGCCGCCGAAAACGGCACTGCCTCCCGCCTCTGGTTTCGTCGTTGCGCAACACAAGAAGACGATGGGCAGACAGCAGAGTAACCCCGCGCCCCAAGTGCTTTCCCGTCGCAAGCGCGTCATGCTCGTGCAATGGCCGGGGCGGGGGGAGCCGATTTGGAAATCGGCATCGCGGTGGCAGTCGGCGCAAATTCCGATCGCCGTGCGCCTATCCGGCCATGGTACTAGCGTGCCGGGCGTCGCCATCTCACGGATCCGTTTTCAGGAGTCGTTTGCGTTGCCGGCGCACAAATCCGACCAAACCGAAGACCGAAGCGAAGCGCGTTTACGCCAGCTGATGGCGACGCATATCAGCGGCGGAGGTAGATTGGATGGGGCGCGCCGTGCGTGACGGCGAACGCGCGCCCACCTGTACACCCGGCCCGGTCTCGACGGGGCGCCCCAAGTGATGGGATTTGAATTGCGGGTGAAGCAGCCCGCGCGGAGAGAGACAACGACTGGCGTGGAACCGGCGATCGCGCGTGATTCATCCAGACCCAGCTGCCAACCAGAACAGCGAAGGCTAAAGAAACGGGCAGTAAAGATTCGTCTCTTCATTGCGATGTCGTAGTCGGCAGAAGTCCCATCTCGTCCTCGTACGGCATCGCATCACGCATGTAGACAAACGCCTTCGTCTTCCCGTCGTTCGAGAGAAGGCCATCTAAAAAGAGACCGGGAGCCTCTGCCCGCTCTTCGAGATACTTCTCGCGCAGGTTTCGCAACACGTCTGCGTCGGAATTTTGGAAAAGCGTACTTACGCCGTCTCGAAAAACGGGACTCGTTGGTGATTCTTCCGTGTCCGGAAGCACGAACGAGGAAAGAGGCTTATCTTCGAGGGGCCAGTCATACTCAGTCGATCCTGGGGCCATCGCTCCCGCCACCACCGCTGAAGCGTGGATATTTCCTGTAAGCGGCGTGCCTTCCGACCAAAGTGTTTGCGCGTTCGAGAGAATGACCTGCCATGCTCGATCGAACGAGGGGCCAGAGCCAATGCAATCAGCTCTCGACGTCGCAGAACTGATGCTTCGAGTGGGAAGGTCGAAGGCACTGGCCGGTGGCGTGCAATCGGCAAGACTCGAGAGCGCATCAAGATTGATTACGCCGCGAAGGGTTCGCTCTAGCTCTGGCTTGAATTGCCCGGTCCGCCATCCACGATCACGGGCCAACAGATCAGAGCCATCCCAGCTCCCCATCCAATAGGAGCAGTTTCCGTCAAGAACGAAGGACGGGTACCCGTTCTCCACGCGCACCGCAGCTCCCCTCAACTCGACGGTGTTGTCTGTACGAGTGAAGAAGCGCAAGCGTATCCCGGAATTGCCGTCACAAATCGAGGCCACATTCGCCACCGGCGCTTGCGCGTTTCCGCAGGCGACAAATATCAAACTGCAAAGGCCCGCGACGAATCGCTCATTGAATCCAGTCGCGGAGAAGCAGCTATTCATCGCTTACAAGCCTACAGCCACTAGGTGGGCGCCGGGGTCACCAATCTCATGTTCACGATCCCAACGCCACCTCGGCCAGTGCACCGATGACGGTTAGGATGGTTCTGCATATTGCAATGCAGAAGCCACGAGCTACTTCGCCAAGTGCCGCGCCCGCTAGGCGAGCAGCCTCAGGGCTCGGGGAAAACCACGTCCGGGCCTGACTCGAAGCTCTTTTGAATCTCGGCGTCAGTCAGCGCGGCGTCGTAGATACGGAGCTCGTTGAGCTGACCGGCAAGGTGCGCATCAGCGCCGAACTGCGAGCGGCCGAGCCAGTCGTTGATGTCGTGGATCTGTGAGAGCTTGCTGTCGAGCTCGACCGAGCCCGAGAGCACGCCGTTTACGTACACGTTCATGTGGTCGTGCGTGTCGTCGAAGACGACGGCCAAGTAGCTCTCGGTGCCCGTGGGCAACGCGGGCTTCACGTCCACGATCACCTCGCGGATCATGGCGTTCTTGTACACGGCGCGCAGGAAATCGCCGTTGCCGTGCGGCGACAAAAACAAGTAGCTGCGACCCAGCCCATGACCGTCTTCCATGCCCGTGTCGTCGTCACCGAAGTCGAAGATGCGTTGCCAGACCGGGCCTCCTGTCCAGGTCATCCAGACTTCGAACGTGGCGTCGTACAGCCCAGAGATCAGACCGTTCGGCAGATCCACGTATTCGGCCGTCGTGCCGTCGAGCTGCAGGGCGCCCGTGTCGGTGAGCTGCGCCGCGAGCAGCGAGCCATGCGCGGCGCCCTTGGAGTCGAGCGCCTGCGTGCCGGTGCCACTGAAGCTGTAGCGATGCAGCAAAGCGTCGCCACGCAGAGTCGGCTCCAGCACGGGCGCGCCCGCCGCACCTGCCTCGCCAGTTGCTGGCTCACCGCCCGCATCGCCGGTGCCGGCCTCTTGCATCGGCGCGCCGGCACGCCCCGCTTCCGAGGGCTCGTGATCCACCGGTGTCACGACTTGCGGCGCACACGCGACGCACACCGCCAACCAAGCAAGGCCAGCAGCGGTAGCGCGCGCGGCACGCGAGCTCAAAATACCGCCGATGCAGTGGCGCCGAAGAGCGCCATCGGAGCACCGGCGCGCACGACGTCGTCTGCGCCGAAGCGAATCGTGGTGCGGGACCACACGTCCATCAACGTAGCGTCCAGCTCGAGCGCCGCGCCGGAGAAGGGCGCGAGGCGAAAGCCGGCACCGAGTGTGTTCACCCCCGACCAGGAGCGCTGAGTGTGATTGCGATAGGGAGCCGGGCTATTGCCGTCGACGTCGAGAACGTAGCTCCCGCCGCCGATCGCCAGAAATGGCTCGAAAGGAGCACGCGGACTGAAGCGCACGAGCACTTCGAGCAAGCCGAACGACTGACGCACGTTGGCGCTCTGTTCGCCGTATTCGAGGCCGCGCCCCACCCCGACCCCGAGCGTGGCGCGGGCGTCGAGCGCGAGCGGCGAGCGAGCGAACGCGTTGTCGAACAGACTGACACTGAGCCTCGCCATCGGGACCCAAGTGTCGGCCAAGGTGTGGAAGCCGTGCAAGAGTCCCACGCCGAAACCGGCCGTCAGGGTACCGGGCGCCGGCTCGCGCGGAGCGATCAGCGGTGGGGGAGCGGCGGGCGCGGGCGGAGGGGCGTGATGCGGAAAGAGCGATTCGGCGACACGCGCCCGCACCAGCTCCGCAGCCTGCACCGCGACCCAGCGTGGGCTGCGCGCAGGCTCGGCCGGATCGGCGTTGACGCGCTGCACGAACAAGCGATTGCTGGCGCGATCGGAGAGCCAAATCTCTTCCGTACGCCGGTTCGCGTTGTGTTGCTCCAGGACCAACAGCACGACGTCGGGCTCGAGGTTCGGCAGCGACGCTTGCACGGCCTCTTTTGGCTCGACGCCGCCCGGGGCCGGCAGGACGTCGAGCTCGAAGTCCGACGCCGAGAGCTCGCCGCGCAAGCGCGCCAAAATCTCGTTCGAAAAGCGTGAGCCACCGTGCGCTTCGAGCAACACGACGCGTGTGCGCGACTGCGCCCGAGCCCATGGCGCTATGACGCACAGCGCTGCCGCGAGCGCTAGCCCCGGCACTGCATGGCGCCGGGCTCGGCTCAGGGCACCTTTGCTTTGCCCGCCCCGCCTACCCCGACGGGCTCGGCAAGCACCTTGCGCGCAGTGGAAGCGTAGGGGCCGTTCGGATACTTGGCGTTGTACGCCGCAGCGAAGCGACGCGCGTCTTCCGTGCGATGTTGCCCGTAGGCGAGCACCAGCTCCCGGCCGAGCGCTTGCGAGGCGAAGGCACCGCTGGGGCTCTCGGCTAAATAGCGCTCGTACCATTCACTCGCGCCGCCGCTGCCCTCACCGAGCGAACCCAAGAAGAACGCGGCGTCCCGCGCTTGCGGCGAGCCGGCGAAGCGCTGGCGCTGCGCGAGCAACGCTTGACGCGACAGATCGGGACGGCGCGCGTAGCGGGCGGCATCGGCCAGGGCCGACAAATCCGAAACGCTCGCGCCGGAGAGCACGCTCGAGATCCCGCGTTGTTCGGCCTCGTGCAAGACGGTTTCGAACTTCCCCTTGGAGACCAGCTCTCGCCACGAAGAGCGGCCACCGAAGCGGTGGTGCTCCGGAGCGGACGAGGAGCTCGGAGGCGCGCTGCTGTCTTCCAGCGCGGGAGGAGCGGGCTCGGGCAGCACGGCGGCCACTGGATCGGGATCGCCTGCGTGGTCGACGGTGAGCGCGCTGTCGGCGCGCAGGCGCTGGCCCGCCTCGAGCGTGACGCCCCGAGGCGCGAGCGGCCCCGTGATCAGGACCGAGCCGCTTTGCATGGTGATCGCGAAGCGCTGTGCCGAGTTGACCCAGGCGATGTCGAACGCCGTGCCCGTAACGCGCACGGTGTACGGCCCGGCGAGCAGCGACCAGACCGCAGCCGGCTTGTGCATGATGGCAACGTGAGTCGTGCCTTCCTCGATACGCACCCGGCCGCCGTGCGCGTCGAGCTCGCCCACGCTGGCTTGTGCGCCGGGCCACAGCGAGAGCTGCGAGCCGTCGGAGAAGTGCACGCGGCTGCCGCTGCTACCGCCGAACAGCTTGCCATCGGCCGCGACCTGCGCGTTGTCGAGCTGGTAGGTGATGCCGCGGTTGGCGGCCCAGTACCAAGTGCCGACGCCGAGCAACGATGCGGCGGCGAGCGCCAGGCCGCCCACGCGCGCCCAGGGCCGAACCGCGGGCTCTTTGCTGGCCGCGAGCCGCTCTTGAATGCGCGCGAAGCTTTGATCGCGCGGCGGCGCGTCATCGGGCAGGCGCTCCTGCGCGAGCTCGGTGAACACCTTCACGAAGTCTTCCTTGCGGGCAGGCTTCATGACGACTCCCTTTCCCGCAACGCGCTCACGTAGTCGGCGAGGAACGGGTCGCGCCCGGCGAGCAAGGTGAAGCGCTCCCAAGCGCGCGTGAAGCAACGCCGCACCGTGGGCACCGAGACGTCGAGCGCGCTCGCCACTTCGGCCACGCCCATGCCTTCGACGAAGCGCAGCACGAACGCCATGCGGTCGCGCGGATTGATCTTGTCCAGGATCTCGTAGAAGCGCGCGAGCGCTTGACGCGAGTCGAGATCTTCGGGCACCAGGCGGAGCGACTTGGGCTCTGTCTCTTGCTGCACGCCGAGCCAACGGCGTAAACGGCGCCGGCGGATCTCGGTGCGCAGCGTGGTGCGCACGGTGAGCACCGTGATGGACATCACGAACCCTCGTAGCGCGGCCGGCTCGCGCAGGGTGCCGATTTTCTGGAACAGGCACAGGAAGACTTCTTGGACCACGCCGTCGGCGTCGAACTCCGGGCCCAGGGAGCGACGGACGATGCCCCGAACCATGGGGGAGAAGCGGTCCCACGCCACGCGCTGGGCGTTCGGTTCTTCGTTACTGAGGGCACGCGATAAAGTGGCGTCATCGACTCCCGTTAGAACGGAAATCGACGTTGGGGGTGGTACGCCGGCTTTTATCGCGGGTTTAGAGGGGCTCACGGGCGCTCGCAAACGGGGGAACGGCGGAACATGAGCAGGGGCGGACTCAGCGCCTCGCGCTCCGACATCAACCCATTGTGTATGTCAGTTTCGCGCTCGGTGCAATTGGCAGCTGGCGGGTGACGCGAAGCAGGACGATTGGGAAACACAATTTTGATCCAACCACGACGTGTGTGGCCACTGCCCACACCACGTGAAAACGAAACCGAAGACGACTTCATTTGCACTTGGCCGCCTCGCCCTTGCCGCAGTTTCATTGACCACGCTCGCTCCGCGATCCGCGGCCGCAGAGGTGAAAATATCTGACGTCGATGGTTGGCAGTTTTCTACGAATGGTCGGGTCAACGCTTTCTTGAGTTACCTGAGTAGTGATGGTTATCCGGCAGATTTGCCGAACCAAACGCACAACTTTTCGGCCGGCGCGGGTCTCGAATCGAACCAAGGCGACAACGCCAACAACCTGCAAACGATCCGTCTGCGCTCGGGCTTCGTGGGCGCCGTGCTCGGCTTCAGCTTGAAGACGCAACTCGATCCGAACAACTCGATCCGCGCGCACATCGAGACGTGGAATACGATCGAGACCAACCGTCAGAAGGCCGCGCCGAATCCCACCGACGTGCGTGAAGCCTACGGTAAGGTCGAAGGCCCTTGGGGCGGCTTGCTCTTTGGTCGCGCGCTCGCGCTGTTCTCGCACGGCGCCATCACCTTGGATTTCCTGTATCAACACGGCTACGGCCTCGGCTACCCGTGTAACGCCGACGGCGGCGGCCCCACCTGCGGTCAAGTGGGCTACGGCGTGGTCTTCGCCGGCTTCAACCCGCAAATCACCTACAACACGCCGCAGTTCGCGGGCTTCCAGCTCACGGCTGGCCTGTTCGACCCGACCAACGCGCCCGGCAAGCTGGAGAAGACTCCCACGCCGCGCCTCGAAGGTGAGCTCACCTACGATCACGAGGACGCGAGCGGCAGCAAGGTGCACGTGTTCGTGAACGGCATGTGGCAACGGCTGGTCGAAAAGGGCGATCCGAAGACGCCCGATGCACCGCCCCCGAAGTCGGCCACCGCGCGCGGCGTGAACTACGGCATGTGGGCCGAGCTGTGGAAGTTCCGACTCGGGTTCTCTTCGCACCTTGGTTACGGCATCGGCATGAACAACACGCTCGAGAACACCCCCGTGGTGTTCGACGCCAACAACGATCCTCGCAAGTTCGACGCCTACTACGGCGTGGTCGGCGTGGATCTGGACAAGGTGTACTTCGGCGTGGGCGCCGGCGTGACGCGCTTGTTCGCGACTCGTCAGGACAAGGTCGACGCGCAAACCAGCCAGCAGGATCCGATCAAGAGCCAGCGCGGTATCTCCGCCGTCGTGAACTATCGCCTCTCGAAGAATCTGGTCGCCGACGTCGACTACTTCAACGCCAAGCACACTTGGTACCTGGGTGACACGCAATCCGTCGACATCCTCAACGCCGGCCTGACGATGGCCTGGTGAGTGCGCTCTGCCGCACCTATCGAGACTCAGACCGCACGAGAGAAGGGTTTCCAAGCCATGAAAAACCAAGCACGCTGGGCACTCGGGTCGTTGCTTTTCGCAACCAGCAGCTGGGCCTGCGGCTCATTGCCGGATTGGAGCGACGTGCAACGCCAATTGGCCGAGCAAGCCAAAGCCGGCGGCACGAGCACGGCGGGCGCGCCGAGCACCGGCGG
>OUNO010003344.1_pt5 | contig 14688 bp, 8 predicted proteins | sample 1779811 | NCBI WGS metagenome assembly OUNO01 (sample SAMEA3914804, study PRJEB12502) | metagenome | biome: forest; material: soil | place: Canada | collected 2010-06-25 | depth 0.3 m | reverse complement strand
CGCTGACCGCCGAGGACATCCGTGAAGGTTGGGCCGCGGTGCTGAGCGTGTTCGTCGCCGAGCCGCAATTCCAAGGCCAGACCAAGGATCGACTGAACAACCCCGAGGTGCAGTCGGTGGTCGACGGCATGGTGCGGCCGGTTCTCGAGCAATGGCTCAACTCGAATCGTAGCGCGGCCGAACAGATCGTGGGTCGCATCATCTTGTCGGCGCGCGCGCGCGAAGCGTCGCGTGCGGCCTCGGCTTCCGTGACGCGCAAGTCGGCCACCAACGGACGCCTGACCCTGCCCGGCAAGCTCGCCGATTGCTTGACGCACAACCGCGAGGAGACCGAGCTGTTCATCGTCGAGGGTGATTCCGCAGGCGGCTCCGCCAAGCAGGGGCGTGACCGCAATACGCAAGCGATCCTACCGCTGCGCGGCAAGGTGCTGAACACCGAGGGCATGAGCGTCGGCAAAGTGGTCGAGAACAAGGAGCTCGCCGATCTGGTGACCGCCCTCGGCTGCGGGATTGGCCCGAATTTCGAGCTCAGCAAGCTGCGCTACCAGCGCGTCGTGCTGCTCGCCGATGCCGACTCCGACGGCCACCACATCACGACGTTGCTGCTCACCTTTTTGTACCGGCACTTGCCGGAGCTGATCCGCGACCGGCGCGTGTTCATCGCCTTGCCGCCGCTGTATCGCATCGACATCGGCAAAGAGACGTACTGGGCCGCTGACGACGCCGACCGCGACCGCCTGCTCAAAGAAAAGCAGAAGGGCAACGCCAAGGCCGACATCACGCGCTTCAAGGGTCTGGGCGAGATGATGGCCAAGACGTTGTGGGACACCACGCTCAACCCGCGCACGCGGCGCATGCTGCGCGTCGAAATCGCCGACGCGCTACAGACCGATCGCATCGTCAGCGAGCTGATGGGCAAGGATGCCTCCGCTCGTTTTCACTTCATCATGAACCGCGCGGACGAGGTCGGAGAGCTCGACGTCTGAGTCATCACGCAACCGAGTAGTCCGGCCAGCAGGCGGAATGTGACCCATTCTCTCGGCGGGCTCCAGGTTGCGTAGCGCTCGCGTCCCTGTTTTTTCGCTCCCAACGACGGTTTTATACGGTTTTGCCTGGCTTTTTCCGGCCCGGCTTGAGACAAGCCTCTGTCCGCGCTACGCGGGGCGCTCCCGAGGCTCCGGCAGCAGAATGTTGGCACGCACCTGAAGGCACGATTCGACCGGTCAAATGCAAGGACTCTTTGCCGCTCGTTGCCCAGCTTGGATGCGCTTCGCCATCGTTCTCGCGCTGTCCCTGCTCGTGCCTTCTCTCTTTGCGCAGAGCGCTCACGCTCAAGGTGCGGCTGCACCTGCACCTGCGCCCGTACCTGCTGCAGCCACGCCCGCGCCGGTTGCGGACCCGAGCGCAGGAGCGCCGGCCGAGCCCGCGGCGCCTGCTGCTGACGCAGGCGAGCTGCCCAGCGAGCCTCCGGCGACCGCTGCCTTACCGCCCGGTGAGGCCGAGCTGGCGCGCGGTCTGCCGCTGCAACGCATTCAGGTCACCGGCAATCGCCGCGTCACGCCAGAAGACGTGCTGACCTACATCCGTGAGCGGGTCGGCCAGGCTTTCAAGCCCGAAACCCTGACGCAAGACGTACGCGAGCTCTGGAATTCCGGCTTTTTCGATGACATCGAGGTCGACCTCGATCGCCACGACGAGGGCGTCGAGCTGCGCTTCGTGGTGCGCGAGCGGCCGAGCATCGCGACCATCACCTTCGAAGGCAACGACGAGATCTCGAAAGACGACCTGAACGAAGGCATCGAGATCAAGTCGAACACCATCTTGAGCCTGCCCGCCGTGCGTCGCACGGTTCAGAAGATTCGCGATATGTACGCGGAGAAGGGCTACTTCCTGGCCGAAGTTCAGTACGAGGTCGTGCCTCAGAAGAACAACGAGGTCGAGGTCAAGTTCAAGATCAAGGAGCACGGCCAGGTCAGCGTCCGTCGCATCACCTTCATCGGCAACGAGCACATCGACAGCGAAGAGCTCCGTTCGCTGATGCTCACCGGCAACGCCGGCTTCTTCGCCTTCGGCTCGGGCGGCCCGTTCCGCCAAGATGCCTTCGAGCGCGACATCGCCGTGCTGAGCGCGATGTATTACGACCGCGGCTTCCTTTCGGTCTCGATCAGCACGCCGCGCATCATGCTCACGCCGGACCGCAACGGCATCGAGGTGTCGATCACGATCGACGAAGGCCCCCGCTACCGCATCCGTCAGCTGCGCGTGTACGAGAAGGGTCCGGGCGGCACGGAGGTCGAGCCAATCGACGGCCGCCGTAACCTGCGCATGATGGTGCGCTCGGAGCCCGGGCAATACTTCAACCGCGCCGAGTTGCTCGAGGACCTGCAGAGCATCCGCACGCTGTACCGCGACCACGGCTACGCCAACGTGGAAGCCAACCCGCAGACGCAGCTCGACCCCGAGACGCACGAAGTCGACGTCACGGTGCCGGTCGAGCGTGGCCCGCTGGTGTACTTCGAGCGCATCGAGATCCGCGGCAATTCCAAGACCCGCGACAAAGTGATTCGGCGCGAATTGGAGGTCGCGGAAGGCGACCTGTTCAGCGAGACCAAGCTCGAGCGCAGTAAGCGCCGGGCGACCGCGCTCGGCTACTTCGAGCGTGTCGACGTCTCCACCGAGGCTGGCTCGGCTCCGGACCGAATGAACGTGTACATCGAGGTCAGCGAGAAGCCGACCGGTACGTTCCAAGTCGGCGCCGGCTTCTCGAGCATCGAGAATTTCATCGCCACGGCGCAGGTGCAGCAGGCAAATCTGTTCGGCAACGGGCAGAGCCTGTCGCTGCAGGCGCAGGTCAGCAGCTTGCGTCAGCTCGTCAGCGTTCGCCTGTTCGAGCCGTACTTCTTGGACAGCTTGTTCAACACCAGCGTCGATTTGTACGACCAGCTGCGTGTGTACAACGACTTCTCGCAGTCGAGCCGCGGCGGTGGCCTCACCTTCGGTTATCCGCTGATCGAGCCCGAGCTGAACGCCAGCGTCACCTACACGGCCGAGCTCGACCGTGTATCCACGGCCACGCGCTCCACGTTGCTCGGCACCAGCAGCGCGGTCAGCGTGTTCACGCGCTTGCCCCTCGCCAACCTGTTCAACGACGGCTTCACGTCCAGCATTCGCCCCGCGCTGACGCTCGATACGCGAGACAACCGCCTGTTCCCGACCAGCGGCGTCTACTTGTACGCCTCGAGCGAGCTTGCGGCAGCCGCCTTCGGCTCCGAGAACCGGTTCATCAAACACCGCTTGATTGGCCGCTTCTACTACCCGATCGGTGCCGGCTTCGTGCTCAAGCTGAACACCGAGGCCGGCCACGTCACGAGCCCGGACAGCGAAGGCGTGCCCATCTTCGCGCGCTTCTTCCTCGGGGGTATCCTGGACGTGCGCGGCTTCCGCTTCCGCACCATCGGTCCCCGCGTCGGCCTGACCAACTCGACCGATCCGAACAGCACGCCCATCGCGAACGGCGCCAACATCGGCGGCAACCTCGAATACTTCCAGAACCTCGAGCTCGAGTTCCCAATCGTCGAATCGGTCGGTGTCCGCGGCGTGCTCTTCACCGACGCCGGTAACACCTGGAACCTCGAGAGCAACTACTGCAAAGCCGGCGGCCAATCGATTCCGTATGCCGCCGTCAGCCCTTGCTTCGACGGCCTCGCCAGCCTCGCCCGCCTTCGGACCTCCTACGGCTTCGGCATCCGCTGGTTCTCGCCCCTCGGCCCCCTACGCTTCGAGTGGGGCTTCCCCTTCAAGCCCCTGCCCTACGAAGAATCGAACGTCTTCGAATTCACGATCGGCAACTTCTTCTGATCGCCTCCGCGACGTAGGCCCTGCCGAAAGTCTGCCGGGCCTGCTGCCGGTTGTGGGCTCTACAAAGCAGCCGCTGATTGGCGACCGTATTCTCGCCGCCCAACGCCCACGCCTCGACGTGATCGATCTCCAGGCCGTAACGCGACGTACAACGCCGCCCGTCTGCTGACACGAACGTGCACTGCTTGCCGTCTCGCTCGTAGACCTCTCGCGCCACGGCCACCGGCCGTTGCCTTCGACGCTTGATGATCGCCCCCGCGGGCTTCACGCGCCGAGCGCGCGGCTTCCTGCCCACTCCGAAGCGGTCCTTCTCCAGCTCGCGCTCGTAGGCCTCGAGTCCCCTCTTCATCAGGGTCAGCAGATCCGCATTCGGCGAGCGATGCGCCGCGAGACCGCGGACTCGTTCGAGCAAATCGCGAAACTCACCGTCCCCCGTGAAATGCACGCCGTAGCGATCTTCCGCCAGCACCTCGAGCCGCCCACTTTCACTTCCAACGTTGAGAGTGTGGACCGCGTCCGCAACATCGGGCTTCGGGAAGCGAGCCGCGAGCAACAGCTCGACCTGCCGCACGCTCTTCTTTCTGCACACCTCGAGTAACTCCACAGCGTTCTCCGGGTTCAAGTGCTTCTTCATCAGGCTGAGCGCCGAGGCTTGGAGCTCTCCGCTCTCGACCATCGCGAATGCTTGCGGGTACTCGCGAGCCACGCGAGCCGCAGCGATGTGCCGCCAGGCCGTGGACTGACACAGCCCGAGCTTCTCGACGCAGTACTCCCACAGCGACGAAAACCCCAACTCGAGCACGAGCTGCCGATCATCGAGCTCAGCCAAGAACGCGAGCATCTGCGCCGTCACCGCGTTGTCCTTGCGCACGATGCGCGAAAGCCCCGCCAACAGCTGATCGTCCGCGAGCGACTTCAAACGGAATTGCTGCTCCATCACTCTCGTGTACCACGCGTTTTTTCGGCCTCACCACGCGCCAATAGCGCTGCTTTCACGCTCAGAATGCATTCGCAAGCGTCGACCCAGTCGAACGTTCCATAACGCGTCCATTAGGCGCCGCGTGCGCTGCCCTCTGATCGACCCGCCCTCCCGCGCGCAAGCGCCGATCAAAACCCGTCAAACAATAAATCAAAAATCGACGCCGCAGACTCAGAACAAAAACCATCGCGGACGATTCGAGTGATGCCGCCGCGAATCTCACCCTCGTCCCCACGCCGCACCACGAACGCGGGGTCACTCGAATCGTACGCACACCGCGCCGCCAACCACCTCACCCGTCGCAACGACATTCCCTCGGCGAGGGAGCCAGAACCACTCACGCAGCGCGGCGTTCCATCGTCGCGCCACGCCGTAATGCACGTCTCCTCGCTCTCTTCTCCTTGCTGCTCTCATCTTCGGAGCCGTGGCAAACCCGAAGCACGCCGCACCAACCAACGCCGCACTCCCACCCTGCGGCGCCCCGGGCTGGCCTTTGGCCAGCGCTTGGGGCGCCCGGCGCGCGCAGCGCGGAGCGCGAGCACGCCGGCCGTATTTCGCCGTTCTGCGCGCGGGGCACCCACCCCAGATCAGGTGCTTGCCGGCTCGCTTTTCGAGGCGAAATTTCACGCTCTATCTTGCTGAAATCGCTCTGCATTTTAGCCCTCTCGCGACCGCCCCTGAACGCTTGTAACCCGCGTCTTCCCGGGCTACTTCGGGAGCACATTGGAAAACGAACCTCCGAACAACCCGCAGGAACATCCCATCGGCATTCAGGACGAGATGCGCACCTCGTACCTGGATTACGCGATGAGCGTGATCATCGGGCGAGCCATCCCCGATGTGCGTGACGGCCTGAAGCCCGTGCACCGTCGCATCCTGTTTGCGATGCGCGATTTGAACCTGTCGCCGGGCGGCTCGTACAGCAAGTGCGCGAAGGTCGTCGGCCAGGTGCTGGGCAACTACCACCCGCACGGCGACGCCAGCGTGTACGACGCGCTCGTGCGCATGGCGCAAAATTTCTCGATGCGCCACATGCTGATCGACGGTCAGGGCAACTTCGGCTCCGTCGATGGCGATCCGGCGGCTGCGTACCGTTACACCGAGTGCCGCTTGGCGCGCATCTCGATGGAGCTGCTCGCCGACATCGAAAAAGAAACCGTCGATTTCACGCCCAGCTTCGACGAGTCCGGAGAAGAGCCGACCGTCTTGCCGTCGCGCTTTCCGAACCTGCTCGTGAACGGCTCCGGCGGCATCGCGGTCGGCATGGCGACCAACATCCCACCGCACAATTTGAACGAGGTGATCGACGCCACGATTCGCCTAATCAACGCCCCGGACTGCACGGTCGAAGACCTGATGCAAGACGTCAAGGGCCCTGATTTCCCGACCGCGGGCATGATCTACGGCCGCTCGGGCATCTACCAAGCGTACAAGACCGGTCGCGGCTCGATCATCATGCGCTCGCGCACCGAGGTCGAGAAGGTGATCGGCTCGAATGATCGCGAGCAGCTCGTGGTGACCGAGCTGCCGTATCAGGTGAACAAAGCGCGCCTCCACTCGAAGATCGGCGAGCTGATGCGCGACAAGCGCATCGAGGGCATCAAGGAAGCGCGCGACGAGAGCGATCGCGATGGCATGCGCCTCGTGCTCGAGCTCAAGAAAGACGTCTTCCCGCAGGTCGTGCTGAACCAGCTGTTCCGCCTCACCGACATGCAGTCGTCCTTCGGCATCATCAACCTGTCGATCGTCGATCAGCGCCCGGAGGTGTTGGACCTCAAGCAGACGCTCGAGCGCTTCGTCGAGCATCGCCGGGAAGTGATCAGCCGCCGCACGCGCTTCGAGCTGACCCGCGCCGAAGCGCAACGGGAAATCGTCGAAGGCCTGGGGATGGCCGTCACCGAGATCGACCTCGTGATCAAGACGATCCGGGAATCTCCCGATCCGGACGAAGCGCAAACGCGCTTGATGGCTTTGCCGCTCAAAGGCCTGGAGGCCTTCGTACGCCGCGCCGGTCGCCCCGAAGCGGAGATCGAAGCCGCCGGCAAGATCGCGGATTATCGCTTGAGCGAGCGCCAGGCCAAGGCCATCTTGGACATGCGCTTGGCGCGCCTCACCGGCCTCGAGCAGGAAAAGCTGGCCGCGGAATACGGCGAGCTATCCGATCAAATCGCAGGGCTGCGCGCGATCTTGGCCGAAGAGCACTTGCTGATGCAGGTGATCATCAAGGAGCTGGAAGAGGTCAAGGTCAAGCACGGCGAGAAGCGCCGCACCGAAATCATCGACAACGAAGCCGAGATCCAAATCGAGGACCTGATCCAAGAAGAGGACATGGTCGTCACGATTTCGCACTCGGGCTACATCAAGCGCACGCCGGTCTCGATGTACCAAGCGCAGAAGCGCGGCGGTAAGGGCAACAAGGGCATGGAGGCGCGCGACGACGACTTCCTGACCCAGCTGTTCATCGCCTCGACGCACAGCTTCGTGTTCTTCTTCACCAACCGCGGCAAGTTGTTCGTGAAGAAGGTGTACGAAGTGCCTCAGGCGGCGCGCAACGCCAAGGGCCGCGCCATCATCAATTTCATCGAGCTGGAAGCCGAAGAGAAGATCGCGGCCATCACACCCGTGAAGGCGGTCGAAGCCGGAAAGTTCGTGACCACGATCACGCGCGGCGGCCAGATCAAGAAGACCGAGCTGCTCGAGTACGAGAATTTCCGCGACAAGGGCATCATCGGCGTGAAAATCGCCGACGACGACCAATTGCTCACGGCCATCGTCACCGAGGGCGCGACCGAGTTCTTCGTGGCCACCAAGCAAGGTCAGAGCATTCGCTTCGACGAAGACCAAGTGCGCGCCACGGGCCGCAACACCGCGGGTGTCAAGGCCATCGAGCTCAGCGAGGGCGACCAAGTGGTTGGCCTCGCGCGCACCGACGTCGAGCGCAACTTGGTGCTCACCGTGTGCGAGCGCGGCTACGGCAAGCGCACGCCGATCGACGAGTTCAAGACTCAGAACCGCGGCGGCAAGGGCATCATCTTGATCGACGCCAGCGACCGCAATGGCCCGGTGGTCGGCATCGCCATGGTCAAGCCCGAAGACGAAGTGATGATCATCACCGATCGCGGGCAGACCATTCGAACGCCCATCGAAGGCATCCGCGAAACGGGCCGCAACGCCCAGGGCGTGAAGCTGATGAGCATCGAGGAAGACGAGCGCGTCGTCGCCATCGAACCCATCAACGAAGGCCCGAACGACCCCACACTCGAGGGCCAAGGCAGCGAAGGCGCCGAGAGCAGCGAAGGCAGCGAGAGCAGCGAAGGCGCCGAGGCCGGCGAGGCCGGCGAGGGCCCCGCCGCGTCGGACAGCGATGCCGATTCATCCGGCCCGGACGATGGCGGCTCGCAAGAAACCTGAGGCCAAGAAGGCGGCCAAAAAGGTCGCCTCGAAGCCGAAGTCGAAGCCCAAGCCGTCCGCCAAAGTCAAAAAACCAGCTGCGCCGCTCACGAAGAAGCCGCAGCGGGTGGCCACGAACGCCGCGCTGGTCGCGACGACGTACGCGAAGCTACGCGAACGGCACAGCGACGCGCACTGCGAGCTCGATCACCAGAGCGCCTATCAATTGATCTTGGCCACGGTGCTCTCCGCGCAGAGCACCGACGTGATGGTGAACAAGATCACGCCCGAGCTGTTCGAGCGTTGGCCGACGCCCCAGGCGCTGGCCAACGCCGAGCCTGCGCAAGTCGAACAGGTGCTGAGCAAGATCGGCATGTTCCGTCAAAAGACGAAGAACGTGATTGGGCTCTCCAAGTTGCTGCTCGAGAAGCACGGCGGCGAAGTGCCGCGCACCTTGACCGAGCTCGTGCAGCTCCCCGGAGTGGGCCGTAAGACGGCCAACGTCGTGTTGGGCGTGGCCTTCGGCACGCCCGAAGGCGTCGTCGTGGACACGCACGTGCAGCGCATCAGCCAACGCCTCGGCTGGACGAAGCACACCGAGCCGCCGGAAATCGAGCAAGACTTGATGGCGCTGTTCCCGCGCAGCGACTGGGACATGCTCTCACACACGCTGATTTTCCACGGGCGCCGCATCTGCGCCGCGCGCAAGCCCGCTTGCGCGGCCTGCCCCGTCAGCGCCGAATGCCCATCGGCGTTCGACGCCGAGAACGTGGGGCGTAAACAGGGCCCCTCCCGAGCGCGCTGAGCTCAGAGCTGCGCTTGCACGCCAACGCTCGGTAAAATCACTGGCCCAGCGCTGCGCTCACGGCAGATTTCGCCGCAGTCGAGGCGCACCACCTCGCTCGCCGAGGTCGCGTTCAGGATCTCCGCGATCACTCCCCAGGAGCCGCGTTGACCAAGGCGAAATCGCTTTTCGGCGCGCAGGTCGAGGCGGAAGAACGAGCGACCGCGACGCGCACTGGTAAAGTGCGGCGAGCCTTCGAGGTTCAACTCCGGAACGCCCGAATAGATCACGGTGCGAGCGCCCACCACGAGGCCCTTGCCGAAGTCGTAGCTGAGCGCTGCCTGGAAGACGTGAGGGCGGTCGAAGCCCGAGGGTGCTTTGGTCGCTCCAGTGGACTCCTCGGTGCGGGACAGCGTGTACGAAATGAAGCCGCCCAACCGTCGAGTGAGCGGGCGCTGAACGCGCAGCTCGAGCCCCGCGGCGGACACGGTGGCGCGTCGATCGAGCGCTGTTTGGTCGATCCCGAAATCGCGCGCGCCGCCGATGGGGTCGAGGGCGTGGAAGTAGGCCGAGCGGAACACGGTCGCCGAGGCCGTCAGATCGGACGGAAGACGCACGCGGATGCCAGAGCTCCACAGCAGCGCCCATTGCAGGCCACCCCTGAGATCGGCCACCTGCGCGCCCGGAACTTGGGCGGCGAAGCTCGGCCGTTGATGTGCGATGCCGAGCGATTGCTCGAGGCGCACTCGGCGGCTGACGTCGAACTCCGCGGAGACGCGCGGGTCGAGGCCCACCTTGGTCACGCCTTGCGAGGTGTAGAGATCCGTACGGAACCCAGGCGCCACGCGAATGCCGGGCGCGGCCTCCAATTGAAATGACACGTAGCCCCCCGCGGTGCTGTCGACTCGTTCCGGGAACAGCCTCGAGAAATCCAAGAAATTCAGGTTTCGCGGATTGGCATCGAGCCCGAAGCGATCGAGGCGCCCATCGAGCCCCGCGAGCAACCTCGCGCCCGGACCGAGCCGCTCGTCGAGCTCGCCGCGCAGTCGCAGGGAACGATTGGTGACGACGCTCGATTCGGCATCGGATCCGGCAGCGCGGTCGTAGCCACCGGTCAGCCCGACCCGCAGGCTGGAGCCTGATCCGAGCCTGCGATCCCAACGCACGTCGATGCGGTGAAACGCGAGCTCGGCGCCGCTGTTGACCGAGGCTTGAGGAGCCTCGAAGAGATCGTAACCGCCGAACGCCACGATGCCGAGATCGTCGTTCGGTCCCAGCGGGTAGGTTGCCTGGGTTTGATAGTCCCAGTAGTTCAACTTCGCGTCGCTCAGCAGCGAGAGCACGACGCCCGCGTACGAGTAGCGCCCGGCAGCACGAATGCCACCGCCCGAGCACGCGATGTTGGCAGCCCCACGACAGTCCTTCAGCGGGCCGGTTTCGATCAGGGCCCCCGCGTCAATCAGTCTCAGCTGAGCTTCGCCTCCCCATTCTCCACGCACCGGTCGCGAGTTGACGGCCACGATGGGCCCGGCGAAGCGCCCGTACTGCGCGGGCGATGCTCCCGGATAAAAATCAATCGAGTCGATGAAGCCCGGATGAATCACGGAGGGGCCGAAGAAGGCGTGATAGAGCAGCGGCAGCTCGATCCCGTCGAAGAAAAACCCGACGTTGGCCGGCGGCGCACCGCGAATGAAAAACGCGGGTAAACCCGACACGATGGGCACCACTCCGGGTTGCGCTTCGATGGCGCGCAACGGATCACCGAACGAGCCCGGCAATGCGCGCGCCTCTTCTCGGGTGATGAGCACCGAACCGGGCGCTGCGCGTCGGCCCTGGACCGTAATCTCCATGGCTTCGGGCGTAGCCGGCGGTGCGGCAGCACGCGGCACTAGCGGAGCGCTGGGTTCCGGCAGCGGCGCTGCTACCTTGCTGCCCTCGCTAGCCTGGGGGGCGAAGTGGACCGAGTAACGAATGCGCGCGGCGACCGGTTCACCACGCCTGCGGGCGGGCGAAAATAACCAGGTTTGCACGGCGCTCAACGCCGACTCTGCGAACCGCGCGTCCCCCTCCAGCACGCGCGCCGTGACGACGCGGCCAGTGCGGTCCAGCGTGAGCTCGAGCAATAGGCTCGCGCTGCCACTGGCGGTCTCGGGGTATTGGAGCGGCGTCGAGATCGGCTCGGGCGGCACGACCTCCGGCGCCGCAGCAGCGGGCTCGGCCGGGCCCTGCGCGTGCGAGCCTGCCCCCGACTGCGCCGTCGCCGTGCTTTCCAGGCAGAGTTGCGAAAGGGCCAGAAGCGTGGCTAGTACGAATCGTGAAGCTAGTGATGTCCTTGCGCAGACCACGATTGTTGCTTCGCGCACACCACGGCGCTCCCACTCGGATCAGGTAGCATGCCCAGCAACGCCGCGCGCGAAAGATTCCGATCTGCGTTGCGAGCTGCCTTCGGGAAAGCGTCGCGTGCGCACGGGCCCCCCTTGCGTGCTCTGCTTTTTGTGCTCGCCTGCGCTGGCTGCGACATCGTGCAGGGCTTTCAACAGGCCGGAGACACGATTTTTCCCGAGCAAAAGACGTACTTGGCAGCTCCCGGCGTGCGCCTAGTGACGGGTGGCTACCGAGATCTCGACCTGGCGGTAGGAGCAGACATTTACCTGCTCGCTCGAAGCCCCGATGACAGCAACGGAAAGCTGTTTACCATGCGCTATGCCGATCCGCATCCGTGCGTGATCCCGACGGTCGGACGTTACAAGTCGACGCGCAACGCCAGTCGGCGCCCGCCAATCATCTCCTATTTTCACGAGGACGTTGCGCAGAGCACGCTGCATTTCGCTGACGCGAACTGCCAGCTATTCGAGCTCGAGCTCGATGATGCGCAGCTCCCCTTGACAGAAACCGAGACGAGCCTCGTCGTCCGCGCGGGCGGTGATCTATGGCTCGTAACACCCGAGCTCGCGGAACAGCAAAAGCTCGCGAGCGACGTGCAGGACGTGCTCGGCGGCGCGTTTGGGGGTGGCTACGCCGTGCGAGCAGGCGGAAGCATCACACTGTTCGACGGCGAGTGGACGCCGCAAGGGTCGTTTGGGACAGACGTGGTGACTCTGCAGCTCGCCGGAAAAACGATCTTCTATGCGGACAGCGCCGGCGTTCACCGGCTGCTTCGCTCCTCTTCGGGCGTCCAGGACGAGCTGCTGGCTGCCGATGCATGTGACCTGGGAATGCAAGACGACACCTGGGCGACCTTCCGGGCGCCGTGCGCGGGAGGTACGGTCATGGCCGTTCACGAGCCCAGCGGCAATCGCTTCGAGCTTCCGTTCGACGCCGACACGCGCCGGCTCCGGCTCGTGCCCGCGCGCGAGAGTCGCGGTTTGGATCCCACACTCGATCCGTTTTGGTTCTTCGGTCTGCGCGACGAAGACAACGACGCAGGGAGGGACACCTTGGTCGTCAGAGCTCCGGCGGGCAACGAGTTCACGCTCGGAGCACACGCGACCCTGCAGCATCTGGATTTGCTCGAGTCAGCCGCTGAAAGCCATGGCTACGCGCTAGTAGACGTGGCCGACGACGGCAGCGGCCGCTATCTGTGGTGGGATAGCGAAGGTCAGAGCAAGGTGCTGGCCGAGCGCGCACTTTCGCAACCGAGCCGGCTGATCGTGGACTTCGATGGCTCACTCGGTAAGCTCGCGGTGACCTCGGGCGACCGTTTGCTCGTGTTGGCCGAAGGCGTGCCTTGGCCGGCCTTCGAGTACCGCGATCAGACGCAGCAATGGACGGCGCTGTTTCACGATTTGATCTTGCCGGGGCAACCGGGCGCGGAGAACGGCCAGCTCTCCGTATTCTATGGCACGCTCGACGCGCTCGAAGCCACGGCGATCGATCAGCCGTTGACCGCTCCCGAGCTCCTGCCCATCGCTCCAAGGGCGGCGGTATTTCGCGTCTCCTCGCTGGGGCTCGTGCTCTCGGGCGTGATCTACCTGGCCGATTTCGACGCGCAGAGCGGCGTGGGGCAGCTCGACTACCGGAACCTCGACCTGCGCTTCACGGCGCACATCAGTGCCGGCGTGTCCGACTACCTCGTGCTGCAGGACCAAGTCCTGTATGCCGTCCCCTCCGGCGAGCACGCCGGCATCTGGTTGCTTTCGGGTAGGTAGGGCTAATTCGTCTTTGCCCACTCGACCATGAAGTTCTCGACGGTGCGCGTGGTCATGCGCCCTTCCAGGACCTCGGGTAGAGCGAGCAGCTGCTTGTGCAGCGGGATGTTCGTGCGAATGCCGCTGATGATGTACTCGTCGAGCGCGCGCTGCATGCGCACGATGGCCTGCTCGCGCGTGGGCGCATGCACGATCACCTTGGCCAACAGCGAGTCGTAGTGCGGGGGCACGGTCCAGCCGCCGAACACGCCGGAATCGACGCGGACGCCGGTGCCACCGGGCGGGTGGTACTCGAGGATCTTGCCGGGCCAGGGCGTGAAGGTGCGCGGGTCTTCGGCCATGATGCGGCACTCGATGGCGTGACCACGGAACTTCCACAAGCTGGTATCCGGCAAGGTCAGCTTCTCGCCGGCCGCCGCGCGGATTTGCTCCACGACCAAATCGACGCCCGTGACCATCTCGGTGACGGGGTGCTCGACCTGCACGCGGGTGTTCATCTCCATGAAGTACAAGGAGCCGTCCTCGTCCATCAGGAACTCGAGCGTACCGAGCGAGGTGTAGCCGGTTTCGAGAATGGCACGACGAATCACCTCGCCCATCTTGAGGCGCAGCTCGTCGCTCATGGCGCGGCTGGGGGCCTCTTCGACCAGCTTCTGATTCTTGCGTTGCAGTGAGCATTCGCGCTCACCGAGCGTCCACACCTGACCATGCTTGTCGGCCAAGGCCTGGAACTCGATGTGGCGCGGGCGCTCGACGAAGCGCTCCAGATACAGCTCGGGATTCTTGAACGCGTTGGTGGCCTCGGCGGTCGCCGATTCGAACGCGCGGCGCACCTCGCCAACGTTGCGCACGACGCGCATGCCGCGACCCCCGCCGCCGCCGCGCGCCTTGATCATCACTGGGAAACCGACGCGCGTGGCTTCGGACTCGGCGTGCTCGGCGTTGGCCAGGGCCACGCTACCGGGCAGGAGCGGCAAGCCGAACCTGTGCGCGGCTTCGCGCGCGCGCAGCTTGTCACCCCAAGTGGCCATCGCTTCCGACGAAGGGCCGATGAAATTCAGCCCACACTTCTCGACGACTTGGGCAAATTTCACGCTCTCGGAAAGGAAGCCGTAGCCGGGATGAATCGCATCGGCCGCGGTGATCTCCGCGGCGCTGATGATGGCCGGAATGTTCAGGTAGCTGTGCGTGGCCGATGCCGGGCCGATGCACACGGCCTCGTCAGCGAAGCGCACGTGCAGCGCGTTGTTGTCGGCCTCTGAGTGGACGGCGACGGTTGCGATACCGAGCTCGCGACACGCGCGAATCACGCGGATGGCAATCTCACCGCGGTTGGCGATCAGTACTTTGCGAAACATCTTGGCGTGGTTGCTCTCAGCTCTTCTTGATCTTGAACAGCTTTTGGCCGAACTCGACGCTCTTGCCGCTGTCGACGAGGACTTCCAGCACCGTGCCGGCGAACTCGGCCTCGATCTCGTTCATCAGCTTCATGGCCTCGATGATGCACAAGGTTTGGCCCTTCTTGACCG
>OUNO010004859.1_pt2 | contig 14690 bp, 9 predicted proteins | sample 1779811 | NCBI WGS metagenome assembly OUNO01 (sample SAMEA3914804, study PRJEB12502) | metagenome | biome: forest; material: soil | place: Canada | collected 2010-06-25 | depth 0.3 m | reverse complement strand
CCACCAGAACTTCGCCCACTCGTTCCTCTGGACGGCGGCCGCTTCGCGACCTCCGATCTGAACGATCTCTATCGCCGCGTCATCAACCGTAACAACCGTTTGAAACGCCTCATGGAGCTCAATGCTCCTGAGATCATCATTCGTAACGAAAAGCGCATGCTTCAGGAATCTGTCGACGCGCTCTTCGACAACGGCCGTCGCGGTAAGACCTTCACCGGTCCTAACAAGCGCCCACTTCGCTCACTCTCTGACATGCTCAAGGGTAAGCAGGGTCGTTTCCGCCAGAACTTGCTCGGTAAACGCGTCGATTATTCCGGCCGTTCCGTCATCGTCGTCGGACCTGAACTGAAACTCCATCAGTGCGGTCTCCCGAAAGTGATGGCTCTCGAGCTCTTCAAACCGTTCATCTACAACAAGCTCTCTGAGTACGGCTACGTCACGACCATCAAATCTGCGAAGAAGATGGTTGAGAAGCAGCGTCAGGAAGTTTGGGACATCCTCGAGGAAGTGGTCAAGGAACACCCAGTGCTCCTCAACCGCGCTCCAACCCTTCACCGCTTGGGCATCCAGGCGTTCGAACCGGTTCTGATCGAAGGTAAAGCCATTCAGCTCCACCCTCTCGTTTGCGCAGCGTTCAACGCTGACTTCGACGGTGACCAGATGGCCGTTCACATCCCACTTTCGATCGAAGCTCAGATCGAAGCTCGCGTTTTGATGATGTCGACGAACAACATCCTCTCGCCAGCTCACGGTAAGCCGATCATCGTTCCGTCGCAGGATATCGTTCTGGGTCTGTACTACATGACCCGTGAACGTCCATTCGGCCGCGGTCAGGGTAAGACCTTCGCGAGCCCAATCGAAGTCCATTATGCTTACGACATGGGCGTCGTTGGTCTCCAGACCAGCATCAAATGCCGCATCAACGGCAAGATCACCGAGACGACTTGTGGCCGTGCGCTCCTTTCGGAGATCGTGCCGAAGGAAATTCCTTTCAGCTTCTACAACAAAGTGTTGGGCAAGAAGGACTTGGCCGAGCTGATCGACATCTGCTACCGCCTCACTGGCAACAAGAAAACCGTTCTGCTGGCCGACGCGCTGATGCAGACGGGCTTCAAGCAAGCCATGAAAGCCGGGATCTCGATCTCGGTTCATGACATGCTCATGCCGCCAGAGAAAAAAGAGTTCTTGGACAAGGCTTACGAGCAGGTTCAGGAAATCGAAAACCAGTACGTCGAAGGTCTCATCACCGACGGCGAACGTTACAACAAAGTCATCGACATCTGGGCTCAGACCTCTGAACAGATCGCGAGCGCTATGATGAAACGTCTCTCGGTTCAGACCTTCAAAGCCCCTCCAGGCTGGAAGGCTCCGAAAGGCAGCAACATCCCACTCGAACACTCGGGTCCGGCATTCAACTCCATCTTCATGATGGCTGATTCCGGCGCCAGGGGTTCGAACGCTCAGATTCGTCAGCTGGCCGGCATGCGCGGTCTGATGGCGAAACCATCCGGCGAAATTATTGAAACCCCGATCGTCGCGAACTTCCGCGAAGGTCTCTCGGTTCTTCAGTACTTCGTTTCGACTCACGGCGCTCGTAAAGGCTTGGCCGATACCGCTCTGAAAACCGCTAACTCGGGTTACTTGACCCGTCGTTTGGTCGACGTCTCTCAGGACGTCATCGTAACGATTCCAGATTGCGGCGCTTTGGACGGTCTCTGGGTTTCGGCTCTGATCGAAGGCGGCGAAGTCATCGAGAAAATGGGCGACCGCGTTCTGGGTCGTGTCGTTCTCGAGGAAGTCATCGATCCGATCACCAACGAAGTCGTTGTGAAGCCGGGCGAAGAAGTCACCGAAGATCTGATGAAGCGTATTGAAGACAGCGGTATCGACCGCGTCCGTATCCGCTCCGTGCTGACCTGCCAGTCCAAAAAAGGGATCTGCGCGCTGTGCTACGGCCGCGATCTTTCTCGCGGACGTCTGGTCAACATCGGTGAAGCTGTCGGCGTTATCGCCGCTCAGTCCATCGGCGAACCGGGCACTCAGTTGACGATGCGTACCTTCCACATCGGTGGTACCGCTTCCCGTCGCGCTGAACAGTCGAGCCTCGAACCTAAGACCAAGGGTAAAGTTAAGTACCTGAACGTCACGACGGTCCGAAACAAAGAAGGACACCTCACGGTCATGAACCGAAACGGTGAAATCGCGATTATCGACGCTAACGGTCGTGAACGCGAAAAATACCCGGTCGTTTATGGCGCCAAAGTGATGAAAAAAGACGGCGAAGAAGTTGAAAAGGGCGCACTCATCGCTGAGTGGGATCCTTACTCCACGCCAATCATCACGGAAGTCTCGGGCTTTATTCAGTTCGAAGACATCCAAGAAGGCGTGACCATGCAGGAACAGTTCGACGCTGTTACCGGCCTCTCGCACAAAGTCATCACCGAGACCAAGTCGACGGACAAACGTCCGAAAGTCTTGATCACGGACGGCAAAGGGAACGTACTGAAAATCGAAGGCTCGAACCGCGTAGCTCGCTACATGGTTCCAGTCGGATCCAACATCGTCGTACTCGACGGTGAAGAGATCAAAGCCGGCGACACGTTGGCTAAGATTCAGCGCGAAACCACGAAGACCAAAGACATCACCGGCGGTCTGCCGCGTGTTGCCGAGCTCTTCGAGGCCCGTAAGCCGAAAGACAGTGCCGTTATCTCTGAGATCGACGGAACCGTATCGTTCGGTAAGGACACCAAAGGTAAGCGTAAAGTTCTCGTCACGCCTGAACAGGGCGAGGCACGTGAATACCTTATCGGTAAAGGTCGTCACTTGGCCGTTAACGAAGGCGACTATGTCAAAGGCGGCGAGCCTTTGATGGACGGACCTATCAACCCACACGACATTCTTCGTGTCATGGGCGACAAGGCTCTGGCTAAGTACCTCGTTGACGAAGTCCAGGAAGTTTATCGACTCCAGGGCGTTAAGATCAACGACAAGCACATCGAGACGATCGTTCGTCAGATGCTGCGTAAAGTGAAAGTGAAAGAAATCGGCGACACCGGCTTCTTGTCTGGCGAACAGTGCGATCGCGCACTCTTCGAAGCTGAAAATCAACGCATCATGCAGACTGGCGGCGCGCCAGCTACTGTTGAACCGTTGCTTCTCGGTATCACCAAGGCATCGCTCACCACTGAGTCGTTCATCTCGGCAGCTTCGTTCCAAGAGACCACCAAGGTTCTTACCGAAGCTTCCATCAGCGGTCGTGTCGACTTCCTGCGCGGCTTGAAAGAGAACGTCATCATGGGACGCCTCATTCCTGCCGGAACGGGTCTCACGAAGTACAAAAACCTTCAGGCTCAAATCCACGAAGGCGAAATCACCGAACTCGTCGACGACGAAATGTCGTCCCCAGCTTCGGTCGGCTGATCGTAAATTATTAGGGGAGGCGAGTGTTCCGCTGGAACACCGTCTCCCTCATGCGGAATTAGCTCAGTGGTAGAGCAAGGCTTTTACACAGCTTAGGTCGGGGGTTCAATCCCCTCATTCCGCACCACTTTAGAAACAGAAACGCCCTAGGGAGTAAATCCCTAGGGCGTTTCCGTTTATAGAGAACGGGGTGCGAATAAGGTTATCGAACGTCCTCCGAGTCTCACTCGGGGTCGCACTTTCAGTGCTCTTCCCTCGCTTCGCTCTCGGACACCGCACGATCGCCAAAACGCTACGCGTTTTGCCGCCGTTGCGCTCCCCTCATTCCGCACCATCTTTAAAAGTAAAAGCCTCTAGGGATTCATTCCCTAGGGGCTTTTTGTTTTTACCTTCTTTCCCTGCTACGTTCTGCCTGCACTGATCCAATAGGATGGATTCGATGGCCGGATACTCTGGAACACCTCTGATCAAGAAGTTGGGCATCAAGGACGGGATGAGTGTCTTGGCGCTCAACAGCCCGGTGCCGTACGAGAAACTGTTGGGTGGCTTGCCCGAGAGCGCGGTGCTGAAAAAGCAGCTTCGGGGAAAACTAGATTTCATCCATTTATTCGCCCGGTCGCAGAGCGAACTCAAAAAGCTCTTTCCGAAAATGAAGAGCAGCATCGTGGAAAACGGCGCGATCTGGATCTCTTGGCCAAAGCGTACTTCTGGTGTCGAGACCGATGTGACTGAAACACTCGTTCGTGAAATCGGGTTAAAAGCAGGCCTGGTCGATGTGAAAGTCTGCGCAGTTGACGAGACTTGGTCTGGTCTGAAGTTTGTCTTTCGGTTGAAGGATCGCGGGAGAAAAACGGCATCTTGAGATGTCCGAAAACTCGCATATTCCCATTTTACTTGTTCCGAGGAGCTGCTAGCTTTTGGCGCGCTATGGCAGCAAATAAACTTCGCCTCAAAGTCCTTCTGGTTCTCATTTTGGCGCTCATGCTTCCTCTTGCGAGTGCTGATCAAACGCTTGAAAAGGCCTTTCAGAGTGGGAAAAAGGCGATTGCCCGAACACAGAAAGCAAATGGCAGTTTCACGAATCTCGTACAAACGAGCTCAGTAATTTACTCGACCGAACTTGTTCTTTTTTACGAATACATGGGTATTTTGGAATCAAAGCGCCCGGTCGTAGACGGATTGATGCGTTGGACATGGACTCAGCAAAACCCCGATGGTGGGATTCCGGGATACCCGAATGGCCCTTCCAACGTCGGAATTAGTGTTCAGACTTATTTAGCGGCGCGCATTGCTGGTGAGTCTGAGGCGACCCCACGGATGCGCTCTCTTGCTTCGTTTTTTGGTCCGCGCCGTGACCTGATCGGCGAGTTCATGGTCAGGCCATTTTTGATGGCATTTGGAATCGATCGTACCGGCAGGTGTTTGCCGAGCTTTGTTGAAGACGTTGCCCTAGCACTGGACGAAAAGCTCCCGTGGTTCAAACGCGTGCTCTTTCCGATGATCCATATTTACACTTCGGGCCACATTCATACGCTGCCACCCGAAAAGACACCCCTCGCGATAGCCGAGACAGGGTTCTGCCTACCGGGATTGGAGCATTCGGAAACTGCCTTTGAGCACGAACAGTTCTGGTCCTGGATTGACAGCGAAATGAACTCCGATGGAACGCTCTTCGAATATACGCCGACTTCCATTCCTGCCTTGATGGCGCTTTCGACCTACGAGGGATCAGGATCTCGGAAGGCGCGTTTCGATTCTCTATTAGAAGAAGGAATCGCTAAGCTCGAGACTTTTCAGATTCATTATCCGAATGGTTTGATTCAACAATCACCTGGTGACGCGGCAATAGGTGAGACGTCGGTCGTTATGCTGGGAATGCACCTTTCGGGTGTTTCTTCGCAAGATCCGTTGATGGTGAAAGCTCGCAGTTTTCTGTTGAGCCATCAACACGCAGCGACCGGTGCGTTTGGGATGTCGACGAATAATGAAAAGAACCCAGACTCAGACGATACGGCGACTGCAATTGGTACTTTGCGAATGATCGCTGAGGCCGACGGAACCTACAATCTCCCAGAAAATGCGGCATTTCGGCAGAAGCTTCGTCAGGGCGTTCGGTGGATGTTGAAACTGCAAAATAACGATGGCGGTTTCGCGACTTGGGAAAAGGATCAGCTCGGAATCTCAAAACCCTTTTCGAATGCGACGGGAATGGTCATGTCTGAAAGCGTGCTCGAGCACTCAGCTCGTGCCGCTGCGACCCTCGCGAGTTACCGCAACGAAGATCCAGCTTTCAAGATCGCCCACAATCGTGTGTTGAATTACATTCGGTCGAAACAGCTTCAAGACGGAAGCTACTCAGGTACGTGGTTCATCGATTACGTTTTCGGTACCGCACTTGTAATCAGCGCACTCGCGACTGCTCCTGAAGGCGTCTATGAGACGCAGCCGTTTCAGGCTTCGCTTCTTGCTTCGCTTAATTTCATTGCTACTCAACAACGAGCCGATGGCGGGTTCTCAGAGAGCCCTGACTCTTTTGACCAGAGACGATCGGTACAGCTCGGGTATAGCAGTCCAGCACAAACGGGTCTGATCGTTGCGGCACTTCTCGCGTTTTCAAAGTCTGAACATTATCGAAACTGGAAAGCCGTGGCGCCGATTGTTGAACGCGCAATCCGTATGATCGTTACGAAGCAAAAGTCGGATGGCCTTTGGCACGATTCGACTCTGACAGGCGTTGTTTTTCCGCGTCTCGAATACGCGATTTATCCGACGATTCAGGAGTCTTTTCCACTTCAGGCGATTGGAATGTATCGGCAGGCACTCTTAGACGTTCAGAAATTGCACTGAGTCAGGGACAGGACTTGGCCTAGATGGGCCACGGTGGACCCGGAAATTGACAGAGGCCTACGCGACTGCTTTACTGCCGCAATGAAAGCCGACAGGGTCACTTCTAAAGGATTCTACTTACTCGTAACGTTTTGTGCCGCAGGCCTGTTGAGCGGCGCATCGCCTCGGTCGAAAAAGAACCTAGACACGCATTTTTCAAACGGAAGTTCCTACGAGTCAGCGGTTTCTGCAGATGGTCAATATGTCGCGTTCGAATCCGTCGCCACTGATCTAGTGGATGGTGATGACTCGGGCACGCAACACATCTATCTGCGCGATCGCCTCAGTGGAGTCACGCGGCGAATTACCGGTCATTTGGACGGTACCCCACTAAAGCGTGATTGTTACCTGGACGGAATGTCGTCAGACGGGCGTTACATCCTGTTCAGTACCGGCGCCGACGATGTCATAGCCGAACCGACGCCACCCGGTCACGATCCAGAATATCGGTTTGATGGCTATGTGTATGATCGGGACACAGGAAAGATCGAGCTCGTTACGGTTACCCCGGCGGGTAAACGGAACCTCAGCATGGCTTTTACATCGGAAATTTCCACCGATGGGAGATTCGTGACTTTTCAAGCCTGGAGTAACTGGGACGCAGACTCTAGGAATAGCTGGGGACAGGTCTACGTCCGTGATCGCCAATTGGCGAAAACATTCAGAATCACAAACGGTTTCGACGGCGGCCCCACGCAAGGGGGCGATTCCTTGGCCGGAAGTATTTCCGCAAACGGACGCTATGTTGTTTTCAGTTCCGCGGCCACAAATCTGACTCCGAACGCCACCCGTGGATTTATGAATGTTTTTCTGCATGACCGCGAACTCGGAAAAACCTATCTCATTTCCAAATCTCAAAACGAAACACCAGCCAATGGTCATTCAGTGGCTCCGGTGATTTCTGGAAATGGCAGATACATCGCCTATTACACGTATTCCACAAACATGATCGCCGATGACACGAACGAAAACGTGGATGTCATCATCTACGATCGCTCAACGCAGACGACCACCGGTGTGCTTACGTCGCAGGGAGGCGTTGGGGGAGGCTGGCCGTATAGACACAAGGACAATGCATTCTCATTTGATGGATCTAAGTTCTTTTTTCTCTCGTACTTCCCTTTTGTCTCGGACGATACCAACGATTGGTCGGATGTTTATTCCTATGACCTTGCCAGCCGAGCTGTGAAGCGGATTTCGGTTGGTCCCTCGGGGGTGCAGGGAAATTTCGGTGCATGCAGGAACGCTATTTCCACGGATGGTCGATTCGTTTCGTTTGCCAATGCGTCGACAAACTTTATTCCAGGGGACAATGCCCCGGATCATTATGAAGTCTATGTGCGCGATCTTCAGGCTGGAACGACGGAGTTGATCTCGGTTCCGTTGGCGCCGGGGATGTTCGGCTTATGAAGCGGATTGTCAAAACACTCAGTTTCTCCTTCGTTTTGCCTGTGGCGATCGCAGCAGCGGTGTCGAGTGGACACGCGTCCCAGCAGGCACGCCCGACCTGGAAAAAAGGTGAACTAGTCCCTCTGACGGGACGCCCAAATCCGCTCGGACTCTCTCCAAGTGAACTGGATCGGTCTGTACGCGCAGGCAAGCTTCACGCTCTCCAGTACCCCATTGAAATCACAGGAACCGTAGCTCCCTATAACGCGATGGTCAGAATCCTTGACCAGCAGCTCGGAGGAGCCCTCGGTTCGGCGGACGGAGTTTTCGCGTGGCTAGGTCTCTCTGTCTATCCTGCGACTTCGCAAGACCGCGTTCCCGAGTCGCCTTACGCGGTACCGTTTCCTGCGGAAGGTCGCCCTGATTATCGTATGGGCGTCACGCTCGTTCAACGCGAAGATCGTGGCTTTACACTGAGCTGCGCCGCCTGCCATTCAGGAAACCTCTTTGGTCGCCCTGTTCTTGGCCTGACCAATCGGTTTCCACGCGCCAATGAGTTTTACTTCTTGGGCAAACAAGCCGCGATGACGGTGCCGCCGCAAACTTTTCGTACGCTCACCGGCGCCACCCCTGGCGAAATGGCGATGTACGATACGTTGCGCGAACACGTCCGATTTATCGGACCAAAAATGCCCCAGTTACTCGGGCTCGACTCCTCGGTCGCGCACGTTTCGCTTTCGCTCTCGCATCGCGGAAAAGACGGCTGGGCGACGAAGGATCCGTTTACGGCGGTGTTTCCTCGCGACAATCCGCTGAACACTGAGGTCGCAGACAGCAAGCCTGCCGTCTGGTGGAACGTAAAGTATAAGAACCGTTGGGGTCTCGATGGAACGGCCGTTTCCGGAAACCCCCTGTACATGGTGTTTCTCTGGAACGAAATCGGCCGTGGTACTGACCTGCACGAGCTTGAAAACTGGTGGGATGGAAATCAAAAGGTCATCGATGAGTTGACGAGCGCTGTATTCGCCACACAAGCGCCGCGCTTCACCGACTTCATGCCGGCAGAAAAGATCTCTCTTGAGCGTGCTAAGCGCGGTGAAGTGGTTTTCAATCAGAACTGTGCTGGATGCCACGGAACTTATTTGAAAGCTTGGAATCAGCCTCGCGCCTGGGCGAAGACGCCTACCGAGCTTCTTGCTACGACCGAAGTTCGCTACCACGAAACGACGCCCGTCATTGATGTAGGAACCGATCCGGGACGCTACATCGGAATGCGTTCGCTCGCCCAGGATCTGAATCGCCTCATTATCTCGCAGAACAAGGGCGTTCTATACGAAGAAGAGAAGGGCTATGTTCCGCCGCCGCTTGTCGGAATCTGGGCGCGTTGGCCGTACTTCCATAATAACTCGGCCCCTTCGCTCTGTGCGGTTCTGACTCGTTCCGAGCTTCGCCCAAAACGCTATACCGCTGGCCCTGCGGAAGACCCGGCACTTGATTTTGACGTCGAGTGTAACGGCTACCCATCGGGCGCCAACGTGCCCGAAAAATGGGTTAAAAACGAAACTTCGAACTACGATACTTCGCGCCGAGGCTTGAGTAACTCGGGTCACGACGTGGGAATCTTTGTCGATCGTGTTACGGGAAAAGAAATTCTTACTCCGGAAAATAAGACGGATTTGATCTCGTTTCTTCAGACGCTCTAGAAAGGCGCAAATACTGCGCCTTCAGGCGGCAGTATCTAATCCTCCGAACAATCCGCTCTTCCGGCAAACGATGAACGTTAGCATGGATGCGGGGAGATGGTGGATATGGGCAAATTTCTGATCAGTGTCTTGGGTATCGTCCAAATGATGGCGCTCGCTACGGGTTGCCAAACCGCGGTGATACACGGCACCGAGACGATGGCTCGTAGGCCAGCAAGCGGGGTAGTCGGGCTCGCTGCCGGAATTGAGGCTCTCTCAAACGCAAGTCGGTTGAGTCCCACTGCCGTCACTCAGATCATCGAGACGCAGGTACTGCGGAACTCCGCTACGATCGCCTCGGTACTGGGAACATCCGGTGAAGCAGCGGTGCTTGCTAGCATCATCCGAAACCTTGAGAGTACCGACTCTTCTTTGGTTAATGCCCTACACCTCAGGGTCGACCTTCAAAAGCAATCGACGGCGAATTTGAAAGCCGTGATGCGGCAGATGATCGAGGCGGCGGGTGCAGGTATCGATGTCGGCACCGTGGACGCCATGGGTTTTGGCATCCCGAGCGCGAGTACGTTTGCGGTCGTAGGTGGAAACGTCGGATCCGTCGGTATGCCCGATCTCTACGAGGTCATTGATTTCGCCGCATTCTTCAAAGGCTCGGACCCGTACGGCAAGGTTTGGGAGAAGATTAGGGGCCTGCGGATTGATGTGACCTATTTGGACGACGGAGAGGAAAAGACGGAAAATGGCGTCGCGGACGTGCTGTTCAATGGAGAACATCTGATCGCCAGGTCAGGAGGAGAGAACGTGAATGTTGCCGCGGCCTCCCGGGCCGATCTCCCTTTTTTAATCAGTACCGATAGATATCGAACGATTCCGCTCGACCCAAACAAGGTGATTTCCTTTCGGCTCAAAACTTATGCCGCTGTTCTTGCTTCGTATGCGGGCCAGAAGTTTCAGGAACAGTATCAGGGTTGGTCTGACTTCAAGGTCAAGAAGGGTACGGACTTCGCGTCGCTTCTCGGTAAGCAAGTCGCAGTATTCGACTACTATTCAAAAACAATTGAAGGTGTGGTCCTGAAAGAGAGCTCGACTGAGGGAATTCTTTTGAGCACGGGGCCGAATCGCAGCTGGGACAAGAGTGCCAACCGTATCGTCGCACTGAAGATCAAACCGTAGTAGAAGCGCGGGCGGGAAGATGACCTATCGGGTGCGCAGCTGCCGTATGGCTGAAAAAACCCAGGGCCGATACGCGATCATGCAGGTAATCGGTAGGCGCTTCTCGTCTTTTGATCGGGATCCGAGTGGAGCATCAAGGGACTTGATCTCGCGTACCAAGCCTTCAATCCGACGTCCGACAATCTCTAGCTCGTTTCGGGTAAGCGAAACTGTGGCAAGCTGCAGGGATTCGAGATTTCCCGCAAATCGAGAGTCGAGAAAGTCGTTCTTCAGATCTCTTTCATACGCCTCTTTGAGTGGACCGCCCTTGCGGCAGACGAAATGGCGATTCACCGGAAAGCGCAGCTTATTCGCAGGATGTCTCTCGACGAGTTTCAGGTTCTCCAGCTTGAGAAGGTACTGATTGAGTTCCTGCTCCTCAAAGCCGAACGACTTTTTCACGTGAGCCAGGCTCGTTCCTTTGATCAAAAGGCAGAACAGTCCGAATAGCCGCAAGTCGTGCGCGAGGGCGCGCTCTTGATCGAGGCTCAAAATATTTTCGTCCGGTTCGACCGCCTTCTTTGCGAGTTTGGCGAGTTCAAAGAAATCGATATCGAGGATGTCGCAGATCTTTTCAAGGCGACTGAGATCGATCGACTTCATGAAGAACATGCGTTTGACCGTTGCTTCGCTGATGCGCATTTTCTGCGCTAAAATGCGGTAAGTAATTCCTTTTGCCTTCAGCGCACCCTGAACAGCTCGGACGAGGTTACTGGTCTGATTCATGGTCATCTGCCTCAGCCCCAGAGTGCATAAAATCAGTACGGAAGACCAGGCAAGAGTCCTGTAGGCCACGGGCAGGGCTGCAAGAATTGCCCGGTGACGTGCAGCGCTCAGTCGCTCATCCTATAAGGGATGCTTAGAAGGTCCGCTTTCGCACTGCTCGGGTGCTTGTTTATCAGTACGGCGACGCCGGCCGCGACGACACGCGAACGCGCGACGTCGACTTATAAGCAGATTACCGCTGGTCTACGGGAGAGTCAGCATAACGATGGTGCATGGGCAGGTGTAATCGACGCGGATGGCTCGGTCGATCTGATGCCGCTGGTCCTTTCGAAGAAGCTTGGACTGTCCTATCCAGATCTCGAATCGCAGACTCTCGAGCGGATTTTCAAACTTCAAGATTCGACGACTGGATCATGGTCTGAGGTTCCTGGTGGGCCCCCGAGTCTTGATGTCACGGGATCGATTCTTTACACGCTGAAATACTTGGATGTCGCCTCCAGTGATCCTCGTTTGGCTCGTGCGTGGTCATGGTTTAATTCCAAGGGCGGAAGCCCCGAATCTCTAAGTGCTGGAAATCGATTGATCGGTGTTTTCGGTGAGTGGCTCGAGCGAGGCCAGTTTCCGCTGATTTCACCGAAAATTTTAGCACTGACTAAATCATCCCCCATCAACATTCACAATATTGGCTTCACTCGAATTGCAGTGATTCCCTACTCGATTTGGTGCTTTTTCGATGGTGCGATGCTTGTTCATCGAAAAGTTCGCCCGCTGGATTCCGAACGAGTCAAATCGCGCGGCAGTTTGCTCGGCACCCACCACGAAGCTCGGCTCAGATTCGAATACGATCCAAGCTTTGCCGGGGCTAGTGGTCTGCTTTCCCATCTGATGACTCTCGCTGAGGTGATTCCTTATCCAGCCGAATTCTGGGCCCAAGAAGGGATCGGCTGGATCCTTGATCATCAGCAGGCAGATGGCACCTGGGCTGGTGCACTTCAGATGACCTATTTCAGCATACTCGCTCTCCATAAGGCGCAGCTTGCTGGTGTCGGAAATTTTGATTCCCAGATTCAAAAGGCCTGGCAGGGGCTCATGGCCTGGCGTGCGAAAATTCCTGAAGGCTCGACGATTCAGCAATCGACAGTTGGACCTGTGATGGACACCGCTCGAGTGCTCTCAGCGATCCATGCGGCGCCGAAGTCTGTCTCGGATGCCGTTCTGCCTGGAGAAAATCGATCGAAGGCCGTGCGATGGCTTCTTGACCATCAGATCGCGAAGAAGGGCGACTGGTCGAATATGGTTCCGGGTCTGCCTCCGGGCGGATGGACATTCGAGTATGTGAACGACTTCTATCCAGATTGCGATGACACCGCGATGGTCATTGAAGGCATGGCGATGTCGGACCTGACAGGTTTTCCAGATGCGATCCCGGCTCTTCGAAAAGGAGTGGCCTGGCTAGTTGGAATGCAGAATAAAGACGGCGGCTTTCCGGCCTGGGATCGAGGGGTCACTTCGCTAGGTCGGAAGGCCCTCAAGATGCTCAACATGCCCGAGATGAGTGATGAGGGCCAAGTCGATATCACTTCGAGATCAGTTAAGGCGTTAGCGATCTTTCGAAATGCAATTCCTAGCTCGACACCTTCTTCTTCGCAGTTCGCCAGCTCAGTCCAGGATGCCTGTCGGTTTCTTGAGAAACAGAAACGGAAAACTGCAGACGGGCCACTACGACTTTGGCGTGGCGAGTGGATGACGAACTACCTGTACGGTACGAGTGAGGCTTTGGGCGCCTTGATGGCGGGTGACTGTTGGACTGCCAAGCAAGCTCGTCCTTATGTCGAGTGGTTGATGAGTAAGCAGCAAAACGATGGAGGCTGGGGTGAGAGTCAGGAGAGCTATGATCTTCAATCCTACGTCCAAGCGAAATCAACGCTCAGTCAATCCGAATGGGTATTGAATGCCCTGATTTCTTATGAGCGTTTGCGCCGAGTTAGGGCCCCCGGATCTCCAAGCGTAATGCCGGCGATTGAAAACGGTATTGGGTTTTTGATCGACAGAATAGGTGATCGAAAGCAGCCCTATGAATCAGAGTTTACTGGAACTTTTGTTCGTGGAGTTTGGTATTCGCGGTATGTCAGTCTCGCGCATTACGAAGGCGTGAGGACACTCGGAAACTATCTCAGTCTTGCAGAGCGGTAGTTTATTTCTTCGTAATGCTGAAGGCGACTTTCTTGACTCCGCCGATCTTCAGGGCGTCGACGATTTCGGTTACCATTTCGAGAGTCGCATTTTTATCCGCAATCAAGAGAGCCGCAGTCTGAGGCGAAGCGGCGACCATTTTCTTGGACTCGTCAGTCAGGGCCTCTTTTGAAAGAGCCTTGTTGTTCAGGAAGAGCTCGCCTTGTCTTCCAAGGACCACTCGCATCGGTACTTTGTCTTTTTCGTCTTTTGCCGTGCTCGACTTAGGCAAGCTGATGTCGATCTTGGGCTGCATCACCAAGGGGGCGGCAACCATGAAAATGATCAGAACCACCAGGATGATATCGACCAACGGAATGACGTTGATCTCAGCAATGGTACCGCCGTCGTTACTGGAACTCGATTTGCCAGCCATAAATCAAGCCTTTCTGCATTTCGTGTAAACGAGACAGAGATCTTTAGCCGCGTCGATGTTGTTAAGAACCATGGCCACTTTTTTCTGAAGTAGATTGAACGCCACAACAGCAGGGATAGCGACTGCAAGACCGAGCGCTGTGGAAACGAGGGCGTGTCCGATGCCGGCCATCACCACTTCGTTTCCTTGGCCAGGGGCGACTGCGAGGTCGTTAAACGCTTTCATAATCCCCATCACAGTGCCGAGAAGTCCGACGTAGGGCGCGTTCGAGGCGATGGTTCCTAGGATGTTGAGGTTCTTCTCAAGTAGTGGGCGCTCCACCGTTTTGAAGGAACTGAAGAGCTCGTCGAGTCCGTCGGTTCCGTGTTTTTTTACGAAACTCAGACCATAGCCCAGGGCCTTTCCTTCGAGCGAAGAGTCGTCTCTTGAAAGTTTTTCGACGTGGTCGATATCCTGCGTTCCGATGAGCTTTCTGAATTCGAGAGAAATTGCCGCACTCGAGGAGCTGATACGTTTCAAGGTGGCGAACCGCTCAACCATGATTGAAACGCTGACCACGCTAATGATCCCCATGAAGTAGAGAATTCCGTGAGCCGATGCATCTGCGATTCTGAATAGGACTTCCATTTGAGTGCTCTCCTTTAGATGAAACGAGGTTAAACGTCGGTTAGTTTGAAATCGACTCGTACTTGGTGGTCAGCTTTTTTGATCGGCTTTCCGTTTTGGTCGTGGAATGGACGGTATTTCCA
>OUNO010000994.1_pt2 | contig 14708 bp, 17 predicted proteins | sample 1779811 | NCBI WGS metagenome assembly OUNO01 (sample SAMEA3914804, study PRJEB12502) | metagenome | biome: forest; material: soil | place: Canada | collected 2010-06-25 | depth 0.3 m | reverse complement strand
AGCGCCGAAGTGCTCCAAGTGCGCGACGCGCACCTGCATTTGTACGGCAAATCCCCGCGCCCCGGCCGCAAAGTGGGCCACATCACGGTGCGCGGAAAAGACGAAGCCGAGCTCGCCGCGCGCGTGACGCAACTCGAAGCACTGCGCGGCATCTGGGACGTCGGCTGACGCGCGAAGCGCGCCCGCCGCCAAGTTACAAGCGCGCAGCGTCTTCCAAAACCCGCTTCATGTCGTCGTCGTCATCGGTCCGGTAGTAGCCACGGATTTGCAGTGTCTCGTCGACCAACACCAGGTGCGAGCCGTGAATGATGCCGCCATTTTCGGCGCCGGGGTCCGGCTTGCCATCGAGCGCCAGCTTGAAGCCGTCGACGACCGTGCGTTTGACGACCTGCAAATCGCCGGTCAAGAAGCGCCAGCTCTGCAAGTCCGCATCGAAGCTCTTGGCGTACGCCAAGAGCGTCGGCGGCGTATCGTTCTCCGGGTCGACGCTGAAACTGACCAACTGTAGTGGTTGTTTGGCCGCCAGGGCCGCGAGCTGCAGCGCGCGCATGCGACGGGTGATGCGCGGGCAGATCGTCGGGCAGCGCGTGAAGAAGAACGCGGCAACCCAGACCTTCCCGCGTAGCGTTCGCTCGTCCACGTTCACGCCGCTTTGGTCGACGAGCGCAAACGCTCCGACCTGTCCGAGCGTCGGCAACGGCTCGTGTCGAGCGCAACCGAGAACCCCGAAGCACAGCGCGAGCGCGAGGCCCGACCAAGCCCACCACGTCAGCGAGCTAGGGCTGTTGTTCCCGAACGAAACCATGGCGCGGGTATAGCCGAGACCGCCGTCGGGTCGACTGCGACGCGCGGTCGCACCCGACCCGACGGCGATTCGAGCCATTTTAGCGGCGGTTCTCCGGAGCCAACCACGGCACCGCTGCGCTCCGGAGCCGCGCGCCTGATCAGCCCGCGCTACTTCGGTGACTTGGGCAGCGGCAGGGAGTGCGTGGCCGGCTCGGGTCCAGTGCCCGCCACGAGCGCCGCCGCGGCCTTGAACTGCTCGTAGTTCGAAAGCAGCTCGCTGCGCGATTTTGCGTTCAGCTTCGATGCCGCTCTGAACAGCAAAACGCCCACCGTCGAGGGCGACACGTTGAGCACTTGGGCGATGCCCTTGTTGCTTCGTCCCCCGCAGGCGAGCGCCACTGCGTCCTCCTCGCGCTTGGTGAGCTTCGGGGGGCGCTTGCTGAACTCGAGCGGCCTGCGCATCAATCGGTAGTGAAAGCCCTCGCGCACGAATTGCTCCGCGAGCGTCCAACCCGAGCTCTGACGAGCCGAGGCGCGGCCGGTGGGGAAAACACCTGAAGGAGCCTGGCTCTGTCGGTCTTCCAATACCTCTGAATCAAACGCCTCGTCCTCGTTGGAGTCGGAGGTCCGCCCGTTCGTGCTCATTCGGTCTCCCTATCGCTGCTCGCTTCGTACACTAGCGTGGCCTTCAATCCGCATTTCGAAAACGATTGCCAGTCAGCCCTGATTCCGAGAGCGAGACGAGCCGGCTTGCGACTCGACAGGTTCTCCACCCGCGCCGGTGCCGCTCCTCCTGGCGAGGAAACACCGCCAACGAGTCACAAGATAGCTTGCTTCAAGTTGCCGAACAACGCCCACCCGCTCACTCCACACAAGATCACCATCACATAACGCGCAGCGGCAGCGCGCTCGCGACGCGACTCACGCCTCCTCTCGCACGGAGCGAGCGCGCGCGAGCTAGGCGGTTCTCGCCACCAACCCTTCGGAGTTGTATCTCCGAAACTTCTCCACGCATCCACGCGATTGCGGCTCGTTTACACACGCATCTTGTAAACGCACTAACGCTTGCACCGGCTGATCGATCTGTGGCTTCTTGTCTCTGCACAGCAATCGCGGATGACTCGGGAGCAGAGCTATCGCGCGGGTCACGCAACCGACACTCGTCGTGTCTGCCTTTCGCATTTGCGATGGGTGGCTTGGCGACTCCGTCGGGCTACTACCGAGCCACCACCGAAGAGGAGCACAATGGGCGAACCGAATCGACACGAGCGAGGCGATCAAGGGCTGATCAGGAGCGTCGTCGTCCTGGGCGGTGGCACCGCCGGGTGGATGACGGCTTCCTACTTAAAAAAGGCCTTTCCCAGCGTTCAGATCACGGTTCTCGAAGCCCCGAACATTCCCAAGATCGGCGTTGGGGAAGCAACCGTCCCCAACTTGCAGAAGGTGTTCTTCGATTTTCTCGGCCTGCCGGAAGACGAATGGATGCGGGAGTGCAACGCGGCGTTCAAGGTCGCGGTCAAGTTCGTCAACTGGCGAAAGCCGCGTACCGAGACGGTCGACGATCACTACTATCACCTCTTCGGCTTGATCCCGAATTGCGACAGCGTGCCGCTCTCTCAGTACTGGGTGTTGAAGCACCTGGCGGGCGACGCCGGTCCGATGGACTACGCCTGCTACAAGGAGCCGAGGCTGCTCGACGCGAAGCTCGCGCCTCGCTACCGCGATGGCACGCGCGCGATGTACTACGCCTGGCACTTCGACGCGCACCTGGTCGCGAACTACTTGAAGAACAAAGCCGTCAGCTGGGGTGTCGAGCAGATCGTGGAGGAGCTGGAGAGCGTTTCGCTCGCGCCGGATGGCTCGATCGGCTCGCTACATACCCGGCAAGGGCGCACGCTCGAGGCCGACTTATTCGTCGATTGCTCGGGCTTTCGCGGCCTCTTGATCAACAAGGCGCTGGAAGAGCCCTTCATCGACATGAGCAATTACCTGCTGTGCGATAGCGCAGTCGCCTCCGCCGTCCCCAACGACGATGCGGTCGACGGCGTCGAACCGTACACGTCGGCCATCGCCATGAGCTCGGGTTGGACCTGGAAGATCCCCATGCTCGGCCGCTTCGGCACTGGCTACGTATATTCCAGCAAGTTCGCCAGCGAAGCGGAGGCGGCGCGCGACTTCTGTGCGCTGTGGAAGCTGGACGAGGACAAAACCAGCCTGAACAAGATCCGATTTCGCGTGGGCCGGAACCGGCGAGCCTGGGTGAAAAATTGCGTGAGCATCGGGCTCTCGTCTTGTTTCGTAGAACCGCTGGAGTCGAGCGGCATCTACTTCATCTACGCGGCCATCTATCAGTTGGCCAAGCACTTCCCCGATCGCAACTTCGACCCGGTGCTGCGCGACCGCTTCAACGCCGAGATCGAAACCATGTTCGATGACACGCGGGACTTCATCCAGACTCACTATCTGACGACCCCGCGAGAAGACACCGCTTTCTGGCGCGCAAACAAGCACGAGCTGAAGCTCTCGGACGACGTTCAAGAGAAGCTCGCTACGTACAAGAGCGGCCTACCGGTGAACATGCCGATCACCACGGAAGAGAACTACTACGGCAACTTCGAGGCCGAATTTCGCAACTTTTGGACCAATAGCAGCTTCTACTGCATCCTGGCTGGGATGGGCTGGGTGCCCGAGCGAGGCCTGCCATCGATCCGCTATCGCCCCGAGTCGCAAGCCAAGGCGGAGCGAATGTTCGAAGAGATCGCGCATCAATCCGCGCAGCTCTACGCGAAGTTGCCGACCAACTACGAGTTTTTACGGCAGCTGCACGCCCGATGAACCTCCTTTCTCTGGCCTTGATGAGAACGCAAATGGCAAGAAACTCCGTCGAAGCAGAGCAGTTCCGCGACGCCATGGCGTCCTTCGCCGCCGGCGTGACGATCATCACGACGCTCGACGCCGAAGGCACGCCACAGGCGGCTACCGCGACCGCCTTCTCGTCCGTCTCCTTGAGCCCGCCGCTGTGCCTGGTTTGCATCGATCGCCGAGGGCGAACGCACGGTCCGCTGCTGGTTCACGGCTGCTTCGCCGTAAACATCTTGCGCGCGGACCAGGAGTGGCTGTCGGCGCGCTTCGCGAGCTCGATGCCCGATCGCTTCGCCGACGTCGCCTGGCAGCCCGGCGAACACACGGGTTGCCCGTTGCTCGAGGGCGCCCTGGCGTCGATGGAATGCCGAATCGCCGAGGTTCATTCGGGCGGTGACCACGACATCTTCTTGGGCCGCCCAGCGTCCGTCCGAGTCGGCGGCGGGTCACCACTCGTCTATTGGCGCGGCCGCTACCGTGATTTGCCGGTGCAGGCCGAGGCCAGAGCCGGGCAAGGCGCAGCCTCCCCCAGCTCGCGTACCTGAACGCCTTCGTGCCCAACCAGAAAGCCAAACTCATGACCGTTCGAGAACCGACACTCGTGACTCGTGCCCGAGACGAAATGGTGGCGCGCGCCGGCAGCTACGAATTCACCGGGCGGCGTGCCGAGCTGTTCAAGCAGGCGCTCACCGAGTACCCCAACGCCCGACGCGACGACTTCGACCTGATGCGCCAGCACCTGGCCCCCAAGGCCGGCGACCGAATCTTGGGCTTCGGCGAAGGGAGCGGCCACTTTTGCCGAACCATCGCCGAAGCGGTCGGTCCATCCGGGAAGTACGTCATCACCGAGCCTTCACCGGAGCTGTTCAACAACATTCCACGCAGCGTGCTCGACCTGCCTCAGGTGTCCACCGAGATCACCGCCATCGAAGACATCGATTTCGAGCCCGATTCCTTCGACAAGGCTTGGGCCTGCGGCGCGTTCCACCACTGCCCGAACCAGACGCAAGCCATCGCCCGCATTCAGCGCGCGTTGAAGCGCGGCGGTCGCATGGTCATCTTCGACATCTTCCAAGGCACGCCCTTGGCCAAGCACTTCGATACCTGCGTAGCCCGTTACTGCGAAACCGGCCACGAGGTGAAGTTCATGTCCGAAGAGTTCGCGCGCACCCTGTGCTTCTTGGCCGGCTTCGACGAAGCGAAAGTGCATATCGTCGACATTCCGCATCGCCTCTGCTTCGGCTCGCTGCGCGACATGGGTGACTTCATCTACAAGATGCACGCGATGACGCGGCTACGCGGCGATGAAGAGAGGCGTATCGAGCACACGCTGAGTAGCCTGCGCGAACACCTGACCATCGAAATGCAGGGCAATCAGCACGTGCTCCACTTCGACCAGAAGGGTCTAATCGCATACAAGTAAAATCGAAGCGGCGGTTCCCGTCATACCCACTCATGACGTCAGTGCGACTTCCTGGAGATGGGGCCTCGCGGCCTCCAAGCCAGCTGACTGGCTAAAAGGACAGCGCCGGTTTCCGCCAGTGTCCCTGTTCAATCCTATCGATATGCCGATCACGCCGATCATATCGATCGCCGAGCCCTCGCTCTACTAGTCAATCATCACTCCCGAGAGTGAACCTCGTGTCGCGCTCGCAGACGCGGTGTGCCTGCGGTACGCGGTACGAGAATGTGCGCCGCTCAACACGGTGTTCGATCTTGCATATTCGAGTGCTGCCGAGTAGCGTGCTGCATTCGGGCGGAATTGCGCAAAGCGCACGTACCCTCCCCCGAAGTCGGGAGTGACGACAAGATCATGCGGCATGAGGACTGTGATCCAGGCATCGAAGTAAACGGAGAATCACTCGGCGCGACGATCGACGCATTCCGCCAGTACCCTACGATCGTGACCAAGTATTTGGTCCAGTACGGTCTGGTGCGAGTCGTCAACGGCAAGCCGGAAGCAATCGATCGCGGCAGTTGGTACCCCTTCGACAAGTGGCTCGCGTCCTACAACGCGATCGCCAAAGACGTCGGGCTCAACTCTCTCTACACGATCGGCAAAAAGATCCCGGAGAACGCCGCGTTCCCGCCGCACTTGAACGAGATTCGAGGCGCGCTCGCCTCGCTCGACATCGCGTACCACCTGAACCACAGGAAAGACGGCGCGTTGATGTTCAACCCCGAAACCGGGGTCATGCTCGAGGGCATTGGTCACATCCGCACCGTTTTCGCGGAGAACGAGCGCAAAGCCACGGTCATTTGCGAGCAGCCGTACCCGTGTGAGTTCGATCGCGGTCTGGTCACCGCGTTCGCCACTCGCTTCGAACCGATGGCGAAGACCGTCCACGACAACGCGGCACCCTGTCGCAAGAAGGGCGGCGCTAGCTGTAGCTTCGTGGTCACCTGGTAAACGAGCGTACGAGCCGTTTACCTCGAGACCCACGGCCCGCGCCCGAGCGTCCGCGCTCGCGCTCGCGGCACGCTCAGCACGACCGCGGCTGGAACACGACATGAACGACGCATTGGACGCGGCCTATCAACGCATCCCGATCATCAAAGTCTGGAATCTGCTACTCGTCCCTTTACAGGGCGAGCTGACGGACCAGCTGGCCAATCAATTGACGACGGAGGTGCTACTCCGTATTCATGAAGACGGCTGCTCCGGACTCGTCATCGACATCACCGGACTTTGGCTGGTCGACAGCCATTTGTGTGCGGTGCTGTCGGAGCTGTCCCTAGCTGCCTCTCTGATGGGGGCGCGTACCCTGCTCTCTGGCATGAAGCCCGATATCGCTCTGACCCTGGAGACGATGGGTGTCGAGCTGAAAGGAGTGCGAACCACGCTCAACCTGGAAGACGCTTTGTCCGCGTTGGGCGTCCGAGCCCCCGACGACGACGACGAGTATTTGCCGTTCGGGTCCGAGACGCCCGCTCGAAGCTTCGACGACACGCACGGCAGCAGCGTCGAGCGGGCGCTCGCCGCGCAACTGATTGGAAACGGTAACGTGAAATGACGAACGCGACGAGCACCGGCGCCTCGGCTCCGGAAGTAACGACCGATCTCCAGCTCCAGGAGTGCCTCTCGGAGATCTTCAGTGTGTTGCGCGCCTTGGAGCTGGGTCAGATCACGGCCCGCGTGCCCCTGCGCTTCGGCGAGACAGAGCCGATGGCGGCGTTGGCTTACGGCGTAAACTCGGTGATTGAGCGGCTGATCAGCGTGCGCGAGGAAACCCAGAGCTACCAGCGAGAGCTCGAAGAGCAGCTCACCACGATCGAGAAGCAGCGCGCCGCCATCAAGGAGCTGTCTACGCCGATGATCGAGGTGTGGGGCGGCGTGCTCTGCGTACCGATCGTCGGCGTGATCGACAGCGGGCGCGCAGCGGAGATGACCAGCGCTCTACTCGCCGCAGTGGTCGAAAAGCGGGTGCGTTTCACGATCATCGACATCACGGGCATCGAAGCGATGGACACTCGAGCGACCGACCACTTCCTGCGCATGGCGCGCTCCGTTCGCTTGCTCGGGGCAGAGTGCGTGCTCTCGGGAATCAATCCCAACGTCGCCCGCAGCATCATCCACATGGGCGTCGAGCTCTCGGGGATCTCGACGTATCGCTCGTTGCGCGACGCGCTGCAGCACTACGTACGGCGTAACCGTGCGCCGGGTGTTCGTCGCAACGGCGCGGCGCCATCTTCTCAGGGTGAAAAATGAGCGAGCAATCGATACGGGGGCACTGGGTCAGCGCCGGCGTTGCGTTCCTGGGCATGCACTATCCGCCGGACACGAGCCAACGCCTGCTGGGCGATCTCTCCAAGGAGCTGCGCTTGGCCTCGGCGAAGCTCGGGCCCGCAGACTGGTGCCCGCGCAGCTACCACGTCGAGCTGCTCCGCGCGATCGCCTCCGTGCACTCGACCGAGGCACGCGCGTTCGAGGATCTGCTCGCCTACGGACAATACGTCGGTAGCGAAGCGGCCAACGGCCCGCTCAAGCCCTTCCTGCTCGTGTGCACGTTGAAGCTGTTCGCGCGCAAATTACCGAGCTTGTGGCTCCGTGACCATCGCGATGACGGCCGACTGGACAGCGACATCGCGCAACTGGAGGAGGCTCGCCTCGGCCTGCAGTTGAGCGGCATCCGCGGCTACGATCATGTGGGAGTCGCGACGCTGGGTTGGGTCAAAGGTGCGCTCGCCAAGTACCAGCGCCGGCCGATCCTCGTGAAACAGTCGGGTTGGAGCTTGAAACAAGCGGCGCCCGCCGAGATGAGCTGCGAGGTCTCGTGGTCATGACCCCTCGTCCCCTCACCGAAGAAGAGCTCGACGAGCTGCGCGATACCGTCGCAGACGCGCTGCTGGTCCTGTCCAACGTGGCGCTCGGTGATTGCTCGGCCCAGCTCGAGGTCGATCTACACGGCTCGAACCCGCTCAGCGACGTGTTCTCCGCGATCAACGAGCTTGTCTTCGCGCTCGGCACCGAGCAAGAGCAGAGCGCCGTCTTCCGGCGTGACCTCGAAGAAAAGCTCGAGACAATCGAGCAACAGCGCAGCGCCATTCGCAGCCTCTCCACGCCGATCATCGAAGTCTGGCGCGGCGTGCTGTGCCTGCCAGTGGTCGGCGTGATGGACACGGTGCGCAGCGCGGAAATGACCGGCGCGTTGCTGCAGTCGATCGTCGACAAGGGCACGGAGTACGCGATCATCGACATCACCGGCATCGACGTGATGGACACGCGCACGGTCGATCACTTCATCCGCATGGCCAAGGCCATCCGCCTGCTCGGCGCTGACTGCGCGCTCACCGGCTTGAACCCGCACATCGCGCAGACCATCGTGCACATGGGTCTCGACCTGAGCGACGTGGTCACGCACCGCAGCCTGCGCGACGCCTTGCATCACTACGTGGTGCGCAGCGCGAACGGCCACGCCGAAGCGCGGCAACGCCCCAAAGCGGCCCCCGACGTGTGAGCGTGCTAACGCGCGATCGTCAAATACTTCGCGGCGCGAATTTGTTTGCTGCCCGTGCGTTGCTCGACGTCCAAAGAGTCGGTGAGCCGAACCACCGCGCCGAGTCCGATGCCTAGCCCGCCGCGATGGATGAGCTGTGCGGGGTCGATCGGGCCGCGGTCGTCGCAGCCATCCTGCATGGCCATCCAAAAATCATTGAAGACGGGGCCGACGTCGCGGGCCACGATCGCGATACCAACTCCCCTGTCCGGATGATTCAAGGTTTCGAGCTCGATGCTGCCCGAGACACCGTATTTGACGATATTGGAGGCGAGCTCGGAGACGACGATCGCGAGCTCCTGACCGACCTGCGATTCGAACCCGAGTTGTTTCGCCAGCGCCTTCACTGCTTGCCGCGGCGCATGGACATCCAACGATTCTCGAATGCGATAGGCGGTCATGCTCAAGCGCGGGTATCGGCAATCAACACCGTCGCGTCGTCCTCCCGACGACGATGGCGCGCCATGATGAATTCACAGGCTTCCGCCGGGCCATAGTGGCGCAGTTCCTCGATGCGAAAGCGCGTCGAGACGCCGTCCGAGAGCAACGCGACGCGCGCCCCGGGCTTGAGCACGCTGCTACTGACCCGGAACTTCGCGACTTGATGACCCAACACGCCCGCGGAGAGCACGAGCGGCACCACGCAATTGGCGCACATCAGCGCGACGTTGCCGACCGCACAGACTTCGAGCATCGAATCTTTGACGACGCACAGTGTTGCCGCGGCGCCGCGCGTGCCGCGCAATGCTCGATGCAAGCCCTGCATCGCAGCGAGCACGCCCACCCCGATCGGTAGAGATTCGAGCAACGCGACGGCGGCGCGCGAAGCTTGGGCCGCTTCCGGGCCGTGGCCCAAGCCGTCGATCACGGCGAACATTGCCTCGCCTCGCTCGTCGCTGCGGACCAGTACGGCGTCGCCGTTCTGTTTCTCGCCCGGCATCGGCAGACAAATGTGAGCGGAGTCGAAATTCACGGCACGCTCGACGGGTACTGCCCGAGGTGTTGCGGCGCACTGCTCACAAGAGCACCTCGGCCACGATCAGCGTGCCGTCCGGCCCGGTCGATACGTCGAAGTTGTCGGCTAGGCGCTTGGTTCCGAGCAAGCCGCGGCCCAGCCCGGTCTTGCTGCGGTAACGACCGGAAAGTACCAGCTCCAAATTCGGAATACCGGGGCCGGCGTCGACCGCGCGCAGGATGATCCGCGGCACGGGCGCGGTGACGGGTACGATCTCGAGCGTGCCGGCCTGGGCGTAGCTGACGATATTTCGCGCCAGCTCGCTGACGATGGTCGTCACCTTTTGAATGGTGTAGCTGCCGGCGCCGACCTGCTCGCAGATCCGACGCGCCTCGTTGCGCACGACACCGATGTCGTTCTCGGAGGTGAGCGTGATCTGCGAAGGAGAGGCAGTGCGCTGGGTGTGCTCGCAGACTTCTGCGAGCTCGCGCAACGCCCGTTCGCGGTCGACGTCGTTCACGAACAAGCTCACGCCGCGCTGTAGGAGCGGGCAGATCTTGTGCGCGTCGCTGCGCTTGAAGCGCTCGGGGGTCAGATTGCGGTCGCGAAGCGCACGCTGCAACATTGGCCGAGCGATCATTGGAGAGACGTAGCGCTCCAGCAGCAAGCGAATATCGTTCAGCTCATCCATTCCAAGTCGTCGTCCTAAACTTGCGTCGTCGCGATCCAGGCAACCTCAGAGTATAGGTGAGGTTTCTCTCGCCTCGTCAGAAATCAGAAGTATCACTTCACGGTTTACGACTCGCGGGCCGCGACCGCGCCGAACACCACCGCTAAGCCCCACGTTGAACGTGTTGCCGAGCGACTCGATACAATCGAGCTCAGCGTGTACGCGCGGCTCGCACCGGCGAAAACCGTATTCGTTTTATAACCCGCGAGAGTAATCAGCCGGAGAGCCGAAACCCAGCGCTTGCATGGCGCGTTCGAGCTCCGTGAAATCCAGCCCTGGCTCGGTGCTCGCCCGAGCCGCCGCGAGGTCTTCGACCACCCGGGCGCGCGGGCCGTGAGCGCTGCCGGTGGCCATGCTGCGCAAAACCGACCGAAGCAATGACGCTTTGATGCCATCACCGCGCACGACGAAGGTCACGGATTCGCAATGATTGAACAAAGAAATCAGCGTCCGAAGCATGGCCGCTTGCGTGTCGCCGGACGGGATGCCGCCGTCTGCCTCGACCAGCCACCACAAAGAAAGCAGGCTCGGCAGTCGCCGCCGCGCGTCAGCCACGCGCCGCAGCAGGCGTGACAAATCATTCAGACTTTCCGGGCCGAAAGAGCGCCAGAGCAGGACACGACCCACCAGCGCGTCGCGCACGGCGGCGGCTTCTGGCGGAGTTTCGACTTCGTTGGAAGACATACGCACCTTTCCGTTCACGACGGACCATTCACCAGCGCGGCGTTGGAGGTACCTTCTCTGGCAGCGCAAACAAGTGCCCCTGCAGCAGATCGCACCCCAGAGAAACCAGAGCGTCGCGCTCTTCGATCGTCTCCACGCCTTCGACCACGATGATCATGCCCATCTCGCGGCACAGGCTGCTGAGCGAAGCGACCAGTTTTTGCTTCACGGAGCTCTTGTCGACGTTGCGTGTCAGCGTCATGTCGAGCTTCACGATCTCGGGCTCGAGCAAGGCAAAGCTGGTCAACCCCGCGTAGCCCGCGCCCAAATCGTCGATCGCGATGCGAAACCCGAGCTCGCGCAGCGCCGCAACTCGAGCCTGAACGCCATCGATGCCGCCGAGCGAGGCCCGCTCGGTGATCTCCAAGACCACGCGCGGAGCGATGGTGGCGAGCGGCGAATCCGGATCCAGGAGCTCTGGGTCTGCCAGATCATGCGGGTGCAAGTTGACGAACAAGAGCGGCGAGCCGCTCGCGTTCGCGAGCCCAGAGACCGCGCGCTCGCGCACGACGCGCCCCAAATGATCGAGCGCGTTCAGACGTTCGGCCCCTTCGAGCAGGAGCGAGGGCGATCGAAACGCAGGATCGGAGCTGCGCATCAAGGCTTCGTAACCGAACACTTCCCGACGGCTGACCGAGACGATGGGTTGGAACACGACCCAAAGTGCGTCGAGCACGTCCGCGAACGTGCCATCAGCGATGTCGAGCGAAGGAAGCAGCGAGGCTTGGCGAAATTCCAGTGCGTCGCGGCGGAGCCGAGCGAGCCGGTGCAGCTGCGAGGCTTGCGCGACCAGCACGGTCAACTGATCGCCTTGAAAGGGCTTCACCAAATAGCGAAATACGCCGTGTTCGATGGCCTTGGTCGCGCTCTCGAGCGTGGGCTCGCCCGTGATGAGCACGACCGGCAGATCCGGCTCGAGCTCGCGCACGACCAACGAAAGCTCCAACCCCGACATCTCGGGCATGGAAATATCGCTCAGCACGACCGACACGCCGCCTTGGCGCACGCGCTCGATCGCAGCTCGAGCGGAGTGACAGGCGATGACATCGAACGAGCCGCTCAGGGCCCGCTCCAGCCCTCGCAACAGCAGCGCGTCGTCATCCACGATCACGATGAGGTCGCGCGTGCGCTCACGCGAGCGCGGTGCCCGCGCGATACCGGGCTTGGCGGCCGCCAGGCCGTCGATTTCGGTCATTCGTCTCTCCATTGCGTCCGACGCAGGAACTGGCTCTTGCCCGCTCTCCTCGGCGCTCACCGCAACATGATGGGCCGAATGGGGCATCGGAGAAAACTCATAAAGTATACCCGCAGGTATATTCAATCAAGCAACTCGAACACACGCCGCGCAAATATTATTTTTTCCAGGCGGCGTTCGTCGCATTTGGCGTTCGTCGCATTTGGCGTTCGCGTTTGCAATTCACGCATTGCGATCGTGAACGATTGAATCGAAAGCTCGAGAACAGACATGGCGACTCTCGCCAGCGCTGGCGCCATTGTCAGTGCTGAAACGAGCTTTTCGCAAAAAGCCACGAGTGAGCGCGGCTCCTTTGAAGACGAGAGCACGCGCCGCGGACACGCGCCGACAACGACTGACATCGAACCGATGGACCACACTCGACGTCGACGTGAAGTGCACTCGACGGTGATCCCGTCCAACACGATCAGCTATCGACTCTGTCTCCGTCTCCGTCTCTTGCGACGTAAACAGATTCGGAGTCGTCAACGCGAGTTTGCGCGACAGCGGCGCGGCTCGCGCGCGAGGCGTCGAGCGCCCGAGGATCGGCCTGGGACAGGTTGTTCTCGAGCGGTGGCACGGGCTCGCCGTGCTCGTCGACGCGCGCATTCGAATCTGAACCGCGCGGCCAATGGGACCCGCCGCCAAGCGGCCGTGCGAAAAAGGCTGGCCCCAAAAATCAGCCAAATATCGAGTATTGTCCCGTGTTTCTAGAGGGTTAGAGCCATAAAATAGGCCAGACGCCGCACCCGGGAAGCTTGCGTGCGAAACCGGAACGGGTGTAGGGAGTCGCCTCACAACGGCTCCTCGGAGCCCGGAAGGAGAACCCCATGCGTTGGTTCCGAAAAATGCTGAACCGCCTCCGTTTCCCGCTTCCAGCCGCTACGTTCGGCTGATGCTGCCGTCCCGCCTCGTTGCGGGACGCTCCCCCGGGCCGAGGCTCCCGCGCTCAAAGCGCCCGAGCTCGTCCCCCCCACCTCCTGTCCCTGTGGCCACCGCGAGTACCCTAAGTCTCGCGGCTTCGGCGCGCCGTAACCCTCTGGTGCTAGGTTAGGCGCGTGTCGCGCCGTGTCTCGCTTCCCGTGAACGACCCCTCTCGTCGCCCCAAGTCGACCATCGAGGCCGTTCGCGCGCGGCTCGGCGGACGTGCACACACCGATCCTCAGGCGGGGCGCGTGGTCTGCTTTCTGGATACGGGCGCGACCGGCGTCGTCCTATTCGGCAAAGGCAGTGAAGTGCACGTGTTCTCCAACGCGGGCTGGGTGCGCCGCACCACGACCGACGCGCTCACTCAAGTCGACGAGCCTGCAGCCGACCTGCACGAGGTCGCCAACGACGTGCGCGTCTTCGCCGCTCTCGAAGAGGGCAATCGCGTGCGCTTCCAAGATCTCTCCGGCATCGCCCAAGGCACGCTGATCGAGAAGTGCCGTTACGGCGCGGTCGTGCGCCGCGACGACGAGACGGTGATGGGCGTGGGCTTCCGCCGCATCTGGCCGCTCCCGAATCCGAGCGACACTCCGAGCTGAGTCACGCTTGTCCGATTCGGATCGAGAGCGCAGCGCGCGCATCGGCTTGTGCGCGACGTGCACGCACGCGCGCCGGATTCGCTCCGTAAAAGGCAGCGAATTCTGGCTCTGCGAGCGCAGCCAGAGCGATCCCCGCTTCAGCAAATACCCGCGCCTGCCCGTGCGTGCGTGCGCCGGTTTCGAACGCGCCGAATCCACACCGCAGTGAGCGGTTCTCCATTTTGGGGGTCGCCTCGCAGCAGCTCGCTTGCGCCAGTGCGTCCTCGCCACTCGGTCTCACTTCGCGACCGCGCGCGCCGAGAAATACCTGCGTAACACGCGCGACACAGCGCGAGTACTCGCGCCGTCACATCGCAGATCGTGAAACCTGCGCGCTACATTTGTCTTTGCTTTGGCGATAAGCACTGAGCGAAAGCGAACACAACGAAGTGCAGCGAGTCTTTATCTTTGCACTCATGACGTTCTCCTACTTCAGGGTTGCTCTCGTCCTTCCTCTCGCTGTTGGCTGCGCGCACGCGGTGTATGACGGACAGCCCGAAGGTAGCGACCTAGGCAACTCGCTCACCGAGCAGCCCGTCGGCGCCGGCGGCTCGAGCATCGCCAACAATTACAACGGCGCGAGCGGCGCACTCGGCGCGTCTGCCGGCAGCCCGAACGTGGTGGGCGGCGGCGGCGAAGCCAGCTCTTTTGGCGGCCAAAGTGGCGTCGCCGGCGCAGGTTCTAGCGCTGGCAGCAGCGCCGGCGCAACGAGCGGCGGCGCGCCGGGCGGCGCGGGTGCACCCACGATCACGGGCGGCAGCGCGAATGCCGGCGCCGCCAGCGGCGGTGCCCCGAGTGCAGGCGCGCCGAGCGGCGGCGCTCCCGGCGCAGGCGCGCCGAGCGGCGGCGCGCCGAG
>OUNO010003150.1_pt5 | contig 14709 bp, 12 predicted proteins | sample 1779811 | NCBI WGS metagenome assembly OUNO01 (sample SAMEA3914804, study PRJEB12502) | metagenome | biome: forest; material: soil | place: Canada | collected 2010-06-25 | depth 0.3 m | reverse complement strand
GTCGGCGTGTACGCCAACAGCTACGCGCTGCTGCTCATGCCCATCACCTCGGTGCTCGGCAATCTGTTCGTGATCGTATTGGCCGGCTTGGGCGGCTGGCTCGCGTTGGCCGGCATGGTCACGGTCGGCGTGATTGCCACGTTCATCAGCTACGCACAGCTGTTCGTCCAACCACTCCGTCAGCTCGCGAATCTGTACAACTCGATTCAGTCGGCCCTGGCGGGTGCCGAGCGCATCTTCGCCATCTTCGACGTGCCCCCCGAGAGCGATGCCGCCACGGGCACGCTCGGTGCCGTGCGCGGCGAGGTCAGCTTCGAGCACGTGCGCTTCGGCTATTTGCCCGAGGTGCCGGTGTTGAACGACGTCTCGTTCCAGGCTCGGCCCGGAGAGGTCGTGGCGCTCGTCGGCCCGACGGGCGCGGGTAAGACCACGATCATCAACCTCCTCACGCGCTTTTACGAGATCACGGGCGGCGCGATCCGCATCGACGGTCGAGACATTCGCGAGCTGAGGAAGGACGAGCTCCGGCACCAGCTCGGCCTGGTGTTGCAAGACGTATTCTTGTTCTCGGGTTCGGTTCGCGAAAATATTCGCTACGGCCGCCTGCAAGCCAGCGACGCCGAAGTGGAAGACGCCGCGCGCTTGGCGGAGGCAGATGCCTTCATTCGACTGCTTCCCCGAGGCTACGACACGCAGCTCTCGGAGCGCGCCGGCAATCTGAGCCAAGGGCAGCGTCAACTATTGGCCATTGCGCGCGCGATCTTGGCAGACCCGGCGATCCTGATCTTGGACGAAGCCACGAGTAGCGTCGATACGCGCACCGAGGCACGCATTCAACGCGCGCTCTTGGCACTGATGAAGGGCCGCACGAGCTTCGTGATCGCTCACCGCCTGAGCACCATCGCAGAGGCCGATCAGATCCTGGTCATCGAGCACGGTCAGCTTGCAGAGCGCGGCCGGCATGCCGAGCTACTCGCGGCGCGGGGCGTGTACCATCGCCTGTACACGAGTCAGTTCAAGGGCGAGGCGATCTGAGGCTCGCCCTCGGCATGCTCGCTCAGAACTGACCCGTGAGGAAGCCGCCGTAGCCCTGGCGACCGATCGGCGCCGGCGCGAAACGCACGCTGCCCACGAAATCACGAGTGATTACCTTGTACGGCGACGAGACGCCCAAAACGAACAGGATCGCGCCGCTGGTCTGCATCAGGCCGTCGAGCACGAGCAGGGTGCGCGTCGCAGGATCGAAGCTCCAACAATCGTCCGAGCTGCTCGAACAGCTCGCATCGTGCCGCGACGCGAGCGTGAGCCAAGGGCCGATCGCCGGCAGCACGAGCCACCCGGTGTGGTTCGGGAAGCTCTGCCCCGAGGCGACGCTCAAACCGAGGGCCCAGGGCACGCCGGTGAGGAGCGCGCCGGTGATGATCAAGCCGCGGCGCTGTCGCATCTCGACGTGGTACCCGGGCGGCACGGGGCCGCCGCTGTACGGCACGCTCTCGGGTACGCGCATCGGCCTCGCGTAGCCGTACTGCGGCGGTGGATAGGGATAACCCGGTGGCGGGGGATACACGTAGACCGCGCCAGGGGGCGGCGCGACGCCAGGAGGCAGCGCGATGGCACCGGGCGGCAGGGGCGCCACGGGCGGTGCCGGGGGCGCAGCAGGCGCTGGCGCGGATGCGGCGGTCGGCGGGGCAGCCGTGGGCACTTGTGCCCTGGCTGGCACTGCCACTCCCAAGCACGCGCTCAGCACCCCCAGCATCGAAGCAACACGCCACGTACGACGATCCCTCATCGCCTCTGTTCTAGCAGCTCTCGCTGGGCGTCAAAGGGGGTACTATCCAGCGGTGACCGCGAACCCGATTGCCGCACAGATCGCACCAGCCGGCGAGCCGTTGGAGCTGCTCTTCGAACGCGCTGCCACGACACCGTTCGACTTGCCCGAGGCGTTGCAAGCCAACTACGGCGGCACGCTGAGCCTGCCTGCGAGCTGCGTGTACGCCAATTTCGTGGCCTCGCTCGATGGCATCGTGGCCTTGCCCGGTGACACCGAGTCCGGGCAAATCATCAGCGGGCGCAACGCTGCCGACCGCTTCGTGATGGGTGTGCTGCGCTCGTGCGCCGATGCCGTATTGCTGGGCGCCGGCACGTTCCGCAATTCCGGCGGCCACCTGTGGCATCCCGATCGGATCTATCCTGCGGCCGGCGCGCAGTTCGCCGAGGTTCGGCAACGCCTCGGCTTGCAGCCCAAGCCGCGACTGGTTCTGCTCAGCGCGTCGGGTGATCTGAAGCCGGACGAGCCTGCGCTCGAAGACGCATGGCTATTCAGCACCGAGAAAGGCGCCGCCGCGTTGAAGGGGCGCTTGCCGAGTAGCACGCGCGTCACCACGCTCGCCTCGGGGCAGATTCGCCCCGCCGAGGTGCTCGCAGCACTGCGCAGCGATGGCCTGCAGCGCATCCTCACCGAAGGCGGCCCGTCGTTGTTCTCCGAGCTCGCGCGCGAGCAGCTGGTGGACGAGCTGTTCCTCACCTCGTCCCCCGCCCTGTTCGGCCGCTTCGCTGGAGACGAGCGCAAGTCGCTGACCGATGGCTTGGATTTGGGCGGTGCACGGCTCGACCTGCACGGCGTGCGCCGCCACGGCTCGCATCTATTTCTGCGCTACGCGTTCAATCGATACAAAACTTGAACACGGCCGAGTCGGGGTCGCTGCCGACGCCCGCGTCGGGCTGAAAGCTGAACGTGAGGCGCCACAGGCCGACCATGAACAGCCGCATCGGGTCGAGTGTGAAGGCATTCGCGCGGCCGTCATAAGTGATCTCCGGCTGCGCAGGGCTCGGATGGCCGTGCTCGGGCATGTCCAGCGCGACGCTCAACGTGCCAGCCACCGGATTGCCGTCCGTGTCCGTCACTTGCACCATGAAGGTATTGTCGTTCAGGGCGGGCGGCGCGGGCGTGCTGGACAGCAGCTCGAAGTTGTACAGCCCAGCGTCACCGACCTTCTTCATCCCGGGCGCGTAGCTGTCGGCCGCCTCGGACGCGCAGCCCACGTTCATCGTCGGGGTCGACGCGTCTGGCTCGGCCGAGGTAGACGACTTCGAGCTCGACGAGCACGCGCTCAGCACGAAGCCGAACAGCAACGGTCTCGTCAGCACACTTGCAATGGATCGTACTCGGAACATGATGGACAGTCGCCTTACCGAACCCAGCATAGCAGCAACGAGCGCTCCGTCGGATGCCAAGTAAAGCGGAATTTTCCAAGGTTTTCCCGCACGGTTGTCTGGCGCGCACCGTGACGCTCGCGCTGGCCGTCGGACTCGGCGTCGCCTGCAGCAGTACGGACGCCAGCGCGCCGAGCACGCTCAGCGTCGAGCAGTTGATGGATCCGGCGACCTGCGCCGAATGCCACTCGAAACAATACGCCGAGTGGTCTGGCAGCATGCATGCCTACGCCAGCAAGGATCCGCTGTTCGTGGCCCTCAATCAGCGTGCACAAGACGCGGGCAAGGTCGGCTCGCTGTGCGTCACCTGCCACGCGCCGATGGCCTTGCACACGGGAGCCACCAGCGACGGCACGAACCTAGCGCAGCTGCCTGCACGGCTGCAGGGCGTGACCTGCTACGCGTGCCACGACGTGAGCTCGGTCACGCTCACGCACAACAACGCCTCGAAGCTCGGCGACGACACCACGATGCGCGGTGCGATCGTGGACACTATCCCGAGCACGGCGCACCAGTCTGGCTACTCGTCCTTGCATGACCGCTCGCAGCTGGATTCGTCGAAGCTCTGCGGCAGCTGTCACGACGTGCTGAATGGACATGGCGTGGCCGTGGAGCGCTCGTTCGCCGAGTGGCAGAGCAGCGCGTTCGCGGCCGCGAACGGCAGCACCTGCGGGCAATGCCACATGGCCAAGAGTCCCGAGCGCGGACCCATCGCCAACGTGCCGGGCGCGCCCGATCGCGATCGCCACAGCCACGAGTTCCCGGGCGTCGATCTGGCGCTGACCGATTTCCCACAGGCCAGCGCGCAACGCGCCGCCGTGCAAACGTTCCTGGATACGACGTTGCAGACCGCGCTTTGCGTGCGCGGGCGCGGCAAAGCTTCGAGCGTGGTGGTAGTGGCGGACAACGTGGCATCGGGGCACAAGTGGCCGAGCGGTGCCGCGCAAGATCGCAGGGCCTGGTTCGAGGTCGCCGCGTTCGCTGCCGGCAGCGAGATCTACCGCAGCGGCGCCGTCGCGCCGGGTACGGATCCGGACCCCACGCTCGACCCGGATCTCTGGCTGATCTCCGACTGCATGCTGGACAAGAACGGCGCGCGCGTCCCTTCGCTCTGGGACGCCAAGACCATCGACTCGAATCTGATCCCGGGACAGCTCACGTTCGACAAATCGGCGCCCGAGTACTACCAAACGCACGTCACGCGCACGTTCCCCAAGGACCCGCTCGCGAGCTTGTCCGCGTTTCCCGAGCGCGCCACGCTGGACGTGCATTTGCAGCCTTTTCCGGTGCAATTCTTCGACGACTTGTTCTCGAATCCGGAGGCACTCGGCTTGGACGCCGATGGCGTGGCGGCGCTGCGCGCGCAGCTCGTCCCCCTGAGCGTCGGCGCAGAGCTCGTCTGGACCGCGGAGGCCGCGGCGGACACCGCGCACGGCGGGCTCACTTACATCGACCAGGGCATCCCCATGGCGTGCGTCACCACCACGGGCATGAACGCGCAGGCCGACAAAGTGCCTGCACCCGAGCACAGCAACGAAGCTTGCCTCACACCGTGAGGTAGCGCTGCACCAAGTCGTCGTTCAGCTCGGGCATCTCGCCCTGCGCTACCGAGCGACCGCGATCCATGATCACGAAGCGTTGCCCGACGCGCCGCGCGAACGCGAGCTTCTGTTCGACGAGCAAAATCGTGAGCTTCTCTTTCTGATTGAGCTCGATCAAGATGTCGCCAATCTCGCTCACGATGTTGGGCTGGATGCCTTCGGTCGGCTCGTCCAGAATCAAGAGCTTGGGGTGCAAAGTCAGCGCCCGGCCGATCGCCAGCTGCTGCTGCTGACCGCCGGAGAGGTCGCCGCCGCGCCGCTTCAACATCGAGAGCAGCACCGGAAACAGCTTGAAAATGCGCTCGGGCACTTCCTTCTCGCCCGTCACGCCCAAGCCCACGCGCAGATTCTCACCGACCGAGAGTTGCCCGAAAATCTCGCGGCCCTGCGGCACGAAGCCGATGCCCTTCTTGGCCCGCAGCTCGGCGGGGCGCGGCGCGATGTCCTCACCCATGAACTTGATCTTGCCGGTGCGCGAACGCAGGTTGCCCATCACGGTCTTGAGCAGCGTGGTCTTGCCGACGCCGTTCCTACCCATCAGCACCGTGCAACTGCCCTCGGGGACGCTGAGCGCCATGTCCCGGAGCACTTGGGTCTCGCCGTAGAATTGGTTCAGCCCTTCGATCTCCAACATCAGCTCTCTCCCTTCGGGGGATTCTCCCCCGCGCCCGCTGAAGTGAATTCAGCGCGGCCCCACGCCCGACTTTGGGGGCTCGACCCCAAAGCGCGCCAGGCACGAGTGGCCCGCGTCACGTGCGTTTCTCTCCGAGGTAAACCTCGATCACACGCGGGTTCGCCTGCACGGCGTCGATGTCGCCCTCGGCGAGCACCCTGCCCTCGTGCAACACGGTGACCTTCTGCGCAATGCTGCGCACGAACTCCATGTCGTGTTCGACCACGACCACCGTGCGCTCGCCAGCCAAAGACTTGAGCAGCTCGGCGGTGCGCTCGGTCTCTTGGTGAGTCATGCCGGCGATCGGTTCGTCGACCAACAGCACCTTGGGGTTTTGGGCCAAAAGCATGCCGATTTCGAGCCACTGCTTCTGACCATGAGCGAGCTGGCCAGCGCGCGTGGCTGCCTGCTCGTGCAGCCCAATCTGCTCCAAGATGCCTTCGATGGTCTTCTTTTGCTCGGCGCTGAGGCGAAAGAACAAGCTGTTCCACACGCCCTTCTTGCCCTGCAGCGCGAGCTCCATGTTCTCGTACACGGTGTGGCCGGCGAACACGGTCGGGCGCTGGAACTTGCGGCAAATGCCAAGCTCGGCGATCTCGTATTCCTTCAGCTGCGTCAGATCGCGCGCGTCGTGCGGCATGAACACGGTGCCGCTGTCCGGCTTCGTCTTGCCGGTGATGATGTCCATCAGCGTCGTTTTGCCGGCGCCGTTCGGGCCGATCAGGCAGCGCAGCTCGCCTTTGTCCAAGATCAGGGTCAGGTCCGTGATGGCCTTGAAGCCGTCGAAGCTGACGCTCACGTTGTCGACGCACAAAACTGCGGGGCGGCCAGCGACGACTTTCTCGCGCCGCGCCGGGTCGATGATCTTGGGCCGTACCGACCAGGGCTTCTTGCCGCTCTTGCCGGCGCTGGGCTTGGCCTCGCTCGAGGTCGGCGTGGCGGTCGGGATGGACTCCGAGCTGGGTTCTGCAGAGGATTCGGGTACGGGCGGCACGGCGCTACTCAGAGCAGAGGATGTAGACACTTCAGGCCTTTCGCTTGAGGCGGCTCAGCGCGCCAGCGACGCCATCGGGGAAAAACAGCGTCACGGCGATGAACAACGCGCCCAGGATATAAAGCCAAGCGTTGGGCATCGCAGCCGTGAAAAAGCTGCGCATGCCGTTGACCAAGAACGCGCCCAAAATAGCGCCGAAGAGCGTGGCGCGACCACCGACCGCGACCCAGATGCCCATCTCAATCGAGTTCGCCGGCTGCATTTCACCCGGATTGATGATGCCGACCTGCGGCACGTACAAGGCACCCGCCAGGCCACACAAGATCGCGCTCAGCGTCCAGGCGAACAACTTGTAGTTGGTCGGATTGAAGCCAACGAACATGGCCCGGCTCTCTGCGTCGCGAATGGCACGCAGCACGCGGCCGGCTTTCGAGCTCACGATGTAACGGCACAGCAGGTACGTCAGGAGCAGCGCCAAGGCCGAGAACACGTACAAAGCGACCTTGGTGGACGGCTGATGCAGGTCATAACCGTAGATCGACTTGAAGTCGGTCAGGCCGTTGTTGCCGCCGAAGCCGGTCTCGTTGCGGAAGAAGAGCAACATCAGCGCGTACGTCAGCGCTTGGGTGATGATCGAGAAGTAAACGCCGCGGATGCGTGAGCGGAACGCGAAGTAGCCGAACGCGAAAGCCAGAGCGCCAGGCACCAGCAACGCGGCGATCAGCGCCACGCCCAGGTTGTCGAACGGCTTCCAAAACCAGGGCAGTTCCTTCCAGTCGAGGAAGACCATGAAATCGGGCAGGGCGCTCTTGTACACGCCCTGAGCCCCGATCGAGAGCATCAGGTACATGCCCATGGCGTAGCCGCCGAGCGCGAAGAACACGCCGTGGCCCAGGCTCAAAATCCCGGTGAAGCCCCAGATCAAATCGATGGCGAGCGCAACGATGGCGTAGCACAGGAACTTGCCCAATAGCGCGATCAGGTAGTCCGGCAAGTGCAGGGCCGAGCTCTCGGGCACGCCCAAGCTGAGTACCGGCACGAGCACGCAAAAGACGAGCGCGACGGCACCGACAGCCATCCAACCGCGCTTGCTGTGCAGGGCCTTCAGGCCCACTGCAGGTTCGGCGTTCACGAGACCTCCGCGGCGCGGCCCTTGAGGGCGAAGATGCCCTGCGGCCTACGTTGAATGAAGATGATGATGAAGCCCAAGATGAAGATCTTTCCGAGCACCGCGCCCGCCAGCGGCTCGAGGTACTTGTTGACCAGGCCCAGACCGAGTCCACCCGCGATGGTGCCGGCGAGCTTGCCCACGCCGCCCAGCACCACGACCATGAACGAGTCGACGATATAGCCCTGCCCGAGCTCCGGACCCACGTTGCTGAGCTGCGAGAGCGCAACGCCACCGAGACCGGCAACACCCGAGCCGACGCCGAAAGTCCACATGTCGACGCGGCGCGTGGAGATGCCCATGGCCGCTGCCATGGCGCGGTTCTGTGTGACTGCCCGCACCTCCAAACCGAGGCGCGTCTTCTGCATCAGCGCCCACACGAACAGCATCACCACGATGCTGAACGCGATCACGGTCAGGCGGCTGTACGTGAGCACGACTTGGGGCAAGATCTCGACGCCGCCCGAGAGCCAGGTCGGGTTGGCGACGGTCACGTTCTGTGCGCCGAAAATCAGACGCACGGTCTGAATCAAGAGCAGCGAGATACCCCAGGTGGCGAGCAGCGTTTCGAGCGGACGACCGTACAAATGACGAATCACCGTGCGCTCCATGAGCACGCCCACCGCGCCGCTGGCGATGAACGCGGCGGGCACGGCGACCACGATGTACCAGTCCAGGTGAGCCGCGAAGTGCGCCTGGAAGAAGTTCTGCACGACGAACGCCGTGTAAGCCCCGATCATCATCATCTCGCCGTGGGCCATGTTGATCACGCCCATCAAGCCGAACGTGATGGCTAGGCCGAGCGCGCACAAGATGAGCACGCTGCCCAGGCTGAGCCCATAGAACGTATTGCCGACGGAATTGATCAGGAACTGGCGCGTTTCGATGGACGACAGCGCTGCCGTTGCTGCGCTGCGCACGTTCGCGTCGGGCTCCACGAACTTGCCGTCGGGGCCCTTGCTCAGCAAGCGCTCGACGTCGCTCTTGAAGGTCGCATCGGCGGCTTGGCGAATCGCTTCTAGGGCGCGCACGCGGTCGGCCGCCTTGTCGCTGGCCATGTCGGCGGGGGCGAGCGCCAAGGCGATCGCGATCTTCACGTCCGGGTTGCTCTCCTTGGCCAGCACTTTGCGCAAAATGGGCACGATTTCGGCGCTGGGTCGGCCCAGCTCGTGCGCCGCTTTCAGGCGCACTTCGGCGCTGGGAGCCGAAAGGCTGAGCGAGGCGAGCGCCGGCGAGAGCGCTCGGCGCACTTCGTTATCGCTCGCGGGCTCTTCGACTTTGCCTCGAGCGGCCGCTGCGGCGCCCGTCAATGCGTCGCTGAAGCCGCTATCGGTCTTGATCAACAGATGCTTGATGGCATCGAAACGGAGCTTGCCGTCGTCGAGCGCTTTCAGAGCAGGCAAGGCACGTGCGTCGCCGCGATTGGCGGCTTTGACGATCGCGCCAGAAACTTCGGTAGCGTCGGTGCTGGCCAGACCTGCAAGGTCCTCACTCAGCTCATCGGCGCGGACAGTGCGAGCCATGGCCAGGAGGCCAACCAGCATCACAGCCATCACAATCGGTCGCAGCGTCAGCCGGAGCCAGGCTGCGAACTTGGGACGAATTCGAGTCATGCGTTCCTGTCGGGTGGCGCGCCAGAAGCGGCGGAAAAAAAGTGCCCCGCTGGGATGCTGGGGGCCTCCCAGCGGGGCAAAGACTTCAGGTGCTACGCGACCGCGCGAGCCCCACGACGCTCGGCACGAGCGCCGTGGAGCCGTGGTCTCGACTCAAGGAGCCGAGAGGCTCGCTGCCTTGTACTTGCCCTCGGTGCAGTTGCCGCACACCCAGGGGTAGGTCCAGTCAGCGACCTTCTTGGCGCTGTCCGGCACGTACGGGCTCCAGGGAGCCGCGACGATCGGGCCATCCGTCTTCCACACGACGTTGAACTGACCGTCGCCTTTGACCTCGGCGATGAACACCGGCTTGTGCAAATGATGGTTCTTGGCGTCCATCTCGATGTCGAAGCCGGAGGGCGACTTCACGTGCTGGCCACCGACGGCCATACGCACGGCGTCCACGTCAGTGGTGCCGGCTTGTTCGACGGCTTGCGCCCACATCGTGATGCCGAGGTAGGTGGCTTCCATCGGATCGTTCGTGACGCGCTTGTCGCCGTCCGGCAGGTTCTTCTCTTTGACGTACGCCTTCCATTGCTCGATGAAGCCCTTGTTCTCGGGGTTATCGATCGACATGAAGTAGTTCCACGCAGCCAAGTGGCCGACGAGCGGCTTCGTGTCGATACCACGCAGCTCTTCTTCACCGACGGAGAACGCGACGACCGGAATGTCCGAGGCCTTCAAGCCCTGATTGGCCAATTCCTTGTAGAACGGGACGTTCGAGTCACCGTTGATGGTCGAGACCACCGCGGTGTGCGCGCCGGCAGCGAACTTCTTGATGTCGCTGACGATGGTTTGGTAGTCGCTATGCCCGAACGGCGTGTACTTCTCCATGATGTCTTTCTCGTCGACACCCTTGGACTTGAGGAAGTAACGCAGGATCTTGTTGGTCGTGCGCGGGTACACGTAGTCGGTACCGAGCAAAACCCAGCGTTTGGCCGAGCCGCCCTTGGCGCCCATCAGGTATTCGACCGCGGGGATCGCTTGCTGATTCGGAGCCGCGCCCGTGTAGAACACGTTGTACGACGACTCTTCACCCTCGTACTGGACGGGGTAAAACAAGAGGCCGTTCAGCTCTTCGAACACCGGCAACACCGACTTGCGGGACACCGACGTCCAACAGCCGAAGGTCACCGCCACTTTGTCCTTCTGCAGCAGCTCGCGCGCCTTCTCGGCGAACAGCGGCCAGTTGGAGGCCGGGTCGACGACGACCGGTTCGAGCTTGCGTCCGAGGACACCGCCCTTCTTGTTGATCGCGTCGATCGTCATCAGTGCAACGTCCTTCAAGGACGTCTCGCTGATGGCCATCGTGCCAGAGAGGGAGTGCAAAATGCCGATCTTGATCGGCGAAGTATCTTTCCCCTTCGGCGCTTCCGGCGCGGCAGCAGGCGCTGCGGCGGCTGACGACGCCTCACTTGCACTCGGAGCTGCGGTCGGAGTGGGGCCGGCTTCCGGGCCTTTGCACCCCGCACCGGCCACGCTCAATAAGCAGAGAAACGAGGCGACGGACCAACTATTCATTTCATGCGCTCCTTCGAAGCGGTTTTTTACGCGACTACCAAGAAATTCAGCGCCCAAGACGCTGTGCTACCAATCACGCGTATTCCCTACAGCGCGTTGTGGCCGATAGGACGTTTCCCGATTGTGTCGGGCGTTCGCCACACGGATGTCAAAGAACACTCCGCGCAGATTTGTCCGTCAATTGTGAGATCGCGCGATCTCACAATTGATGACGAGGCCAGCGCTCTCGAGCGCGCGCACAGCACGCTCGCACTGCTCGCACCACGCGCTCGCTCCAGGCCTCACTCACTCGGAAATCTCAGGCGTCGAGCAAGCCTTCGCGCACGATGAAGTCGCACACGCTGTCGACGCCGGAGCCCGACTTCAAGTTGGTGAAGACGAACGGCTTCGTGCCGCGCATCTTCTTTGCATCGCGATCCATCACCTCGAGCGATGCGCCAACGTGCGGTGCCAAATCGATTTTGTTGATGATCAAGAGATCGCTCTTGGTGATGCCCGGCCCACCCTTGCGCGGGATCTTGTCGCCAGCGGCGACGTCGATCACGTACAGCGTCAGGTCCGAAAGCTCGGGGCTGAAGGTCGCTGCGAGGTTGTCTCCGCCGCTCTCGATGATCACTAGATCCAGGTTCTGGAACTTGCGATTCAGCGCTGCCACGGCCTCCAAATTGATCGACGCATCTTCGCGGATCGCGGTGTGCGGGCAGCCTCCCGTTTCGACGCCGACGATGCGGTCGTCCGCGAGCGCGCCGCTGCGCAGCAGGAAATCGGCGTCTTCGCGAGTGTAGATGTCGTTCGTCACGACGGCGATCTGATAGCGATCGCGGAGACGCTTGCACAGCGTGTCGACGAGCGCCGTCTTGCCTGAACCGACGGGGCCTCCAACACCGAGCCGCAACGCGGGCTTGTCTTTCATTGCGCCTTACCTTTCATGATCGAAACAGTCGACTGTACGTGGTTTCGTGGAGCGCGCTCGCCAGCGCCAATCCTGGCGCCAAGAAGCCCGCGGCGGAAAGAGGGATGGCCAGACCGCGGCTAGCCGCTTCCGGCAGCTCGCCGAGCACACCGGACAGCACACGCTGGGCCGCGATGTGCCCGATGGGGAGCAAGCGTGTCGCCGCCGCCACCTGATTTTCTGCCCAGGCGAACAAGAACGCCAAAGCCGCGCTCCGTAGTGGCAGCTCGAAATGCGCGGCCGCCAATGAAAAAAGCGTCACGAACGTAGCGTCTGGGTCGGCAATCCAGGGTTCGGCGCGCGCGACGCCCAGGCCGTGCAGCACACGCGCGAGCGCTGCCCCGAGGTGTCGATCCTCGGCGCCGAGCTCGGCGGATTCTCGGCACGCGTGCACGAACTGACTGAGCGAGCTCACGCGCTCGAGATCGCCCACGGACCACGCGGCGTGCAGGGCTGCGAGCAGCGGCACGTCGAGTCGAGGCAGCACTTCGGTGACCACGCCACGGATCCAAGCGCCCGCGCTAGCTTCGTCGGTCACCCAACCTTGCAAGGCGGCTTGCTCGAGCCCCTGCGAATAGGCAAACGCGCCGATGGGCAGCGCCGGGCTCGCCAGCTGCAGCAGGCGCAGCAGCGCCAGATCTTCGAGCGGTGTCACGGCAGCGCGTGCAGCCTCACACGCGGGGTGGGCTCGTGGTCGTGGTCATGGTCGTGACCGTGCGAGTGATCGTGCGCGTGCCCATGCGCATTCACGTGTGGGTGAGCGAGGTGCGCGTGGCCGTGCCCATAAGCGCCATTTTCCGGCTCGAACGGCTCGGCTGCGAACGCCACGCTGAAACCCAGCTCGCGCACCATGTCGTCGAGCACGTGGTCGTGCAGGTAGGCCAAGCGCAGCGCGCCAATCTGCACCGCGATATGGCGATTGCCCAGGTGGTACGCGGCGCGCGCCAGCTCCAGCGGGTCACGCGCGGTAACCACGGAGAGGCCTTCGAGCGCGGCCTGCACCACGACCACCAGGCCGTCGTCCGCCAACAGGCAGTCGCCCGGATGGAGCCCGGAGCCGCGCTCGAGCAGGAGCGCGGCTTCGCTGCCATCATCCAAGCGCAAGAGGCCACGCGACTTTTGGCGCGCGGAATGATCGAGCGTCACGGCGACCGTGGCACTCGTCGTGGTCGCTACTTTTTGCAGAATCTTGCGCATCGGCGGGCACCCTTTCTCTGCTCGATTCAGAAGAGGAAATAGCGCTGCGCCAGGGGCAGCACGCTGGCGGGCTCACAGGTCAAGAGTTGGCCATCGGCGCGCACTTCGTAGGTCTGGGAATCGACCTCGATTTTCGGCAGCGCGCCGTTGTGGATCAAGTCCTTCTTCTTCACGCCGCGCGTGCCACGCACGGCCACGGCGCGCTTCTTCATACCCACGCGCTGAATCACGTCGTTGTCGAGCGCGGCTTGGGACACGAAGCTCACGCTCGTCTTGTGCATGGCGCCGCCCAGCGCACCGAACATGCGCCGGTAGTGGACCGGCTGCGGCGTCGGAATCGAGGCATTCGGATCGCCCATGGGCGCCGCCACGATCATGCCGCCCTTCAAGATCAAACCCGGCTTGGCGCCGAAGAACATCGGATTCCAGAGCACGATGTCCGCCAGCTTGCCCACCTCGAGCGAGCCCAGCTCGTGTGAGATGCCATGGGTGATCGCCGGATTGATCGTGTATTTGGCGAGGTAGCGCTTGATCCGGAAGTTGTCGTGCTCGGCGGGATCTTCGGGGAGGCTGCCGCGCTGTACCTTCATCTTGTGCGCGGTTTGCCAGGTGCGCGTGATGACCTCACCGACGCGGCCCATGGCCTGCGAATCCGACGAGATCATGCTGAACGCGCCGAGGTCGTGCAAAATGTCTTCAGCGGCGATCGTCTCGCGGCGAATGCGCGACTCGGCGAACGCGACGTCCTCCGCGATGGCTGGGTCCAAGTGGTGACACACCATCAGCATGTCCAAGTGCTCGTCGATGGTGTTGACGGTGTACGGCCGCGTCGGGTTCGTGGACGACGGCAGCACGTTCGGCTCGCCGCAGGCCTTGATGATGTCGGGCGCGTGCCCACCGCCGGCACCCTCGGTGTGGTAAGCGTGAATCGAGCGGCCCTTGAAGGCAGCGAACGTGTCCTCGACGAAGCCGGATTCGTTCAGCGTGTCGCTGTGGATGGCGACCTGAACGTCGAGGCGTTCTGCGACGGACAGGCAATTGTCGATTGCGGCGGGCGTAGTGCCCCAATCTTCGTGCAGCTTGAAGCCCATGGCGCCAGCGCGCGCTTGCTCGTCCAAGGCCTCGGGAAGGCTGGTGTTGCCCTTGCCCAGAAAGCCCAAATTCATGGGCAATTCATCGGCCGCCTGCAGCATGCGCTCCAGGTACCAAGCGCCCGGCGTGCAAGTGGTGGCGTTGGTGCCCGCGGCAGGGCCGGTGCCGCCGCCGATCATCGTCGTGACGCCGCTCATCAGCGCGTCTTCGATCTGCTGCGGGCAGATGAAATGAATGTGCGAATCGATGCCCGCGGGAGTCGCGATCAGCCCCTCGCCGGCGATCACCTCGGTGCCTGGACCGATCACGATGTCGACACCGGGTTGCACGTCGGGGTTGCCACCCTTGCCGATCCCGACGATGCGCCCGTTTTTGATGCCGATGTCGGCCTTGATGATGCCCCAGTGGTCGACGATCAGCGCGTTGGTGATGATCGTGTCGACCACTTCGGCGTCAACGCGCTGGCTCTGGCCCATGCCGTCGCGGATCACCTTGCCGCCGCCGAATTTGACCTCTTCCCCGTAGATGGTGCGGTCGGCTTCGACTTGCAGGATGAGCTCGGTATCACCCAAGCGCACGCGGTCGCCCGTGGTCGGGCCGAACATGGCAGCGTAGGCCGCGCGATCGATGCGCGGCATCAGCCCTG
>OUNO010000495.1_pt2 | contig 14730 bp, 6 predicted proteins | sample 1779811 | NCBI WGS metagenome assembly OUNO01 (sample SAMEA3914804, study PRJEB12502) | metagenome | biome: forest; material: soil | place: Canada | collected 2010-06-25 | depth 0.3 m | reverse complement strand
CTGGCCGGGTTGGCCGCCGCGCTCCGCCTGGCCCAGCGCGGCTTCGCGGTGACCGTCTATGAGTCCCAGCACACCCTCGGCGGCAATCTTTCGGCCAACGAGGTCAATGGCGTCTTCCACGACGTCTATCCGCACATGTTCTGCCCTTGGTACGCAAATTTCTGGCAGGTGTTCGGCGAGATCCACGACATGGACCCCGACAAAGCCCGCGCCCAGGAGTTCGACCGACGCGACGGGGTCAAATTCCAGGACAGGCACGCAACCGACTATCTGGAGCTGGAAAACGGGACCACCCTGAAGTCGGTCTTCGCCAATCTGAACTCAAAGGTGGAGTCCTGGCCGGACATGTTCCTGCTGGGCTTTTCGATGCTCGATCTGGCGGCGACGCCGTTCCAGCGCACCGGAGACGACCTGCTCGAGCGGCTGGACGTCAATGGGTTCATCTATTCGCGCGGCTATTCCACCGAGAAGGTGGCCGCCCTGCAAAATTATATTCTGATGGTGATCTGGTCGATCCAGAGCAACGTCACCGCCGCCGCGTCCTACCAGGACTTCATCAAGCATTCGATGGCGTTTCCGCACGCTGCCCCGTTCTGCTGGTTGCTCCGGGGGAGCCTGTACGAAAGGGTCATCGACCCCTTCCAACACAAGCTGTTCAGCCTCGGCTGCGGCGTGCGCAAGGGCGCCAAGGTCACGGCAGTCGAATTGGGTTCCGATGGCCGGCCGCGCCTTACCCTCGAAACCACGCCGCAAGACTCGAAAACGGGGACGCCGGCGGCTTCCATCGAACAGGTCAGCCCGGACTACGTGGTCATGGCCGTCCCCGGGCCGGAGCTCGCGCGGCTGGCCATGGGCGGGAATGTAGGGACACGGCTGGTCGACAAGGTTCCTGAGTTCTCGGAGCTCAGGCGCTTCCGGGGCGAGGCGATCCCGGTCGTGGACATCTATTTCAAAAGGAAGCTGGCCGGCGTTCCCAAAGAGCAGGTGGCCCTGAAGCAGTCAGACAGCGACCTGACCATGCTCGACATCTCCCAGTTGTGGACTGGCTATCCCGACCTGGAGGACTGCACCGCCCTCGTGGTCGCGGCCTCCAACGGTTATGCGCTCACCTCGGATGTGGACGAAATCCAGGGCTTCCAGATCATCCAGAAGTTGCATGACGACTATCTGGCCGCCTTCAATCCGGGCAAGGCGTGGGGCGATCCAGACAGCGACATCGATTGGGGCCGGACATTGTTCCGGTCCAACGATAGCAACCGGCTGTTTGTCAACGACGTCGGTAGCTGGCAGTGGCGGCCAGTGGCGGCCTACCCCGCGCTCGAGCGCGTGTTCATCGCCGGCGATTTTTGTCAGACCGATGTCGACATGGCCACGGTCGAAGCGGCCATCCAGAGCGGCGTTGCGGCGGCGCAGGCGGTGCAGGCCAAGGACAAGCCTGCGAACGGCGTGCTGAGGGGAGAGCCGATTGTTCCCGCCAAGCACGAGGTCTACGGCGACACGGTGTTCCTGGCCATTAAGCTGGCCTTGCTGCCGTTCGCTTACGCGTGCACCGCCTGGGCGGCGGTGGTGGATGAACAGCCGTTGATCGGCCGCTTACCCTCGTCCGCTGCCGAGCGGGCGCCGATGATGAAGGCCGCGCCGCAGAACAGCTATTCACCTCTGACCTACTCGCTGCTGTTGCCGGTCGCCTTTACGCTCGACTGGTGGAAGACCGCCTACTGGCTGACCCGCAAGCTGCTGCCCGATCCTCAGGCGCCCGTGACAGACGACGTCACCATCGGCCTGGTCGGCTTTGCCGAGGGCATGGCCAAGGCTGCGATTGATTATCTGAATTCGCCGCCCATCGATGCAGCGGGGGCCAAGACGAAGCTCGGCAAGGCGATCGCCGGCTTCGCCCACCAGCTGGGGCGTACGGCGCAGGTAGGTTTCTCCGCCGGAGCCGAACTCTACGATCCCGCCAACTATCGCCGGTTCTGGCGCAAGAAGGGCTAGAGCAGGTGGACACCCCGGTCTCCGCCACGACGAAGATCATCGACGGTCTTGGCTTCGGCGACGAAGTCAGCCGCCTGCGTGGTCTGCTGGACCAGTGGGTCGATCAAGCGAGCGGAGAGATGCGGCCTATGCTCGATTGGCAATTCGTCGCTACGCCCAAGTACTTCCGACCCCTGACGATATTCAGCTGCCACAGAGCCGTACACGGCTCGCCCACGCCGGACGAGCTCATCCGTTCAGCTGCGGTGCTGGAGATGATGCACAATGTCTCCCTGATCATCGACGACATCCTCGACCAGTCGGACGAGCGCCGTGGCAAGCCGACCTTGCACCGGAAATTCGGTCTGCTGCCGGCCCTGATGGCCTCGGGCTATATCGCCGCCGACGGCTACCGCATGTCGGCCCATGACCCCCATGACGTCGCTCTGTTCTCGGACCTGCTCAAGCGCCTTGGCGTAGCTGAGTGCCTGCAATGGCGGCTTCGCCGCAAACCGCTCGGTGTCGACGACTGGCTAGAGATAGCCGCCGAAGACACCGGTTCGATGTTCGAGACCTGCGCCTGCCTGGCCACGCGGGACGATCGCTTGCGCAAGTTCGGTCACCTGCTCGGCGTCCTCTACCACGGCTGTGACGATGTCGGCGACGTCAAGGGTCTGGAGTCCCTCGGCGGCGGTGGCGAGGAGGACCTCAGGGATGGCATTCTCACCCTGCCCGCCTCCCTGGCCATTCAAAATTCCGAGATTGCCACGTTGTTTTGCAAGGACGATCCATCGGCCGATGACCTCGTCCGGATTTCCGCCGCCATGACCGCCCAGCTGCCGGCCGCCGAGCGCCGACTGGATGAACTGGCGGCCGAAGCCAAGTGGGAAGCTCAGTTCCACTCCGCCGACCCGGCCGGCCTGATCGCCCTGGTCGACCACACCCGTGAGCTCTCGCGGCGGTAGCGGGCTTAGTCGCGCCAGGCCTGGACGAACGTGAGGGCGCGTTCGTACGCCTCCTGAGCAGTGACGCCGGGCCGGTAGATGGCCGAGCCAATCCCGAACCCCGCCGCGCCGGCCTCGCGATAAGCGCGCATGACCTCGGATGTCACGCCGCCGACTGGAAAGACCGGAATGTCGGGCGGCAGGACAACCTTGATCGCCTTCAGGACGGATGGGCCGGCGGCCTCGGCGGGAAACAGCTTCAGTCCATCGGCGCCGGCGTCGATGGCCCGAAAGGCCTCGCTCGGTGAGAAGAACCCCGGCAGCGCGATCATTCCAGCCCGTTTCACGGCCCGGATCACCGCCTCGTCGGTGTTGGGCGCGATGACGATCTGCGCACCGGCGGCGGCGGCGTCCGCCACGGCGTCCACGGTCAGAACCGTCCCGGCGCCGACCATGGCCCGCTCGCCCACGGCCTCGCGCATGCGGCGAATGGATTCCATGGCGGACGGCGAGTTGAGCGGCGCTTCCAGACACTTCAGCCCCGCCAGGCAGAGCGCATCGGCTACCGGGGCCGCTTCATCGGGTTTAATCCCGCGCAGGATGGCGATCAGCGGCAGATCGCTCAGCACTTCGTCCCAGGTCATCGCGTCTCAGTCCGCCTGGCCCCGGAAAGCGGCGACCTTCGCCTGATCGGCCGCGCACGGCGGTTCCGGCAGAGCGTTCAACACCCCCTCGACCATTGCGCCGGCGCCGGCGCCATCGCCTCGGCGCCGCCGCACCTTCGCCAAGGACAGGGTCGCTCGCAGTTCCCAGGCTCCGGCGCCCATGTCTTGCGCCAATGAAATGGCCTGCTGAAAGTCGGCCTCGGCCCGATCGGCATCGCCATTCTGAAACCGCAGGTCTCCGCGATGGGCGATCGCCGCGGGCTGGAAGACCCGCTCCTGCGGGTTGAAGCTGAGCGCGTCATCCAGCGAGGCGAAGGCTTCGTCCAGCTTGCCGGCGAGGGCCAAGGCCTCCGCCAGGCGGATAAACCCGAACGTCAGGCCGATAGCGGCCCCGATCCGGCCGGCGTACGACCGGCGCATGAGAGCCACTCCATCGTCCACTGCACCGCGTTGCGCGACCGCCCAGCCCAGAGTTCCGCGGGCGAGGTCGGCCAGGTAGGTCAGGCCCCCTTCCTCGGCCAGGGCCAATAGCTGACTGGCCGCCGCTTCGGCCGCCGCCGGGTTCTCTTCGCAAACCTCGAGGTTGCCGGTGAAGTGCAGCAAAAGCGCCAGATCATACGGGTTCTTGGACTGATCGGCGAAGGCGCGCGCCCGATCGAGGCGGGCCCGCGCCGTCCTCGCTCGGCCGGAGATCCAAGCTGCGGTGCTGGCCACGCCGAGGCTGATCAGGTTGTTTCCCGGCGCATGCCGCTGGTCGGTCTCGTCAAGCATCGAGCTGATCAGGGCGAAGTGCTTTTCAACCCCGTTCAAATCGCCGGTGTAGAAAAGCGTCTGCACCTGGGCGAGATGGACAAACATCAGGCGGCTGCCTTTGTCGCCATCGGCGTGGATCAGATCGAGGATGTGATCGGCGAGCGCGGTTGCGCCGGCATAGTCGCCGGCGGTGATGATCGCCTGCCAGATCCGAAACTCCTCCCGGATTAACTCGGTAATGGCTCCGGACTTCTCGGCCAGCGTCTTCGCGCGGGCGGCAGCCTCCAGGGTCTCCGGCGCGGCGTAGCCCTTGGTGAGTTGGAGCACGCGATTGAGGGCGCTGGCCAGCGCCAGCTCCTCGGCGTCGCGTTCTGGGGCTTCGGGTTTTCCGCCCACCATGGCCAGGGCTTGGCGATAGGCCTCCTCGGCCTCCTTGTAGGCCCGCCGCTCGTAGGCGTCGTCGCCGGCGCTTCTCCAGGCGGCTACGGCCGGAGCCGCCTCGCCGGCCTCGGTCCAATGGCGCGCCAGGACCTCAGGCTGGGCCAGGGCGAGGGCGCCGAATTGTTCGACGATCACGTGGGCGACCTTGGCGTGCAGGTCGCGTCGCTTGCTCTTGAGCAGGGCGTCATAGGCCACGTCCTGGATAAGGGCGTGCTTGAACTGATAGGTCGCGTCGGGCGGCAAGCCGCGGGCGACGATCAGATCAGCCTCGGCCAGGGAGGCCAGATCCGCTTCGAGTTCCGCCTCTGGTTCCTCTGAGAGGGCCGAGATCAGCTCATAGGTGAATTCCCGACCGATCACCGCCCCCAGCTGGGCGGTTTCCTTGGCCCGTCCCAGCCGGTCCAGGCGCGCGGCCAGGGAGTCGAGCAAGGTCACGGGAATCTCGCGCCCCTCGCGATGTCCGGCGCCTTCCGACATCAGGCGCGCCAACTCCTCGGCGAAGAGAGGCACCCCATCGGTGCGATCGACGATGCGTTTGACCAGGTCTTCGGCTTGCGTCGTCGCCCCGCCACGCGCGACCATGGCCGTGACCAGTTCCCGCGTCTGGCGATCGCTGAGCCGGCTAAGGCTCAGCTGGGCGTGGTGGCCCCGCGCAGACCAGGGCGCACGAAACTCCGGCCGGGCCGTCGCTATGAGCAGCAATGGCGCGGTGACCCCCTGGTCGACCAGAGTCTGAACCAGCTCCATGGTCGACGGATCGACCCACTGCAGGTCCTCGAGCACAATCACCAACGGTTGGGCGGTCGTGGCGCTGAACACCCAGCCCGCCAGCGCCGCCAGCAGGCGCCGCCGTTTCTGCTCGGGCGGGATCATCGGCGGAGCAAAGGTCGGCGGAATTGGCAGGCCGAGGAGTTCGGCGATCAGCGGGGCCGCCTCGGCCAGCTTGAGACCGGCCGGCGCAAGCGCCTCCACCAGTCGCTCGAAGCGCGCGTCCGAACCATCCTCGCCGCGCCAGTCCAGGCCCTGATCGAGCATCCGGATCACCGCGTGAAATGGCGTATTGATAAACAGCGGCGCGCCGGCCGCCCCGATCCAAAGGTGCGGCTCGGCCCTGATGGAGTTGCGGAATTCCTCGATCAGGCGCGTCTTGCCGATGCCCGGCTCTCCGACCACCAGCACCGACTGACCTTCGCCTTCGCGCACGCGCCGCCATCGGCTGGAGAGCAGGTGCAGCTCATCCTCCCGGCCGACGAACTGCGAGACCTCGCGCGGGGCAAAACCGCGGGCCCCGCCGCTCGCAAGACCCGACCGGATCGCCCGGAAAGTTCGGATCGGCGCATCTGGGGCCGCGGGGTGCTCAGCGTCGTTCTCGGCGACCACGAACAGGCCGGAGACGAGCTCATGAACGACGCTGGACATCACCACCGTGTCGGGCTCGGCCGCCACCTCGATGGCGCGCGCGATGCGCGGGGCGTCCCCGAACATGCCGATCTGCTCGCCATCGCCCGGGGCGACAACAACAGTGCCGGCGTGGATGCCAACCCGAACCTGCAGTCGGACGCCATGCTCGGCCCCGAGCGCCTGGTTGAGTTCGTTCACCGTCTCCAGCACGGCTAACCCCGCACGCACAGCGCATTCAGCGGCGTCCTCGCGGGCTTCCGGATAGCCAAAATAGACGATGAAACCGTCGCCAAGCGACTGGGCGACGTGACCGTCCAATTGCCTCACCGCGCCCACCGCCTGGCGCTGAAATCGAGTGAGGATGTCGTGCCACTCCTCGGGATCGACGCTCGCGGAGATCGAGGCGACATTGGCGAGACCGCAGGCGAGGACGGTGAGATGTCGTCGCTCGCCCCCTCCCGCGGGCGCGCGTCCAGCCGGGCGGTGCGGGCTCGTCGCCTTGCCGCGCACCAGGGCTTCGACGCTGGCGACGACCTTCGGCCAGGCCGGGTGCTCCCCCACCCCGGTCCATCCGGCCAGTCTGAGGCACTGGATCTGGTCGAACGGCATGGGCAGCGCCGCGTGATCCACGGCGAACTGGACCAGCTTGCTTTCGCCGCGAGCGCGGTTGGCCTCCGAGCGCACCCACTGCGACTTCACCGCTTCGCCTGACCAGATCACCACCACGGCCTTGGCCTGGTCGATCTGTTCCTGGATCACGTCGGCAAATTCCAGGTGACCGGGAAGCTCGTCGTCCAGCCACACGCTGTAGCCGAGGCGGCGCAAAGCCCCGGCCGCGGCTTGAGCCTGCTTCGCCGTCGAACGGCCGTAGGAAATGAATACGTCGGACATCTTGTGGCGCAACCCCCCTCAAGGCCGCGACCGGAAGCTTAGAGCAAGACGGTTCGAGACGGAATCAGCTCAAGGCGCAAATCTTGCTCGTCGATTCAACCGTGTAGGGACTTTGCATCTGCGCCGCGCAAAGCCGCCCATGCAAACTCGATCCGGGTGGACTCAACCCCGACCCCTGAAGCCTTTCGCCAGCAGGTAGAGTTCAGAACTATCGGCGCGGCTGGCCTTGGGCTTGAGGTGACGGACCTCGGAGAAGGCGATCTTCAGGCGCGCGGCGATCTCTGCGGTCTCGCCGCCCTGAAAGGCCTTGGCCAGAAGGGCGCCGCCGGGCTTCAGCGAGTCGAGGGCGAACGTCGCCGCCGCTTCGATGAGCGCAACGATCCGCAGATGATCGGTCCGCTGGTGGCCGGTGGTGTTGGGGGCCATGTCCGAGACGATGAGGTCCGGGGCGCCGCCCAGGGCGGCGATCAGCGCTTCGGCGCATCCCTCTTCGGTGAAGTCGGCCTGCAGGATCGTCGCGTCCGCCACCGGCGCCGTTTCCAGGAGATCGACGCCGACCACCACGGCGCCGCGTTCGATGGCGACCTGCAGCCATCCGCCCGGGGCGCATCCCAGGTCGATCACCTTGGCGCCTCGCCGCATGAGGCGGAAGCGGTCGTCGATCTCGATCAGCTTGAACGCCGCGCGTGAGCGATATCCCCGCGCCCGGGCCTCGGCCGCGAACGGGTCGGCGATTTGGCGCTCCAGCCAGGCGCGGGAGGACGGGGTGCGCGTTTTGGACGACTTCAACCGCTCGGGCGCGGCGCGCGCGGGGCCGCCGGCGGGTGGGCGGACCATGCGCCGTTTGGGCGGCTCGTTCACGTTGCGGCGTCCGCCGGCCAGCGTGCGGGTGGGCGGCGATCGCGCCGCCGCTGCGCCATCAACGACAGCAGCAGCCCTTCGCGCAATCCGCGGTCGGCCACCCGAACCCGCTGGCAGGGCCACAATTCCTGTACGGCCTGGAGGATGGCGGCGCCGGCCAGCACCAGATCGGCCCGATCTGGCCCAATACACGGCTGGGCGCCGCGCTCGGCCACCGTCAATCCGGCCAGGCGGCGGGCCACAGCCTCGCACGCATCGCGGGTCATCCACAGGCCATCCACGCGGCTGCGGTCGTAGCGCGCCAGCCCCAGATGCAATCCAGCCAGGCTGGTGATCGCGCCCGAGGTGCCGATGAGGTGGGTTTGGCCGTCCACGAACACTTGGCGCAGCCGGTCAGCCCCTGGGTAACGGCCGAGTTCGGCCTTGACCGCCTCCACCATGTCGCGAAAGCCGGCCACATTGTCGGCCTCGCCGTGCGGGAAGCGCTCGGTCAGCGACACCACGCCAACGGGCATGCTGAGCCAGGCCGCGATCGGCGGGCGCCAATAAGCCCGGCGGCCCGGATGCCGCTCCAGGTTACCGGCGCGCAGATCAAGCCACGACAATTCGGTTGAGCCTCCGCCCACATCCAGGATCAATACCGCCTTGGCGGTGTCATCGATCAGATCGAGGCAGCCGGCCACCGCCAGGCGCGCTTCCTCCCGCGGACTGATTACCGACAGGCGCAATCCGGTCTTGGCCTCGACCTCACCCAGGAACTGAGCGCCATTGGACGCGGTGCGGCAGGCCTGGGTGGCCACCGCCCGCACGTGAGACGCGCCCCGGCGACGGATCTTGTCGGCGCAGACGCCGAGCGCGCTCATGGCGCGCTCCATGGCCCCATCGCTCAGGCAGCCGCTCTGGGACAGGCCTTCGCCCAGTCGAACGATGCGAGAATAGGAATCGACGATGCGAAAGCCACGCCCGGCTGGCGTGGCGACCAACAACCGGCAGTTGTTAGTTCCGAGATCTAGCGCGGCGAACAGCTCGCCATCGCCAAAGCGCGGGGATCGGTGACGCGCCGGCGCGGCGGTCGCCTCGTTCATGTCCTTGTCCCAGTCTTAGACCGACGTCGGCGCTACCGGGTGGCCGCGTCGCTTCGCGCCATACAGTAGAGCAAGTTCGTGCGAGGCGGAATCGTCTCGTCCGAAATCGGAGAGGCGAGCCTTTGCCATCCCCTGACGTTCCCACTAAGGATTTTCAGGCTGTGTTCAGATTTTCGGGAGCATTCTTGCGGTTATGAATATGCGGATTGCCAAATTCGCCATCGGTCAGGTCGTGAAACACCGAATATTTCCGTTTCGCGGCGTGATCTATGACGTCGATCCAGTCTTCGCCAACACCGAGGACTGGTGGTTGTCAATTCCGGCCGAGGTGCGGCCCTCCAAGGACCAGCCATATTATCATCTGTTGGCCGAGAACGATCAGTCGACCTACGTGGCTTATGTCTCGGAACAGAACCTGCTGCCCGACGAGAGCGGCGAGCCGGTCGGGCACCCTCACACCTCATTGATTTTCGACAATTTCCAGCCCGGCCACTATCAGTTGCGCCCGCGCATCACTCACTAGCGATCGGACGCCTGTACCGAGTCGCCACCCTACCCCCTGCTGTAATCATCGGGCTTTCGTCCCGGCGGTCCATTGCGCGTTGCTGGCCGAGGTGGTTGCGTGCGAGCAGGTCAAGAGGCCGCCTTCCCATTTGAATGCAAAGACGAGGTGGCCCGCAAGGTTGGGCGCAGGTCGGCGCCGTGGCGTGAGCATGAGCCAATCTGGCGTCGAGCTGGGATGGTGTCGGCGGCGCGGACAAGAACCGTCACGCCAACAAGCGTAAGGGCCATTGGGATAACGCCGGCCGCTTCCCGGTTGTCACGCTCGTTGAGCGGGGCGGCATGGCCCGTTCGTTCCACGTCGCCAGCCGCAAGTCTCACCTTATGCCGGACGGCGCGCAATCCTACCCGGCTATCGGCGCTGAGTTCGCCTCTCACAGCGCGGTCAACCATGGCGAGGGCGAATACGTCCGCGACGGCTACATCCACAGCAACACGATCGAGAGCTATTTCGCCATCCTCAAGAGGGGCGTGTTCGGCACGTTCCACACCAGCCGCGAGCATCTGTGGCCACGATGGATGCGACGCCACTTTGCCCGCACATCGCACGATAGGAAACAAGCCGGATCAATGCGGGTGAGCAAAGGTGAGCCGGCAAGGCCGGTGGCTCAACGCGGCCGGCGAACACGCGCCCGTCTCAGTAGCTCCGGCGCCAGCGGACAGCGAGTTGGGAATCGCCCTGGTTGCCGAGCTTGCCCACCAGGGAAAGATGCTTGCGCACGCGCCATTCCAGCTGCGCGGCCTGGCCCTCGCGGCCGCCGCCCATGAGCTCGAGGTAAACCCTGTCGGTGATGTACTTGCCGCCGTGGACCGTCGTGCCGGTGACGACGGAGTCGCCGATGGCCAGGCGGTCCAGGTGGGCCAAGCTGCGCAGGCCTCCGATCAGATCGAAGCCGCCGCCGCCTGACAGGCTCGCCACCGCCGAGGCCAGCTGCGCCGCCTCCAGGCCGGAGAGCTGAGACGCCGACGCCCCAAACAACACCCGCGACAGAATCTCGTCCTGCGGCAGCCCCGGTTGCGACGAGAGGGTGATGGTGGGTTTGGCGGCCGTGCCGGCAATCTTGATCACCGCCGTAAGGCTGGGGTCCTCGCGCGTGGCCACAAGGTTCAGCCGGATGGTCTGCGGCGTCGAGCCCAGAGCGATGACGCTACGCTCGTCGAGCTGGAATCTCTGGCCGGCGAAGTCGTAGTCGCCGCGCACCACACGGGCGTTTCCGGTGAGGATCGGGTCGACCATGGACCCGCCCACGTGGGCGTCGAGCGCCATTTCGATGTTCAGCCCCCGCCCCTTGAGGAACACCCCGCCCGGAGCCTTGATCGATACGTCGAGCGCCACCGGGGCCTCCCGCGCGCTGACCTGGGCGGTCGCCGGGGTCGGCTCGTCGTCGAAGGCGTCGCGCCGATGGATCTCGACGACGTCCATGGGAACAACGCCGCTGGCCACCGGCGGATTGGGCGAGATCTGTGCGCGATCGATGTTCAGCACGCCAGTGAGCTTGACCTTGCCGTTGGCCGCGCGATTGACGCTCATGCTCCCGGAGGCCGTGGCGCGGGCAAGATCGGTGTCGATCACCCGAAATCCGGTCAGGTCGGCGCGAAAACTGGATGCGCCCTCGCGTTGCAGGCTCGCGCGGCCCGACCCGCTGATCTGGCCCTTGGCCGCATCGACGCCGGTGAACCGGGTGACGTCGACGGCGTTGTCGGCGAGATTGGCTCGCAGCGAGACCTTCTCCAGCCGTAACCCGGTGTCCTCGTCTTGGAAACTGCCGCCGTCCAAGGCCACCTGACCCACCGCGCGGGGGTCTGCCAAGGTGCCGCCCAAGGTCATCTCGGCATTGACTTGGCCTGAGAGCGTGTCGGAACCGCCCCGAGCGATGACCAGGTCCCACAGAGGCTTGAACTCGCCATTGACCGATAACCGGCCCTGAAGCGGACGGTGATAGTCGAAGGCTATCCCAAATGGCGCCGCCGAGGCGTCGACCGGCAGGGCCAGATCGCCCACGGCCTTCAACCCCTGACTGTTGCCGAGGTGGAAATCGACCTTCATCGTTCGGCCGATGAGATTGGCGGTCACCTCTCCGTTCACCGGCGGCGCGCCGCGCAGATCGCGGCCGCCTGCTCCGGTGAGCTTGGCGTCCAGGCCGCCGGCCAGATGATCACCCCGGCCGGACAGCGACAGCTGACCGGAGAGCTTGCCCACATAGTCCTCGTTGAGCAGCGACATATCGACATCGGCCAGAGTCGCCTTGACGTTGGCGGCTCCGGCCAGATTGGCGAAGTCGAGATCGGCCCGTCCGCCGCCGGCCCCAACCGCCGCGCGCAAGGTCAAGCCCTTGGGCCCGTATTGGATCTCGGCCGGCGACAGGGTGCGGAAGTCCACCTTGCGCAATCGACCCGCGCCGGAAAAGCTGGCCACCCGATCCTCGGCGCGCTGGTCCAGTTCGCCCTCGCCGCGGATGCGCCACGGGCCGCCGGCCGAAGGGCCGTTGGCGGCGATCTTGTAGGGCAGGCGCGCCAGCGGACCGTCCGCGGTCAAACTCAGGCTTTTCACCTGAAGACCGTTGGTTCGGAGGATGGCTTCGCTGGCCTGAAGCGAGACGTCCGCGCGCGCGGCGACGGACCCGCCCACGATCTTGAGCCTGCCGTCAGCGTGGCCCTGGGTAAGCAAGACGCCCGGCCCGGCAGCCAGGATCAGGTCGGCGCTGGATGGCTCGCCCTTGCGCAGCGCCAGGGCGCCCGAGGCTGAGACGCCGCCGGCGTTCAATGAGAGACCGGTGAGGTCGAGGCCATCGCCGGCGAAGCGGAATCCGCTGCTGGCGGTGGCGGGCCCATAGTCGCTACCCGCGGTCAGAGTGAACTTTCCGTCGGTCCCGGCTTGGCCACGCTGGAACGTGAGGTTGAGACGGGCGCCGCGCAGCGTCAGGCCGCCCGCGTCGACAGTGTTGAACGTCGCCGCCAGATCGGCTCTCGGCGCGGCCAGGGTCCCGGCCAAGTCGCCCGAGCCATTGGCCTGTCCGGCGAGTTCCAACGGTCCGACCACAAACGGGCCTTTCGCCCGCCAGGCCAGTTTCAGAGCCAGCGCGCCGTCGTCGCCCAAGGTCCCGGTGGCGTCGGCGTCCCCCGCCGCGCCGGTTAGAGCCGAACTGGTCACCTTCATGGCCGCTCCGCCGTAGAGAGCCTGAACCACCAGCCGTGGGGATCGGCCAAGCAGGCGGTCGGCCTCGGCCAGCCCGCTGCCGAAATTCTGGCCATGAGCATCGACGGTGAGGGCCCATGGCCCTTTGCCGGACTGGCTCGCAGTCCAGCCCATGGCCACCACGCCGCTCGCCCCGGCGTGCGCCCTGGCCAGATTGGAGAACTCCGCCTGTCCGTCGAACTTCAGGTCGCCCAACAGGCTCATGGCGCCCTTCGCCGTGGCCTTCAGCCCGACAGCCTGAAGCGTCAGCTGGCGCATGAGGAGTCGGCCGTCGGCTAAGCGTGTCATCTGGGCCGAGCCTTGCGGCTTAGCGCCCAGGAGGGCGGCCAACACGCCCTGCCCCGCCCCGCCTTCCCCGGCTGGCCGGGCGTCGATCAGCAGATCCGCGCCGTGGTTCTCCAGCCGCACTGGGCCAGAAACGCGCGCCAGGCTGTAGGGTCCGTCGGCCACATGCTCCACGGCTCCCGAACCGGCGAACAGCCAGTGCTTGCGGTCGCCAGTGAGGGTCCCGGTCAGCCTCGCCGCGCCCAGTTTCGGAAAGCTCACCAGACGATCGGCGTCGCCGAGCCGCACATCGACGCCCAGTCCCTTGGGCCCGATCGTCAAGGCGCCCACATCGGCTTCGCCGTCGGCGGTGATCTGGGCATTTTCGGCCCTCGCCACCAGATTGAGAGCATAGAAACCATCGGCCGCACTGCGCCCGCGAACATCGAAGCGCGCCTCTGGTCCCACCAAGGCCCGATAGTGAGCAAGCAGGCTGGAGGCGGCGAGGTCGACTACGCCATGTGCCTCGCCGCCAACTCGGTTCCAGGCCCCGCTGACCTGAAGCGGCCTCCTCGTCCCCACACGGGTGTCGATCTGCACGTGGCCTTCGGCCAGCCCGCCGACCGCGCGCGCCGTGACAAAAAAGGGCTGATCGGCGGCCAGCCCCATACTCCCGGCCATCGCCCCGCCCTCGGTCTCGCGCGCATCGGCGGTGATCCGGAAGTCATGAGCGGGACTAATATCCACGTTGGTGGCGAGGTAGTCCCCGGGGTGCAATCGGCTGAGCCCGCGTACGACCGCGCGTACTCGCCCTGAGCGCTCAAGGTCGAGAGAACCGGCGATATCATAGACCCCGCGCCGGATGGCGAAGTCGGGGGTCATCTCAACCCGGACATGAGCCGCGTCGATCTCGATCGACACCGGAGCCGGGCCGCCCTGGGCCTGCTGGGTCGGTAGGGCCGGGCGATGGATGAAGGCAAGGCCATCGACGCTCGCCGAGGCGATGCGCACCCTTCGTTGCAACAGCTCGGACGGCCGCCATTTCACGCCAACGCCGCGCGCGTCGAGCCACACGCCTTTGGCATCGGCGAGCGTTACCCGAGTGGCGTGGAAATCTGTCCACGGATCGCCGCTCAAGCCTTCCACGCCCAGGCGGCCGTAGGAGCCGAGATCGATGCCGTCCAGCTGCTTCTCGATGAACCGGCGCCCGACATCGGTGCCCGGCCCGTACCTCGCCAGGGCGGCCAGGATGACAGCGACCAGAACCACGAGCCCGATCAGCCCTCGCCGGGTCAGCCGGAGAGCCGGTGCAGGCGCGGCGGCCGGGAGCGGCGTCGCGGTCATCAGAAGCTCTGGCCGATGCTGATATAGACCTCCACCGCCGCATCTCCCTGACGGGGGTTGAGCGGCGTGGCCAGGTCGAGGCGAAGCGGGCCGAAGCCGAGGTCGTACCGCACCCCGACGCCCGCGCCGATACTGCCGCTGCGAAAATCCGGCGCGGGCGAGGAGCCCACGGAGCCCGCATCGACAAACGCCACTACGCCCCAGGTGGCGCTGATCCGATGGCGCACTTCCAAGGAGGCTTCGGCCAGCGACAGCCCGCCCTCTGGCGTATTGTCCGACAGACGCGGGCCGACCGCCTGGTAGGCGTAGCCGCGCACCGAGCCGCCGCCGCCGGAATAGAAGCGCCGGTCGCC
>OUNO010004533.1_pt2 | contig 14734 bp, 14 predicted proteins | sample 1779811 | NCBI WGS metagenome assembly OUNO01 (sample SAMEA3914804, study PRJEB12502) | metagenome | biome: forest; material: soil | place: Canada | collected 2010-06-25 | depth 0.3 m | reverse complement strand
TCGTGGTCGCGGACAAGCGCGACTGAGCGCGATGCGTGGCGCGGCCTTTGCAGTGCCCGTCTCAACCGGAGAACAAAATGGTCCAAGTCAAGATCGGTGACAAGTTCGTGGGTGATGGCAGCCCCTGCTACATCGTCGGGGAAATCGGCATCAATCACAACGGCGATCTCGGTATCGCGCGCCGCTTGATCGACGTCGCGAGCGTCGCCGAGGCCGACGCCGTGAAGTTCCAAAAGCGCTCGGTCGACGTCGTGTACACCGCCGATGAGCTCGCCAAGCCGCGTGAGAATCCGTTCGGTCCGACCAACGGCCATTTGAAGCGCGGCCTCGAGTTCGGCCCGGACGCTTATCAGCACATCGATCGCTACTGCAAAGAGAAGGGCGTGGCCTGGTTCGCTTCGTGTTGGGACGAGGCGTCGGTCGACTTCATGGAGCAGTTCAATCCGCCCGCGTACAAGATCGCTTCGGCCAGTCTCACCGACGACAACTTGCTGCGCCACCACCGCGCGACGAAGCGGCCCATGATCGTATCGGTGGGCATGAGCACGCTCGCTCAGGTCGATCACGCGGTCGAGGTGCTCGGCACCAAAGACCTGATCCTGCTCCACACCACCAGCGCCTACCCGGCAAAAATCGCCGACCTGAACCTGAAGATGATCCCGGTGCTGCGTGAACGCTACGGCGTCCCCGTCGGCTACTCGGGTCACGAAGTGGGGCTCGCTACGAGCTACGCCGCAGTCGCCCTGGGGGCCGCCATGGTCGAACGTCACATCACGCTCGACCGCGCGATGTGGGGCTCCGATCAAGCCGCCAGCGTCGAGCCGCAAGGCTTGATGAAGTTGGTGCGCGACACGCGCGCCATCGAGCTGAGCCTGGGTGACGGCGTGAAGAAGGTCTCGGACGACGAAGTGCCGATCATGAAGAAGCTGCGCCGCGTCGGCTGAACGACTCACAGGAGAGGTCTCACGATGCTCGAACACCGAGTCGGAGTGATGCAAGGGCGGCTCTCGGCGCGCCCCGAGCATCGGCTACAGGCCTTCCCGCATCAGACCTGGCCGGAGGAGCTGGCGCGGGCCAAGCGCCTCGGCTTCTCCTTCCTCGAATGGATCTACGAAGCGGACCGCGCGCAGGAAAATCCGATCGCGAGCAGCGCCGGCCGCGCTTCGATTCGAGCTTGTATCGCCGCTAGCGATTTGCCGGTCGGCAGCGTGTGTGGCGACTATTTCATGATTCATCGCCTGGCCGGCGGTAGCGCGGAGCAACGGCGTAGCAACGCCGAGGCTTTGTCCGAGCTCGTGCGCTGGACGCGCGAGATCGGTGCCTCGCGCATTCTCTTGCCGTTGCTCGAGACCTCGGCCGTCGACTCGCCCGAGCTGGTACGCGACGTCAGCGAGAGCATTCAACGCGTCTGCCCGGCGCTCGAGCGCTACGACGTCACGCTCGGCCTGGAAATGGAAATCCCCGGCGAGCAATACGCCGCCGTGATCCACGGCATCGGGCATCCATTGGTCGGCGCGTACTACGATACCGGTAACTCCACCGCGCAAGGCTTGGACATCGAGCGCGACATCGAACCGCTTTTGCCGTTGCTCAAGGCCGTGCACCTGAAGGACCGCATGGCCTTCGGCACGAGCCAGCCATTCGGGCAGGGCGCCGCGAACTTCCCGGGCTTCTTCGGGGTCCTGGCGCGCGCGGGCTATCGCGGAGATTTTCTGACGCAACACTACTTCGACGCCGAGCCGGAGCTGTCCGCGGCCCATTCGTTGGCATTCGTCCGAAACCAGCTGCGGGCACGAAAGGCCGCCTAGTGAACTTGGCCCTGCCCAGCCCGAGCCACGCGCTGCAAGGCAGCCCCGAAGAACAGCGCCAAACCATTCAGCGCTGCTTGTTCGTGGGCCTCGGCGGCATCGGTCAACGCCACCTGCGCAACTTGCGCGCGCTGCTCGGAGACGCGGTGGAGGTGTCTGCCTATCGCGTGCGCCGCGAAACTCAGACTCTGGACGACACGCTGCAGGTCGTGCCGGGCGTCGATCTCGAGCAACGCTACGGCGTGCAGGTGTGTGAGGACTTGCAAGCCGCGCTGGCACGAAAGCCAGACGTGGTGTTCATCACCAACCCGAGCAGCCTGCACGTGCCTATCGCGCTCGAAGCCGCGCGACAGGGCTGTCATCTGTTCATCGAGAAGCCGCTCTCGCACTCCATGGCACAAGTGAGTGAGCTGGCCGCGCTGTGCGACGCGCAGGGCCTGGTCACGTGCGTGGCCTACCAGCTGCGCTATCACCCGGGCTTCGTGCGCTTGGCGGAGCTGCTAGCGGGGAACGCCGTGGGCCGCGTGCTCTCCGCGCGCGCCGAGGTCGGCGAGTACTTGCCCGGCTTTCACCCCTACGAAGATTACCGCCGCATGTACGCCTCGCAGAGCGCGCTCGGTGGCGGTGTCACCCTCTCGCAGATCCACGAAATCGACTATTTGTGCGCGCTATTTGGCGCGCCGCGCCGCGTGTTCTCGATGGGCGGGCACGTCTCGTCGCTCGAGGTCGACGTCGATGACGTCGCACTGTCGCTGCTCGAGTTCGCGCGCCCCGATGGCTCACCGCTGTTCGTCGAGCTGCACCAAGATTTCGTGCAGCGCCCCGCGCAGCGCGCCGTCAGCGTGGTCGGCGAAACGGGCCGTATTACCTGGAGCTTGAGCGGTCGCTGCCTCGAGCACGTCGACGTCACGGGCCACGTGCTCGAGCGTCACGACTACTCCCATTTCCCACGCAACCAAGCCTTCATGGACGAGCTCGCGAACTTTCTCGGCTGTGTGATCCGCGGCGAGCAATGCCGTCCGTCGCTGCGCGATGGCGCGCTCAGCTTGCAAATTGCCGTGTCCTTGCTGGCTTCGCAGCAAGAGGGCGTCCAGAAGAAGATCGAGGCAGAGCTGCGATGAAGAAGGGCGAAGTACTGGCGCTGATCCCCGCGCGCGGTGGCTCGAAATCGGTGCCACGCAAGAACCTGCTCGAGCTCGCGGGCAAGCCGATGATCGCCTATTCGATCGGGCACGCGCTGGATTGCGCGTCGATCACGCGCACCATCGTCTCGACCGACGACGACGAAATCGCCGAAGTTTCACGGCGTTTCGGGGCCGAGGTGCCGTTCCGCCGGCCCGCGGAGGCCGCGACCGACAACGCCACCGATCTGCAGGTCTTCCAACACGCGCTCTCGTTCCTGCAGGCCCAAGGCTACACGCCCGACTTGATCGTCCACCTGCGCCCGACGGGCCCGGTGCGGCATGTGCACCTGATCGAGCACGCGATTCAGCTGATGCTGGGCCACCCCGAGGCCGACAGTCTGCGCGCCATTGGGCTCGCCGAACAAACGCCGTTCAAGATGTGGCGCATCGAAGGCTCGTACCTGCGCCAAGCGCTCGAGCTGCCCGGCTTCCCCGAGTCGCACTCGATGCCACGCCAGAAGCTGCCCGCCGTTTATCATCAGAACGGCTACGTCGACATCGTGCGGCCCCGCACCATCCTCGAGCTGGACTCGATGGTGGGGCGGACCGTGTTGCCGTTCGTGGTCGAGGGCAAAATCCACGAGCTCGACTATCCCGAGCAGATCCCTGCCTTGGCCGAGGCCGTTGCTCGCTGGCAGCGCGGCGAGCCCGATCCGGAAGACGAAAGGCATCGGCACCCGGCATGAGCTCAGCGACGGCAAAACCCGGCGCGTTCGATCTCTCGGGCCGCGTGATCGTGATCACGGGCGGCTCGGGCCTGCTCGGCTTGGAGCACGCCAAGGGCATCGCCGAAGCCGGAGGCACGCCGGTGATTGCGGACGTGCGCGTGGAGCCGGCGCGCGACGGCGCTGCCAGCATCGCGGCGGAGTACGGCGTGCCGGCGACGGCGGTCGAGCTCGACGTCACTTCCAGCGCTTCGTCTCAGGCGGCACTGCAGGCGGTGCTCGCGCAACACGGGCGCATCGACGGTTTGGTCAATAACGCGGCGCATAACCCGAAGGTGGAGGGCAAGGGCCTCGGCGCTTCGCGCTTCGAGAATTTCTCACTCGAAGACTGGTCGCGTGATTTGGCGGTCGGGCTCACGGGGGCATTTTTGGTCAGCCAAGTGTTCGGGACCTACATGGCCGCACACGGTGGCGGCGTGATCGTGAACATTGCTTCTGATCTGGGGGTAATTGCGCCCGATCAGCGGATTTATCGGCGTCCGGGGCTCGCAGATTCCGAACAACCGGTTAAACCCGTTACGTATTCGGTCGTTAAAGGAGGATTGGTGATGTTCACCAAGTACCTCGCAACCTATTGGGCCGAACAGAACGTGCGCGTCAACGCGCTCGTCCCGGGCGGCGTGTACGCGGGCCAGCCCGACGACTTCGTCGCGAAGCTCACGAATTTGATCCCGATGGGTCGCATGGCAAAGCGCGACGAGTATCGCGCGGCCCTGGTTTTCCTGTGTTCGGACGCGTCGTCGTACATGACCGGCTCGAATCTAGTCGTCGATGGAGGCCGCACGTGCTGGTAAATTCAATCGAACTCTTGGCGCTCGACATCGACGGCGTGGTGACCGACGGCAAGGTCACCGTCGGCGCGCACGGTGAAGAGACCAAGGGCATCGCCTTCCGCGATTTGGACGCGCTCAGCAAGGCTCGCCGCGAGGGCCTGAAGCTCGCGCTCGTGACCGGTGAGACCGGCGCGCTACAAGCCGCGATCGCCGAACGCCTGAATGCGGATCTCGTGCTGTCCGGCGCCAAAGACAAGGTAGCGGCTTTGAAAACGCTCTCCAGCGAGATGGGCGTGGAGCTGTCGCGCATCTGCTTCGTGGGCGACGCCGATCGCGATGCGCTCGCATTCTCGATCGTGGGTCTGGCCCTGTGCCCGAGTGACGCTTCGCCAGCGGCACGCGGCAAGGCGCACCGGGTTCTCGATGCGCGCGGTGGTGAAGGCGCGGTCGCGGAGGCCGTCGAGATCGTGCTCGCCGGTCGCGCACTGCAACAGCGCATGCCCGAGCACGAACGTGCCTTGAAGCGCATCGTGGAGGACAGCATTCGCGCGCACGAAAAGCTGCTCGCCGAATCGCTCACGGGGCTGGCCGAAATCGCCGAGGTGCTCGCCAATGCACTGCGCACCGGACACAAGATTTTGTTCTGCGGCAACGGCGGCAGCGCGGCAGATGCGCAACACGTGGCCGCCGAGCTCGTCGGTCGATTTGCAATCGAGCGTGACCCGTATCCCGCGCTCGCGCTCACTACCGATACGTCGATCCTCACCGCAGTCGGCAACGACTGGGATTTCAAGGACGTCTTTGCCCGCCAAGTGCGCGCTCACGCTCGCGCTGGCGACATCGTAGTCGGCATCAGCACCAGCGGCCGCTCACCGAACGTCGTGCGAGCGCTCGAAGCCGCGCGCGAAAAGGGCGCTTTCGGCATTGCCTTCACCGGTCGCAACGGCGGCCCGATCGCCAAAGCCGCCAAGCTCGCGTTCAAGGCTCCCGAAGCCGCCACGCCCCGTGTCCAAGAGCTGCACATCTTGGCCTGGCACGGCATCTGCGAGATCGTGGAAGCCGCGCTGCACGCCGAGCGCGGTGCGTCGGGTCTCGCCGAAACGGGCAGCTGAGCCGCGAGCCGTTGGGCTCGGGATGGGATGGGATGGGCGATCGCTGGGCGTGCAGCGCACCTCGCTTGCCCGGTCGGGTTCTGGCATCTACTTCTGCGGCGGCCCGAAGGACTCGTCGAACAGTGCGAGCATCGCGCTCCACGACCTGCGCGCGGCGCTTTCGCTGTAAGCGAGGGCGGGGTGATTGTGCGCGTCGATGCTCGGGTCGGTGAAGCCGTGCTTGACCGGCATGAGCAACATCTGAAAATCCACGTTGCCACGGGTCATCTCGGCGACGAACTCGGTGCGTTGGGCTTCGGGTACGACAGGATCGTTCGTGCCCAGGCAGACCAAGACTTTGCCACGGATGTGAACGGCATCTGCCGGGTGCGAAGTGCTGAGCGTCGAGTGAAAGCCGACGGTGCACTGCAGGTGTGCGCCGCTGCGTGCGAGCTCGAGCGCGACGCGGCCACCGAAACAAAAGCCGATCGCTGCGGTGCGCGCCGGATCGACCTCTTGTTGACCGAGGAGCACGCCGAACGCCGCGTTCGCGCGAGCCAGTAGCGCCTCCAGATCATCTGCCAGCACTCGCGTCGCGGTCGAGGCCGACTCGACGGTATCGAACGTCTGCCCGTGCAAGTCGAGCGCGAATGCAACGTAGCCCGCTTCGGCCAGACGCCGCGCTGCGGCTCGCGCATTCTCACGCAGACCACCGGCGTCGGGGCAGATCAACACCCCTGGCCGCGGCGTGCGACCGCCCAGGTGCGCGAGGTAGCCCGTGAACGTCTGCTGCCCGACCGAATACTCGATGTTCTCGATGATCATGCGCCGCTACGCAGATCCAACTATCAGAGCTGCGTGCCCGACGCCACCGCGGGGCCGAAAAGCCGGCTCGCGGCGTTACTGCGCTTCGAGGGCCTGCACGAGCTCGGTCACGGCCTCGTGCGTGGGCGCGATCGCAGAGGCGTAGCGCGCTTCGACGCTTGCATCGTTCTTGCGGCCGTCGGCGAGCAAGAGCCAACCGAGCGTGACGTGGAATTCGACGCCGAGGGCGCTGCCGTAGCCGCGCAGGCGCTCGAAGACTTGAATCGCGAAGCCGAAATTCTGACGAGCCGCCGAGACGCGCGCCAGACCCGTCGCGATGTCCAAGTCATCGGGCGAGAGGTTCGCGGCGATGCGCCAGGCGTTGAACGCGCCCGGATGCGCGAGCTGTTCGGCGGCCAAGGCCATGGCCGTATTGGCCGAGGCCTCGGTGGGATCGCGCAGCAGCGCGTCCATCGCCAAGCGCAGGGCGTCGTCGAGCTCACCCGTGGCCAGTGCGACGCGCGCCAAGCCCGACAATGCGCGACCGTCTTGGGTGTCGAGCTCGTTGGCTTCGAAGTAGCAGCGGACCGCGGTGTCGCCGTCGTTGGCGGCGAAGGCGCTTTCGGCTTCGCCCAACAGTGCTTCGAGCTTTACCTCGCTGCGCTCGCTGTTTCGCGCGCGCTCGAACTCCGCGCGCGCGCTGCGGAACTGCCCGCGCCCGGCCTGATGAAAGCCTTCCACCAGAGCTTCGAGCTCGCTTTCGCCGGAACGGCGCGCGACGAGCGCGACGAAATTGGCGCCCGTGCACAGGGTTTGCTCCACGTCGAAGCCCGAGCGCAACAAGAGTCGATTCAATGCGCGCGCCGAGAAAGCGCGGCAGGCGGGCGCGAGCAGGCGCTGCGAGGCGTAGGCCTTGGGCTCGGCGACGAACAACTGCGAGCTCACCGGCAGGCACGCTCGCAGCGCGCGCAGCGCCGCCTCCGGGCGCGCCAAGTGGCCGAGCACGTCAATCAAGAAGGCGGCGTCCGCGCGGTCGACCGAGGTGCCATGGCACAAGTCGGCTTGCAGGAACTCGGCGCTCGGCGCGTATTCTCGGGCGAAGGCGAGCGCGCGTGCGTCGTTGTCGATGGCGGTGACGTGGGGCGCGTGCTCGCACAGCAGCCGAGTGCCCAGGCTCGAGCCCGAGCCGGCATCGAGCACGTGCTTACCGGTGAGCAGTGGCACGAACGCTTGATAGAAGGCGAGGGTACTGGGCGCGCTACTGCGCAGCCCCGGGTAGGCACGCTCGCGGCCGCGCACGACGGACACGCGCTTACCCGACGGAAAGCGGGCAATGACCTCGGCTTCGCGGCGGCCGAACTCGTAGCTCGGCTCGCGCCCGAGGGGCTGCTCCGACTTTCCCGAGGTGCTCGCGGTGGTCACGGACGGTTCGCCGCGTGGGCCTCTTGGATGGCCTTCGGTACCGCGAGCGTCCAGGCTTCGCGCAGGGGCGTGAGCACGCGCAGGATCTCGTCGATGGCAGTGAGGTCGGATTTGCGGCTGGCCACTTGCAGGCGGTCGATGCAAAAGCCGTACAAGCCTTCGAGCTGTCCGCACAGCTCGGGAGCCACGTCGTGGTCCAGGGCGATGATCAGCTCCGAGAAGATGGCGTGAACGCGCGAGAGGAGCTCGCGGGCGCGCGACATCTCCTTCCGTTCGATGCAGGCCTTGGCGCCGTTCAGGAAGCGGAACAGGCCGTCGTACAGCGCCAACAGCAACTCACCGGGCGTGGAGGTCGCGTTGCGAACTTGTGTGTAGCGTGCGGCTGCGGCGGACTCGAGCATCTCAGTTCATCCTTCTCGTTCAAGCGTTGAGCTTGCTCAGGTAGCTCATCGTGGAGTTGTTCACCGTAACCGCGGTGTCCATGGCCGAGAACTGCTTCTGCAGCAGCGTCTGGTAGCGATCGAGCCGGTCCTGCTCGCGATTCATGCTGTCGGTGATGCTGGCGATGCGGCTCTGCATGTCGGTCTGGTGCTGCACCAACAGTCCAGTGCCGGTCTGATTGTACGACTTGATCGCCTTGCTGAGCACGTTCATCACGCCGCTGGCGGTCGGGCTGCCGTCGCCGGCGAACAACTTGGTGACGGCCGTCGGGTCGTCGGTGACGGCGGCCTTCAGCTTGGTGCTGTCGAGCGCGAGCGAACCGTCTTTCTGCAAGCTCAGCCCAACCGCGCCGAGCGAGCTGTATTTGCCGGAGCCGGTGACGGTTTGCAGCGTTCGGCTGAGCGTGTTGGTGATCGAGCGCAGCGTGGAGTCCGAGGCGAGCGCGCTGTTGCCGGCTGGGGTCGTGCCCTTGCCGGCGGCGGCGTTGACCTTGCTCATCACCGAGTTGTACGCGGTGACGATCGATTGAATCTTGCTTGCGAGGCCCGTGGAGTCGCTGGCGACCGTCACGTCGACGGGGCTCGTGGTCGTTGCGGTCAACGCCAGCGTCACGCCCTGAATCGCGCCGACCACTTGATTGGTCGAGCGAGTGACGTCGAAGCCGTCGATCTTGACGATCGAATCCTGCGCTTTTTGCACGGTGTTCGCCGCGACGTTGAGCCCGAGGTCGAGGCCTGATTGCGTGAAGGTGATTGCGTTGTCTTTGCCGGTGTCGGCGCCCGCGACTTGCAGGCGGTAGTTCGAGCCGTCGTAGAAGACCGAAGCGCTGAACTTGCCGCCCGCCGAATTGATCTTGCCTGCGATCTGGTCGAGCGTGTCCGTGCCGGCGATGTTGATGGCGGTCGGCGTGCCGCTGCCCAGCTGGATGCTCAGCGTGCCGCTCTGACCGACCGCGGTGCTCGGAGAGGCGAACGTGTTGGAATACGTGCGCTGCGACTTCGCGAGCTGCGTCACGGACATCGAGTACGAGCCAGGCAGTGCGTTGCCGGTCGTGCTGATTGCGATCGCGGAGTTGCTGGAGGTACCCGTGTAGCTGCCGACGCCGGCGGTGGTGCTCAAGGCATCGACCGCAGTTTGCAGCGAGCCGAGCGCCGAGCTGATGTCGGAGAGCGTGGATACGGCCGACTGCGTCGACGTCTGCTTGGTCTTCAGCGCACTGAGTCGCCCCGAGTCGGCATTCACCAAACCCGAGATCAAGCTCGTCGTGTCGATACCGGAGCCCACTCCGCTCAAGCTGTTGGTGTCTGCCATTGGGTTTGTCTCTGTGTATTGAACGGCCGGGTTTGTAGAAGCCTCAGGGGTTTCTGAGGGATTTTCTGCGTAAGATCGGCTGGTGAGCCCCTGCGTCAGTCGCGTTCGGTTGGAACAAACGTGCGCCCGGCCTCGCCGGCTCTTGCGCTGCCGCTCTCAATCGCAGATCGTGATCTGGTCTTCCAAGACTTCTGGGCTCGTTTTGGTTCCGGGCATGCGGCTGCACCCCTTCGCGCGCGCTTGGGCGCGAGAGAGGGGAGAGCGGGCGGCTTCGCGCCACGCCGGAAGTGGAGAAAAAGCAGAAAAGGCCGTCACTCGGGTTAGCGAATGACGGCCTAGCCTACCTCTCACGTGAGAATTAGCGACCGATCAAGCTCAGAGCTAGCTGCGGGATCTGGTTGGCTTGCGCCAAGACCGCAGTACCGGCCTGGGTGAGGACCTGGTTACGCGACAGGTTCGCGGTTTCCGAGGCCACATCCACGTCACGGATGCGCGAGTTCGCCGCCGTGATGTTGAGCTGCATCGTTTGGATGTTGCTGGTGGCAAAGTCCATACGATTCATCGCCGTACCGAAGTTGGAACGGGCGGTCGAGACGTTCTGAATCGCGGTGTCGATGGTCGCCAGCGCATTGAGCGCGCCGGTGGCCGTGCTCACGTCCGTGCCAACCGCGACGATGGTCGTCAGCTTCACGCCGCCGAACGTCACCTTGATCTGGTCGGACGCCGTGTTGTTCAGACCGACCTGGAAGGTGGTCGTCGCGGCAGTGGCGTTGATCAGCTGCTTGCCGTTGAACTTGGCAGAGCCCTGAATACGGGTCACTTCAGCCTGAAGTGCCTTGAATTCAGTAGCAACGTAACCGCGGTCAGTGCTGCCGAGGTCGCCGTTGGACGATTGCATCGCCAGCTCGCGCATACGACCCATGATGTCATGGACGTCGCCGAGGGCGCCTTCCGCCGTTTGCGCCATCGATTGCGCATCGGAAGCGTTCCGTTGCGCGACCGTGTACGAACGGATCTGAGATTTCATGGACTCGCTGATCGCGAGGCCTGCAGCGTCGTCTGCCGCGCTATTGACGCGGTAGCCGCTCGACAAGCGCTGGAAGCTGCCCGCGAGCAGCTTCTGGTTCATGCCGAGGTTCTTCTGTGCCGAGAGTGCTGCGTTGTTGGTCTGGATATTGATAGCCATGGAAAAGTACTCCTTCTTGGAGGTTACGAGCCGGGGTTACCTGCTCGTCAGGGCGTCATTGCCCGTCGCCAACCATGAACGGAGCCGTGTTCCGAGCCTTGAGCAAAAATAGCGTGTCACTCTCACGCTTTGGGCGGAGTCATGCCGCATTTTGCCTACATCGCAGCCCGTGCGATGGATTCCAGGTCACACAACCGAGCCGGGGCGGAACCCACGGTCCACGCCCAAGCTCGACCCAAACCGAGAACGGAGATCCAGGCGACCGCTGACGCGGCCCGCTCTGGCTTACTGACCCTGCAACAAGCGGAGCGCGAGCTGCGGCAGCTGGTTGGCCTGGGCCAACACGGAAACGCCAGCCTGCGCAAGCACCTGGTTCTTGCTCAGAACGGCCGTTTCCTCCGCCACGTCCACGTCGCGGATGCGCGAGTTGGCCGCGGTGATGTTCAGGCGCATGGTCTGAATCGACGAGACCGTGATGTCGAGGCGGTTGAGAGTCGCGCCGTACTTGGCGCGGTTGTTCGAGATGTTCTCGATCGCCGTGTCGATGGTGGCCAGTGCGCCCAGCGCGTTGCCCGCCGTGGCGCCGGACAAGGTGCTACTCGCCGTCAGGAGCGCGGTCAGCTCCAAACCACCGAAGGTGAGCGTGATCTGATCGGAAGCGGTGTTGTCGAGGCCGATCTGAAAGGTGATGTTCGAGGCGGTCGCGGTCACGAGCTGCTTGCCGTTGAACTTGGACGAGCCCTCGATGCGACCCATTTCCGACTTCAAGGACTGAAACTCGGTGTCGATGTAGCCGCGGTCGACGTCGGTCATGTCGCCGTTGGACGATTGCATCGCGAGCTCGCGCATGCGGCCGAGGATGTCGTGCATGTCGCCGAGCGACGCTTCAGCGGTCTGCGTCATCGAGATCGCATCGCTCGCATTGCGCTCCGCGACCGTGTACGAACGGATCTGGGACTTCATGTGCTCGCTGATGGCGAGGCCCGCAGCGTCGTCGGCAGCGCTGTTGATGCGAAAGCCGCTGGACAAGCGCTGAAAGCTCTTGTTCACCTGCATCTGGGTGGAGTTCAGCTTCCCTTGAGCATCCATGGCCTGGATGTTCGACTTGATGTTGATCATGACGGGTTCCTTCTTCGGTGGGTGTGTTGCTCTCGGACCACGACTCGGTCATGTCCTAGATCTTGGCGGCAGGGGCCGAGCTCGGGTCGCGAAAGCGCGCGCCGAGTCGGGTCAGCTCGCTGCCGAGCTCGGTTGCGCCGTCCTCGATCACTCGAGCGATGGCGAGCTCGAGCGACACGGATCGCCGAGCATTGTCTTTGTCGTCCTTCACTGGCTCGAGCGACTCGCTGTCGCCGACCACGCGGTCGATCTCCGCGTGCGACCAGGCATCCACGAAGGGCATGCGCCGCACGGCCTCTTTCAGCGCCAGCTCGGCCATCTCCAGCTTCTGGAAGCCCTTGCTGACCTTGCCTGCGTCGTCCTTGTCCAACGCCGAAAGGCTGGCCTCGCCGACGCGGCGAATGCGTCGTGCCGCGTGGCGAACGTCTCTGGCAAGCTTTGCGTACTTGTCGCACCACGTAGAGAGCTGCTCGCTCGTGAGCGGCGGCTGGGCCTGCTCGGCATCCTGGCGTAACGATGCGGCCGTGATGTTCTGCTCCGGCAGCGTGGCCAAGAGATCGGTGAGCCGTAGCTCCTCGAAGCCGGCGATGCGAGCGCCGCCCTCGGTCGCGTTCACGAGTCGCGTTTCAGGTCGATTCTGCGCCAACGTGACGCTCGCGCTCTCGCACCAAGCACGCACGGCGCTGAAGCCGATCGTGCTCATCACGGTTCCTTCGCCGCCCCAGGCCGTGACCTCGCGCAGCGGCTCGCGATCGATCATCTTGTTTTCGCCCTGATTGTGGGTGGTCTTCAGGGTGTCGCACCAGTCGTGCTCGAGCGTTTGACCGTCGGCGCCGAGGCGCACGCGCGACTCCTGGTAAGGCGTGCCCGGCGCGTAGGCCTTGCCGTCCGTGTAAGCCAGATCTTGCCCCACGAACACGATCGGCGAGCAACCGAGGCGCTCCGCTAGCGCGAACGCCAAGGTCGAGACGCTGCCCGACACCGACAGCCCGTTGTGACCGAACAGGTCGGTGAGTGGTACGTTCTGTTGCTGGATGCCCTCGAAGATGGGCAAGAGCGGCCCAGCGCCGGTGCGCAGCGAGCGCGGGTGCGCGGTCACGCTGATCGCGCGCGCCACTCGGTCGATGTACGAGACGTTCTCGAATAGGTGCGAGACGTCGATCGATTCCATGCACGCTAAGACTTGCGGCTCGACTCCGTAGCTATCGAGGGCTCGGGCGCTGGAGTTGAGGGCGATGACGATGCCCTTCTGCGCGGCCTCGGCGAGGTGCTTTCCGTTCTTACCGAGCGACGGGCCCGCACCGACGATAAACGCCGGAACACCTCGATACTTCCGAGCGAGTGCCAGGAAGGTTGGATGCTCACGAAGTAGGTCGATGTTCGCGAACACGTCCTGAATCCAGACTCGGGCGCGCAGTCGGTGTGTCGCGTCGTTGACACCGCCGCGCTGAACCAGCTGGGCCACCTCCTCGCGCAGCTGCGCCGCCTGCTCGGGGAATAGCTCGCGATATCCGGGGGTATTGACGACAGTAACGCTTTGCTTGCCATTGGAGAGCCTCGGCCAGAGTTGGGTCAGTTCATGGAGCGAGCACACGACATGGACCTCGGAGAGGTCGCTCGGGCCGCTTTCGAAGTAGCTACGTAAAATGCCGGGGTCTGGCTCGAACACGACCAGCGGCGCGTTCGTGAACATGCGCAGGCCTCGCACCGTGTGGCCCATGCCGATGCCGAACACCACGAAGGTGACGGGCCGGCCCGCGCGCTGCACGACGTCGTGCAGCGACTCCGGATCGAAGTCCTCTCCGAGCACTGTTTTGCCGAAGCGCAAGACGGGGGTGCCGTCGTCGAGCTCGGCGGGCTCGGCGCTACACTGCGCGCGCTCGACCTCCGAGCGTGTGTTGTCGCTCAGCGCCGAGCGCGCGAGGTTGTCGGCGAAGAAATCCGCGCGGAGTTTTGCTGAATCGAAGGACATTCGAGGCGAGAGGCGCTGAGCGCCGAGACCCTCAATCCACGATTCGTGCCAGTTTGTTTCACGCGGCTTTTGTCGATGAAACAGCGTGTTCTCGCCGCGCCTGCGCAGGAATCACAGGTCAGTCGAACGCGGTCGACTGCTAGTGACCAGCAGCGTCGACCGTTTGACGACGCGTGCCGCCACTACGTTGACGACGACCGAGCAGACCGTCGATCAGCGCTCGAGCGCCACGGATTGCTCCGGGGCGGCAGCGCTGCTCGTGACTTCGACCGTGGGCGCGTCGGCGTTGGACGCATCGGCGTTGGACGAGCCGTCCGCCGACGCCAGCGGTTCTTCGAAGTTGCTCTGCAAGGCTTCGCGGTTTGCCTGCTCGACCGCGTCTTTCACTTCACCGCGCAAGATGGTGAGCGACGTGGGAGCGACGATGCCGATCTTCACCCCGCTGCGCGAGATGTCCGTGACGACGATCTCGATGTCGTTGCCGAGGACGATGCGCTGGCCTTTGCGACGGGTTACGATGAGCATGGCTAGCCCAGAGTGTGCACGCGGCGTGCCATCTTTTGCACCCTCAAACGCGTGGCACGCTCAGAACTGCTTGAAAGCAACCAGATCCAGGATGGTCTTGGCTACGGAGACCGACTGCTGCAGCGCGTTGTTCAGCTGCGTCAGGTTCGAATAGGCCTTCGCAGGATCGGCGGCGCCAACCTCTTCGATGCTCTTCGAATCCTGCAAGTCGATGGAGCTCAGCAGCGAGTCACTGGCGTCGAGCTTGTTCAGCGTGATGCCGACGCTCGCCTGCGCGGTCGTGATCTGCGAGCGCGACTTGTCGATTCCGTCGAGCGAGGCCGAGATGCCGGCGGTGTCGTTGCCGTTCAACGCGGTGTACAGCGCGTCGAGG
>OUNO010002215.1_pt2 | contig 14740 bp, 17 predicted proteins | sample 1779811 | NCBI WGS metagenome assembly OUNO01 (sample SAMEA3914804, study PRJEB12502) | metagenome | biome: forest; material: soil | place: Canada | collected 2010-06-25 | depth 0.3 m | reverse complement strand
GGCGGCACCATGCGGCTGGGCGCCTATGAGGCGATACTGACGCCTGGATCCAAAATCTCAGGCATCTACGGCGCGGCGGCGATCAGCGAACGCCATCGCCACCGTTACGAGGTCAACATCGGCTATCGCGCCGCCATCGAGCGCGCCGGCCTCATAATGTCCGGGATTTCTCCCGACGGCCGCCTGCCCGAAACCGTCGAGCGCATCGACCACCCATGGTTCGTCGGGGTCCAGTTTCACCCCGAGCTGAAGAGCCGACCGTTCGCGCCCCATCCTTTGTACGCTAGTTTCATCGCCGCAGCGGTTGAGCAGAGCCGGCTCGTCTGACGGGCTCTTGCGCGAGTGCTAACCTGTCGCCGGGCTCTGGGGTCGGCGCGGCCGTTGTCTGGCCGAGATCGACTTGATCACCAACCCGCCAGGATGGGCTGGATCTATCGGCATCGCAGCCGCCTGGAGCGCGGCCTCCATCAAGGCGGAAATATCTGGATCGTCCAGGGCTTCCGGACCAGGGATGACAATGTGTCTTACCTGGTTTCCCGACCCCTTGAGCAGCTTCTTCGGATCGTCGAGCGTGACGCCGCGGAAAAAGAACAGGCTGACCCATCGCGGAAAGACGGCGATCGAAAAGATGACGTCGGAGACCCGATCCGTTGGTCCAAACCCCACCGCCAGGGCGTTGTAGTTGTCGTATACTGGGATGACCGCACCGGGCAGGCGTTTGCGCATGGCGGCGATGATTGCGCCGGCGCGCGGGGCGATCTCCGGCGTGAACTTCGCAAGGAACTCCGCGAGCTGCCTTTCCGCGTCATCGACATGAATGTGCGGCATCGTTCCAAAGTCCTGCGGAGAAGTTGAAGGATCAGCCGTGGCGAGCTTCGAATCAACCCGGTCGATGGCCCTGGCCCTCCCGGAAGCGGTGGAGATGGATCATCATGGATTCCCCTCGTTTCGTGTCGGGGGGAAGATCTTCGCCACCCTGCGCCATCAGCCGGTGCGCCTCATGGTGAAGCTCGATCCAGAGGATCAACGCAATCTCGCCGAGGGGCGCCCAGGGATCATCACGCCGGTTCCCGGCTATTGGGGACACAAGGGGTCGACGTTTGTGGACTATGTCGAAGCGGATGAGGAACTCCTCAGGTCGCTTCTTTGCCTCGCCTGGGCCGGAGTCGCCCCCAAACGGCTCCAACGCCCGGCTCCAACGCCCGGCTGGCTCCAACGCCCGGCTTGAAGGGCAGGGCCTTTTGCGGCATAGAGCGCGGCTCGCCGAATTCGCATTTTGAAGAAGTCTCGCCATGGCCGTCCCCAAGCGCAAAGTCTCCCCCTCGCGGCGCAACATGAGGCGCGCGCACCACGCGCTCGGCGCCAACAGCTATATCGAAGACAAGGACACTGGCGAGCTGCGCCGTCCGCATCACGTCGACCTCAAGACCGGCCTGTACAAGGGCCGCCAAGTGCTGACGCCCAAGGAAGACTAGCGGGCTATTGCGATCAGCCGCGCGCCTGGATCGCCTCGCAGCGCGCCGCCGCCGCTTCGGCGGTTACCGATCAGTTCCCGGAGAGGGATAACTCCTTGGCGCGATAGGGGCCCACCACGCGCGACAGGCGTTGGGAGAGACCCCAGCTGGAAAATTTCACCGGGCGGCGGCGCCTGGACACGAATATGTACCCCGCCCGGTCCATCGCTTCTCTAAGTTAGGCGGCGACAAACACCACCAGCGAAGGATCGTGTTGCGACGCCCAACTGGCGACGGGTGCAGCCGCCAGGCCCGCGAGGACGCCCCGCCTCGAGAGCCACGCGTTCCGTTCACCGTCCACTTCGCACCTCGAAACGCGGCTAGAGTGGCCACGCCGCCAGCAGCTCATCCTCGCCGGTAAACTGCAGTCCTTGGCCGCCGCGGGCGCGCCAGGCGTCGATGTTTTGTTCCAAGTTGTCGACCAGGAGACATTCGGCGGCGGTCAGGCTGGGGTCGAGCCACAACCGGGCGATTTCGCACAGCACGGCCTTGTTGCTGAGCCCCTCCTGCCAGGAGGTGACGATCACGTCGAAACGGCGCGCAAGGTCGTAGTGGGGCGCCACCACTTCGGTGAAGATGTCGGGATTGATCGTGACCAGAGCCTGGGGCAGGGCGGTCCGCGCCACCAAATCCATGACCTTGGGATAAAAGGTGAGGTTGCGGCTGCAAGCGTACATATGGGCCATGATGGCCCCGCGACCCCTGCCGGACTTGAGCGCCAGGGCTTCGACCACGTCGGCCGTGGTCGCTTCGCCTTCATTCCAACGGCGAACGAGGTCGTCCGTATCCAGAACTTCGCGGTACAGTGTCGGCCAGTCGGCGTCGCCCTCGATGGGCGCCAGCGCCCAGGTCTCATCGGCCAAAGTGCCACCAAAATCCCACAGGATGGCGCGGATCGTCATAGGGCGTCGAGCGTGAAGACGAAGCCTCTTAGGCTTTCGCCCAATCCCTCTTGCCCTTCGACTCCGCCCGCCCCCGTGTAGAGCGCCCTGGCCGCCAGGTTGTCCCGGTCGGTCAGCACCCAGGCGGTGACGCAGCCGAGCGTACGGCCATGGGCCAGAAGCGCAGCCATGGCCGCGCGGCCTAGCCCGCGTCGCTGATGGCTCGGTGCGACGGCCACCTCATTGACCCAGAGCTCGGCCGGTTTGTCCGGGTGGACGTAGTGAACTCCGCTGGCGAACCCAACCACCAGACCGTCGTCGTCGGCCACCGCGATGTGATGCCGAGGATCGGCCAGGAATTCTCGCGCGAGAGCCGGGTTGATGGCGTTATCGAACACGTCGTCGGCCACGCGTGCGAGGGCGGCCTCATCGCCAGGTTTCAACATGCGGACTTCCATCACCATCGATACTCATCTCGCGCGAAGGCAAAGGCCTGTCCAGGCGCCGCCACGTCACACTCGACAGACTCCCGGCCTTGCCGCCAGACTAAGTCCGGCACAAGGGAGTTCGATGGACACCACACCGGTTGTCATTGGCGTGGGCGAGGCCTCTGAGAAATTCGAGGCGGCGGGATACCATGCGCTCTCACCAGCCGACCTGGCCGGTCGCGCGGCGCACGCAGCGTTGGACGACGCCAGCGGAGTTTCAGTGCTTGCGTCCCACATCGATGTCATCGCCACCGTGCGGCAGTTCGAGACGTCCGGACCCAGGGTCGTGGCGCCCTTTGGCCGCGCGGACAATTTCCCCAGAGCCGTGGCCAAGCGCATCGGCGCAAACCCCGCGCGGGCCATCCTGGAACCCGTCGGCGGACAGGGCCCTCAACACCTCGTCAACGAATTCGCCAACGCCATCGCGGCCGGGGAGGCTGGCATGGTGCTCCTGGCGGGGGCGGAAGCGATCTCTACGGTTCGTCACCTGGCGTCGCGTGGCGAGAGCCGCGACTGGTCCGAAGAAGTTGGCGGCCAGATCGAGGATCGCGGGTTCGGCGAGAGCCTCGGAGGGTCTGATCTGCCCCGGCACGGGGCGCGCACGGCGATCAGCCTCTACGCCTTGTTCGAAAATGCTCGTCGCGCGCGCCTGGGCATGTCGCGACCAGAATACGCCCTGGAGATGGGTCGACTGTTCGCGCCGTTCACCGCGGTCGCCGCCGGCAATCCGCACGCCATGTCACGGGAAATCCTGTCAGCGCAGGATTTGGCCACGATCACGTCGTCCAACCGGATTACGTCCGATCCCTTTCCGCGTCGGGTGGTATCGCGCGATCAGACCAATCAAGGCGCGGCCGTGCTGATGACTTCGGTCGGCCGGGCGCGCGAACTGGGCGTGCCGGAAGCGAAACTCGTCTATCTCCTGGGTGGGGCGGACGCGCGCGAACGCCCGCCGATGGAGCGGACCGATCTCTCAGCCAGCCCGGCCGCGGTCATGGCCGTTCGCCAAGCACTCGCCTCCGCAAATGCGCCGCTGGACGCGATCGACCTATTCGATTTCTACAGCTGTTTCCCGATCGCGGTATTCAATGTCCGTGACGGCTTGGGGATCGCAAGCGACGATCCCAGGCCGCTCACCGTCACCGGCGGACTGCCGTTCTTTGGCGGGGCGGGGAACAACTACTCCATGCACGCGATCGCTGCGATGGTTCGGCGGCTGCGCGCTCATCCACAGGCCAAGGGACTGGTGGCGGCCAACGGCGGGTTCCTGTCGAAGTACTCGGTCGGAGTCTTCAGCGCGACACCAGCGCCCTGGCGAGCGTTCGACAGTTCAGCCCTCCAGGCCGAAATCGATTCCTGGGACGCCCCCACCAGCGCGCCTGGCGATGGCGAGGGAACCATAGAGACCTACACCATCGATTACAGCGGGCCCTCGCCGGTCGGCGTGGTGGTCGGTCGTCAGCACGAAGGCGGTGCGCGGTTCGCCGCCAGAACCGATCCGGACGATGACCGCCTCGCCCGACGCATGGCCGCCGAGGAGCCCCTCGGCGGGCGCATCCAAGTGGCGCCTAATGCCGAGAACCGCGCGATCATCCATGACTTTCAGCCAAGGCCCGCTTCATGAAATCTCAGGTTTGCCAAATACTTGGAGTGGAGTTCCCGCTGTTTGCATTCTCACATTGCCGGGACGTCGTCGCCGCGGTGAGCCGGGCGGGCGGCTTCGGGGTTCTGGGGGCCACCGGCCATTCGCCGGAATCCCTGCGTCAGGAGCTGAAGTGGATCGTGGACCATGCCGACGGCAAGCCGTTCGGGGTCGACGTGCTGATCCCGGATCACCTCGCCACAGCCGGCGAGAAGGACGTGACTTACAACAGCCTCAAGGCACGGGTGCCGGAGCGCTATACCGCCTTCGCCAGAGAGGTGATGTCCAAGGCTGGCGTCGCCGTGGTCGATGTTGAGACGCCTGACGATCGACCCCAGCCGTTTGATCCCAACCGGGCCCTGGAGCTGCTCGACGTCGCGTTCGAGTTCCCGATCGGGCTGATCGCCAACGCGCTCGGCGTGCCCCCGCCGGCCATGATCGACATGGGTCGACGCCATGGCGTTCCCGTGGCGGCGCTGGTGGGAGCCAAGGAACACGCTATCCGCCAGGTGAGCGCCGGCGTCGACATCATCGTCGCTCAGGGCGGTGAAGCGGGCGGGCATTGTGGCGAGGTCGCAACCATGGTTCTGGTCCCGGAGGTGATCAAGGCCATCAAGCCGATCCGGGCTGTGCCGGTGCTGGCCGCTGGCGGGATTATGAACGGCGCCCAAATGGCCGCCTGCATGGCCATGGGCGCCGACGGCGTGTGGACCGGATCGGTCTGGCTCGCCACGGTCGAGTCGGAAACCAGCGAGATCTTCCGGGAGAAGATGATCGAGGCCAGTTCGAGGGACGCCATCCGCACCCGCTGCCGCACCGGCAAGCCTGCCCGACAGCTGCGGTCAGGCTGGACGGAAGCCTGGGAGCGGGATCCGGCGAGCCCCGGGCCCTTGCCCATGCCGATGATGAGCCTGGTCAGCGAGGGACCGCTGCGCCAGGCCGAGCGCTCGGCCGCGGCTGGCAACGTCAAGGCTCGCGATCTGGTCACCTATTTCGTCGGACAAGGGGTCGGTCTGATCGATTCCATCCGGTCCGCCGGTCAGGTGGTTCAGTCCTTCAAGGAAGAATTTGTGGAGGCGGTGGAGCGCCTGGACGCTTTGGTCGCCGATTAGACGCGAAAGGCCAGTCCTTCCAACTGGCCGGTGGCGCGCCACTCCTCCAGGACTTCAAAGAAACGCAGCGGTCCGGCGCCGTACATGTCAGAGAAAAACCCATTGCGATTCCCAGTCGCCCCTTCGCTGTTGTAGTAACCGGGGGTGCATTCGCGGTAGAATCTCTGGCCTAGCCGCGCCAAGCTGCGCACTTCCTGGACATAGGCGTCCTCGGCCTCGGCAGTGGGCTCGATGACGTCACGGCCCCGGGCGCGCGCCTGGCTGACCATATAAGCGACGTGGCGGGCCTGCTCGCTCAAAGCCATGGGCACGCTGATGGTGATGGCGGTCTGGGTGAAGCCGAGGAAGAAGCAGTTTGGAAAACCGTGGGCCGTCAGGCCGTGCAAGGTCCGCAGTCCATCGCTCCAATGGTGTGAGAGGGTGCGCCCGCCGCGGCCGACAATGTCGTAGCCGGCGCGGCGCGTGTACGACGTGCCGACCTCGAAGCCGGTAGCAAAGATCAGACAGTCGACTTCATAGGAACGGTCTGCGGCCACGACCGCCCGTTCGGTCAGCCGCTCGACGCCCTTCCCCTGGGTGTCCACCAGGGTGACATTGGGCCGATTGAAGGTCTGCAGATACTCGTCGTGAAAACATGGCCGCTTACAGAACTGGCGGTACCAGGGTTTGAGCGCCGCGGCCGTAACCGGATCCTCGACGATGGCGTCCACGCGGGCGCGGACCTGGTTCATTTTGCGATAGTCGGCCAGGATCATCAGCTCGGCGCGTTCCTCGCGGGTGAGACGACGGCCCAGCTTACGCGAGGCTTCCTTGGCCGCCGTTCCGGTCAGGTTGCGGAAGATATCGGTCCAGCCGTCGTGGACGAGATCTTCGTCCTGGTCGCCGCCGCTCACCAGAATGTTGAAATTGTCCATGCGCCGCCGCTGCCAGCCGGACTCGAGGGTCGCAGCCCAAGCCGGATCGGTCTCGGCGTTGTTGCGCACATCGACTGACGATGGGGTGCGCTGGAACACGTAGAGCTGTTTCGCCGATGCGCCGAGGTGAGGAACGCATTGGATGGCGGTCGCGCCGGTGCCGATGATGCCGACGGACTTGTCGGCCAGTCCGGTGAGGTTCCCGGTGTTGTCCCCTCCCGTATAACCATAGTCCCAGCGACTGGTGTGGAAGGTGTGGCCTTTGAAGTCGCCGATGCCGGGAATGCCCGGCAATTTGGGCCGGCTCAGCGGCCCGTTGGCCATGGCCACATATTGGGTCGTGAATTCGTCGCCGCGGTTGGTGTGAATGAGCCAGCGCCCGGCATCGTCTTCCCAGCGCAGTTCGGTGACCGCCGTCTGGAGAAGAGCGTCGTCATAGAGCCGATAATGGCGGGCGATGTTGCGGCTGTGTTCGAGGATCTCCGGGGCGAAGCTGTACTTGTGCTTGGGTATGTAGCTGAGCTCTTCCAGAAGCGGCAGATAGACGTAGGACTCCACGTCGCACATGGCCCCCGGATATCGGTTCCAGTACCAGGTGCCGCCAAAATCGCCGGCGTTCTCGATGACACGGATGTGCTCGAAGCCGGCCTCGCGGAGGCGAGCGCCCATCAGCAGGCCGCCGAACCCTCCGCCGATGACGGTGAACTCCACCTCATCGTGGACCGGCGCTCGGGTGAACCCCGGCTCGACATAGGGGTCGTCCACATACCGCGAGAATTCCGCTTTGATCTCCACATACTGGCCAACGCCGTCCTCGCGCACCCGCTTGTCCCGTTCGGCGAGATATTTCTCGTGCAGGGCGTCGGGATCGAAGTCGATCTCACCAATCAGGCCGGCGATTTCCGGGTGAATTTCCATGGAGTCTCTGGCGTCCCTCGATGTCTTGGCGCGGATCATGCGACCGACTAGACGGAGCGTAAAGACGTGAAGGGCTGCCTCATGAGCGATCTCGCTCCGGACATCTACACTGAACAGGACGATGTCGACGTCGATACCTTACGTAATCTGGGGCTCCTTCGACCGCTCGCCGGCGTGTGGGAGGGCCTCAAAGGTCTCGATGTCAACCCGTTCGAGACGGGCGAGCGGCGTCAGGTCTACGTCGAACGGATGGATATTCAGCCGACTGATCCGCAGTCCAACGGGCCGCAGCTCCTTTACGGCCCGCGCTACCACACCGCGATCACCAAACCGGACGAGATCGAGACCTATCACGACCAAGTGGGCTACTGGCTGTGGGAGCCCGCCACGGGCCTCATCCTGCACTCGTTGACGATTCCGCGCGGTCAGATCGTACTCGCCAAGGGGCATGCGGCCGCCGACGACACTTCGTTCGAAGTCGGCGCCGAACGGGGCTCCACCGAGAACGGCATTTGCTCATCGAGCTTCCTGGAGCACGCTTTTCGCACCGACAGTTTTCGCATGCGGGTCACCACCAACCCCGACGGGAGCTGGTCCTACTTCGAAGACGCCGTGCTCACCGTGCTCGGGAGGGACGAGCCCTTCCACCATACCGATCGCAACACCCTGCGGCGCATCGCGCCGGCGACACTGAACCCGCTGGCCCGCGCGGTGGTGATCGAAGCCTAATCGACCCCCGACCTGACAGAGCTGGCGCGCAATTCGGCATCCAGGGCGGCATAGTCTGGCAAGCCTGTCTCGGCGGTGACGACCGTCGTCCATCTCTCGTCCAGGGATTCGAGAATCTCTTCAGACAGGATCGTCCTGTAGCCACCGACTATGCCTTTGTGCACCTTGGCCGAGTCACTCCCCGGCGGCAGGCCGCACAGGCGTTCAGATGCTTCGCGCATCATCAGGTCATCGAACCTGTCCTTGTGCGCCAGCATGAATGCCAGCGAGCTTCGCTCGAGCGTGAGGTTCAGAAGCGCGTCATCCAGCGGGATCCCGCAGAACCTGGCCAGTCGACGGACGGCGAGGACAGGATTGGCGCTCATGTGCTCGTACGACATCAGGAGCACATCCGGATTGTCTCGCTGCTCCCACCAGCTGAGGAGGTGAGCCCAGTAGTTGTTGCCGAGGTCACGATCGGTCCACCAGCTGGCGAACAGGTTCACCGGGACGGCGCCCGGTTCAAGGAACCAGCCCTCCATGAACTTGTGCATGGAAACCACTGTGTCCCGGGGATCGCGCACCGAGACCACATAGCGTGCGCCACGGGGGAGGGCGGGATATGCGAGATGGCTTTTGTAACCCCGCGGCTCACCTCGCTGGTCGGCATTGAGGTCGAGGCCCAGCAATCCGGCGGTTTCTATCCAGGGCACGACCCGCGAAATGTCATCGAAATCCATATCGCCGCGGGTGCGCAGACAATGGAATGCCTGCTGCAGCCACGTCGTGCCGCTTTTGCCGAAGGGAGAGATGATCACATCGGTAGGGCGGGGCCGGTAGGAGGCGATGGCCTTCATCATGTCCTCCAACCCCATCATTCGGCCCTGATAGGAGCGCAGCTCCTCCATGCTCTGCGCCCGCCGCCTTTCCGTCTCGATCATCTTCCTCATGCCCCCCGAAGGTACGCCTAGACCAAGCTGGATACGGAATGACTAAGCGGCCCGGCGTCAAGCCTTCGGTGGCCCTCGCCGCCGCCATCGGCTCCCGCATCCTCCCGGGTATTTGAAGGGCCAGGGCGTTCGCGCCTATGAGGGAGGACGTCGATACGCATCGGAAAGAGCGCCGCATGACCTACGAGCATCTCATCGTCGAAACCCGTGGCGCCGCGCTCTGGGTGACCATGAATCGACCTGAACGTCTCAACGCCCTCAATCGGCGCCTGGTGGAAGAGCTCCGCGATCTCTTCGTTGGCCTGTATTGGCGCCACGAGGCGCGGGTCGTGGTGCTGAGAGGCGCCGGCCGCGGCTTTTGCGCCGGTCTCGATCTCAAGGCCCGTGAAAATAGTGGCGGCGGGGTTTCGCGGGGCCTCATCGGGCAGCGGCAGATCAGCGAGATCGTCATCGCCATGCGCCGGGCTCCGCAACCGATCATCGCGCTGGTCAACGGAGCCGCGGCCGGCGGCGGCTTCGCCCTGGCCCTGGCTAGCGATGTGCGCATCGCCACGCCGACGCTGAAGATGAACGCCGCCTTCATTCGGATTGGCCTTTCCGCCTGCGATATCGGCGTAAGCTATTTCCTGCCTCGAATGGTGGGGGCCTCCGTCGCCGCCGAGTTGATGCTCACCGGGCGATTCATTCATGCCGAACGCGCCGCAGCGCTCGGCCTGGTAAGCAAGATCGTCGAGCCGTCGGAACTGGATGGGGAGGGAGACGCCTTGGCGCAGGAGATGCTGGCCACCACGCCGCTGGGTCTGCGCCTCACCAAGGAATGCCTGAACCACTCCATAGATGCGGGCGGGCTTGAAGCTGCCATCGCCATGGAGGATCGCAATCAGATCCTTTGCGCCCAGGGTGAGGATTTTCGGGAGGGCGTGGCCGCTTTCCTGGAGAAACGCGCCCCTCAATACGGAGCCAACCGCGAATGAAGATGGCGCATCTCGACACCGCCCTGATCACCGCCGCTGAACGGGGCCCGGCGCCAGGATTCGTCGCCATGGCGAGCTTGCCTGACGGCCAGCAGTATCTGCGCGCGTTCGGGCGCCGGGGGATCGCCACCGCTGAACCGATGACCGCCGACTCCCTTTTCTGGGTCGCCTCGTTCACCAAGCTGGTCACCTCGATCGTCGCGCTGCAACTCATCGAGGAGGGACGGCTTTCGCTTGATCAGACCGTGGCCTCCATCCTCCCGGACTTTGCCGATCTTCCCATCCTCGAGGGGTTCGATGAAGCCGGCGCGCCACGGCTGCGACGAGCGAGCGACGCGCCAACAATCCGCCACCTCCTCACCCACACCTCCGGCTGCGGCTATGCGTTCATGGACGCCGATCTTGCCCGCTGGGGCGAACATACGGGCGCGGGAATTAGCGAGGGACGCAGCCAGCCACGCGTGTTCGACGCGGACTCGCGCTGGCAGTACGGGGTCAGCAGCGAGTGGTTGGGAACCGCGATCGAAGCGGTGACCGGCGAAGACCTAGAGACCGCGTTTCAGCGCCGCATATTCGCGCCTCTCGGCATGGCGGACACGGCCCTGGCTCCCGGCGCCGCCCTGACCGCGAGGGCAGCGCAAATGCATGCGCGCCTTCCCGATGGTTCGCTCGCGCCGATGGAGTTCAGTTTGCCGCCGCCGCCGCACTTCAGCATGGGCGGGGGCGGACTCTATTCCACCGCCCCGGACTTCATGCGCCTGCTTCGCGCTCTGCTTGACGCAGAGATACTGACCGCAGCGTCTCGCGCCGCCTTGTTCGACAACCGGGTCGGCGAGCTTGAGGCCGGCGTCTTGGCCTCTTCCATCGCCGCCTTCACCAACCCTTTCGATCCGCTCCCGGGACAGCCAAAGCGCTGGAGCCTTGGAATGATGATCAATTCCCAACCCGTGGCGGGGGGTCGCGCCGCCGGCTCCGGCGCCTGGGCAGGCCTGGCCAATTGCTACTACTGGGCCGACCCCGCCAACGGCGTGGCGGGCATTCTCTTGAGCCAGGTGCTACCCTTCGCGGATCCTGAGATCCTCAGCCTGTTCTCGACATTCGAGCGCGCTGTCTACGCCTGAGGGAGGCTCAGACCAGGTTCGCCACCGGCGCGGCGCTGCCGCTGTCCGGGAACACCGTGCGGTCAAGCGCGGCCCGCTCAATCCCCAAGTGGTCGCGCAAGACGCCCTTGAACAGGCCACGCATGTCCAGCGTGGGGTAGGTGTCGCGACTTTCGAACAGGCTTGCCTGTCGCAGCGTCGGCCAATCGCCGATGATCCCGCCTTTCTTCAGCGCGCCACCCAGCACGAGGGCCGTCGAGGCGGTCCCGTGGTCGGTGCCATTGGTGCCATTGACCCGCGCCGTGCGGCCGAATTCGGTGGCCATCACCATGACAGTATCGCGCCACGAAGGCCCCAAACCGGCCCGCAAGCCATCGAGGAATGCATCGACATAGGCGAGCCGCGTGGAGAGCTGGCCCTCGCCGGCGCCCTGATTGGCGTGAGTATCGAAATTGTCGATGGAAACCGCCGCCACCTGGACGCCGTCCGGCTGAACCATGAAGCCGGCCAGGGTGGCTCCGATCCTGCGGGCCTGCGAGACGCCCTGAGGCGGGGACCGACGACCGTTCATTTCTGGCGCAGGCGATTGGATATCGCCGTGGGCGGGTGGAACAGCCGGGTCGGTCATGGCGGCATCCGCCACGGCCGTCTTGGCCATGGCTTCAGTCGCGAGGCCTTCGGCCAACGCTGGGCCCAACAGCGGATCGTGGGCATAGAGGTCCTGCAGGATGGCGGGCAGGCGATGATCGGTCTGAGACCTTCCGCCAGGAGACCAGGAGGCGGCCTCGATGGGACCGCGCAGGATAAGCGGCGCGGTGGGCCCCACGGAAATCGCTTTGACCTTGCCAGGCGGCCCCATGGCCCCCACGGCTCTGTTGAGCCACCCTGACGAGCTCGCATAGACCGCGCCGGCGCCGCTTTCGAGCACGTCCTGGGCCTCGAAATGGGAGCGTTCGCGATCGGGCGTGGCGATGGCCGGGGCGATGCGGGCTTCGCCCTTCTTAGCCAGGGCGTGGACGCCAACGAGGGAGGGATGGAGACCGAAGGTGTCGTCGAGCCTTAGCGCGCCCCCGGGGGCTCCGAACGGGGCGATGGCGATCGGACCGCGCAAGCCGGCGTAGTCCGGGTCGCCCACCGGCGGCGACAGCGACAGTCCGTCAAGTCCGCCCCGGCAGATGATCACCACCAACTTGCGCGCGGCCAACGGGCCCGCGCGGTCGGCTACGGCATGCGTGGCCAGCATTTGGAACGTAAAGCCAAGCGTGGCGGCGCCGGCCATGGCTTCGCGGCGTGTGAGAGCGGCGCGGGTCATCGGCGTTGGAACTCCGGACTCATCAACAGGATCGACAGGCCTTCCGGGCGGGTTTCCGCCTGAGCCACCGTCGCGGCGGCAAGCGGCGTCAACCGCGCGCCAAGCGCGTTTTGCGCGAGAACGGCGGGATCGCGCTGGCCCACAGCCTGGGCGGCAAACGCTTCGCTCCAGGCCATGCGCTTGACGATCGCGTCCGGCGCGCACCACGCGGCGGCTTCGTCCGGCCACCCCTTGGGCGAGGGGGCGCTTAACGGTTTCTGACCCATGGCGGTCATGATCTGAGCGACCGGCGCGACCAGCTCAGGTGCGGTGTCAGCGGCGCGCCAGCTCGAGACCAGGAACTCATAGGGTGTCTTGAACTTCGACGGCGCGGACGCCCAGGCCTCGGGAGATTGGACCAAGGTCCTGGCGACAATGTCCAGGCGGCCATGGCTCGACAGATAAGCTTGGGCCAATCGGTCGGTCAGGGAAGCTGGCGGATCGTCACTGACGAAATGACGCCCAATCTTGCCGGCCAGATGGCGCGCTGTGTGCGGGCTGGACGCCAGATCGGCCAGCACCGCGCTCGCCTGAGCCTGGCCATCCTCGGCGTACCGTCGGCCCATGATGGTTCGCGCGCCCGGTTCGTGGGCGAACGGACGGAACATGAAACCTTGAGGCTCCTCCGGATGATCCGTGCGCCCGATGCTCCACCCTGTCATTGCCCTGGCGAATTCAGTGACGTCCGCCTGGCTGTAGCCGGCGCCGACGCCCACGGTATGCAGCTCCAGGATCTCCCGGGCGAGGTTTTCATTGAGACCGGGAGTGCGACCATTCCTGGCGGCGCGCTGCGCCAGCATGCTGGTCGGCCCCACGGACTGCGCCTGATCGAGATACAGCAGCATGGCGGGGTGAGCGGACGACGCCGCGAGCATGTCTTCGAAGCGACCGAACACGTGCGGACGAATGACCTCCCGCTCGAAGGGCCCCACCAGGGGCGCTGTGTCGGCCTTGACCGCCGAGACGGTGAAATGGTTGGCCCAGAACAGAGCCCAGCGTTCGGAAAATCCGGCGGCGGTGGTCGCCGCGAGGCGGGCGCGGGCGAGGAAATCCGCTTCGACCTCGTCGCGCAGCCGCTGGACCGCCATCTTCACCGGATCGGACTTTGGATCGCCGTCTTGCCGCGCGAGCTTCCGCTGCTGCTGATAGGCCCTGAACTCCGCGAGACGCTCGGTCGATCCGGATGCGCCCGCTTGAGGCTGAGATGCGCCTGCCGGCGTGATCTGCGCCAGCAGAAAACCGCGCGGGTCGTGGCGTGCGCCGGCGATCTCGCCTGGCCGAGCTCCCAAACCAAAGCGGGTCAGAGCAATCGAGGCGTCGAGATCGAGGTTCATGACGAGATGCGCGGACGCATAGCCGCGGTCCTGACCCGATGGATGAGCGCGCTCATGCCGCCGCCCTTCGTGGAGCGATCTGTTTGACGCAGACCGTCGAGTCCCTCAAGCCTGGAACGCGCTTCCTTTGAGGCGTTCGTGTGGCTGCGCACGCGCGGTATTTCCTGAATAGCGGCCGGGGCTTGGCCTCGCCGATCTGGCGGCTTGTCAGGTTCGCGGCGCAAGACTACGCAAATTCAAAGACCTGGAGAGGGGCGGCCCATGCAGCACATTCTCGAAGAGCTCGAGCGCCGAAGGGCCCAGGCGCGCGCCGGGGGCGGACAGAAGCGCATCGATTCCCAACACGCCAAGGGAAAGCTCACGGCGCGCGAGCGGCTCGACCTGCTTCTCGACGAAGGTTCGTTCGAGGAGTTCGACATGTTCGTCGAGCATCGCAGCCACGATTTTGGTATGGATGCGCAACGGGTCCCGGGCGATGGTGTTGTGACCGGATGGGGCGCGATCAACGGTCGCGTGGTCTATGTATTCTCCAAGGATTTCACAGTCTTCGGCGGATCTCTTTCCAAGGCCCAAGCCGAGAAGATCGTCAAGGTTCAGGAGATGGCGGCGCGTAACGGGGCGCCGATGATCGGATTGTTCGACGCTGGCGGCGCGCGCATCCAGGAGGGTGTCGATTCACTCGCCGGCTACGCCGACATCTTTCTCCAGAATGTCCTCTCCAGCGGGGTAATTCCTCAGATCAGCGTCATCATGGGCCCGTGCGCTGGAGGCGATGTCTATTCGCCGGCCATGACCGACTTCATCTTCATGGTGAAGGACACGGCTTACATGTACGTCACCGGCCCCGACGTGGT
>OUNO010003916.1_pt2 | contig 14765 bp, 17 predicted proteins | sample 1779811 | NCBI WGS metagenome assembly OUNO01 (sample SAMEA3914804, study PRJEB12502) | metagenome | biome: forest; material: soil | place: Canada | collected 2010-06-25 | depth 0.3 m | reverse complement strand
ATCGCCGCCAATATCGCCGGCATCCGGTGCGCGTTCGCGCCGTTCCTGGCCTTTGGAGACGGCCCCACCGACGCGATCATGCTCAACAACGCTGAGTGGCTGGAGAAGCTCGGCTACATCGAGTTCCTGCGCGACTATGGCGTCCACTTCACCATCAACAAGATGCTGACGCTGGAATTCGTTAAGAGCCGGATAGACAACGAGCTGTCGCTGACCTTCCTGGAATTCAACTACATGCTGATGCAAGCCGCCGATTTTCTGGAACTTCACCGTCGACACGGCTGCACGTTGCAGTTCGGCGGCTCCGAGCAGTGGGGCAATATCGTCAACGGCATCGACTTGATCAGGCGCGTGACGGGCGCGGAGGCGTTTGGGGTCACCGCACCGTTGGTCACCACCTCATCGGGCGCGAAGATGGGCAAGACCGTCGAGGGCGCCATCTGGCTCAATGCTGATATGCGCAGCGCCTATGACTACTGGCAGTTCTGGCGCAACACCGAGGATGCCGACGTGGGCCGTTTCCTGCGCCTGTTCACCGACCTGCCGATAGATGAGATCGCCAAGCTGGAGGCGCTGGGCGGAGCGGAGGTCAACGAGGCCAAGAAGGTGCTTGCCACTGAGGCCACCAGGCTCCTTCACGGACCGGACGCGGCGGGCGCAGCGGCCGGGGCGGCCAGAGCCACGTTCGAGGAGGGCCGGCTGTCTGAGGATCTGCCTACGGTCGAGGTGTCTTCCGAGCAACTGGCCGGAATGTCCAACGCCGCCTTGATGGTGTTGGCCGGGTTTGCGACCTCAAACTCCGACGCCCGTCGCCAAATCGCCGGCGGCGGCTTCCGGATCGATGGAAACAAGGTCGCGAACGCCAACGCCTCGGTCGCCATCGCGGGCGGCGAGGCGGAACTTCGCAAAGGCAACGCCCGCAAACGGCTTGTCGTGAGGCCCAGGGAGGACGTGAACACATGAGCGTTGAACTCAAGGCCGGAGATGCGGCCCCCGATTTTGACCTGCCGGGCGCGGATGGCCGGGTAAGCCTGAATGGCCTGCGAGGCAGGACCCTGGTGCTCTACTTCTATCCCAAGGATGACACGTCCGGCTGCACCGCCGAGGCCCAGGGCTTTACCGCCGCCGCCGCCGATTTCGCCGCCGCGGGAGCGGTCGTGGTGGGCGTATCGAAGGACACCGTCGCCAGTCACCAGAAATTCAAAGCCAAATATGGGCTCGAACCGCTGCTGGGTTCGGCCAAGGACGATGATGTGGTGGAGCGCTACGGCGCCTGGGTCGAGAAAAGCATGTACGGGCGCAAGTACATGGGCATCGATCGATCGACCTATCTTATTGACGCGGCGGGGATTGTCCGCCGCGTCTGGCGAAAGGTCAGGGTGCCGGGCCACGTCACCGAAGTGCTTGCGGCCGCCCGCGGCATTGCCGGCTGATCCGAATCGGCGGCCACTGGCGCGAGGGGCTGGACGGGGTTAAGGGTTGTGTCGCCGCAAGGCCAAGACATTGGTCGCGGTGTCCCAGCGTTCAACCAAGGCCAAGCCATGTTCAGTAAACCGCAGACTCCCCAGACCACGCCGCCGCCGACAAGCAATGGCGTGAGCGCGCCGCCCTCCGCGGGCGAGGCCAAGGTTGGCGCCCAGCCACCAGCCAAGAAGTCGCCATCTCTGATTTCAGCTGATCTGAAGCTGGAAGGCAGCCTCACCGGCGGCACGGAGGTTCAGATCGACGGCACCATCACCGGCGATGTGCGGGTCGAGCGGGTCATCATCGGTGAGGGCGGCATGGTCGAGGGCGGCGTTTTCGCCGAGGCGGTCGAAGTCCGCGGTCGCGTCTCCGGTTCGATCACCGCTAAGCAGGTGCGCCTCTACGGCGCCTCGCATGTGGAGGGCGACATCACCCACGAACAGCTTGCCATTGAGACAGGGGCTTTCTTCCAGGGCCGGTCACTGCGGCTGCAGCGTGCGGCCCCGCAGGCCCAGATTACCCCCCCGAGGCAACCGGCCACGCCGGCGCCGCGCCCTGAGGGGCTTGACCTCGCCGAGGCCAGGGCCCCGGCCGCCTAAGAGTCCGCCGCCGCCGTTTCAATCCTCGATCCGGCGATGAGCGTGCGGTGCACGGGGCAACGTTCGGCGATTTCGAGGAGCCGCGCGCGCTGCGCTTCGTCCAACGGGCCGCTTAGCCACACGACCCGGTGAAACAGGTCTCTGGGTGTCAGGTCCGCCTGAACCTCGTGCGTGACCGCAACTTCGATCGCCTCCAGGGGCCAGGATTTGCGGTCCGCATAAAGGCGCAGGGTCAGAACCGTACATTCGGCCAGCGCAGCGGAAAGCAGGTCATGCGGCGCGGGACCAAGACCCGTCCCGCCGGCGGCCACCGGTTCGTCTCCGACAAAGCTTTGGCCGCCAACCGAGATGCGAACTTTCAGTTGGCCGGGCCCGCTGTCGCCGACGATGGCGGTGGTGCTCGCGGCGTCGGCCTCGCTGGTCATCAGACGTCGTGTCCTCTCAGGTTTTGCGATGGGCAAAAGGATCAAAGCCCATAGCTTCGCCTGGATCGAAACCAAAGCGGGCAAATCCGGCTTTCATCTCCGCGCTGAGGGTCGCTTCGACATCAATCACCCCGCCGGAGGGATGGGGAATGACCAACCGCCTGGCATGCAGCTGTAGCTTCAACGGTCCCGATACCTGGGTCGAGCTGGCGTTATGGTACTTGGGGTCTCCGAGGATCGGGTGGCCAAGCGCCAGCATATGCGCCCGCAGCTGGTGGGTGCGGCCGGTGAGCGGGCGCAGGGCCATCCATGCCACTTTGGGCCCAGCCCTCGAAACCATGGCGTATTCGGTGACCGCGGCCTCGGCGCGCGGGTCCTTGGCGGTCACGGGCGTGACCAGTTCGCGATCGCCGACGCCAACCTTGGCCAGCGGCAGCTCGATCACCCCCCTCGCCGGCTTCGGGTTTCCCTCCACAAGGGCCCAGTAGGTCTTCACCGCCCGCCGCCGGGCGAAGGCGCCCGACAGCTTGGCCGCCGCGGCCGGTGTCTTTCCGAGCACCAGAACACCGGAGGTGTCTCGGTCCAGCCGATGGGTGAGGCGCGGTCGGTCCAGGCCCTCGCCCCAGGCGCTCAGCAGTCGGTCAATGTGGCGAGGCGTCTTGGCGCCGCCCTGAACAGCCAGGCCCGCGGGCTTGTTGAGCACAAGCACCTCGTCATCCTCGTACAGAGCGAGCGATTTGGCGAAACGGATCTCCGCGTCGGTCAGGCCTTCGCGCAGAGCCGGGGCTTTGTCCGGCAGAGGCGGGACGCGTACGATCTGGCCGGCCCCGAGACGTGTGTCGGCCTTGGCTCGCGCCCCATCGACGCGAAGTTGGCCGCTTCGCGCAAGCTTGTGAATCTGGATCTGACCCAGATGTGGCCACCGCCGTCGGAGCCAGCGATCCAGGCGTACCCCCTCCTCGCCAACACCCACAGTGAGGGTCTTCACCTCGCCCACGGTCAGTTGATCCTCGCGATGAAGGCCTGCATGTCGGAAGGCGTGGGCGCCTCTATCCGCCGCTCTCCGCCCGATGGATGCGGGAACCTCAGGGCCTTGGCGTGCAGCATCAGCCGTCCAACCGGATGGCCGGACAGGACGAGCGCGCCGCCATAACGGGCGTCGCCGGCGATCGGGCGACCGATCGAGGCCATGTGCACGCGCAGCTGATGCATGCGACCGGTGCGCGGTGAGAGCTCCACCAGAGCCGCTCGGTCATCAGCCGCGAGCGTGCGATACCGCGTCTGGGCGGGCTGGGCGCCCGGCGCATCGCTCTGAACAATACGGATATAGGCTTCGCGGCCGACTTCTTGGCGGGCGAGCGACGACTCCACGGCCCCTGCGTTTGGTTCGGGCGCGCCCGGTGCGACGATCGCCAGGTAAGTCTTGAAGATCCGGCGCGACATCATGGCCTTGCCGAGGAAGGCGGCCGCAGGCTGGCTGCGGGCGGCGAGGATCACGCCGGAGGTATCCCGATCCAGGCGATGGACGAGCCTCGGTTTGGCGCCGCTAGGTTTCGCGAATGCGGCCAAGAGTTCGTCCAGGGTGAGCGACCGGATGCGGCCGCCTTGGCTGGAGAGACCGGCGGGCTTGTTCAGAGCCAGGATGTCCGCGTCCTCGAAGATCACCAGACTGCGAACGAATTCCACATCCTGCGCCGAAAGGCCGGGCCGCCGGACCGCCGCCAACTCACCCACGCCGGGTTTCCCTGAGAGCCGCCCATCGCGTCAGGCGCTCCTTGATCCTCGCCTCCGCCCCCTCACCCTTGGGCGCATAGAAGGTGCGCCGCTCGACTCCGTCGGGGAAATAGTTCTGGCCGGAGAAGCCTTCCTCGGTCTCGGGGTCATAACGATAGCCCTTGCCGTAGCCCAGATCCTTCATCAGCCGGGTGGGAGCGTTGAGGATATGAGCCGGAGGCGTGAGCGACCCTGTCTCCCGGGCCATGGCGCCGGCGGCCCCGAACGCCTTGTAGACGGCCACCGACTTCGGGGCCGTGGCCATGTGCACGGTGACCTGGGCCAGCGCCAGTTCCCCCTCGGGGCTGCCCAGAAAGTCGTAGGCGTCCTTGGCGGCGATGGCGAGGATGAGCGAAGTCGGGTCGGCCTCGCCAATATCCTCGACCGCCATGCGCACCAGGCGTCGGGCCAGGTAGAGCGGGTCCTCGCCGCCCTCCAGCATCCGCGCCAGCCAATACAGAGCCGCGTCCGGATCGGATCCGCGCACCGACTTATGCAGGGCTGAGATGAGGTTGTAGTGCTCCTCCCGGTTCTTGTCGTAGGCCGGGCTGCGTTTCTGCAGGGCCTGGCCCATGGCGGCGGGATCCAGGACTCGCCCGGGCGCGATGTTGAACAATGTCTCGGCTAACGAGAGGACATAGCGTCCGTCCCCATCAGCCATGGCGATCATCGCCTCACGGGCGGCGGGATCGAGGGGTAGGGTCTTGCCCGCCTCCGCTTCGGCCCGCGTCAGCAAGACCTCGAGAGCGTCGGCGTCCAGGCGACGCAGGACGAACACCTGGCAGCGCGACAAAAGCGCGCCGTTCAGCTCGAACGACGGATTTTCCGTGGTCGCCCCGACCAGAGTGACCACGCCCTGCTCCACGAACGGCAGAAACCCGTCCTGCTGGGCGCGATTGAAGCGATGGATCTCATCGACGAACAGCAACGTGGCGTTGCCGGCGGCGCGGCGCAGGCGCGCGGCCTCGAACGCCTTCTTCAAGTCGGCGACGCCAGAAAACACCGCCGACAGCTGTTGGAATTCGTAGCCCGCCTCCCGCGCGAGCAGCCTGGCGATGGTCGTCTTGCCTGAGCCCGGCGGCCCCCAAAGCACCATCGAAGCCAGCCGCCGAGCCACAGCCATGCGACGGATGGGACCCTCCGGCCCCAGGAGATGGTCCTGCCCGACGACCTCGTCCAGGCTCGTTGGCCGCAATCGGTCAGCGAGCGGCGCCGGCGCCTCGGGGATCATCCCCGCCGCTTCGAAGAGGTCGCTCATGAGCGCGAAGGTAACAGACGCCGCGCTCACCGCCACGTCCCTGCAGACCCTCGGGCTCTATCCGTTGAATTGCGCGGTGATCGTGCGCCCGCCGCGTTCAATGGTCAGGGTCCAGGCTCCGGCAGGTGTCTTCACCGCAGCGGCGAGGTCGGCGGTGGTGTTGATCGTTCGGCCATTGATCTGGCGGATGAAATCGCCCGGCTGCAGGCCCAGGGTCTGAGCAAATCCCCCCTCCACCTTGGCCACCATCACGCCGTGGCCGGCGAACGGGTCCGCGCCGCTATCCAGCGCCGCCGCCGGCGAGAGATTGATCGCCGTGGCCCCGGCCAACGGATTGCGTCCGGTGACGGTCAGGGAGTCCGGCTGTGGCTGCGACGGTGGCGGCTCGACCTTGGCCTGAAGTGTTCGCGCCGGAGCGCCATTGCGTCGCATGACCAGCGTGGTCTCGGCGCCGAGACCCAGCGCGCCCACCCGATAGTTGAGGCCGGCCTCGTCGTCGACCTCCTGGCCGTTGACGCTTACGATCACATCGCCCTGGGCCAGCCCGGCCCTGGCCGCCGGACCCCCCGGCCAGACCTCGGTCACCACCACGCCCCGAGGCGCATCCAGTCCGAGACTCCTGGCCATTTCGCCGGTGAGGGCCTGGGTTCTGACGCCGAGCCACGGGCGCGTCACCGAATGGCCGCCGCCCAAGGCGGCATTCACCACCTGCCTCGCGGTCGCCGCCGGTATGGCGAAGCCAACGCCGGCCGAAGCGCCCGAAGCCGAGATGATCGCCGTGTTCACGCCGATGAGATTTCCCGACATGTCCACCAGCGGGCCACCCGAATTGCCGGGATTGATCGCCGCATCGGTCTGGATGAAGGACGAATAGTTGCTGATGCCAACCCCCGATCGCGCCAGGGCGGACACGATCCCGTTGGTGACCGTCTGGCCAACGCCGAACGGATCGCCAATCGCCAGGACCAGGTCGCCTACCTGCGGCTGTTCAGTGTCGTCGATCGGGATGACGGGCAGCCTTTCACCCTTGGTGTCGATCTTGAGCACAGCGAGATCGGCGCGCGCGTCGTCGATCAGCACCGTGGCTGGCCACTCGCGCCGGTCCGAGGTCACGACCATGATCTCCTGCGCGCCGGCGATGTTGTGGTGGTTGGTAAGCACCACGCCGTCGGCCCGGACGATCGAACCTGAACCCAGGGATTGCTCTGTATGCTCGCCGGTGGAGCCGAACATCCCCCAGAACGGATCGACCTGTTGGCGCACCAGACGCTTGGAATAGACGTTGACGACCGCCGGCGCCGCCCGGCGCACGATCGGCGCGAACGAGAGACCCATCGCAGCCGCGTCTGTGGGAACGCCCCGCGGGACCGGTGAAGATTGCTGCGCGCTCGCTGGCGCGGCTCCCCAGTACGTTACGAAGACTACGAGGGGGAGGAAGGCTCGGAGGCGCATGACGTGTCCGCAGGTTCAAAGGTTGTTGGGCCATTTTCGACAATGCCTTGGACCCAATCATGGCGCCGCTTGAGTCTGAATTCACCCTGCTTCAGCCAGGTCACTTGGCGCCCGCCATGGCCATGGTCGTCAGCCCCGCGGGTTTGGCCACACGCAGCGAGATCAGGAACCCCAAAGCCAGCAACGCCGCTGAAATCAGGATCGCGCCTCCGGGAAGGTGCAGGGTGGCGTCGCGACGGATAAGCCAGGCGAAGGTGAGCCCGAACAGGCTCGGCCCGATCATGGAGGCGACACCCTGGAGCGACTGGTTGGCGCCCTGGAGTTGGCCCTGGTGCTGCGGGCCGACGCGGCGGGTCATTAGGCCGAGCAGTCCCGGCTGCATCAGACCGATGAAGGCGAAGATGGGGACGCCGATGAAATAGACCACGCCGGTGGAGGCGAAGCCGTAGATCAAAAAGCCAAGCGCCCCGGCGGCCGCGCCCAGCAGCACCGCGCCGCGTTCGCCCACGCGCTTCACCACCGGTGCGACCAGGAACATCTGCACCGCGATCATGCTCGCCCCTGAGGCCATGAAGGTGAAGCCAAGGATCTTGGGCGTCCAGCCGTAGCGATAGCCGGTGTAGAGCACGAAGATGGTCGGCAGGACGACCTGGGCGAGCTGATTGAGGAAACTGACGCTGGCTAGACCCAGGAGCTCGCCGTGCTCCTTCAGAAAGACAAGAGATCCGAGCGGATTGGCGCGCCGCCAGGGCAAAGACGCTGCGCGGCGCTCCGCCGGCAGCGACTCGGGCAGGACGAACAGGCCGTAGACCGCGTTGACCAGGCACAGGCCGGCGGCGGCGTAGAACGGCAGGCGCAGATTGTGTTCGCCCAGCAGGCCGCCGATTGTCGGCCCGATCATAAAGCCGAAGCCGAACGCGGAGCCCAGAATGCCGAAATTGCGCGCCCGTTTTTCCGGCGGTGTGATGTCGGCCACATAGGCGTTCGCGGTGGAAAAGCTGGCGGCGGTGATGCCGTTCAGGATGCGCCCGACATAGAGCCAGCCGAGGTTCGGCGACAAGGCCATGAACAGGAAGTCGACGGTCAGGCCGAAGATCGACACCAGCATTACCGGCCGTCGGCCGAATCGGTCAGACAGCATGCCCAGTACTGGACCGCACACGAACTGCATCGCCCCCCAGGTGGTGGCGAACAGCACGTTCCACTCCGAGGCCGAGGCCGTGTCGCCGCCGGCGAGCTGTTTGATCAGGTTGGGCAGGATCGGGATCATGATCCCGAACGAGATCGCGTTCAGCAGGGCCGTGGCGAAGATGAAGCCGAACGCGGCGCGCCGCGGCGGGCGGCCGGCGGGGGCGTCCCCGGTCATGACTTCGAGTCCATCCCTGACATCGCGCTTACCTTGAACGCTTCAAGCAGCCCTCGCCACCATTGCGCGTGCCGCTGCAGGAAGATGGTGTCGGGAAAGCCGTGGCGGGCGACATGGGCGGCCGGCACACTATCCCAGCCACTGTGTTCGACAGTGACCCGGGTCTCGTCGCCCACTGGCTCGAACCGAACCTCGACCTCAGTCGCTTGATCGGGAGCGAAAGTGGCCTGGCACCAGCCGAACACCAGACGCGTCGGCGGCGACCACACGCGGACCCGACCGATCTCGAACACCTTGCCCGACGGCAGGGTCTCGACCAGACGCCCACCCTCCCCCGGTTCAAAAGAAAGCACGCCTGGATCGCGGGGTGTGAATCGGAAGATGGCGTTTGGCGACCACCAATCGCCGATCTCGCGCGTGAACGCTTCAAATGCGCGATCCGGACTGACCGCCACGCGAAGAGCGACCAGGACGCGCGAACTCATGGGTCGGATTCCACATGAGCCTTGAAGGCGACCAGCTGTTCGCTCCAGCCCCGTTCCGTCTCTTCCAACCAGCGCATGAGCTCGATCATCGGCCCAGGGCGCAAGGCGTAGACCCGCAGGCGGGTGTCGAAGGTCGGGTGTGAGTCTTCCACGATGCCGCTTTCGCGCAGGACGCGCAGTTGACGGCTCATCAGCGACGGGCTGAGGCCGAGGTCGCGGGCCAGATCGCCCGCGGCCCGGGGTCCGCGGCGCAGCAGATCGACCACCGCGCGGCGCCTGGGGTCAGCCAGGGCCGCCAGCGTCACGTCGAGCGAGGTCAAAGGTGGTCGCGCACCGACACGCCGCCGGACTTCGCCATTTCCTCGAGGCTCATGGCCTGGACGGTCTGACTGAAGCTCCACACGTGCCCTTCTGGGTCGAGGGCCATGTAGCGACGGTCGCCATAGAACTGATCGGCTGGCTCACGCACGATGGTCGCCCCTGCCGCCCTCGCTCGCTCGCAGTGGGCGTCCAGGCCGCTGTCCAGATTGAAGTGTAGAGACTGGGTGTTGACCCCGCCGAGCGAGGCCGGGCTGCTGTGGCGCTCGTCCCACTCCCGGCCGACATAGATGAGTCCGTCGCCGAAGCGCATCTCCGAATGGCCGAGCGTGCCATCGGGGTCTTCAACGATCATGGTGATCTCGAAGCCGAAAGCCTTTTCCAGCCAGCTTAAGGCGGCCTTCGGATCGCGATAGACGACGCCGCTACCCATGGTCGGTCGCTTCTGTTCGGGCATGAAAACCTCCTGTCACGTTATTTGCGTATTTTGACAAATATCACGGCAGATCGCAAGCAGCTTTCCGAACTCGCATTGACCGATCGTGTCGCTGCGACGAAAGAGAACCCCCTGCCAATGGAGGTGCGCCGCGGTGACAACCTACCTGTGGGTCGCACTCGGGGGCGCGTTGGGAAGCGTGGCGCGTTTCGGCTGCTCCAGCCTGATCGCGAACTGGTTCGGCCAGACCTTTCCGCTCGGAACCCTGGTCATCAATGTCGTCGGCTCATTGATCATCGGCTTCTTCGCCACCGTCACTGGGCCGGATGGACGGGTGCTGGTGCCCGGCGATATCCGCCAGTTCGTGATGATCGGCCTGTGCGGTGGCTACACCACCTTCTCGTCCTTCAGTCTCCAGACCCTGAGCCTGGCCCAGGACGGGGAATACCTGCGCGCGGGCGTTAACATCGTGGGCTCGGTGGTGCTTTGTCTGCTGGCGGTCTGGATTGGTTACGTCGCCGGCGCGGCGCTAAACGCCGTCAGAGGAAGCTGATCATGCAGCCGCCACAGTCAGCCATGCTCCTGCGAATCTACACCGAGGAGGGCAAGATGAATAACCGTCGCCCCCTCTACGAGGACATCGTCATGCGGGCCCGCGCGGCCAAGCTGGCCGGCGCGACCGTGCTGCGCGGGCCCATGGGCTATGGACTGCATGCCAAGATCCACACCGCCAAGATCCTCGACCTTTCAGCCAAGCTGCCCCTGGTGATCGAGATCGTCGACAGCGAAGACAAGATCAGGGATTTCCTGGTCGAACTGGACGGCATGACAGAGCTTGGCCTAGTGACGCTCGAGAAGGTCGAGGTGATCCACTACGGAAGCCACACTCCCGCGCCCTGAGAAGGGACGCCGGAGGCGTCAGTCCCAGAATTTCGGCCGGGCGGAGATTCCCGCCGCCCTGCGCAGCTCGTCACAGTTCATCAGGCCGCCATCCATCATCACCAGGCGCGTATGGCGCAGGTCGCCGATGTTCCTGGAGGGATCGCCCTCGACCAGGGCCAGATCCGCGTTCTTGCCGACGGCGATCGATCCGGTCTTGTCGTCCACATGCTGCAGATGGGCCGCGGCGATGGTCGCACTCTGCAACGCTTCGACCGGCGTAAAACCGGCGTCAACGTAGAGTTCCAGTTCGCGCACCAGCTCCAGGCCCGAACCGTCCGTGCCGGCCACGATCGGCACGCCAGCCTTGTGCATCGCTTCGACCAGAGCCTCGAGCTTTCTGAAGCTGGCCCGATAATCGGCTCGGGTGTAGCCCGGCGCGACGGCAAGCCCGCCTTGGCGGAAACCGCGCTCGACGGCTGGCGGCAAAGTCCCGACGAAGGGCGCGTAGGCCGGCGAAAGATCGCCGTTTTCGGGCTCCATCAAGCTTTCGACCACCACCAGGGTGGGGTCGGAGGTGATGTGCTTGGCCGCCATCGTCGCTATCAGCGACTTCATCGGCTCAGCGTCGAGCTTCATGTCCTTGGCGTATTTGGCAGGCCCTTCCATGCGCGCGATGGTGTTGGACTTGTCGACCACCTCTTGCGGCATGGCTTGCATGGCCACGAAGTAGATGTGGGTGATCTCGTCATAGCCATCGTTGATGGCGTCCATGGTGCGCATGCCTGCGGGCAGATGGCCGTGAACGTGCAGCCCGAGCCGATGCGCCTCGGCCGCCGCCGGCGCCACCCACGCCGGATTGTAGCTGCCGTAGAACTTGATCGCGACGAAGCCGTCAGCCTTTGCCTTCCGAACGATGGCCAGGGCCTCATCCTGCGATGTGGCCACGCTGCCCAGCTGGGCGGTGTAGGGGCCCCTGCCGTCGATAAGCACTGAGGGATAGACGTGAGGCATCAGCAGGTCACCCTTGGCCCGGCGCGCCGCGCGGGCGAGGGTAAGGGCGTTGTTGTTACCCGGATCGCGGACCGAGGTGACCCCCAGCGAGAGCAAAGTTGGACCGGTGTTGTCATCGCCCACGTGTTGATGGGAGTCCCACAGGCCGGGCACGAGGGTCTTGCCGACGCCGTCGATGACCTGGGCGCCGGCCGGGACCGCGATCTTGGCGGTCGGCCCGACTTTGGTGATGATACCCTTGTCCACCACCACGGTTTGGTCCTCGACGAACCGATTGCCGTCCACAAAGGCGCGGACGTGGGTGAAAGCCACCGGTCCCGCCGCCTTCTTGAACAGGGCGTGGGCGATGGCCGGCGAGCGGGCGCCCATGGCCTCGTCCTGAGCCTTGTCGATCCTTGGTTGATCGGCCTCGTATCCCGCCCGGATCCAGGTGAGACCGCCATCGATGGCGAAGAACTTACCCTTCTCATCGACCCACACCGGCAATGGCGTATTGGCGATACCGGAGACCGCATAGGCGGTGATGGTCTGTTTGGCTGGGCCCTCGCCCACCACCAGCGTGGTCAACGGCTCGGCGTGGGCTTCGCCTCCTGGCAACATGGTCAACGTATGCCCCGGCGCTGCGATCAAAGCGTCCACCAGCGTGCCCGTCACGTCCATGGGGCCGCCGAACGCGGTGTACATGGCGGGCATGGCGTAAGCGGCGGAGGCCGCGTCGACCGGGCTCTTCCAGCTCGCTCGGCCGTTGGCCACATCGAAGGTCTCAGCGGCGTCGCCCTGAGGCGTGAACCCGCGCACGACAAGGTGCTCGATCATCCCGTCCGGGCCCAACCGCGTGGCGCTGTCGACCTCGAAGATCTGCCCACGTAGATTGAGGCTCTCGCGGCCCATGTGCTGGCCGTCCGGCGTCGTCCAGCGAGTCGAGTGGCCATGGACGCCAGCGCTGGACATGATTGTCAGGACCTGGGCGTCGGCCGGTGGCTTGGCCAGGTCGGCCAGGCTCACTGGCGCAGCGTGAACGATGGACGCGCTGCCGAGCAGCGCCATAAGCGCCAAAGATAGCCGCATGTCGCCCCCTGTAACTGTTTGTAGCTCAGGACGGACACTAGCGGAGTGGCGTGACGTCCTGTCACCTTAATTCGCGGTTAGGCGCTAAGCGTCGAAGAAGGAGTCGCGTCGATGAACGTGGACGGCGATTTTCTGCGCCTTCCCGCGGTACGCTTTGAGCGTTTGCTGCCCGGGCCCATCGATCGGGTCTGGTCCCACCTGACGCAATGCGACAAGCTTGTGGCCTGGTACGGTCCCGCCGGCGTCATTGAGCCTGGTGAGGGCGGACGGGTTGAGTTCATGGACGGCCATGTGCGCGGCGTCGTAACCCAATGGCGGCCTCCCAGCCGCCTGGCGTACAGCTGGAACGTGTTCAGCCCGGGCCAAGTCAAATCCCCCTATCCTGAGTCCTACCTGAACTTCGACCTCGCCGCCGCCGGAGCCGCTGTGAAGCTGACTCTGGTGCATCTGCCTGTCCTCGAGCAATTCGAGGCCCAGAACGCCATGGGCTGGCACAGCTATCTGGATATGTTGCGCGCCAAACTGCTCGGCGACGAAGTGCTGGCGAGGGCGTCGTACATGGAAAGAAACGCCAAATTCTATGGCGTCGATCTCAACAATTTGGTGCGTTGAGGGTTTACTCGGCGGCCTGGGCCACCGGACCGGAGTCCTTGCCCTTTTCGGCGACATCGCGGTCGACGAATTCGATCACCGCCATGGCCGCGTTGTCGCCGTGACGGAAGCCGGCCTTGAGCACGCGGATGTAGCCGCCGCCGCGCGAGGCGTAGCGCGGACCAAGCGTGGCGAACAGCTTGCCGACCTGGGCCACGTCGCGAACATGTGAGATCGCCTGACGGCGGGCGTGCAGGTCTCCGCGCTTGGCCAAGGTGACCAGCTTCTCTACGAAGGGGCGAAGCTCCTTGGCCTTGGGCAAGGTAGTGACGATCTGCTCGTGCTTAATCAGGCTGGCCGCCATGTTGGCGAACATGGCTGTGCGATGGCTCGACGTGCGGCCAAGTTTGCGGCGCGTATACCCGTGACGCATGTCGATCTCTCCAGGTCGGGCGCGGGCCGTCTCGCGACGGGCCGCAGGGAATCACATCTGGTCTTCGAACTTCTTGGCCAGGTCTTCGATATTCTCCGGCGGCCAGTTGGGCACATCCATGCCCAGGTGCAGGCCCATATTCGCCAGGACTTCCTTGATCTCGTTCAACGACTTGCGCCCAAAATTCGGCGTGCGGAGCATCTCGGCCTCGGTCTTCTGGATGAGATCGCCGATATAGACGATGTTGTCGTTCTTCAGGCAGTTGGCCGAGCGCACCGAAAGCTCGAGTTCGTCGACTTTCTTGAGTAGGGCCGGATTGAACGGCAGCTCGGGCTTCTGATCGCCATCCAGCTTCTTCTTGGGTTCGTCGAAGGTGATGAACACCTGCAGCTGGTCCTGGAGGATGCGCGCGGCGTAGGCCACAGCGTCCACCGGCGAAACCGCGCCATTGGTCTCCACTTCCATGATCAGCTTGTCGTAATCCAGGCTCTGGCCCTGCCGCGTCGGCTCGACACGGTAGGCGACACGCTTGACCGGGCTGTAGAGAGCGTCGACGGCGATCAGGCCGATGGGCGCATCCTCTGGCCGATTGAGCTCGGAAGGCACATAGCCCTTGCCGTTCGCCACCGTGAACTCGATGCGCACGGACGCGCCCTCGTCGAGGGTGAGCAACACGTGCTTGCCGTTGAGAATCTCAATGTCCGACGGGGCTTCGATCTGACTGGCGGTCACCGGCCCGGGACCGGTGGCGCGCAGGGTCATGCGCTTGGGACCGTCACTGTGCATGCGCAGCGCCAGTTGCTTGATGTTGAGAACGACGTCGACAACGTCCTCGCGCACGCCCTCCAGCGAGGAAAACTCGTGCACCACGCCGTCGATCTGGATGGCGGTCACGGCCGCCCCCTGCAGGCTCGACAGCAGCACCCGGCGCAAAGAATTGCCCAGGGTGACACCGAATCCGCGCTCAAGCGGTTCGGCGACGATGCGCGCCTTGCGCGCCGCGTCTGCGCCGGACTCGATCATCGGCTTTTCCGGGCGGATCAGTTCGTTCCAATTTCTTTCAATCACGGGCGGAGTGTCCTCGAACGCGTTGTCTCGGCCCCAAAGGTCAGGCCGACGATCTGATTGCGTATGTGGTCGGGTCTTAGACCCGACGGCGTTTGGGCGGGCGGCAGCCGTTGTGTGGGATCGGTGTCACGTCGCG
>OUNO010034751.1_pt1 | contig 14769 bp, 11 predicted proteins | sample 1779811 | NCBI WGS metagenome assembly OUNO01 (sample SAMEA3914804, study PRJEB12502) | metagenome | biome: forest; material: soil | place: Canada | collected 2010-06-25 | depth 0.3 m | reverse complement strand
TGCACTCGCGGCTGCTCGAGCGTGCGGTCAAGCTCAACGACGACCTCGGTGGCGGCTCGCTGACGGCGCTGCCGGTCATCGAGACGCAGGCCGGCGACGTGTCGGCCTACATCCCGACGAACGTCATCTCGATCACCGACGGGCAGATCTTCCTCGAGTCGGCGCTCTTCAACGCGGGCGTCCGCCCGGCGATCAACGTCGGCATCTCGGTCTCGAGGGTCGGCGGAAACGCTCAGATCGGACCGATGAAGAAGGTCGCCGGCCGGATCAAGCTCGAGCTCTCCCAGTACCGCGACCTCGAGGCGTTCGCGCAGTTCGGCTCCGATCTCGACGCCGACACGCAGCGGACGCTGGCCCGCGGGGCGCGCCTGGTCATGACGCTCAACCAGCACGAGCGGGCGCCTTTGCCGGTCGAGGATCAGACAGTTCAGATCTTCGCCGCCACGAACGGCTTCCTCGACCGCCTCGCGGTCGAGCGCGTCGGCGAGTTCCTGCTCGCGCTGACCGAACGGATGCACTCCCAGCACCCCGACCTGCGCGAGAAGATCGCGGGCGGCGACTGGTCGGATGAGACGCAGAAGGCCGTCCGCGAGGCCGTCGACTCCGCCGCCCAGGACTTCGGCTACGACCTCGACGAGGAGGGACAGCCGCTCGAGGACGATGGCCCGGGTGAGGTCGTCTCAGCCGGGCGCGAGAGCGACAAGGAGGCTCAGCCGGCCTAGCGCCGGCTGCGGGACCCGATGGCATCTCAGCGCGACGTCAAGAACAAGATCGCTTCGGTCAAGAACATCCAGAAGATCACGCGCGCCATGGAGATGGTGGCGGCCGCGCGCCTGCGCCGCGCCGAGCAGAGGATCGCGGCCCTGCGGCCGTATGCCGACGCCCTTGGGAGGATGACCCGCCAGGCCGCCCAGGCCGCCGGCGCGGAGGCCTCGCGTCTGCCGCTGCTGAGCGAGCACGAGTCCCAGGAGAAGGTCGGACTGCTCCTCGTCACCGGCGATCGGGGACTGGCCGGAGGCTTCAACTCACAGATCGTCAGGGCCGGCATCAGAATCTCCGGCGAGCTCGAGGAAGAGGGCCTGAGCAGCTCCTGGTATGCGACCGGGCGACGCGGCGTCTCGTCGCTGACCTTCCGCGGCCACGACCTGCAGGGCAGCTACACCGGCTTTGCCGATCGGCCCGCCTACGCCGACGCCCGCACGATCGCCGACGACCTCATCCAGGCATACATCGACGGCCATCTCGACCGCGTCGAGATGGTCTACAACGCCTACATCTCGCCCTTGACCCAGCGGGTGACCCGCGAACGCCTGCTGCCCCTCTCACAAGCCGCGATCGACGGCGAGGGCGAGGGCGAGGAGGACGGCGTGCAGCAGCACGCCGGGCCCCGGGCGCTGGTCGACTACGAGCCCGACCCCGAAGAGATCCTCAAGCGGCTCGTACCCGACTACGTCGAGATCTCGATCTACCGCGCGCTCGTCGAGTCGACGGCCGGGTTCTTCGGCGCGCAGATGACCGCGATGCGGAGTGCATCCGAGAACGCCGGCGAAATCATCACCGAATACACCCTGCAGATGAACCGCGCCCGTCAGGCCGAGATCACCCAGGAGATCATGGAGGTCGTAGCCGGCGCCGAGGGACTGAGCTAGGACGAGCGCCGACCTGCGCGATACTGCGTCCTCGGAGAGCGTGCCGCGCTCCCTGCGTCCTTGCATCGCCACGCCGTCGACCTTCCTTGTTGCACCACCAAAGAACTTGAATAGATAAAGAGGAGAACTAGACCAATGGACGCCAGCACAGTCACCGAGCCGAGCGGCTCGGCCCAGGCCACCGCAGCGGGAGCCGCGCGGCAGAACGTCGGACGGATCGAGGAGATCCAGGGAGTCGTCATCGAGGTGGTCTTCCCGGACCGGCTGCCCGAGATCAACCACGCGATCACGGTCGCCCGGCCGGCGGCTGCCGCCGACGAGGAGGCCGAGGGCATAAGCGCCAGCGCCGGCGAGGGCGTGCTCGTCTGCGAGGTCCAGCAGCACCTCGGCGATGACCGCGTGCGCGCGGTGGCGATGGACACGACCGACGGGCTGGCCCGCGGTGTCGAGGTGATCGACACGGGCGCGCCGATCTCCGTGCCCGTCGGCGAGGCCACGCTCGGGCGAATCTTCAACCTGCTCGGCGAGCCGATCGACCTCGGTGCCGACCTGCCGGCCGATGTCGAACGGCGCAGCATCCACCAGGACGCGCCGCGCGTCGAGGAACTGACGCCGACCACCGAGATGTTCGAGACAGGCATCAAGGTCATCGACCTGCTCGCCCCGTATGCCAAAGGCGGCAAGGTCGGCCTGTTCGGCGGCGCCGGCGTCGGCAAGACGGTCCTCATCCAGGAGCTCATCCACAACCTCGCCAAGGAGCACGGCGGGCTGTCCGCCTTCTGCGGCGTCGGCGAGCGCTCGCGCGAGGGCAACGACCTGTGGCTGGAGATGAAGGAGTCTGGCGTGCTCGACAAGACGATGCTCGTCTTCGGCCAGATGAACGAGCCGCCCGGCGCCCGCATGCGCGTCGCGCTGTCGGGCCTGACGATGGCCGAACACTTCCGCGACGAGGGTCAGGACGTGCTGCTGTTCATCGACAACATCTTCCGCTTCGTCCAAGCCGGCTCCGAGGTCTCGGCGCTGCTCGGTCGGATGCCCTCCCAGGTCGGCTATCAGCCGACGCTCGAGACCGAGATGGGCCAGCTGCAGGAGCGCATCACCTCGACCAAGCGCGGGTCGGTCACCTCGGTGCAGGCGATCTACGTGCCGGCCGACGACTACACCGACCCGGCCCCGGCCTCGGTCTTCGCCCACCTCAACGCGACGACGGCGCTGTCGCGCGCGATCTCCGAAAAAGGCATCTACCCGGCGGTCGACCCGCTGGAGTCGACCTCGACCATCCTCAAGGCCGACATCGTGGGCGAGGACCACTTCCGCGTGGCCAACCGCGTCAAGGAGATCCTCCAGCGCTACAAGGAGCTCCAGGACATCATCGCCATCCTCGGCATCGACGAGCTCTCCGACGAGGACAAGCTGACGGTCCAGCGCGCGCGTAAGATCGAGCGCTTCCTGTCCCAGCCGTTCTTCGTCGCCGAACAGTTCACCGGCACGCCAGGCGCCTACGTGCCGATCGCCGAGACGATCCGCGGCTTCGAGGAGATCATCGCCGGGAAGCACGACGAGGTGCCCGAGAACGCCTTCTTCCTGAAGGGCACGATCGACCAGGTCGTCGAGGCGGCCAAGAGCTAGGCATGGCACGGACGCGATTCGCGGTCGAGGTCCTAACGCCCGAGGGAGAGGTCTTCTCGGACGAGATCGAGATGCTCTCGACGCGGACGGTCGTCGGCTCGATCGGCGTCCTTGCCGGCCACGAGCCGGTCCTCGCGATGCTCGAACCGACGGAGCTGCGGCTGTACCGCTCGGAGTCCGACGTCGTGCGCTTCGCACAGGCGGAGGGCTACCTGCAGTTCGCCGAGAACCGGGCTCTGCTCCTGGTCGAGGAGGCGATCGCGCCCGAGCAACTCGACCGGGCGAGCTTCGAGACGAAGCTCTCCGAGGCCAGGGCTGCGGCCGAGCGCGCCGAGGAGGGCACCGAGGAAGAAGCCCGCTCGCTGCGTGACATCCGCCGCTACGAGGCGTTCCTCTCCGTTGGGCAGTAGCGCCTGCTCGCGCGCGCCGGTCATCGACATCGTCCACGGCGCGCCCACCCACTAGCCTTCGCCGCTGCGATGAGCGACGTCAACGAGCCAATCGGAGTCATCGGAACGGGCTATGTCGGCCTGGTCACGGCGGCGGGCTTCGCCGAGCTCGGGCGCGAGGTGTGGTGCGTGGACATCGACGCCGAGAAGATCGAGCGGCTGCGCGGCGGCGAGGTGCCGATCTACGAGCCGGGCCTCGAGGAGCTGCTGAGCCGCAACGCCGCCCGGCTGCACTTCTCGACCGACCTCGGCGAGGCGCTCGAGTATGCGCGCCTTCTGTTCGTCGCCGTCGGCACTCCGCCGACGTACTCGGGCGACGCCGACCTCTCGGCGGTCCACGCCGTCGTCGACGCCATCCCGGCGTCGGACAGGCACGCACTGGTCATGAAGTCGACCGTCCCCTGCGGCACGGGCGCCTCGCTGCGGCGCGTCTTCGGCGAGCAGGGCAAGGGCGGCCTGGGCTACGTGTCGTGTCCGGAGTTCCTCAAGGAGGGCTCGGCCGTCCAGGACTTCCTGCATCCGGACAGGGTCGTCGTGGGCGACGCCGGCGGCTGGGCCGGCGACGCGGTGGCGGAGCTCTACGCACCGTTGCAGGCCCCCATCGTGCGAACTGACATCGCCAGCGCCGAGATGGTCAAGCTCGCCTCCAACGCCTTTCTGGCGACGAAGATCTCGTTCATCAACGAGATCGCCAACGTGTGTGAGGAGACCGGGGCCGACGTCGTCGAGGTGGCACGGGGGATGGGCCTGGACGACCGCATCGGGGCGAAGTTCCTGCACGCCGGGATCGGCTTCGGCGGCAGCTGCTTCCCCAAGGACGTCGACGCGCTCAAGCAGCTCGCGGGCAACTCCGGCTACCACTTCCAGCTGCTGACGGCCGTCATCGAGGTCAACGACCTGCAGAAGCGCCGCGTCATCGGCAAGCTGCAGCGCCACCTCGGGGGCCTGGCGGGCAAGCGCATCGCGTTGCTCGGCCTGGCGTTCAAGCCGAACACCGACGACATGCGCGAGGCCTCCTCGCTCGTTCTCTCGGCCAGGCTTCAGGCCGACGGGGCGAGCGTGAGCGCCTATGACCCGGTCGCCGAGGAGCAGGCACGCAAGCTCGTGTCGGGCATCGACTTCGCCGCGACGCCGCTCGAGGCCGTCGCGGGCGCCGACGCTGCAGTCCTCGTGACCGAGTGGCGTGAGCTCGTCGAGCTCGACTGGGCTCAGGTCGCCCAGAGCATGGGCGGGCGACTCGTCATCGACGGGCGCAACGCCCTCGATCCCGACGCCGTGCGCGCCGCGGGCCTGACCTACGAGGGCATCGGAAGAAGGTGAGCCGATGCAGGCGGTGATCCTCGTGGGCGGCCAGGGGACCCGCCTTCGGCCGCTGACGTCCTCGGTGCCCAAGCCGATCGTCCAGCTCGTCGACAGGCCGTTCATCTCGTTCATGCTCGAGTGGCTGCGCGGCCACGGCATCGAGGACGTGATCGTGTCCTGCGGCTTTCTCGCCGACAGCGTCCGCGCCGTGCTCGGCGACGGATCGGAGCTCGGCATCAGGCTGCGATTCGTCGAGGAGCCCGAGCCGCTCGGCACCGCCGGAGCGCTGAAGCTGGCCGAGCCGATGCTCGACGAGCGCTTCCTGATGCTCAACGGAGACGTCCTCACGGACATCGACCTGACCAGCCAGATCGCCCAGCACGCCCGGACCGGCGCGCGGGCGACGCTGTCGCTCGTGCCCGTCGAGGACCCGAGTGCCTACGGCGTGGTCGTCCTGGGGGAGGGTCGGGTCGTCACCGACTTCGTCGAGAAGCCGAGCCCCGGGCAGGTGGACTCGAAGCTGATCAGCGCTGGCGCCTATGTGCTCGAGCGCAGCGTCCTCGATCTCGTCGAGCCCGCTCGCAAAGTCTCGATCGAGCGCGACGTCTGGCCCCGCCTGATCGGCGACGGTCTCTACGGCTTCCCGTCCGAGAGCTACTGGCTCGACATCGGCACGCCCGCCCGCTATCTGCAGGGAACCTTCGACATCATCGAGGGGAATGTCGAAACGGCCGTCCGTGAGCGCCTCGGCAGCGGCTGGCTCGCCATCGACGCCGGCGCCGAGGTACTCGGCAGGGCGGTCCCCCCCGCCGTGATCGAGCGCGGAGCGCGAGTCGCCGAGGGTGCCCATGTCGGCAGCCTGGTCGTCCTGGGGCGTGATGTGTCGATCGGCAAGGGCAGCGTCGTCGAGCGCGCGGTCATCCTCGAGGGCACGCATATTGGCGAGGGCTGCGAGCTGCGTGACTGCATCGTCGCCGCCGGTTGTCGGGTCGGAGCGCGGACCAAGATCACGGGTGGCGCCGTCCTCGGCGACGGGGTGAGGGTCGGAGCGGACAACGTGATCACCCGCGGGGCGCGTATCTTCCCTGGTGTCGAGTTGCCGGACGGCGCGATCGCGTTCTAGGCTCGGCGGCGGAGAAGACCGTGCGGCATTCCAATTCATGATCCCAAGACCACTCCAGGAGGCAGGCAGCAGATGAGCGAGAGCGGCGCCACCGCGACACCGATCGCCGAGGAGCTCTCACGCGAGGCGATCGCGAGGGTCGACGTCTCCGGCCAGCTTGGCGACGTGCTTGCCCTGCCCGAGCACCTTCGCGACGCCGTCTGGCGCGTCGAGTCGGCGATCATGCAGGACTGGGACACGGCGGCCGGGCTCGTCGTCGCGGGCATGGGCGGCTCGGCCATTGGCGGTGCGCTCGCGCGTGCCGCGCTCGGCGATCACGCCTCGCGTCCGATCTTCGTCACCCGCGCCTATGGCATCCCGACGTGGACGACGCCCGACACGATGGTCCTCTGCGCGAGCTACTCGGGCGACACCGAGGAGACGCTCGCCTGCTACGAGTCGGCCGGCGCGCTGGGCGCCAAGCGGACGGTCGTGACGACCGGAGGACGGCTCGCCGAGATGGCCCGCGCCGACGGCGTGCCGGTCATCCCGCTGCCCGGTGGGTTTCAGCCGCGCGCGGCTGTCGCGTACATGATCGTCGCGGCCTTGGAGGTCGCTGCCCTGTGCGGCGCCGGCCCGAGGCTGACGTCGGAGATCGACGTGGCGGCCTCGCATATCGAGCAGCTCGTGGCCGAGTGGGGACCCGACGCGGCCGAGGACTCCCTGGCCAAGGAAGTCGCGCGCGGCCTGCTCGGCACGACGCCGGTCATCGCCGGCGCCGGCTTGACGACGCCGATCGCCTACCGGTGGAAGACCCAGATCAACGAGAACGCCAAGCAGCCGTGCTTCTGGCACGAACTGCCCGAGCTCGACCACAACGAGATCGTCGGCTGGGAGGGCGCCCCCGAGCTCGGACGCTTCTCGGCGGTCTTCCTCGACGACTCCGACGCCCACCCCCGGGTCAAGGAGCGCATGGAGCTGACCGAGCGGCTGATCGCGGGCAACGCCGCGGCGAGCTTCCGCCTGGAGACCCGTGGGCAGACGGCCATCGAGCGGGTCATCTCGCTCGTGCTGCTCGGCGATCTCGTCTCGATCTACCTGGCCGCGCTGCGGGGCGTCGACCCCGGGCCGGTAAAGGTCGTGGACGAGCTCAAGGCCGCTCTCGCCGTGCGCTAGACGGGCAGGGCTGTGTGATACGGTCGAGGCCGGCCGAGGAGCGCTGCGACGGGCTCCGATCCGCCACGCTCGGCCTCTCTGCAGCAAGGGCGCTCACCTGACCGGACAGGAGGATTCGTTATGTCCGCCATGACACCCACCGCAGTTGCTCACGACTTCAAGGTCGCCGACCTGTCGCTCGCAGAGTTCGGCCGCAAGGAGATCACTCTCGCCGAGCACGAGATGCCCGGACTGATGGCCATCCGCCGTGAGTACGCCTCGGCCCAGCCCCTCGCCGGCGCCCGCATCACCGGCTCGCTGCACATGACGATCCAGACCGCGGTCCTGATCGAGACGCTGACGGCGCTCGGCGCCGACGTCCGCTGGTGCAGCTGCAACATCTTCTCGACCCAGGACCACGCGGCCGCCGCAGTCGCCGTCGGCCCCGAGGGCACGCCCGAGGACCCGCGTGGGGTCCCCGTCTACGCCTGGAAGGGAGAGTCGCTCGAGGAGTACTGGTGGTGCACGGAGCAGGTCCTCATCTGGCCCGAGGGCGAGGACGGCTCACGCGGTCCCAACATGATCCTCGACGACGGTGGTGACGCGACGCTGATCGTCCACAAGGGCACCGAGTACGAGTCGGCCGGCGCCGTGCCGGACCCATCGACGGCCGACTCTGAGGAGTTCGAGGTGATCCTCACCGTGCTGACGCGCTCGCTCGGCGAGGACCCGCAGCGCTGGACGCGCATCGGCGAGGGGATCAAAGGCGTGACGGAGGAGACGACCACGGGCGTCCACCGGCTCTACCAGATGGTCGAAACGGGAGAGCTCCTGTTCCCGGCCATCAACGTCAACGACTCGGTGACGAAGTCCAAGTTCGACAACCTCTACGGCTGCCGTCACTCCCTGATCGACGGCATCAATCGCGCCACCGACGTCATGATCGGCGGCAAGGTGGCACTGATCTGCGGCTTCGGCGATGTCGGCAAGGGCTGCGCCGAATCGCTCCGCGGCCAGGGAGCGAGGGTGGTCATCACCGAGATCGACCCGATCTGCGCGCTGCAGGCAGCGATGCAGGGCTACGAGGTCAGGACGCTCGAGGAAATGATCGAGACGGCAGACATCTTCATCACGACGACGGGCAACAAGGACATCATCCGCGCCGCCGACATGGGCCGCATGAAGCACCAGGCGATCGTCGGCAACATCGGACACTTCGACAACGAGATCGAGATCGCTGCGCTGGCGAAGATCCCGGGGATCGAGCGGGTGAACATCAAGCCCCAGGTCGACAAGTGGGTCTTCCCCGACGGTCACGCGATCATCATGCTCTCGGAGGGCCGCCTGCTGAACCTCGGCAACGCCACCGGGCATCCGAGCTTCGTGATGAGCAACTCGTTCACCAACCAGACGATCGCCCAGATCGAGCTCTTCACAAAGAACGACGAGTACGAGAAGCGCGTCTACGTGCTGCCCAAGCACCTCGACGAGAAGGTCGCCCGCCTCCACCTCGACGCCCTCGGCGTGAAGCTGACGCGGCTCACCGACGAGCAGGCCGCGTACATCGGCGTGCCCGTCGAGGGACCGTACAAGGCCGACCACTACCGCTATTGATCGGAGCGACACCCCGGCGGCGGAGCGTCGATCGGCGATGAGGGCGATGGTGTTGGCGGCGGGGTTGGGCACGCGCCTGCGGCCGCTCACCTACGAGATCACCAAGCCGATGGTGCCGGTCCTCGACCGGCCGGTCATGGAGCACATCGTCGACCTGCTCGACCGCCACGGCATCGAGGGGATCATCGCCAACCTGCACTACTTCCCGGACTCGATCCGCGAGCACTTCGGCTCGCGGATCGAGTATCGCTTCGAGCCGGAGCTGCTGGGGACGGCGGGGGGCGTGCGGGCGTGCGCCGACTTCTTCGGCGACGCCCCGTTCCTGGTGATCTCGGGCGACGCCCTGACCGACATCGACGTCAGCGCCCTGTCGGCTCGCCACAGCGAGTCGGGCGGCATCGCGACGCTCGCGGTCAAGAAGGTCGCCGACACCCGCGAGTACGGCGTCGTCCTGCATGACCGCGACGGGCGCGTCACGGGCTTCCAGGAGAAGCCGGCGCCCGAGGAGGCGCTGTCTGATCTTGGCAACTGCGGCATCTACATCTTCGACCCGCAGATCTTCGACTACTTCCCCGAGCGCCCGTTCGTCGACTGGGCCCAGGACGTCTTCCCGACGTTGCTCCACAACGACATCCCGTTCCACGTCCACGAGGTCAAGGAGTACTGGAACGACGTCGGCTCGCTCGCCGAGCTGCGCCAGGGAACCTTCGACGCGCTGCGAGGCCAACTGAGGCTGGAGGTCGAGGGCGAGGAGGTGGCGCCCGGGGTGACGGTCGCCGGCGGCGAGGGCCTGGGCGCAGACGTCGAGGTCGAAGGCCCGGCGTGGATCGGCCGCGACGTCGGAATCGGCTCGGGGGTCCGCCTGATGGGACCGATCGTCCTCGGCGACGGCGTCCGCGTCGGCGATGGAGCCCAGCTGCGATCGAGCATCGTCTTCCCAGGCACCGAGCTCGCGCCCGGCTCGATCACGATCGGCGCCATCGCCGGGCACAGCGGCATCCTCGCGAGCATGCGCAGACGGCGCTGAGGCCAGCCGGGCTCACGCCACTTCGTAGCGCTCGCGACGCTGCTGCGCGCGCTCGGACTCGGTCAACGCTCGTATGAAGAGCGCCACGAGCGCCGCTCCCATGACCAGGGACTGCTCGACGGCCATGATCAGGCCGGCGATGGACTGGTCGTCGATGGCCGAGATGCCCCAGACCCGCGCGTGGTGGACGTAGTAGGGGTAGAGAGCCGACGGCGCGAAGGCGAGACCCATGCCGAGGGCGCCGACGAACAGCTTGGTGGCGGCCATGTAGACCACCGGCCCCATGCCGTCGAGCCGCAGGCGGCCGCGGATCGGCGAGAGCAGGTGCCACCAGTAGAGCGAGCCGGCGAGGACGAAGCTGATGTGCTCGAGGATGTGGACGAGCGGGTGGCGCACCGCCAGGTCGTAGGCGGCCGGGATGTGCCACAGCCAGATGGCGGCGACGTAGAGCAGGACCGCGAACGCCGGATGGGCCAGCGGCCCCGCGCGGCGCTCGAGCTCGGACACGGCACGGGTGACAGGGCGCAGGATGACCTTGGTCAGGCCGAGGATGGCCAGCACCGGCACGAGATCGAGCAGCAGCATGTGCTGGATCATGTGGCCGAAGAACAGCTGGTCGGCGAGGGCGTCGAGCGGCGAGACGAGGGCCAGGGTCGCGAGGACGATCGACGCCAAGAAGCAGCACAGCCGCCACACGGGCGCCTCGGCCGCAGCGCGCCGCGAGGAGCCCCAGCGGACCCTGCGCCAGCGCTCGACGTAAGCGCCCGCCACGAGCGCCGCGCCGATCAGCACGCCCGGGCTGAGCGTCCAGGAGAGGTCGGGGCTCATCCGCTCGCGATTCTCCCACGCCGAGCGCGGCGGCGCGGATGCGCCCACGCCGTCGGTGGACATTGGTCCGATGCCATTTTACATCCGCCGTCGACGGGCGTACCATCGATGCCAACGCCAGACATAGGCCGACCGAAGGAGCGTCTGATGCAAATCGACATCAAGGGTCGAAACGTCCCGGTCACCGACGAGCTTCGCACGCACGCGGAGCGACGTCTGACCAAGGTCACGCGGCAGGTCTCCGACCTCGCCCGGCTGGAGATCGAGATCTTCAAGGAGCCCAATCCGCGGGTCTCCGACTGCCAGGTCGCCGAGGGCACGCTCTACCTCAAGGGCGTCACGCTGCGGGCCCGGGACGCCTCACCCGAGATGCTCCACTCGCTCAACCTGATGGTCGACGAGCTGGCGCGACAGGTCAAGCGCCACCGCGACAAACGGCGCCATCGTCGCGAGGCCCACGCCGCCGCCGCGAGCAGGGCGGCGCTGTCAATGAGCAGCCGGCCCTCCGAGGCATCCCTGTAAGCACGAGCGGGGAGGGGGAGGTTTGCGATCGCGGCCATCCGGGGTAGATAGTCGGCTGGATGCGCGTTCTCGGCTCTCTGGCGGTCACGGCGTCATTTGCTCTCGTGGCCTGTCTGGGGATGACCGCTGACGGGCTCGCGTACTCGCCCTCCCTGCCGCCCCACGAAGGGACCGCGCCGCCGCCCGGTCCGGCGGTGCTATATCAGCCGCTCGCCCGCGCGCCGCAGCTGCAGAACGCCTCCGGCTCGATCTGGCGCGCGCCGCCCATCCTCGTGTCGGGTGCCGCGGCCTACCGCCGCGGCGAGTTCGTCTACCAGGGCTACCTCTACGACGATCACGGCGCCAAAGAGGCGCTCGACCCGACCAACCCGATGCTCTCGCCCGGTGGCGACCCGAGCGGTGGCGACACGTTCTCCGAACCGGACGGCACCTACACCTACCCGACTGGTCCCGGCTATGACGAGAACGCGGCCAACCTGATCGAGCTGAGGGTCAAGCCGCTCGCATCAGCGACAGCTTTTCGCATTACCCTGAACACGCTCGAGAACCCCGACCTCGTCGCTACGTCGATAGCGATCGGCGGCAGCGAAGGCGTGACCCATCCGTTCCCCTTCGGCGCCAACGTCGTGGCGCCGGCGTCGCTGTTCCTGACCGTCCACGGAACGACCGCTGTCCTGACCGACGCCGCCACGGGCGCGCCGGTTGGAGGGGCGGCGCCGTCGGTCAGCGTCGATACCGCCCGCCGGCAGATCACCGTCGAGGTGCCCCATGAAGACTGGAACCCGGGCACGAGCACCGTCCGCCTGGCCGCGGGCACCGGCCTGTGGGACGCGGCCCACGGCTCCTACCTCCTCCCCGGTGCCGAGGCCAGCGCGACGACGCCCGGTGGCGCGGGCGTGGTGCCGAGGCCGGCGGCGTTCTTCGACGTCGCCTTCCGCTTCAACGCCCAGGAGCCGATGCCGGGCACCCCCGGCGCGAGCACAGCGACCGCACCGGCGTGGTGGCGCGAGTCGGCGCAGGCGCAGGCGCTGGCCGCGGGCGACATCAGCGCCTTCCATGCCGAAGTCGACTTCGCCAAGGTGCACGCCGGCGTCAACGACGACATGCCCGGGACAGCGACCGGGGTGCCCCAGAGCGGCGCCTTCGATCGCATCGGCGCCTCGCACTTCGCCGACGGCCAAGGCGCCGACTACGCGACCGGAGGATGCGGCAGCTCGACGGCCTGCATCGGCGAGATGCGCGGCCAGCTGCTGCCCTATGCGATCTACGTCCCGGCAGGCCCGGCGCCGGCCGGCGGCTGGGGCCTCACGCTGCTGCTGCACTCGCTCTCGGCGAACTACAACCAGTTCGAGGGCTCGCGCAACCAGTCTCAGTTCGCCGCGCGCGGGAAGGGGTCGATCGTCATCACGCCATCCGGCCGCGGTCCGGACGGCTGGTACTACGACCGCGCCGGCCAGGACACCTTCGAGGTGTGGGCCGACGCCGCCTCCCACTACCCGCTCGACCCATCGTTCACGGACGTCGCCGGCTACTCGATGGGCGGCTATGGCACGTACAAGTTCGCCACCCAGTTCCCTGACCTGTTCGCGAAGGCCCAGCCGACGGTCGGACCGCCCGGCCTCGGCGTCTGGCTGCCCCCCGCCGAACCCCAGCCGGGCGGCGCCGGCTCGCTCACGCAGCGCATGCTTGGCTCGGTTCGCAATGTGCCGTTCCTGATCTGGGATGAGACGACCGACGAGCTCGTGCCGATCGCCGGCGTGCTCGAACAGGTCAAGCGCTTCGACGAACTCGGCTACCGCTACGAATTCGACCAGTTCCAGGCGGGCGACCACCTGACGCTCGCGATCAACGACGAATACGCGCCGGCCGCGGCGTTCCTCGGAACCGACACGGTGCAGCGCAACCCGCCGCACGTGACCTACGCGTACAACCCGACGATGGACTTCGCAGCCGACGGCACGACCGCCGGCCACGCCTACTGGCTCTACAAGGTCGCGCTGCGCGCAGCCGGCGGCGCGGCGCCGATCGGGCAGATCGACGTGCGCTCGGAGGGCTTCGGCACGGCCGACCCGCCCCCGTTGGCAACACAGCTCGGCGCCGGGGTCCTGACGGGTGGGCAGATCCCGGCGATCCCGTACACGAGCCAGAGCAAGGGATGGGGTGCTGCTCCGTCGGCGCCGGCGCACGACATCCTCGACATCGGCGCCACCAATGTCGGCCACGTCACGGTCGACGCCGCCCGCGCGAAGGTGAGCTGCGGGGCACACGTCAACGTCACGACCGACGGCCCCCTGAAGGTCACGCTCGTCGACTGCGCGCTCGGCGGCTCGAGCACCACGCTCAGCTTCGGCTGACCCCGGCGCCGGCCGCGGCTGGCCGCCAAGCCTGGCGCGGCGGGAGCTATCCTTGGCCCATGCCATCCCTGCTGGACCGCGCCCTCAACGTCGGCGAGGCCAAGAAGTTCAAGACCTACCAGAAGCGTGTGGCGCTGATCGGCGCCTTCGAGGCCGAGCTCGAACACGACAGCGACGCCGAGCTGCTTGAGCGGATGAACGTCCTGCGCGAGCGGGCCGTCGACGGCGAGCCGCTCGACGCGCTGCTCCCCGAGTGCTTCGCGATCGTGCGCGAGACAGGCAAGCGCACACTCGGGATGCGCCACTTCGACGTCCAGCTGATCGGCGCGATGGCCCTCCACGAGGGCCAGATCGCGGAGATGAAGACCGGCGAGGGAAAGACGCTCACGGCGACACTCGCGGTCGTGCTGAACGCCCTCGCCGTCCACGAGCGCGACCCGGAGGACGCCGATGCGCCCCCACGGCGCAAGGGCGTGCACCTGGTGACCGTCAACGACTACCTGGCCCGGCGCGACGCCGAATGGATGAGCCCGATCTATGACGCCCTCGGGGTCAGCGTGGGCGTGCTCGAGAACATGCAGCCCTACGAGGAGAAGCAGCGCGCCTACGCCTGCGACGTGGTCTACGGCACGAACTCCGAGTTCGGCTTCGACTACCTGCGCGACAACATGGCCAAGGACCTCAGCGAAAAGGTCCAGCGCGGGCATCCATTCGCGATCGTCGACGAGGTCGACAACATCCTCATCGACGAGGCCCGGACGCCGCTGATCATCTCGGGGGCGCCCGAACAGGCCGCCGACCTGTACGTCAAGTTCGCCCGCCTGGCGCCCCAGATGGTCTCCGGCAAGACCCCGGAAGGGATGGATCCGCGGTCCAAGAAGCAGTTCATGGCCGACTTCGACTACGAGGTCGACGAGAAGCAGAAGGCCATCTCAATCACCGAGCAGGGCGTCGCCAAGGCCGAGCGCTTCCTCGGCATCGACCACCTCTACCGGGCCGAGAACGGGCACCTCGTCAACCATCTGATCCAGTCCCTGCGCGCGGAGTCGCTGTACAAGAAAGACGTCGACTACGCCGTCAGCGACGGCGAGGTCAAGATCATCGACGAGTTCACCGGACGCATCCTCGAGGGCCGCCG
>OUNO010004882.1_pt1 | contig 14771 bp, 1 predicted proteins | sample 1779811 | NCBI WGS metagenome assembly OUNO01 (sample SAMEA3914804, study PRJEB12502) | metagenome | biome: forest; material: soil | place: Canada | collected 2010-06-25 | depth 0.3 m | reverse complement strand
GCCCACAACACATTGACCAATGGTGAAGACAAACCCAATCCTGGCGGATTTGCAAAAGGGCTTGGGAAACCATTGCCAGACACGCCATTCACATAATGAGGAATTACATTTGCCAGAAATATTCCTGCAAAGAAACTTGCAACATAATTATACCATTTCATGGTTAAGTTGTCAGTGTTTATGGTGCTGACCCCGCACTTTTATGTTTATACTTATATCAGTATACGTAGCTAATCTTAGTTTGTAAACTTATAAGTTTACCTTATAAATATAATAATTTTTTTAACACAAAAGCATGGTGTAATTACTTTTTTCAGGAATTAAAATGCCATAAAAAAAGCGATTCGGAAATTTCGAATCGCTTTTTACTTATTGTTTATAAGGTCTATTTCAGCAAAGTAAAGTTTCCTTTATAATGAGGAGAAGCGGTAACAGGCAAATCATTTTTAAATTTACCCGAGATGTAATAAGTGTACACACCCTGCTCATAAGAACTGCCATCCCAGCCTGCTTTGGCTGCCTCAAGATCAGCTTCCCATACTTGTTTGCCCCACTTATTATATACGATCATTTTGAAGTTTTCACTGGATAGATTGTCGCCGAAAACTTTTAACGTCTGGTTGTCTGGTAACTCAGCATTTGGAGAAAACACATTCGGTACATACAAAACCACATTCTTCGTGATAAAATATACCTGCACTGTATCCATATTGATACAACCATTAGCAGGATCTGTCACCTTTACATAAAAGGAAGCTGTATCGTCACCTTTATAGGGTATGAATAAAGAATGCGTGGTGTTGTCTACTTCAATGCTGTTGGGATCAGGAGGTGTACCTGTATAAGTTTCTTTCGTCCATAAATAGGTATAACCAGAATGAGCGCCTGCGTCAATTGTAAGAGGAGTATCCTCATTAACTCTAGGAGGCACATCTACGGAAGAAGTAGTTAAATTAATAGTTGGTTTGTACAAAGTTACTTTCAATGTCTTGACAGCCGTACAGTTGTTGGCATCATAAGCAGTGATGGTATAATCTGTAGTTGTTGCGAGAGAACTGTTTGTAGTAGTATTTGCAAGGCTTGAATCTACCAGGCCAAGACCAGGAGTCCATTTGTAAGTAAACCCACCTGCGCCATTAATAGCAAGGCTTTTTAAATTGGCTACTCCAATCAGATAACAAATCGTGGTGTCTGATACTGAAGAAGAAAGATAACCTGTAGCGCTTGCTTTAAGTGTAATAGGAGGGCTATAGTTTACTGTAAAAGGAAATGTTCTTGGGCCGCATGCATTGGTAGCTGTAGGATAATATATTCTATTGGATGTAATACCACTTACTGTAGGATTAGGAATATTCGTAGCAGATAACCCCGATGGACTGGCAGGAAGTGATGTCCAAGACCAGCTTGAAATAGGTTCTCCATCAGTAATAGTAGGTGTTAGCTGTAAAATGCTGCCTTCACAATAAGAAGATGGATTTGGAAAGGTAAATGTCGGTAGTGGATTTACTGTTAAATTCAAAGTATCATGATTAGGACAATAGGGACCGTTATCATTGATAAGAATCACACTAAAAACCCTATTTCCTGGGGATAAAGATGGAATATTATAGGGCGGAGGAACCGAATTGGTTGCTAAGCCTGAAGTAGAATGAATGAGTGTTGATCCATCATAAAAACTGCAAGTGACTGTACCAATAGCTGCCAGTCCTGGAACACTATCAGTATGTAAAGAATAAGAATTTCCTTCACAAGAAGCAGTAGTAGGATCCGGACCTAAACCAACACTAAGGGCTGACTTCTGAAACACATATTCCGTATCGCCTACTAAACATCCATGGCCATCCCTTGCATAACCTACCACATATATATCTCCTTTAGAATAAACAAATGTATCCAGGTTATGACCAGGTAATATGATCAGCTGGTTAGCCGTTGTTAAATAACCCCATTGATAAGATGAAAGTGAACCGTATCCGGTAAATGAAATGGTTGCTGTATCATAATCCAGGCCATAGGGAGGTTTGTCATCGAAAGCACATTTGGCTCCATTAACATTTGCAACAAAACTCGGATACGCATAAAAATCAATGTATACACTGTCTTTATCTACCTGAGTAGTATTTGAGTTATTGGTAACCGTTACTCTCCACCAACCTCCTTGTTTTGCATATACAAAAGCAGAATTAGTTGTTGTAAAAGGTGAAAATGCTTGTTGCCATTTAATGGTCACATTGCTGCCAGCAGTACAGGTACCACAGTTGGAAGCTTCCAGCCTTACAGAATCCTGCAAGAGACAAATGGTTTTTGTTTTTGTAACATTGTTTGGAACCCCACCAACCAATACCACTGCGTCTACTGCCTGTCCATAAGACAGCATAGATATCAGTGAAAATATGATAGTAAGTATGTTTATTTTTCTGCTCTTCATTTTCTGAATGAGTTTATATTTTCTATTGATACAAAAAGTCCTTAGGGAGTAACCAACCTAAGGACTTTTGAAAATTATCTGACCAGTACGATCCGTCCTTCTTTCTTAAACGGTCCTTTGAATTCTTCTGTTTTGCCTTCGTAAATAATGGTATAGGCATATACACCTACCGGCATGATATCGCCTCTGTATTCACCATTCCAGGTGATGTCAGGACTATTGGAGTGGAAAATGATTTCACCCCATCTGCTGTATATAAAGATCTCAAATTTATCCTTGTTGATATATTTCAACGGAATGTTGAAGCTCGCATCATAAGGGTTGTTCAAGTCTCCAGGGTGGAAGGCGTTTGCAGGGAATACTTTAGGAGCACATGCATCGACTACCAGCACAGTATCAGATACTGCACAAGAAAGCGGTGTACCTGTAATCGGATTGGCATAATTATTTGTGATCACCACAGCATAATTATTTCTTTCGTTTTTGTTGTTGATGAAATCATCCACTTTCACTTGTAAAGTCTGACCTGTTTGTGAAGGTGAATAAGGAGAGAATGATAAATCTCCTTGATTGTCTTTCAACCATTGATACCCTACGCTTGTTAAAGCCGAAGTACCAGCAGAACCAGGACCCGCATCCAGGGTTATCAACCCAACCTGGTCAAAGCATTTCTGAATTTTATCAGACAATGTTTTCGGAGGCAATGGTTTGAAGTCAAGGAAAGAGGTATCCATTCCAATACATTGTCCTACGGTTACTTTGATCACATAATTTCCAGTTTTATCTGTAGTGAGCAAATTAGTAGTTGAAAGCGTGACTGTATTGTCAGGGGCCAGGTACCATTGAATGGCAGGATTAAACTGAGCAAGAATCGGCAAATTACTTGGAGGGAAATTTGGAGATACATTTGCATCCAGAGTAATGAACTGACCTACGCAAGCCATGCTATCTGCTACCAAATGAGGCGCTGGAACCGGCACGCTTATCACATACACACTGTCATTGTATTGACAATTAATAGGGCTATGATCAGTAACGGTTATATAATAAACCGTAGTATCAATCAATACAGGCGCCACTGGAACAGGAGCGAGCAATACTGTTGGATTTGTCGTAGTACCATTGCTCCAGGCATAAGTATAAGGGGTATAAGTTGCAGGCGTGATATCAACCACATTTGCATTTACGCTCGTACCAGCACAACCGATAAAGTCAGGAGTCGTTACTCTTGGTAAATCTATTACCTGATCAGCACTTGAGGCATATGTACATGCACCTAAAGTATAAGTCACCAGATAGTCACCAGGCTGTGTAACTCTTACAGAATCTCTGGTAGCTCCAGACATTAGCTTATTATTGAAATACCATTGATATGTTCCTAAAGGAGAAACCGGAGAACCTGAAGACGAATGAATATAACTATAAAAATTATAGCAAGACATTGGAGCTGTTACAGTCAATACCGGATCAGCCACTGTACTAACTCTGACAGTATCTGTGTTGATACAACCTTTATTATCGGTCACAGTAAGTTTGTAATCTGTAAACGGAGCAGCAACATTATTCGCAGAAGTTATGCTTACTCCGCTTCCTTCCGCATTGGCTACCAGATTACCTACTACAGTCCAGTCATAAGAGACTATGTTACTGATTGGTCTTGCCTGCAATTGTGCTTTAGCATTGGTACAAACAAATCCATCAGCACCAGCATCTGCCACTGGAATAGGAGCTACGTTCAAGGTAATGCTTCTGCCATTTGGCAAGCAGGTTCCTGCATTGGCTGCAGAAAGAGTAAGGGTCACATTTCCTGTATTGACATCACTGATTGACGGGAAATATTTTGCATTTAAAGTAAATGGATCTACAGAGAAAATACCAGCATCTGAAGGAATGCTGCTTGAAGACCAAACACCACTCGCCAAAGGATTTCCTGTTTGAGTAACTGAACCCGACAATAAAATACCTGTTGAAGTAACGCAGTTACTAGGTGCGGAAGCTGTTACCACTGGTCTAGGATTTACAGTAATGACTGTAGAAGCGCCACTCGATAAACACAGACTTCCATTGCTGATGTTTCCGGTAGTAATAAATGTTAAATAGATGATAGATAAATTGCGATCATCTTCTGAGAATATATAAGAAGTTGACAATGCGTTGGCATCTGCAAAAGTACCTGTTCCTGATGAATTCCAGAATCCTCCAGTAGCTATCTTAAGGGAAATGACATTTACATTGACAGAAGTAACATCTGCACAGACGGTCTGAGAATCGCCCACCGTAACCGAAGGAGCAGGGGCTACATCTACAAATATTTTTGCAGTATCCTGTTTACAAAGTCCACCTGTGGTCACAAATTTTAATGAAGCAATTCCATTTATAACATCTGTATCACCTGGAACATAAATAGCAGTGGTTCCACTCACACTCGTGAATTTTCCATCACCACTTATTTTCTGCCAAACTCCTGTACCTGTAGTACTGGTTCCTATCAGCTTAACACCTGTGGCTGTATCGTTTGCGCATATCACCTTATTCGTAGCTCCTCCATTTGCTATTGGCAACGGAGTGATGGTAATGGTAGTATCCTTTTTATACGCATTACAAGTACCATTATTATTAGAAGTAAATGTCAACGTTACTTTATTGTTTGCTATGTCCTGAGGACCTAATACATACTTAGGAGCATTTATAAATTCACTGGTTGAGAAAATTCCACTGTTGGCAGAACTTGACCAAGTACCGGTACTTGGAACCACTCCAAACATTACAGTACCTGAAATGTTAACAAAAGCTGTATCTGCACAAACTGTTGGAGGCGCAGCCACTGTTATCACAGGAGTAGGAGTGAACCTGATTTCAACGGTATCTTTCACAGGCTGACATAAGCCGTTTCCTGTAGAAGTCAATACCAGTTTGACTACATTGTTGATGGATGATTTATCAGCAGTGGAGAAGGTGTAAAAAGTATGTAAATCAGTAGAATCAGCTATTCCTGCTTTAGACGTAGTACCTGATATACTCCATACACCACCAGCTGCATTGATGACTAATCCAGATAGCTGAACTTTATCATTGTCAAAACATATATTCTGATTGAAACCTGCATCTACAATAGCTGCTGGCTCAGGCACAAGCTGAAGTGCTACATAATCAGTATCATTCGGACAAGGAGTAGCATTTGTTGTATTCAAATACAATACTACTCCACCATTAGCAACATCACCAGGAGATGGAAGATAATGTGTAGTCAATCCATTCGCAGAAGTAACAAACGTTCCAGGAGGAACAGCGGTACTAGTCGTATTCCATTGTACTGCCAAAGGAGGTACAGCATAATTAGCAGTACCATTCAATATAACCGGATTATTTTGAGCGCATATTTTAATATCGCTACCTGCATTTACGATAGGCTGTTGTTTAAAGGTAAACGTAACCGAAGTATCATAATTGTTAGTACAGATACCTGTATTGGTTGCTGATAATTTTAAGGTAATGAAACCAGCTGCAATATCGGCGAGAGTAGGCTGATAGAATGCACCATTCAGAGTAGTATTGTCTGGCGTAAATGATCCGGTTCCGGCAACTTTACTCCAGAGAATGGAAGTTGTTCCACCACCAATCACTGGATTAGCCTGATTCAAATCAATAGGATCCAGGTTAGAACATACCGGAATAGCAGGATCAACCACTGCCACAGTAGGAGTAGCCGTAGAGTTAATCTGAACATTTGCAACTACCCCAGGACAAGTAATAATATTAGGTCCTGATGTGATTTGTAATTGTGCATTTCCTGGGAAAGCCGAGACAGTAGCAGTAGTATTTAAAGAACCCGGACTTGCAAAAGTTACAGAACCATCTGGTGAGAACCAGGTAGTAGAAGTAGCTCCTGTAGCTGTTCCACTCAATGAAACAACATTGGCTTGTCCCAATTGATCCGCACAAATAATCTGGTTTGAGCCAGCATCAGCAGTAGGAGATTGTAAGAAGAATAAACTTATTGTATCTGTAGCTTCTGCACAAAGAGCACTTCCAGTGGTTGTTACTTTTAGTATCACTTGTCCTGCTGTCTTATCAGAAGCTGTTGGGGTATATATCGCAGGATTGGCAGTGGTAGTGGCAGACCCGCCAAAATTACCAGAACCTGATAATACTGACCATACAAAGCCAGTCGAACTTCCTGCGGTTAAGCCAGCTGTTACCGTGGCAGTAGGAGCTGTAGAACAAACGTTTTGACTTGCACCTGCATCCACTATATTACCTTGATGATACGTGATAGTCATATTATCACTTGGAATAGCAGAACATGAAAGAGCAGCTTTTGTATAAGTAAGAACAACTGTATTTCCATTGGTCAATTCTCCTACAGAAGGCACATAAGTAGCATTTGGTGTAGTAGCTGATGGCTGGAAAGTATTAGAACCTCCAGACCATGTACCAACTCCAGAACCTTTTAAAGGAATATTAGGAACTGTTGGAAGAACAAAACAAGTATCAAGGTCTGCACCAGCACTCACATCAGAAGTACCACTGAATGTAATCTTCACATCTTTTGAAACTGGTGTACATGAACCCACACCTACTGTGGTAAATGTTAAGGTGATGGTATTCGTCACATCATCATCTGTTCCTGGGGTGTATATCGGAGTTAAGCTATTTGGATCATCAAAGGCGCCATTGGCACCATTATTAGACCATGTTCCACCTGCTGCACCTGTAACCACTGCATTAAGCTCTACAGGAACATCCAGGTTTACGCAAGAATTGATAGGAGGTCCAAGGTCTACTGTTGGAGCCTTGGTGATAAATACAATCATCTGAGCTGGAACAGTATTACAGGTTCCAGCGCCTGTAGTAGTAGCAGTAATAGTCACCTGTCCGTTATTGATATCAACTGCGTTAGGTGAGTATGTCGGTTTTAAAGGATCTGTTAAATCAAATCCTGCAGCACCTTGAGAAGAAGATGACCAGGTAACTCCTGTGGCACCTGTCAATGTTAATCCACCTATCTGATAATTTACATTTTCTGAAGTAGCACAAATATTTCCATTTCCACCTAAATTAATCGTTGGAATAGGTCTTATTTTGATCAGCACAGTATCTGCCTTAGGCCCGCAAGCACCGACTCCATTCGCTCTTAAGGCGAGTTTTACCAATCCTGATGATTTGTCAGAAGCAGTAAGCTGATAATTTACATTCAAATTATTAGAAGCTGTTGGTGTAAAAGATCCCTGACCAGCCACCGGATCTCTTGTCCACAAAGAACCGCTTGATCTTGAGGTGGTGCCTGATACTGATATAGAATTCACATCGGCACAAATGTTCTGATCTGAACCAGCATTAACCAATGGAAGTTTATTGAATGTAATTACTTTGCTTGACGTAGCTGCAGGACATACTCCGTTTCCTGTGGTTGTCAATGTTAAAGTAACTGAGGCTTGTGCAGTATCAAGAGTTGCAAAACAACAATTTGATGGGAAATAAGCAGCTGTAGCACCAAGCGTATTTGGATTAGGACCGAATACTCCGGTTCCACTAGTAGTCCATTTTCCTCCTGTTGCATTGGTAACGGTACCAGTAGCTAAAGAAATAGAAGCAACATCTTGACAAACGGTAACAGGTGCCCCCGCATTTGCCACATTAAGCGGCTGTATTTTTAATTTGAATTGTTTTGAAGCAGGTTTCTGACAGGTAGCACCTACAGGACTTACTGTTTTCAGCGTCAATATTACAGAGCCTGCAGATCTATCGTTAGAGCCAACAGTATATACGGTAGGAGAAGCAGTCAACGGAGCAAATGATCCGTTTCCAGCTGTAAACCATTTCATATTAAAGCCTGCTGTAACAGTCCCTGATAATGAAAAAGTACTTTGATTGGCACAAATCAATGAAGAATCTCCTGTCGTAACAATAGCCGTAGGAGCTGGAGTAATGAATACATTCAAGGTGTCTGAAATTGGCAGACAAGCACCAGTAGGAGTTGTGAATATCAAACTGATTTTTGGTTTTGCCAAATCAGTTGAATTAAACACATAAACCGCTGTATCAGAAGTATTGTTGTTGTTTACAAAACTACCGGCACCACCTATAGTCGTCCATTTTCCGGCAGGATTTGCGCTTATACTAGAACTTGCATCCAGTTTCACAAATAAACTGTCTGAACATATTGTCTTATCAGGACCGGCATTTACTTTAGGAGGACGAGTAATGGTAATTTTTATGGTGTCATCGTCAGGCAAACAGTTTGAATTATTTTTAGACGTAAAGACTAAATTAGTAAAGCCTGCCAAAGTATCGGCGTCAGATATGGTATAATTCGTACTGGCTGCTGTTGCAGAAGCAAAACCTGCAGTACCCATAGAAGGCACAGCTGTGGTCCATGAGCCAGTATACGGTGCATTAACAGTTCCATTTACTGGAACGATGCGGTTGTTGGCGCAGATAGATCTATCAAGACCTGCATTTACTTTTGGTGCAGTCTTAAATGTTAATACTACTTTATCCGAATCAGGAATACATGTTCCGTTAGGAATTGCATATAAAGTCAGCGTAACAAATCCATTATTTAAATCAGCAGTTGAAGGTGTATAGGTTGTATTTAATACATTAGCGCCACCTGTAAAGGCTGGACAAGGAGGTATTGGCCCTGTTGTAGGATACGAACAGCTGCTTGATTTCCAGAATACACCTGTTGAATTAGTAACCTTTGCACCTGTAGGGATTGTAAATACCGGATTATTTTTACAAAGTAAAGTATCTTTCCCTGCATAAGCAGTTGATTTTTTAGATAAAGAAACTGTCACAATATTACTTGTTACTGAAGGACATAATCCTGGAGAAAAAGAAGTAAGCTGAAAGTTCAGTGAAGTCTTTGAAGTATCAGCAAGATTTGGCGTGTATTGTACAGAGTTTTGTGTAGTCTGATTGAAACCATTATTAGGAGAAAAAACACCTGTGCCGGCACAATTCAAACATGCCCATGAACCTGTAGTAGCACCGCCTGCCATATTTCCCGTAAGTGTTACAGCTCCAGCCTGACAGAAGCTTGCAGGTCCTGATGCGGTAACAGTAGGAGGGGCAACAATAGTATAAGTAACATCACTGGTTTTTGCAGGACATTCACCTGATGGGCCTGTTGCACCGACAGACATTTCGAATGTGATGGTACCAGGAACATCTGCAGGAACAATATTATAAGTGGCAGGATTCGAAGTTGAAACTATTGAGCCATTATTCAGATTTTTCCAGTTGATAAATGCTGCGCCACCAGTAATTTTTCCTTTCAGATTAATAACACTTCCTGTGGTACCACAAATATTCTGAGGAGGACCTGCATCTACTGTAGTCGCAGGAATAATGGTCAAGGTTGAAGTTTGCTTTACAGCAGAACAAGGAGAACTGTTCGTAGTTGTAAAGGTAAATACAACGCTTTTCGCAGCAGTATCTGCGTTAGAAATAGAATAATTAGTATTGGCAGAATTTGCAGCACTAAATGTTCCGGTACCAGTTCTAGTCCAGATACCCTGAACACCTGCAGGAGTCGCAGATAAACTGATTGATGTTGTACTCGCACAAATAGTTTGTGAAGCAATAGGATTGAGCACAGGAGCAGGATTAATAGTAATTAATACTGAACTGGTCACTGCAGGACACCCGCCTGAAGCTGGTTTAGCCAATGTAAAGGTTCTGCTTACTGCACCAGGATTGCCTTCTCCAGGTCCTGGAGAATAAGTGGCATTTAACTGATTAGGATTTGTAATGGCGTTTACGCAACCTGCACAAGTCCAGGTAGCGCCGCTTGATCCACTTCCATCCAACAATATAGGTGCATCATTTAAACAAACCGTTTTAGGAGTACCTGCATTAACTGTTGGCAAGTTGGTGAACTGCAATAATATCTCTTCTGGTACAGAAGCACAACCAGGATTGCCAACGGCTGTCAATATCAATATAGCAGTTCCGTTTGTTTTATCTGTAGCAGAAATATTATAAGTAGTATTTAAAGTATTAGTACTGGTAAAAGTACCAAACCCAACACCAGGTTTAACAGACCAGGTTACACTTGAATAATTGGTCGCTGCACCAGTAAGGTTTACAGTATTTAAAGTAGTACATACCACAAGATCCGGACCCGGGTCTGCGGTAGGTGCTTTATTGATTGTAACAGAAGTAGTGTTTTGTGCGGAATTACAATTGGCAGTATTTCCAGTAGTTGTTAATTTAAAGGTAACATTGCCTGCAGAAATATCTCCTGCATTTGGATTATATACAGCATTCAATGAATTCTGCGTTCCACCAAAACAAGACACACATCCAGAACTTGAAACCCAGGTGCCGCCAGAAGCGCCGGTGACAGTACCGGATAGATTTACAGTAGCATTGTTTTCGCAAACAGGACTTAAAGCTGCCGGAGTAGCTGTAGGTGAATTAACAATGGTAACGGTCGCAGCAGCACTGGCTACCGGACTACAATTTCCATTGTTCCTGGTAGTAAATGTGAAACTAACAGATCCGTTTGTTAAATCTGTAGCAGAAGGAATGTAAGTTACATTAGCAGGAGCTACGGCATTTGTATCAGAGAAACAAGAAGGACAATTGCTGCTTGAGGTCCAATGGCCACTGCCAGTTCCTGATGTTCCCTGTAAAGTAATAACAGGATTGTTTTTACAAACAGTAGAAGGTGAAACCAAAGACACTGTAGAAACAGGAGGATTTGTGAAGGTCATCAACACAGTATCTGCTACAGAATTACAACCTGTTTTACTTGCTGTTAAAATAAGAAGATTTGGAGTAGAAGTATTAGAGGCGGTATAGTTGGTATTTAAACTACCTGCAGCTGAAAAACTTCCTGCCGGAACAGATGACCATGTTGTGGTAGTAAAGTTAGAAGCTGCTCCTGATAAACTTACAGTTGGATTATTCTTACAGGCTGATACATTACCGCCTGCAGACACAGTAGGTCCTGGAGTAAATGTCAAGGTCATAGTACCTGTAATAGGTGCACAACTTGGAGGTGAAACTGTTTTTATAGAAAGCGTTAGTTTTACAGAACCAGCACTTCTGTCAGTACTATCGGGTGTATAAGTAGAATTTAATGTATTCTGAGTTCCACCAAAATTACCACCACCTTGTGTTGTCCATACAAGACTTGATCCATCAAATGCACCTGTAATTGATGCACCTGTAATAGGAATAGTAGTCAAATTATCACAAACACTTTTGTTGGTAACATGAACCGTAGGAAGCGGAACTGGAACCAGTTGCACACTATCCACCGTTGGATTACAATTCCCATTTACAGTAGAGATATAAAATAGTTTGATTGCTAAACCAACTTCAGGTGTACTCAAAGCATAAATTGGATTAGGAATATTATTTCCTCCGATAAATACACCAGCAGGTGTAACTGTTCCCAATCTATTTCCCCACCACTGGCCAACACCTGTTGCACCTAGTTGAACTTTAGGATTATCTCTACAATAGAAAATAGAAGAAGGTCCTGCATCTACCACAGGAGGAGCGGTGAAAGTTACTGTTACCGTTTTACTATCAGAAATACATCCTGTTTTTAAGGAGGCAAAAGTGAAAGACAAGGTTGATCCTGCTGTAGGAGTCGTTGTAGGAGTAAAAGTTACCGTATCTTTATCTGCAGTAACCGGATTAAATGTTCCACAACCTGCACAGCCAGCCGTCCAGAGCCTGCTGGTATTATTTTTTGAAACACCTTGTAAATTAATTACACTGTTATTGGCACAAACATTAATGGCTGACGCAGCCACAGATGCAGAAGGTCTCTTCTGAATAGTCACGGTATCTACCACTGTGACAGAAGCACATGAAGGTGCTGAAGTTTTGGTTACTGTCAATGAAATGACCGCTTTTCCTGCAGTAATTTCTGCGGCTGTAGGCGTAAATACTGGATTGAGCACAGTGCTTTCAAAAGTAGCACCCGCTGCATTTTTCCATGCAATTGTATAACCAGCTGGAACCGTTCCAACACCATTGATTTTTCCAGCTAAGGTAACATTCGTTGGAGATAATGACTGGTTATCACATATCGTATACGGTCCACCTGTAGCAGTAATTGGCGCATCTACATAAGTAATAGTAATCTTGGATGAATCTTGAGGACAATTTGGTCCTGCAGGTAAACCTGTAGCAGTAGTAGTTAAACTCTTAAGAGTAAGAATAACAGTTTTATTGCCTGTGCCTGCTATTTCTGTTGGATCAGGTGTATAGACTGCATTTAAAGTCTGTCTGTTTGGAACGAATGTTCCAATTCCACCAAACCATTGAAATGTACTAGTAGAACCAGCTTTGGTTCCTGATAGTGTAACAGAATTATTATTTTTACAAACGGTCTGGTTAGGTCCGGCATCAACTTTAGGTCCTTGTTTAATAAATATTCTGATAGTATCGTTTGCTTTTCCACAAGGAGTCTGGGTAGTAGAATCCGAAGTAAGTTTAAGGACTACGCTGTGTCCAATATCAGCAGAATTAATTGTGTAACTAGCATTCGTTTGAGTAGGATTAACTAGACTTCCAAAACCTCTGATGATAGTCCATTTACCTGTACCATTAATAAATATACCACTTCCTGCCTGGCCGATAATAGGAGCGGGAGACAGCCTATTTACTTCAACTCTTATTTTTCCGTTTAACTGAAAGTTTATAATATTTTCGCAAACACTTGTATCGTTTGGAGTACCCGCATAAGGTGCTACTCCTACAGGGACAGGAGCGTGAGAGGTATTTGCATATACTTCTACATTGCTTGGTGTATATGATCTGGTAAGTTTTATAACATTGGCATTCCACCAGGTGTTAATTGTTTCAGCACAATTTGGACTTGCTACACTACAATCTGAGTTATTACCTCTTCCTGTCCAAAGGTGACAACCTTGTGTACCTGCTACAGCAGGATTGTTATCTATGGTCGGATCACATCCAAATAAATTGTAACTACTGTGTGACGGATAAGGACCTGCATTTGGAATTGCTGTCCCAACCGCGGGGAAATCAACAAATCCATCTAATGATTTACCAGCAGTTATATCTGTAACTGTGGATCCAACGGGAGGTCTGTCATCCCAATATACTTGAATAGGTAGAGCACCAGCTGAAGCTGTAGGTAGAACCAATCTTATGCTATATCCAAAAGGGTGATCTTCCACGTCATATAAAGGAAGATTTGTTAATCCATTAAAATAATTTATGGTAATAGTAACCGGTCCGATTATTTTATTACCAGCTCCGTCAAGTCCATCCCATGGAATACAGGTATTTACATTGGCCTGGACGGTCTGGTTATTAAAAACTCTTGGGGTGAATGAAGGGCCACCTGTTGGAGGCATCAAAGTAACACCGACCTGTGCACTTTTATCAACCAAAAGATTGATGCATCGATCATTATCACAACCTGTAATGCTTGCATCGATCACATTTCCAAAAGAAGACTTTGGTACAATGCCACAAGCGCCAACCGGACTTTTGAGAAAGACTGGGTACTCTGGATAACCATTAAATAAAATTCTTGATTTTCTGTCATCATTGCTATTACCTGTATTGGCACATCCTGTGGAGTTGGCGGTAACAATAAATCCGTAAGGACACATTTTATTAAATTTCACCGCGGTGATTACACTGTCTTTAGAAAAGAAATATAATTCTGAATCAAAAGAAGAAACGAAAGAAGCGCTGATCGCACCACCGCATTGAAAATCCCATGCTGCACAATATAATCTACCTTCAACTGGAACCGTAGGAGTAGCAGACATATTATTCCAAATAGTTACATCAAACATTTTGAAAATCCTTTGTGCTTGAACTAGTGCATCAGGTTTGGTCGCATTAAAACATATATAATAATCTCCAACAGCATCGGCAATAAATTGTAAAGGTTTGTATCCACTTTTACTGGCACCTGCTCCATTTACAGTTCCTGTAGCAGGAAAAGCACCAACATATGCCTGGCTGAAATAATTAATATAGCCTGGTTCGCCGTTTCTTGGTATTCTATAGGTAAAAGGTGCTCCGGCTGTGCCTTGTTCTCCTCCAAATAAAAGAGAACCAGTAGCATTACCAGGAACAGACGCTAAAGAAAGAGGAGTAGCTGTATTTGGAAATTGTACGGTAGTTCCGTTTGGTCTGTATAATCTAAAGTAAACATCATTATCAGGCTGATTGAAACCAAGGTTAATGACTTCACCCACATGACAAACTTTTATTTTGATTCTGTATACGCTATCAGAACCAGTAGAAATGGAGGCATAAGTACCTGTCTTTCTTTGAGCCTGCCATGGAGTATCCCATATCTGAACTCCTGCACCGGTCTTGGTGGAGTCAA
>OUNO010001213.1_pt2 | contig 14797 bp, 13 predicted proteins | sample 1779811 | NCBI WGS metagenome assembly OUNO01 (sample SAMEA3914804, study PRJEB12502) | metagenome | biome: forest; material: soil | place: Canada | collected 2010-06-25 | depth 0.3 m | reverse complement strand
TGAGCGTGAGCGAGGTCACGCGGCGCGAAGTGCGGGCTGCATACGGTCGTGAAGCGCCCGTGATCTCCAATGGGGTCGACCTGACGCGCTTTGCTGCCCCTGCGCTGGGCCACATCGAAGCCACGCGCGCGCGCCTCGGAGTGTCAGCGAGCGAGACGCTGATCCTGAGCGTGGGTGGCGTGGAAGAGCGGAAAAATAGCCTCCGCGCGCTTCGAGCCGTGCAGCTCGCGTTCGAGCAGCAGCCGGCATTGCATTGGCTGGTCGCGGGTGGCGCTAGCATCTTCGAGCACGCAGAGTACCGAGCGGAGTTCGGGCAGCGTTTGGCCGAGCTGCCCGAAGCGTTGCGGACGCGCATTCACGTGCTCGGCACTCTGCCGGAAGCAGAGCTCACGGCGCTCTACCACGCGAGCGATGTCTTGCTCTGTCCCTCATTGCAAGAGGGCTTCGGGCTGTGCGTGCTGGAAGCGCTCGCGGCGCACACGGCGGTCGTCGTGCCGCACGGCGCGCCCTTCGATGAATACCTGGACGAGCGCTGTGCGACTTTCGTCGACGCGCACGCCGAAGCCGACATTGCGCGCGGGCTGCTGGGCGTGTTGCGCAATCGAGAGCGCCGAAGCGCGCTCGTCCGAATGGGTTACCAGCGCGTTCAGCGTTACTCGTGGGACATCGTGGCCGAGCGGCACCTCGCTCGCTACGAGTCGCTGTTACGACGGGATCAGCCGTCGCAACCGCAATTGCACTGAATTACTAGCTACCAAGAGCGGAGTTTCCCCATGCCCGAGATGCATTTTCGCGTGCGTTTTCCGAACGGCGCGACCGTCAATTGCTATTCCCCGTCCTACGTCATCGAAGATTACCTGAGCGTGGGTCAAAGCTACCCGGTGCCGGATTTTCTGCATCGCACGCGCACGGCGTTGAACATCGCCTCCGAGCGCGTGCGCGAGAAGTATGGCTTTGCGTGCAGCTCGGCGCTCGATCAGCTGTCGGTCATCGAGGAAACCGCGGCCAACTTGTCGACCGAAGAGCAACAGCAGTCGATCCTGGTGCTGGCGTTCGAGAAGCACGAGGCACGCGACGCGCGCGCCAAGGCCGCGAAGCGCGAGCACCACACGGTGATCGTGGTCGGTGGCGGCCAGGGGGGGCTGTCGGTGAGCTATTGCCTCAAGCAGCGCGGCATCGACCACTTGGTGCTGGAGGGCCGCAAGGTCGCCTACTCGTGGCGGGACGAGCGCTGGGACACGTTCTGCTTGGTCACACCCAATTGGCAATGCCAATTGCCGGGGTACCCTTACGCGGGTTCGGATCCAAAAGGCTTCATGCTAAAGGACGAGATTGTGGCCTACGTCGAGGGCTACCGACAGAAGTTCGATCTGCCCGTACGCGAGAACGTAATGGTCGAGGCACTGACCGAGCTTTCGGGCGCGGGTCCCGCGCGATTCGAGCTGAAGACCTCACAGGGGGTATTCACGGCGGAGCGCGTGGTCGTCGCGACCGGCGCTTATCATAAAGCGTTCCTACCGCCGTACGCCAAGGAGATCCCCGCGCACGTCGTGATCCAACATTCCTCCAACTACAAGAATCCCGAGTCACTACCGGCAGGCGCGGTGCTCGTCGTGGGCAGCGGCCAGTCCGGCGCGCAGATCGCGGAGGATTTGCATTTGGCGGGCAGGAAAGTGCACTTGGCGGTTGGGAATGCGCCTCGCTGCGCGCGGCGGTATCGCGGCAAAGACGTGGTGGAGTGGCTCGACGACCTCGGCTACTACAACATTCCGATCGAGAATCACCCGAACCGCGAGCAGGTGCGGGACAAGACGAATCACTACGTGACGGGTCGCGACGGCGGGCGCGACATCGACCTGCGCAAGATGGCCGTCGAGGGCATGAAGCTGTACGGACCGCTCAGCACGGTGAAGGCCGGTGTGGCGAGCTTCAAACCCGAGCTGAAGCAAAACCTGGACAGCGCCGACGCCGTGTACCGCAGCATCAACCGCACGATCGACGCGTACATCGAGAAAGCCGGCATCTCGGCAGCCGTGGAAGCCGACTACACGCCGCCCTGGGAGCCGGAGGTCGAGCTCGACTCGTTGGACTTGGAGGGCGAGGGCATCACGTCGATCTTGTTCTGCGCGGGCTTCGCCTCCGATTTCGGTTGGGTCAAACCCCCCGTGCTCGACGAACGCGGCTTTCCGATTCACGAACGTGGAGTCACGCCCACGAGCGGGTTGTATTTCATCGGGCTGCCCTGGTTGCACACCTGGGGCTCTGGTCGGTTCTCCGGCGTGGGTCGCGATGCGGCGTACATCGTGGAGCACCTGGCGAGCTGGGGCGCAGAGAGCGGAGCCGAGTCACCCGAGCGGCTCGCTGTCGCCGGCTGAGCTGAAGGCGCATCAGCTCGCAGCGTTGCTCAAGACGTCGGCCACGCTGCCATTGAGCTTGAGGGCTGCCAGCTCGTCCGCGCGCGTGAAGCCGCGGTTCACGATCGCGATCGGCACGCCGAAGCGAGCAGCGGCGCGCGCAAAGCGGAAGCCGGAGAACACCATCAGCGAGGTGCCGACGATCAGCATCGCGCTCGATTGCTCCAGCGCCGCCATGGACCGCGTGACCCGGTCGGCCGGCACGTTCTCGCCGAAAAACACGACGTGCGGCTTGAGCATGCCGCCACACGACGCGCAGGGCACGACCTCGAAGCGCTGATAGTCCACATCGGCCAGCTCGGCGTCGCCATCGGGTTTGATGGTCGCGACTGACTGGGCGCTTGCCCGCGCGAGCTCGGGGTTGCGTGTTAGGAGCTCGGACTGCAGCGCTGCGCGCTCAGTGAGGGCTCCACAACCCAAACAACGAACCTGGTCGATCCGCCCGTGCAAGTCGACCAGCGCTTGTGCGCCCGCTTGCCGGTGCAGGCCATCGACATTTTGCGTGACGAGCAGGGAAAGCTGGCCGCGTGCCTCCAAAGTACGCAGGGCGAGGTGAGCGGCGTTGGGCTTGGCGCGCGACATCAGCGGGAAGCCGAGCATGCTGCGCGCCCAATAGCGCCGGCGCACGGCATCGGAGCCGACGAAGTCCCGGTACTGCACGGGCTCGCGGCCCTTCCACGCGCCGAGCTCGTCGCGATAGTCGGGAATGCCCGAGTCGGTGCTGACACCTGCGCCCGTGAGCACGAACACGTTGCCGGCCCCGAGGAGTGCCCTCAGCTCGCCGACCTCGGACGTTTCCCCCGTCTCGCGGTCTTGAGCTTCTGCAGAGGTTCCGTGCACGGCGCTGGAAGCTTTGTGCGCCGAGCACGGTCCGTCAAATCACACGCGCCAAGCGCGTGGCCCCCCTCAGTTGGTGGGCGGCGTTGGAGGCGGCATGCTGCTCGGGCGCCGCTGAGCGATGGCGCTCGCGGCCGGCATTGCAGCGGCCGGCAGCTCGGGCAGCTCGGGGCGCGGGAAGCCGACGTAGCTCGTCTTCGCGGTGTGGATGGCGAGGCGCGCGACTTCGCGCAGCACCGCCGGTTCCACCCAGTGAGCTTCGATGCCGAGTTGCGGCGCTAGATGAAAGCTGCCGACGTCGAGGTCGTCGCTGATGCGCACGACCGAGTACGAGCCTGTTGCGACTCGTACGATGCGGTAAGTGATCCCCGCCAGCTGAACCATCCCTTTTACTTTTCTTGACATGTGTTTTGAGCACCTCGCGGCGCGCGCTGACTATGCCAGAGCGCATGCCATTGTCGAATGGTGCAACCGCCTCCGTGTCCGTAACGTCGCAGCTCGGTATCGTCTTTAGGAAACGATCGCCGGTAAACGCGTGCGCACGGCGTGCGCTCGCCGCGTACCTTGCCGCAGATTTGCCTCGTTTGCTGCAGTGGCGCGGCAACCACGCGTGGCGCGCGCTCTCACTCAAACGGGTGATGCGGGGAGCGATCTCACAATTGACTCATCAGTCCTCGCGCGCTCGAGCGTTCGCGTTTGCGCTGTCGCTGTAAGCCGGGCGGCGCTCGGCGCGTGTGTTTCGCGTTACGAGGGCCTTGAAAAGCGCACAAAATGTCAGAAGCGGGCCGAGCGCGACCGCTAGCTTACACGTCATGGGAAACACGAACGAAGCGATGAATGAAGAGCGGAGAGCGGTCTGGGAGCGCTACGTGGCTGCTTGGAAGGCGGACACGGCGAGCGAGCAGCGGGCGCTCGTTGCTACCTGCCTCGACGTACACTGCAAGTACACCGACCCGCTCGTGCAGGTGCAGGGCTGGGATGCGTTGCTTGCCTACATGAAGACTTTTCACGAACAAGTTCCCGGTGGTCATTTCATCACCGAGTGGTTTCTGGCTCATCACGGACGCAGCATCGCGAAGTGGAAGATGTTGAACGGAGCGGGCGCGCAGCTCGGTGAAGGCGTGAGCTATGGCGAGTACGACGCGCAGAATCGGCTCACCACGATGACCGGATTTTTCGAAGCGGGCAGTGCGTGAGCTACTACTTGGAGCGCATCCAACGGGGTGTCGACTTCATCGAGGCGCGCCTCGATGAAGAGCTCGCGCTCGCGGAAGTGGCGAAGGCCGCTGGCATCAGCCAGTGGCACTTCCAACGCATGTTCAAAGCGCTCACGGGCGATACGCTCAAGGGTTACGTGCGAGGTCGACGCCTGGCGGGCAGCCTCGAACGACTGCTCGGCAGCCAGCTGCGCATCTTGGACATCGCTTTGCTCGCGGGTTTCGAATCTCAAGAAGCGTTCGCGCGGGCCTTCAAACAGGCGTTCGGCGTCACCCCGCAGCAATATCGCAACGTCGGCAATCGCGGCGCGTTCCTGAAGAAGGTGCAGTTCGACGCGGAGTACCTGGCGCACATCAATCGGAACGTATCGCTCGAGCCCGAGCTGCTTACGCAGCCGGCAATGTTGCTGGTCGGCATGCGGACGCTGTTTTACGGCGTCGATTCGGAGAAAAACAACCTGGGTCAGCAATTGCCCCTGCTGTGGGGTGCGTTCTTGCCGCAGCTAGCTGCGATCCAGCACCGAGTTCCCGGAGCCTGCTACGGCGTGGTTCGACAGGATCAAACGGACGGAGAGCGGCTCGAGTATCACGCAGCGACGGAAGTCAGCGCATTGGCGAGCTTCCCCGAGGGCTGCGTCGCATTCGAGCTGCCCAGCGCCGATTACGCCCGCTTCACCCACCGCGGGCCAGCGGAGGACGTGAACCACACCGTGAACTACGCCTACTCCACCTGGCTCGCGCAGTCGGAGCGACGGCATAGCTACGCTGCGGACTTGGAAACCTACGGCGCGGACTACCACCCGACCAGTGCGGAGTCGGTGATGTATTACGGCATTCCGCTCGGCTGAGCGAAGGGGTGCTGGCGCGGCAGGTGCCAAGAGCGACGGCGGTGCGGGCGCTCAGAGTCCGGCTGCGCCGATGTCGCCGTGCGTGAGGGTTTCCCAGACCATGTGATGGTCGAGCCCCGTTGGCCGATTCGCCATGACGAGCTTCTGCGTCTCCGGCAACGCTTGCCCGAGCACGTTGCCGTAGGCGTTGTACGCGATCTCCCACATGGCGTCGTGAGTGAGGTCGTTGATGCCCGCTGCGCACAAACCCGTGGGCTGCTTCACGCTACCGCGATTGTTCAGGTACTTCGCGTGGAACTCGAGCGTCGTGATCAGGCGTTCCTTCTGCTCGCTGAACAGGTCCACGCCTTGAATACGCGCGGTCTCCGCGGCATTGATCAGTGCCGCCGTGCCGTATTGCTCGTGGCCCATGCCGCCCGTGCCGTCGCCGGGTTGATCTTTGCAGGTCTCTTGCGCGAGGCCGTCGACGTACTTGGTCGGGTTGATCCAATAGCCGCCGATCGAAACATTTCCGCCCGGGGGTTGCACGGGTTGTGCGCCATCGGTCTTGCTCAGGTAGGCCCATGCCGGCACTCGCAAACGCCAGCGCGCAACGGCGCGATCGAAATTGGTCTTGTCGTCGTTGTACACGGCGATCGCCATCACGGCTTCAATCGTGCTCGCGTCCCAATTGCCCGTGCGCGTGCTGAAGTCTTTGATGTAGGGGAGGTAAGCGTTCGTGAGCATGGCGCCGAATTGCTTGGCCTTGTCCTCCGGCCAGCCCGCGCCGCTGTAGCGGATGATCTCCGCCGCGCGCGCGAACACCGGCGCCACCCAAGCCGACTGTAACTGCGCGTTGTCGAGGGTGTGCGCCTTCGTGGTGCTCGAGTAGAGATCCATGATCTCGATCGCCTTCGCGGCGTTCGCCTGATTGCCCGTGTAATACCAAATGAGGGCGTGGGTATAGGCCGCGTCGGCGTCGGACTTCTCCTCGTTGCAGCCCACCGAGCCGGGCCCCGAGGAGGGCGCGCAGGCGATGGTCGCGGTCTTGGTTGCCGTGTACGACAGCTTGCCGTGTGAATCGTTACTGGCAGTGCTCAATGCACTCTTCCAGGGCGCCTGGGCGATGCGGGTCTTGACGAACTCGAGCATGCCCTTGTTCACCAGCACGCCCGGATGAGCGAAGCCAGTGGGCGCACCTCCTGCTCCTCCGCCCGTGCCCGAACCGCTCGCCCCGCCCGAGCCCGCGCTCCCGCCCATGCCGGCTCCGCCGGCGGTCGCTGCGCCGCTCGTACCAGCGCCCGATTGCACGATACCGCCTGCGCCTGCGCCGAGCGCCCCGCCCGCGCCGCTTGCCGTGGCGCCCGCAGTGCCGGATGACTGGCCCGCGGCGCTCGCAGCGCCCGCGCCGCCCTCGGGGATCCCGCTGTCATCGGGCGAGCCGGTCGTGGACGAGCAACCCCAGGCCATCAGCAGTGCACACGCACAGGCAAAGCTCGAAAAGCGCGTCGAATGCATCAATGAATCTCCACGGAGGCTTGGCAATGTGCCTGACCGCTACGCAAGTTTCGTCGCACGCTGCCGACGAGAGCGGATGGCCACTTCGAATCTGTCAGAACGATTGACGATCGCAACCGCGGTCATACTTGGCTAGTGGCTGCAGCAGCGAATTTCCGTCCGCCAATTTTTTGCTGAGCGTCGAAACTCGGTGTGTGGGTGTGGGTGGCGCGCTCGGCGATCGCAGCGAGCGTTTCACGTTGAGACCAACTTTGGCGAACGGCGCTGACGTCAAGCACGCGCCCCGGGGCGGCGTGAAATAGGCACGAAACGAAGGTTGCGCTGGTCGTCGTAAAAGTCTGCCGAGTCGTTGTCGCTGAAGCCGGGAATGGCGAGCACAGGGATGGGATCGAGAATCGGACGCGCAATGCGCCAGCCATGGATCGCAGCAGCCACGCGGGCGTCGAGCTCGAAGCGCCGCTCGTCGCAGTCTGCGCATGTCGGCAGCGCTGGCACGCGCAACAGCAGCGCCCTGGCGACGAGCCCCGGGCGCGGATTCAGCAGCGATTCGAGCATGCCGTGCCCGACCACCCAGAAGCGCGTCGTGGCGAGCACTTCTCTGCGCAGTGTCCAAAAAGTGTGCCCGAAGCGCAGCGCCTGCATTTCGTCGAGTACGGCCTGACTCGTGCTGAGCACGATCATGCCCGTCTCGTCGAACGTCGCCGCCGAGTTTTGCGCGGGCGCTCGGCGGTTGCGTGGGTCGACGGGTCCAGGCTCAGGATCGACATGCAACGCGTTCAGCGCCCAGCGCAGTCGGGGAAAGTGCGCCCACACGACCATGTTGAAAAAGTCGTGCCAGTGGCCGGGGCGCGTCGGTACTGCGCGGAGCTGCGCTACGTGCTGCTCGTAGCCGCCTAGCGTGCGCAGCGCCTCGCGGTTCTCGGCAACGAAGCGCGGTAGACACACGTCGGGCGCCCGCGGCACTTGCTCTGCCAGCGCGCCGTACTCCTCGGGCGCCGGCCAAGCAGCAAACTGCCCGACCGCGCCCAAGAAGCGGGAGTGAAGCTCGCGGTACGGTTGCCGGGCGAGCCAGTCCAGAGCGAAGGGTGCGCTCGCCTCAGCCACTCGCGCTAGTCAGCAGCGTGGTCAACCGCTGCGCGAAGGCGGCAGGGTTTTCCAAGGGCGAGCCTTCCGCGATCAGCGCCTGATCGTACAAAAGCTCGATCCATTGCGCGACGTTGCCCGGCTGTTCTTGCTCGCGCTTCTCGAGATTTTGAATCAACGGATGGCCCGGATTCAGCTCCAGAATGCGCTTTTGCGCCGGGATGCCCATCTGACGAGCCATCATCAAGCGCTCGATGTGCGGGGCCATGCCGCCCTCGGGGATCACCAAGCACACGGGCGAATCAGTGAGCCGCGTGGACAAGCGCACTTCGCCGACCTTCGAGGCGAGCACGGTCTTGAAGCGCTCGACCAGCGGCTCGGCTTGCTTCTTCTGCTCGGCTTCGGTGGCCTTTTGCTCCTCGCTCAGGTCTTCTTCGCCGAGCTCGAGGTTCTCGTCCATCGCGGAGACGAGCGGCTTGCCCTCGAACTCGCTCAGGCTCGTCACGGCAAACGGGTCGACGCCGTCGGTCATGAACAGCACTTCGTAGCCGCGCTTCTTCAAGGCCTCCAAGTGCGGGCTCGAGTCGAGAAACGCGCGTGAAGTACCGGTAGCGTAATAGATGGCCTTCTGACCCTCTCTCATGCGCGACACGTAGTCGCCGAACGTAGTGAGACCCGGCTGTGTCGAAGACTCGTAACGCACGATCTTGGCGATGCGATCGCGATGCTCGCCCTCGAAGTGAATGCCTTCTTTGATCACGGCGCCGAAGTCGGACCAGAACTTGGCGAACACTTCGGCGTCTTTGCCTGCCAGCTCTTCGATCATCGCCAGCGAGTGGTTGACCACCTGCTTACGGATCACGCGCACCAGCTTCGAATCTTGCAAGATTTCGCGCGAGACGTTGAGCGGTAGATCTTCGCTGTCGACCACGCCGCGCACGAAGCGCAGGAAGTTCGGCAGGAGCTCGGCGCAATCATCCATCACGAACACGCGCCGCACGTGCAGGCGAATGCCGTGCTTCGAGGCGGGATCGTAGAGATCGAACGGCGCGCGCTTGGGCAGGAACAGGAGGCCCGCGAACTCTTGCGTGCCTTCGACCTTGAAGTGGCGGTGCGCGAGCGGCGCTTCGAAATCGTGGGTCTGGTGCTTGTAGAACTCGGTGTACTGCTCTTCGCTGACTTCGCTGGCCGGGCGTTGCCAGAGGGCGCTCGCTTGGTTGATGCGCTCGAACGTCGGCTCGGCCAGCGGCTCGCCTTCTTTGGGCGCCTTCGGCGGCACGGCCAGCTCGATCGGGTGCCCGATGTAGTCCGAATAACGCCGCACCAGCTCGCGCAAGCGCCCCGCGTTCAAGAACTCCTTCTGCTCGTCCTTGATGTGCAAAATCAGGGTCGTACCGGCTTCGGGGCGCGGGGCATCTTCAATCGTGAACGAGTCACGCGCGTCCGAGCTCCAATGATGCGCGACCTCTTCGCCGGCACGGCGCGTGATCACGTCCACGCGATCGGCAACGAGGTAAGCGCTGTAGAAGCCCACGCCAAATTGGCCGATCAGCTGCAGCCCCTGATCGCTCGCTTCACGGGCCTTTTGGATCTTGTCCAAGAAGTCGCGCGTGCCGGAGCGCGCGATCGTACCCAGGTTCAGCTCCAGCTCGGCGGCGCTCATGCCGATGCCGTTGTCGGAGATCGTCAGTGTCGAGGTGGCCTCACTGGCGCTGATTTGAATCTTGAGATCGCCGGAGGCGGCCATTTCCGGGTGCGTGACTGCTTCGAAACGGCGCTTGTCCAGCGCGTCGGAGGCGTTCGACACCAGCTCGCGCAGGAACACCTCTTTGTGGCTGTACAGAGAATTGACGACGAGGTGCAGGACTTGGCTGACCTCGGCCTTGAAAGAATGGGTCGTAGCTTCGCTCATGGTTCTTCCCGGGTTACGGCCTGCAAATTGGTCACTCTGTCGGAGGTGTCAACCGGACGGGAGCTCGGTGCGCTCGGGCACCGGAAAATTGCCTAAATCACAGCATTTGCTGAGCGTAGCAATGGTAGAGAACCGACATGCCCAAGCTGAGCGTCATCATTGGTAGCACCCGCCCCGGTCGCGTCGGTTTGCCCATCGGGCAATGGTTTTTCGAGCAGGCCCGCGCCCACGGCAAGTTCGACGTCAGCCTGGTCGATCTCAAAGAACAAAACCTGCCGCTGTTCAACGAGCCCAAACACCCGCGCCTGGGCGACTACGCCAATGACTACACCCAAGCCTGGAGTGAGGTCGTCAAGGGCAGTGACGCGTTCGTCTTCGTCACCCCCGAATACAACTTCAGCGCTCCACCCTCGCTGATCAACGCCTTCGACTACCTGTTCCACGAGTGGGCCTACAAGGCCGCGGGCTTCGTCAGCTACGGCGGGCAATCCGGCGGCATCCGCGCCGTACAAATGCTCAAGCAACCCATGATTGCCATGAAGCTCGTGGGCATCCCCGAATCCGTCGCGATTCCCTTCTTCGCGCAGTTCATGGACGCCGAAACCTTCAAAGGCTCCGAAGCCTTCGAGAAGGCGAGCGTGACCATGCTCGACGAGCTCCTGCGCTGGACCGGTGCGCTCGCCACGCTCCGTAAACCTACAGGTTGATGGTCACCGAGCGCGGCGCGGCCGCCCTAGCCTTCGGCGTCGCGGTTCGACCTGGGTCGTGATCTCGTGATCTCGTGATCTCGTGATCTCGGGCGCTCGGGTCAGCTGCGCGGCGGTGGCAGCGGAATGAACTCCACGGCGTCGGTTGGCACTTTGGGGAACAACCCGGCTTGCCAGTCCTTCTTTGCTTGCGCGATGCGCTCGAGCGAGCTCGAGACGAAGTTCCACTCGATGTGGCGCGGGCCGTCGGGCGGCGCGCCGCCCAAGAGCAGTACGCGCGAATCGGCTTCGGCGCGCAGTGTGGGCGCGCCTCCCGCGTTGAAGATGGCCAAGGCGCGCGCTTCCAGCCGCTCTTCGCCGTGTGCGAGGGCGCCGCTCAGTACGTACACGCCGCGCTGTTCGTGCTCTTCGGGCAGGCTGAGGGTTGCGCCCGCAGGCAGCGTGGCTTCGGCGTAGAACAGCGGCGAGAAGATGCGCACGGGCGACGTGTGCCCGTACGCGCTGCCGGCCAACAGGCGCACGTGTGCGCCGCCCAGCGTGAATTCGGGCAGCGTGTCGGCAGGGTGATGGTGGAACTCGGGGTCCATCTCTTCGTGCGCTTGGGGCAGGGCGACCCACAGCTGCGCCACGTGCAAGCGCGAGCCGGTCTTGCGCAGCTCGGCCGACGTGCGCTCCGAATGCGTGATACCGCGCCCCGAGGTCATCCAATTCACCGCGCCAGGGCGAATCGGCTGCTCGAAGCCGAGGCTATCGCGATGGATGATCTCGCCCTCGATCACGTACGTCACCGTGGCCAGGCCAATGTGCGGGTGCGGGCGCACGTCGAGACCGACGCCCACTGGGAGATCGCTGGGCCCCAGGTGATCGAAGAACACGAACGGTCCGAGCTGCCGCTGCTGCAGCGCCGGTAAGATGCGGGACACACTGAAGCCGTCCAAATCACGCGCGTGCCCGCGCAGCACCATTTCGAGCTCGGAAGAGGCAGCCATGCGCCGAGGCTAGCACTCAAGCGCGAGCCGGGGGCAGGCTCAAGGCGGCGTGCTGACGATCTTACGCGGCAGCTGGGTTTGCGCGAGCGAGCCCTCGACGGGCAAGGGGCCAATCAAGAACCAAGTGCGCATCACGCCCTTGCCCTTGACCGTGATCTCGCCACGCGGCGTGAGCAAGTACATGTCCTTCAGCAGCTGCCGTGTCGCGTCGGTGACGTGAATCATGCTCGGCTCACCGTGTGATTCCATGCGGCTGGCAGTGTTCACCGTGTCACCCCACACGTCGTAGATGAACTTGCGCTTGCCGATCACGCCGGCCACGACGGGCCCGGTGTGGATGCCGATGCGAATGCTGAGCGCCTCGCCGAACTCGCGGCCAAACTCGGAGGCGCGCCGCTGCATGCCCAGCGCCATCTCGGCGATCATCTGCGCGTGATCGTATTCGTGGCTGTGCAGGCCGCCGGCCACCATGTAAGCGTCGCCGATGGTCTTGATCTTTTCGAGCTTCAGCTTGTCCGCCAGATCGTCGAAGCTCGAGAAGATGCGATTCAAGCGATCGACCAGCTCGACCGGCGTGACCCGCTCGCTCATCATGGTGAAGCCCACGATGTCCGCGAACAGCACGGAAACGCTGCGAAAGCCGTCTGCGATCGGGCGCTGACCGCGCTTCAAGCGCTCGGCAATGCTCGCAGGCAGCACGTTCAGCAAGAGCTCCTCGGCGCGCGCCTTCTCCGAGGCCAACGCTTCCACTTGTTCGTCGATCAAGCGCCGCTGCAAGAAGCTCTGTCGCGCTTGGGCCTCCAAGCGATAGGCGACCAACGCGCCGATGCCACCCAGCGAGATCAGAGTGGCGGAGATCGAGAGCGCGATTTGCAGCGGAGAATGCCCCACCGTGTGGTCGAGCACGGCGAACATCAACACCGTGAGCAACGTGTAGGCGAGCTGCGTGGCGACGCCGAGGCGCGCCACGAACGGTCCGAGCGTCACGAACGCGATGGCGAACGAGGTGTATAGGAAGTAGCCGTTGCCCCCAGCGACCGCTCCGATGAACAGTACGATGAAGGTCGCTGCGAGCCCGTACGTCAGCATCATCACTTGCGCGAAGCGCAGCAACGCACGCGAATGCACACCCCAAAACACGAGCAGCGCCGTGGGCACGAACAGCCCGAAGCGCACCGCCCAAGCCAGGTTTCGCACGTGCGGTACCACCAGCGCGTCATGGGCGGCGAAGGCCAAGAACGCGAGCGAGGCCACGCCCACCGCGAAGCCGAGGAAGCGGCGCAACGGCTCCAAGTTGTCGAGCAGGAAGGCCTGCTCGAGCTTCCGGTCGGCGAACTTGCCACTCCAATCCAGCTTGGGCGCGCTCGCCTCGGCTGCTCGCTCTCGGTCAGTCACGCTCACGGGCGCATCGTACAGGGTTCGCGGCACCCGCGCAGCAGCCGCTATTTCCCGACGGAACAGGCGGCAAGCTCGGTGCGGTTGGAACAACCGGTCTTGGCCAGCACCGCTTTCACGTGGTCCTTCACCGTGTACAGCGTGAGGCCGAGCTCGGCGGCGATGGCCAGGTTCGAATAGCCGCGGACGATCAATCGGCTCACGTCGCGTTCGCGCGGAGTGAGCGCGGCTCGGCTGCTGGTCAGAGCATCCGCTGCCTCGGTGCTCAACTGCGCGATGACAATCGCTGTTTCGTCACCGATCTGCAACGCAGATACCGTGCGCGGCGAGCGCCCTTTGCGGACCAATGTCGCGTGCGCCGTGCGTTTCCAACGGGCCCGGCTCGTCAAGTCGTGCACCAGGTGCGCCAGGCGGTCGTCACTTGCCACCGAATCGAGATCCGTGAACAGTGAAGGCACGCCGTCTGATTGACGCACCGCTCGTTGCTCCTGATCGAGCAGCAAGAGCTCCGGACCTCGCGCGCGCTCGCTGCCGGCCATTCGAGCCTCACGCGCGAGCGCCCTGTGCAGTGCGCGGCCGAGCAACGCGCTCGCACGCTCGACTTGCGCGATCTCCGCGCTTCGAAATGGCCCGCGTTCGCTGTGCCGAAACAAGTGCAAATAGCCGTAGCAAATGCCGCTCACGCCGAGGCCGGCACGCAGCTCGTCTCCCCAACCCAAGGGCTGGAAAATCTCGCGCGAACGCTGGCTCGCGTCGAGCGCTCCCGCGCTGCTGGCCCACAGCGAGCGCACCCCGCGTGGCTCGCGGTGAATCTCGCTCAAGCGGTTGAAGTCGTTGCCTTCGGCTTCGATCGCGAACAGAGCTCGCGCCTGCTCCGGGCTCAGGCCGTCACCCACCGAGCTCGTGACCACGCCCGTCTCGACGTCGCAGGTGTTGACGCAGTAGGCATCGAAGTCGATCAGGAGTCGTAAGGGCGCGCGCAGCGCGACGCGCAGGTCGCGGCTGAGCAGTGGGCGCTCGCAGAGCGCTCGCAACGCCGTCCAGTGCCCCCCTCCCGGGAGGGATGTTCGTCGAGCCATCGAGCACCCATTGTACGCGGACAGGAGCAAAGACATGAACAGGCAACAGCTCGAGGCGGTCACGGCGCGTTGGCTCGCCGCCGTTCGTACCGCAAATCTCGCTGAATTCGAAGCGTTGACCACGCCCGACGTGCTCGACCTGAGCACCGGTCAGCGCGCGTCTGCGCGTGTCTTCCAGGAGCGCGCGCGCGCATTGCACGACGTCTTCGATGGCCTCACGGGGCGCATCGAGGAGCTGGTGATCGAAGGCGATCGACTGGCCTGGCGTTGGACGCTGCTCGGCCAACAGCGCGCGCCGTTCTTGGGCGAGCCAGCATCAGGACGCGCCATCACGCTCTCCGGCGTGAACTTTCAGCGACAGACGGGCGGACGAGTCAGTGAGCACTACACGCTGTTCGATGCGCTCGGAGCGATTCGGCAGATGCGCGGCGCGTAGCCTGACGCTCAACGCGGTTCGAGCAGCGTGTAGCCCAAGATCCGGTCGGCTTTGCGGCGGAACTCGCGCGAGAGATTCCACATCAACGGGCGAACGGGCGAGAAGAAGGGCGGCTTTCGTCCCTGGAGGAGGGCCTCCTCGCGCATGCCGATGGTCTTGAATTGCTTGAAGCCGTGCTGCTCGAAGAACGCGAACCAGTCGGGCGCGGCGAACGCGAACGGTGCCGCCGCGAGGTTCTTGCGCACCTTGCCGCGGTGACGCCGAGCTTCGATGCCGTAGTACTCCTGCGCCCAGTAGCGGAAGTTTTGCATCGCGTGCACGTCGTCCGCCAAGCGGCCCACTTCGTCGTCGTGCAGGTAGGGGATCACGCCCTCGGTGAGCAG
>OUNO010007662.1_pt1 | contig 14800 bp, 14 predicted proteins | sample 1779811 | NCBI WGS metagenome assembly OUNO01 (sample SAMEA3914804, study PRJEB12502) | metagenome | biome: forest; material: soil | place: Canada | collected 2010-06-25 | depth 0.3 m | reverse complement strand
AAGTCTTCGCCTTCAAACTTGTAGAAATGGGTGCCAAGGCCCACGATGTACGCACTGTAGAGCGCGAGCTTTTTTTGTCTCGCCGCCTTGTGAAGCATCACGTGACGATCCAGCGGGAATACGTCGATTTCATCCACCACGGCATCAACCCCGTCCACGAACTCTTCAACGTTGTCCGCGTTCACACCCGGATAACAGATCACTTCGGTTTCAGGTGCGATTTTCAAAAGCTCCTGTCTCACGGCTTCCCGCTTGGTCATGCCCACGGTCAGGGAATTTGCAATCACCTGGCGGTTGATGTTGGAGATGTCTACGGTATCCGGATCAGAAATGCGAATGTGTCTCACGCCCGCACGAACCAGGAGTTCCGCGATGTGCGCGCCCATTCCACCGAGTCCCGCCACGGCGATTTTCAATTCGGAGATTTTTTTCTGTCCTTCTTTTCCGCCCACCCAGAAGTGATTGCGCGCGGTTCTTTCGAAATACCAGTTTTCCAGTTTCTTTTCGTCTTTCATGTTTTTCCCCTTCGGTTGTAAATCAAGCTACGGCTTTTTCGGCGTGGCGGTCTTCCACTCCGAGTTGTGAACGGTTTTCCCAGTAAGTGCGATACTTGGCCGCGATCTCAAACGCCTCTTTCGAGTGCCCCTCCGGCAACTCGTGAACCAGAACCGGTTCTCCGCAAAGATTCGCCTGATTCACTTCCGGCAGACTTTCCTGCCCGTCCTGAATCGGCTTGTATCCGAGCCACTGGATGTATTTCTCGGTCTTCAGTCTCGGCACGCCACAGGCAAAACGATATTGATTCGGGTTTTCAGCCTGGGAGTACACATTCATTGTTGTCACGAGGTCGAGAAGAAATCTGGAGACGTTGCGGTCTTCCCGTAACGCGGGATCATTCGTCCAGGAACTGACGTAGGTGAATTCCCGTTGTTCATTTCCCCGTGCACCAAGGCGATCGTCGAGTGCCTTCAGGTGAGTCGTTGCATTGGCGGAGACGAGAAGGTTTTTAAGCGGAAATGTCAGATTGAAATGTTTCGCACCATTCAATGAAACCGTGCGATATCCTCCGAGCACCCGCGTTCCATTTTCAGAAGGTGCCGTGATCAGATAATGATTTCCAATAAAATCATACGTATCAACCGGGAGAGCGTTCATCTGATGACGACTCGAGTAGCCCTGCTTTCGCATCGCGAGAACCTTGCTGAAAATTGACATGAGTTCCGGCTTTTCGAACTGAGTGAAGGGGCAGAGAATTTCGACGATTTTGACTTTTGCGAGATCGAGAAGTTGCATGGCCTACTAATCGGCCCCCGACTTTCAAATCTTAATTTTATTCTTTATAGAATCTGTAAAATCTGGAAGGAATATTTCGTCAGAGTTTGGTCTGCGTTTTGCAGCATATCAAGATGGAGGAGAAATGCGCCGATGGAACAATCCCAGCAGAAAACTGATCCGTACAAACCGGTGAGTTGCGACTTGCTCGACGAGCTCGAGTCGGAAGCAACCTTGAATCATGCAATTCGTTTGAAAGTTGAGACGGGAGAGGGCCTGTTTGAATGGCGTCTCGGCCACATCCAGGATTTCATTGTCCGGGATCACGCCGACTATCTGAAGCTCAGGGATGGAACGGAAATCCGTCTCGATAAAATCCTCGACTGGAAAACCGACCATCCCCTGCCACACTGATCACTTCAACAGGATCTGTCTCGGAGACGACCCCGTACTGACCGCACCGCTGGAGTGCGGAATCAATTCACCCGTATCAGAAACCGCATAAGGGGTGATCACCCCGGAATTTGAATCAATCAGATAAGCCATTTTTGCAACTGCATCCACGGCGATTGCTTCCGGCATATCGCTCACGGTAATCGTTGAAAGCGTACTCAGGCTGCCATCGGACGCGATTCCATACATCGAAATCGTTCCATCACCGAGATTGGTCACGTAGATATTGGTCGAAGTGACGAACATGCCCTCAGGGATCGGCCCCGTTGGGATCGTCTGAAGGTGCACCAGTGTTCCGTCGTTTCCGATTTGGAACGCGTCGATCGCCTGGGCCATGCAACTGAGTGCATAGACATAAGATCCTCCGTCACTCAATTGAATCGACTGGATCGGCCCCGAAGAACAGCCCGTGGTGGGCACGGTCGCCGGAGTCAGCGGAGTCAAACTTCCATCCGACCCCACTGAATACTGGGAGAGGGTCTCGCTCATCATGTTTGCCGAATAGGCGTATTTTCCATCCGGGGAAAAGGTCATGCCTACGGGACCTTCGGGATTACTCAGATTCTCCACATAAGTCAGGCTTCCATCCGTCCCGATCGAATAGCGGGAGATACTATCCCACTCCATTCCATAGACGCTCTTTGCATCCGGAGAGGCGACGATCGCATACGGATAGCCACTGACCGGGATCGGGGAGGCAATCTCGGTCAGGGCTCCGTTGGTTCCAACGACGTATTGAGAGAGAGTGCCGTCGGAGTTGTTAAAAACATAGACAAAGCGACGGGCGGAATCCGTCGTAATGGACATGGGAGTCATGCCCGTCGCAATGCTTGGCTGGGACAAGGGGGAGATGATGCCGTTCTCAAGGGAGTACTGATTAATCAGATCGTCTCCTGCACTCATCACATAGACGTATTTGGCGGATGAGGGAGCGGGTCGTGGCGGGGTTGAGGTGGGTTGCGGACGAGGATCTACTCCATTGTTTTGGGTGAGGCCGCCACCGCAGGCTGTGAGAACGGTCATCATCAATGCTGCTAAAATTGTATTCTTCATTTTGTTTTTCCTCACCGTGAGGAAGTTTCCTTTTCACGTTTTGTATTTGCACCGACCGTGCCAGAGCTGAAGCCTCGAAAGAATGGCATTTCAGGGGGTTTTATCGGTGTTTTGCCGGGAATCCGGCAGAAAGGACGACGGGGTTTCCGGCGCCTGACGGAGATCCGGCAGCACCCTGATTCCGGTTGCAAGAGAAGGGACTCCCCGATACCTTTGGAGGTATTCATGAAGCTCTCGATGAAGATCTTTCTTGCGGTGTTTTTAAGCAGTTCCCTGGCTGGAATCGCCGTGGGCCTCATGCTCTATCGTCTCGCCCGCGACACGCGCGAGCGCGAATATCTCTCCTACTATCACCGCGAGATCCGTCTTCTTTCCTTGAGCTTTCAAGCGCTCGAGCGCTCATCTGACACCCTCGCCTTGAACGCAGCCCAGGTTCTCCACGAACGCATCAAAGGGAACCGTCCCCTTCCCTCTGAAACGGAACTGACCAAGCTTGCAAGCGCTCTGGGCGTCTCCCATCTTCAGATCGCAGACAAAACCGGCACCTACCTTCGGGCGACCGACGGTCCGGGCGGACGCAATCTTTTTCTCTACTGCCCCGAATACAAGGATTTCTTCACTGGAAAACTAACCCGGGTTCAGACACCAGTCATTCCCTCGGCTGAAACCGACACGCTCATGAAGTACACCCTCATCCCGAGCGATAACCGCAAATATGTGCTCGGGGTCAGCACCGACTTCGGCTTCATCACGCAGTTTGTAAGCGAGATGACTCAGAAGGATCCGAATCTTGAGCGAGTGGACTTCGTTTCTCCAAGCGGAAGAAGCCTGGGAAGCGTCATCAAGAAACACGACGACATAGTGGATCTCAAAGCGCCTCGAATGACCGTTTCCGACTCAATCCCCGCCATCAACGCTGACTGCTGCGAGTGCCGGGTGAAAAACCTGACCCGCGGAGATGAGGGCTTTTCCTATCACGTCCTTGCTACGGTATCGCTGAAGGGCTTTGAAAAGGACGTCCTCCAACTTCGCTGGAAATTCGGGGCGACCGTTCTTCTCATTATTCTTTTCTCGTTCCTCATCGCCCGTGCCGTGACCGATCTCATTTTGAGAAAACTTCGCCGCATCAGTTCCACCATTGAAGAAGTTTCGAACACCGGGGATTTTTCGAAAAAAGTTCCTCTGGATCCCGAATCGGATGATGAACTCGACAATCTGAGCCTGCGGTTCAACCAGATGTTTGATCGTCTGAAATCTTCCCAGGATAAAATCATCGAAGCGCAAAGAGTCGAAGCCCAGGCGAGCATGGCAGCCCAGGTTGCCCACGACATCAGAAGCCCGCTCACCAGCATGGGACTTGCTCTCTCGCAGTTGAGAAGACGTCTCGGCGAGCAAGCAGCAATGCTTCTTGATTCCGACAGCATTACCACGGATTCACTTTCCGCAGTGGCAAGCGGGATTGAACGCGTTACCGGTATCGTGAAGAAACTCTCAGCCGACCATTCGCAAGAAAAAGAATCGACGTCCTCGGTGGAAACTCCGAAGCTTGCGCTTCTCGATCAGATCATTTACGAAATTGTTCAAGAGACGCAGATCAAGATGCAGCGGCCGGAACGCCTTGAAGTAACGGGCTTCTCCCCTGTTCACGAGATCTGGGGTGTGGTTCAAGTTCATGAGATCCAAAGCGCCGTCTCCAACATCCTGAATAACGCACTTGAAGCGACCGAGGGGGATCAGGCCGTTAAAGTAAGTATCGAAATCGATAAAAAGAAACTCATCCTCACGATTCAGGATGATGGGGTCGGCATTCCGCCTGAAAACCTGGAAAAGATCTTTGAACGAAAATTCACCGCGGGCAAACCGCAGGGAACCGGCCTTGGGCTGTATCAGGCGAAAGCCGCCATTGAATGGAACGACGGGAAAATTACTGTGGACTCAAAACCTGGAAACGGCTCACGCTTCACTCTCACTCTTCCCATCGAAAAGACCCCGAACTGGGTCGCCCGTTCGATTGAACTTCCTGCAACCGGAAACCTCGTGATCGCGGATGACGACCCCACCATTCTGACGCGGTGGAAAAAACGGGTGTCCGAGATCGGCGCCTACCCCGTCACCTATTGCACTTCAGTTGCTGATCTTCGTCGCCACTTTTCCACGGCTCAGATTCCGGAAAACACGGTTTTGATCTCGGATCAGAACCTGGGCGACGGGAAAGGCCTCGAATTCATCGCGGAACGCGGTTTTAAGGCCAATACCTACCTTTGCACCTCGGTTTACGAAAGCCCGGTAATCCAGGAACGCGTGCAGAAACTGGGCATCAAACTCATTCCAAAGCCGTGGATTGACATGGTAGAGTGGAAAAAAGATCAGGGAACCCAATCATGAGAATTTTAATCGTCGACGACCAGGCTTTAATCCGTAAATCCATTCAAGCAGTGATCCAATCCGCACCGGGCGGCGAAGGTCACTCCATCTTCATGGCAGGATCAAAGGAAGAAGCGCTCGAGCTTCTCGAGACCCAGATCATCGATTTGGCCTTCCTCGATCTGAACCTTGGCGATGATTCCAAACCGGAAGGAATTGAACTCCTCCGCGAACTCAGAGTGAGCCAGCCGAATACAGTTCCCATCATCGTCACCGGACACGAAGAGACTGCGATCATCGAAGAGTGCCTCAAACTCGGGGCTGCCGATTATCTGATCAAACCCTTTAACGAAGAACTGCTCCGCCAGGTGCTGAGAAAAGCGCCGGTCGTTCACCGCCTTCTTCGCAAGAACGAAACTTATAAAAGTCGCGTTGAGACCGCAAAGCCATCACGCTTTCACCTTCAGTCCAAATCCCCGGCTTACCTGAAAGTGCTCGAGCAGGCCAAAAAGTTTCGCGGAACCGATCACTCCCTTCTGATTCGCGGTGAAAGCGGATCCGGGAAGGAAGTGCTTGCCCAATTTCTCTGGGATCAGGAAAACGATGACTCTCGCCCGATGATTCCCGTAAACTGCGGCGCAATCACGCCGACGCTCGCGGAATCCGAATTCTTCGGACACAAAAAAGGATCCTTCACTGGTGCCACTGAACACCGGACCGGAAAATTTGAAAGCGCCGATGGCGGCGATCTTTTCCTCGATGAACTTGCAACCCTCGGGATGGAGATTCAGGTAAAACTTCTCCGTGCACTGGGAACCGGCGAAATCTTTCCCGTTGGGCAGGACAAACCGAAAAAAGTGAAATGCCGGGTGATCGCGGCGACCAACGAAAACCTTGAAGAAATGATCAAGGCGAAAACGTTCCGGGAAGACCTTCTTTTCCGGATCAAGCAATTCACACTGACCCTTCCTCCACTTCGCGAGCGTAAGGACGACATTCTCGATCTCGCAAATTACTTCCTGAAAGAGAAGAACTACCTCGACAAGAGCTTCTCTAAAAACGCCGAAGCTTTCCTTTTGAGCTACTCCTGGCCTGGAAACATTCGTGAGTTGAAATCCGCAGTTGAAGTAGCGGCCGTTCTCTCTGATGGCGCGCAAATTCAGGTTTCAGATTTGAAGCCTCACCTGATTCAAAGTTCGACTGAGACTGCGGCTCCCCAGCTTCAGACTCTTTCGTCCCAGCTTGAAGATCACGAGATCGAAGGAAACTTCCAACACTTGGTTCGTGGATTTGAGCGCAAACTGATTGAACGTGCGCTTGAAAAATCGGGCTCTGAATCGGCTGCGGCGAAGTTTCTTGGAATTCCGAGAAGCACGCTCGGTGACATTCGCAAGCGTTTGAAGCTCGCTACTCCGTAGGTTCAGAACTCGATTTGAGCCCGAACTTCGATTCTGAGTCTCGAATCCGTTCATTCCAATAAGACTTCCATCTGAAATCACTCCAGTTTTTTTGGTGCTGATTTTGCTGAATGAGAAGCCATGTTTAATACCCTGAGTTATGTTAAAATATTGGAAGAGGCGGGATTTTCACGCGCTCAAGCGGAAACTTCCGTGCAAGTTCTGGTGGATGTAATGGACGATAAATTGTCTTCAAAACAAGACATGAAGGACCTTCAGGTTGCTGTGAATCAGGACATGAAGGACTTTCAAACTGCTGTGAGACACGACATGAAAGTCTCTCGAGTTGCCATAAATCAAGACGTAAAGGACTTTCAGACTGCCGTGAAACAGGACATGGAATTCTTTCAGGTTGCCATCAAGCAGGATATGAAAGACTTCCAGGCTGCCATGAGACAGGACATGAGGGACTTCCAGACCGTCATGAGACAGGAAATGAAAGACTTTCAAAGCTCCATGAGGCAAGAGATGAAAGACTTTCAGGTTGCGATCACTCACGCCATAAGGGACGATCTGAAGTCAATGGACAAGAAGATCGATCTTCTAGAGTCCAGAATGACAATCAAAATGGGATCGATGCTTGCGGCTTCAATCGTGATCATGACCGCACTTCAAAAATTACTTTGAGATCCCCATCTCAGTCATGAGATCCGGAAGCTCCTCGCACAGAAGCGGAACGCCGGTACTTTGAACCAAGTATGCCTTTTGGTCGAGATCATTCATCAACCCAAGCGAATCCAGCTGTCCTTCAATCGCAAATGAAATGAACTTCGTCGGATCCATGAGTCTGGCCTCTTTTGCAGCCTTCACTCGTTCAGGCAAAAACACCAGAAAACGATAAGCGGATTCGATGAAGTGCCGGGTCATGCAGTGGTAGGATTTTTCGCGCCCAAGACTCTTCCAGGTTGAAAGAAGCACACGCTTCGCTTCATCGAAATTTCTCTCACGCACAAGGCGGTTCACCTGCTTGCGAAGCGCTTTGCTATCAAGGTCGGTATAGGTGGGATCCGGGCGGAGGGTGAAATGCGGCTTCGGAAGATTTTTTTGAAGTGCTTTAAACTCTTCACAAAAAAGTGGAATTCCGTGATTTTGATACTCTTTCGCTTTCCAGTCATAATACGGCGTCGTGAAGAGTGCGAGTCGCTCGAGAAAAATGAGTTGACCCAATACATCCGCCGCATCCTTCCGATGAAGAGCAACGTAAGTCTCTTGTCTCGCGCGGTTGATCGCAATCGAACTCGAAATATGCTCGCGGTAGCAACCATGCCGAACCTCTTCTGACGAAGAGGCCTGCGCAGCCTGAACGAAAAAAAGAGAAAACAACAAGACTGGAAGAACCTTCATAATTAAACCGGATTTATAGAACAATTTCATACTCTTGTCATTTGAAATCGTGGAACCTCCTTCCTGATTCAACAGTATTTATTGAAGAAATCCCGTCAAACCATTGTCAATCAAGGCTTTTTCCCTAATTTCAATGTTTTCTACATGATGTTCCCGTAATCTATAAGGAGGAGATCGTGGATGAACTTCAAGCCAATTTTCGGATTATTGCCCTCACTTTTACTTGCCCCCTCTTTGGCTTCTGCTGAAGGACTGACTGCCATTCCAGGCCACGTTCCTCACCGCCAGATGGTGAACCAGCCGGACCTCGGACAGACCAGTTCTGGCACTCCGATGAAACTCGCGGTGACTTTGAAACTGGCCGATCCAGATGCACTGAAAGATTTCATCACCCGCCTTTACGATCCAGCCGATCCTCTTTTTCACCAGTTCCTCACTCCTGAAGAATTCACAGCGCGATTTTCGCCCACTCAACAGGATTACGACCGGGTGGCAAGTTACCTTGAGTCCCAGGGCTTTCAAGTCTCGAAACGTCACGCGAACCGCCTTGTTCTCGATGTCGTGGCTCCGGTTTCAACCGTTCAAAACGGCCTCAATGTCCAGGTTGAAGATTTCGTTGCCCGTGATGGACGCGTGGTTCATGCTCCCACTTCCGATCCATCCCTTCCCGACTCCATCGCCCGTCACGTGAACGGGATTCACGGGCTTCAGAACTTCTCAAAACGGAAGCATCACCTGAAAACTTCGGATATCACGCTTTCTCCAAACACCGTGACTCCGCACGCATCCATCAGCGACTATGTTTATCCCAGTCGTTTGAAGACGATTTACAATCTGAACTCCACCGGACAAGACGGAACCGGTCAGTCGATTGCACTCTTCGAGCTTGATGGTTTCACCTCAAGCGACATCACGACTTATGCCACTAATTTCAGCCTCGGAACTCCGACCGTTCAGACCATTCTGGTCGACGGCTTTAACGGAACACCGACTAGTAACGGCTCACTTGAAGTCACCCTCGACATCGAGCTTGCACTCGCCGTCGCTCCAAAGATCAGCGTCAAGGTATATGAAGGATCTCCGAGCGCCACCGATGCCGAAGTCATCGACATCTACACTCGCATTGCAACCGACAACTCGGCAAAAACGATCAGCACCTCCTGGGGGATGGCCGAGAACGAAGCAGGCGCCTCGTTCATGAACTCTGAAAACACAATCTTCCAGCAGTACGCAGCTCAAGGACAAACTTTCTTCGCAGCATCCGGAGACAACGGCGCTTATGACGATTCCTCATACGGAGTCAGCTCTCTTCAAGTCGACGATCCGGGCTCCCAGCCTTATGCAACTGCTGTGGGCGGAACCACTCTTACCTGGAACACGAGTACCAGCGCTTATACTTCTGAAACTTCCTGGCACACGACTCCGACCAGCGGTACTTATCCAAACAGCAACTACGTGCACTCAGTCGGTGGTGGCGGCGGGGTTAGTACTCACTGGACACAGCCAACCTGGCAGAGCGGTCTCAATACCACCGCTAACCTGGGATCGGCCTCCATGCGCATGACTCCCGATGTCTCCATGGATGCGGACCCTGCGACCGGTTATCCGGTCTATGCAAGCGGCGCATGGCATGCGGTTGGCGGAACCAGTTGCGGAGCTCCAATCTGGGCTGCATTTATCGGACTCGTGAATCAGAGACGGGCCGCCCTCAGTTACGCATCACTCGGCTATTTCAACCCGATCATCTACGGTGTCGCCAGGGGAACAGGCTACGCCACCAACTTCCATGACATCAGCGATGGAAGCACAAACCTTTACTATCCGGCTCAAACCGGTTTTGACCTGACCACAGGATGGGGTTCCTTCAACGGCGGAAACCTTTACACCACTCTCACCAGCAGCTCGCTCTTTGCGCCAACTCTGGCTCTCACACCAGGCCCGAGCTCCATGGCCACGGCATGGACCGCAGTGAATGGCGCAACAAACTACACGCTGAAGCGCTCCACTTCATCAGGCGGAACCTACACGTCGGTTTATTCGGGAACCAGCACCAGTTACTCGGACGCTTCTCTGGCAGACGGCACCTACTACTATACGATCACCGTAACCACTTCGGCTGGAACTGCCACGTCCTCTCCAGTTTCTGCAACGGTCCTCCCGCCTCCGGGCGTGCCGGGCAACCTGACTGCTGCTTCACCGGAGAATAATTAATCATGAAAAAATATCTTACACTGGTACTCACTCTCGCAATCCTTGCTTCCGCGTGTAATGGAGGCGGCAGCAACGCCGCTCCCAGCGCCACCACCCAGACCACGAAAAGCGGACCGCAGGTCCTTCTCAATTGGAGCGCAAGCAGCGGCTCGCCCGCGGGATATTATGTCGCCCAGTCGATCGACGGGAGTAACTTCACCATCATGAAGACCGTATTCACCAACACTGCGACCATCACCGGCGTTACGTCCGGCTCCACTTACTATTACAAGGTGCAGGCTTATAACAGCGGTGGAAACTCCGCCTTCACCAGCGCGGTCAGCGTCACGATCCCATAACCTGCTGACACCTGGCTCCGGGATGTCATGACGGGGATAGCCTGGCTTTCTCACTCCAACTCGGCAATACTGGAAGCATGAACCTGTCCTCCTCGAATTTCTTAAAAGGAAAGATCGTGAACCTCATTCAGGCTCCCGTGGCTTTAGGCCAGGACCTGGAAGGCGTGGACGAGGCTCCTGAAATCCTGCTCCAGAACGGACTCATCTCCCAGATCGAATCTCTCGGCTGGAGAATCGGCAGCAACTCCAAAATTGAAAACCAGAATCTGAAATGGAACTCACCCCACACCGCCATTCCTGCTCACCAGCAGGGAAGCAAGATCAAGTTTCCGATGGAACTCGGAAAAACCTGCGGTGAGATCGCCGCTCTGACTAAAAAATCAAATGACGAGCAGGCTTTCACGCTGACCATTGGCGGCGATCACAGCGTTGCCATCGGAAGCATTGGTGGATCCCTGCTCTCCCGCCCTGACTTAGGCGTGATCTGGGTTGATGCACACGGAGATTTCAACACGCCTGAGACCTCGCCGAGTGGAAACATCCACGGAATGCCGCTCTCCTTTCTCGCGGGCCTCATGAAGCGCTATTCGATCCCAAGCTTTGACTGGCTGAAAAACTTCCTGACTCCGAACCAGCTCGTTCTGGTCGGAATTCGCTCGATCGATCCGGAAGAAAAAATCCTGATGAAGTCCTGGGGTGTTCATGTGTTCTCCATGACAGAGATCGATCGCTACGGCATCGGAAACGTGATGGAGAAGGCAAAGGAAATCCTGTTTGCGCAGGGGGAACGCCCGCTTCACTTAAGCTACGACATCGATTCGGTCGATCCGCACTTTGCACCTTCAACCGGCACCCGGGTACGGGGTGGACTCAACTACCGCGAAGCGCACTATATCGCCGAGGCCCTGGCTGAATCCCGCGCGCTCGTCGGCATGGATGTCGTTGAGATCAATCCTCGTCTGGGCTATGTGGATCTGGCGCACCGTTCGGATCCGAACGTAACAGTTGAAATCGGCCTCGAACTCATTGGTTCTGCACTTGGAAAACGCATTTATTAAAAACTTCGGACTAAAAAATCCCGAACTCTTCTCCCAAGGGTTCCATGTCACACAATTTCCCCTTCCCGGTGAAATCCGTGAATTCGTGGAGAAGGATGACTGGGCTGCGGTTGATCAGGCATTTTCCAAACTCACCTCGTCCGGCGGAGAGCTCTTTCAGTTCCTGCGTAAATATCACGACTTTGATTCAATCGAATTCATCCTCGCCATTCGGGATTCGAAAAACGAGTGGGAAGAAGACGGAATCTGGCATGATGATGGATCACGCGTGTTTTCCTTCTCTCTGTCCCTCACCTTGGGAGAAATCGAGGGAGGCAGGCTTGGAGTGCGAAAAACCGGAGAAGCGGAATTCCTGGAAATCCCGACGCCTCCGTTTGGCGGCATCATTCTCTTTCTCACCGGTGTTTACGGATTTGAGCACAAGATCCATCAAGTGAAACACGGACGACGCGTGATCGTTGCCGGCTGGTGTTCTAAAAACAAACTCGATCAAACCTGAGATTGAAGTTTCAGTGAATCACCAGGCGACGGAAGGAAGTTTCTTCAGAAGCTGAGGAAAGCCGTTCTGGTGCCAGTTCGGATAAGGAATCGGCGCCGCACTCACGGCATCCAGTCTCGCGACTTCTTCGTCAGTCAGCTTCCAGCCAATGGCGCCCAGATTCTGTTTCAACTGCTCCGCATTTCTTGCACCGACAATGATGTTTGAAATGGTTGGTTTTCTCAGAATCCAGTTCAAGGCAACCTGAGGAATCGTTCTACCACGTTCCTTCGCAATCGAATCAAGCACATCGACCACATTGAAGAGAAGCGCCTCATTGTACGGAACAAAGGAGATCTGTCCGAGTCTGCTGTCTTTCGGTGCCGGGTGGTTGCGACGGATCTTGCCGCTCAAGGCTCCGCCCGCAAGCGGACTCCAGACCATGCTGCCCACACCCTGATCAAGCCCAAGCGGGATCAAATCGTGTTCAGCTTCACGACCCACAAGCGAGTAATAGAGCTGATGGCCGACGAAACGCTCGAGGTTCTGTTTCTCAGAAATCGCGAGCGCCTTCATCAAGTGCCAGGACGAATAGTTGGAACACGCGAGATAACGAACCTTGCCGCTTTTAACGAGATCGTCGAGCGTCCGAAGGGTTTCCTCGAGTGGTGTATTGGCATCAAAACCGTGCAGATGAAAGACGTCGATATAATCGGTTTGAAGGCGCTTGAGACTTGCCTCAATCGAATGCGTGAGATTGTACCGTGAAGCACCCATCTCATTCGCATCTTCCCCCATGGGGAAAACAGCTTTGGTCGAAATCAGGGTACGGGAACGCTTTCCCTTGATCGCTTCCCCCAAGATCGATTCGGACGCCCCATTTGAATAGACGTTTGCGGTATCGAAGAAGTTAAGACCGGCATCCAGACAGACGTCGATGAGGCTCTTCGCTTCCGCGACATCCGTATTTCCCCAAGCCTTGAAAAACTCGTTACCACCACCAAAGGTCGCCGTTCCAAAACTGAGAACGGGAACCGTCAGCCCTGATCTTCCAAACTTACGGTACTCCACAAAAACCTGTCTTTCCTATTTCTTGAGTAATGCTTCGAGTTCATCGCGTTTCCCGATGATTTTGGAAACGAGACCGAGCTCGACTGCTTCAGCTGGATCCACCCAGCGGTCACGTTCCATGAGTTCCACGAATCTCGCTTCTGAAGTTCCGGTGCGTTCTGCGTAGAGTCTGTGCATCTTTTTCTTCAAAGCAATGATGTCTTTCGCGTGAATCTCGAGGTCAGATGCCTGACCGCGGAGAACACCACCGATGAGCGGTTGGTGAATGAGAAGTTTTGCATTCGGCATGCAGACTCGGTCTGCTTTCTCGGCAGCCAGAGCAATCACGGAGCCCATGCTTGCAGCCATGCCGGCAACCACGGTGATCACGCGAGGCTTGATGAATTGAACGGTGTCGTAAATGGAGAAACCGGAATAAACTTCGCCGCCTGGACAATCGATCCAGAGCACGATCGGCAGGGCTGGATTCGCTCTTTCCATGGCCAGCAACTGGCGATTCACTTTCACAGCGAGTTCGGAGTTTACTTCTCCACTCACAAAAACAACACGGGATTCGAAAAGATGCTGATCGATCGGCGTGAAAGCTTGAGGTTGAGATTGAGATTGAACGGTGATGGGGGATTCGGGTTTTTCGTTGTTTTGGCTCATGCATTCATTATTCCGAAATTGAAAATTCCTGCCAAGTCTTTTATTCTTGAGTCATGAGGAAGCTGCATCATCCCAACGCAGATGAAATTGAATTGACGAATGTGCTTTATGCGCTGGGCGATCCGGTCCGTCTCAAAATCGTTTATAATTTGTCGATCACGAGCACCCGCGCAACCCATTCTCCCTCCTGTAAAAACGTCTGCAGCGAGCTCAAACTCTCCAAATCCACCCTTTCCCACCACTTTCGCATTCTGCGCGAAGCCGGTGTAATCTCGTGTGAAAAAGACGGAACCCAGTACGTCAACCGCCTGCGTCTTCGCGAGCTCAACCTTCTGTTCCCCGGACTGCTGCGCTCCATTCTACGCACCAAACTCAAGTAGGCAGACAAGCCCCGACTTCATTCCTGAAAACGGGTTTAAAAAGATATTCATTTGACATCCCGAAACCCATTCCCATTAAAAGGTTCAGTAGTTCGATGTTCTCGAACTATAGAACCACTGCACAGACAGTGGAGAAAGAAGGATGAATGGCTCAGGAATATTGGAATTCCCAATCAGTTCCGGTACTGCCGCTCAAGTATGCGACACTTTTTCCGGGAACCTTGCTTCCCCTCCGGGTTACACGCGGCAAGAGCATGCGTGCAATCGAGGCGGCATACCGTCAAAACAATTCCGTTCTCGTTTTAAGTGAAGAAGAAAACGACGAAACGAATCAAATCGCCCACCTTTCCAGGGTCGGAACCCTGGCCCGGGTGGAGCGCCTCTCCGGCAACACCGAAGAGGGTTACCATATTCTACTCAAAGCCGCCTCCCGCTTTCGGGTATCGGAGCTTGAGGACCGGGGCGACCACTTTACAGCCAAGGGTGATCTCTGGGCTGACGAAGTCGACGTCGACAAGACCATCCAGACGACACTTAAAAAAACCGTGAAAGAGACGGCACTCGAAGTGCTTGATCTTTCTCCGGGCAATACAGAAGAGATCGAGAACAAGATCCAGGCAATCGAGGATCTGAGTCTCCTGACTCACGTCTGTCTCGCTCACATGGAACTGGA
>OUNO011290719.1_pt1 | contig 14826 bp, 8 predicted proteins | sample 1779811 | NCBI WGS metagenome assembly OUNO01 (sample SAMEA3914804, study PRJEB12502) | metagenome | biome: forest; material: soil | place: Canada | collected 2010-06-25 | depth 0.3 m | reverse complement strand
CGTTGTCGGTGTGGCCTTCGATGCGCAGCTTGGTGATCTTCGGATTCTGATCGAGGAAGATCTTCAATTGATCGACCACGGCGTCGCTGCCGCCGCCGGCCTTGAAGTTCGCCGAGCCGGTGTCGAACTCGATCTGACCCGGGATCTGCACGCTGTCGCCCTTGACGACGACGGCCGCGGGCGCTGCCGGAGCGGGGGTCGGCGCGGGAGCCGGAGCCGGGGTCGCCGCGGGAGGCGGAGGAGGCGCGGGCGGAGGGGCCGGTGTGGTGGGGGCAGCAGCGGCTTCCGAGCCTGCCTGGAAGGAGGCATGGCAGGCGGTGAGCGCGGGGGCCACGAAAGCGGCGCTGGCAAGAGCAATCACGTAAGCGGACTTTCCAAACATTTTTTGAATCTCCTCCACTAAAACTCTAGTTGTAACGGCTACGCCGAATCGGGCGGTTCCCCTGACTATCGCGGAAACCGGTAGTCCAATTCCCCGGTGAGGCGCAAGAGCACGGCTCGACGGAGCCGCAATCCTCAGACATTGTCCGAGCGATAGACGGAGGACCGTAGCGTTCTGTTCAACCTCGAATGTTTCGATGAAGCGCCGATCTGTGTCGGTCCGCTGGCCGGCATTTCGCCGTCGGCGGCACGCTGCGCCCCCCGTGATGAGTGGTAAGTCAGGGGTTCGTGGCGCGCGAGTTCGTTCATTTACACGTTCATTCGCAGTACTCGTTCCTGACGAGCGCGGTGAAGCTCGATTCGCTCGCCAAGCGCGCGAAGGAACACGGCATGCGCGCCATCGCGCTGACCGATCACGCCAACATGTACGGCGCGATTCGTCATTACAACGCCGCGCGCGCCCAAGGCCTGACGCCGATCGTCGGTTGCGAGGTGAACGTGGTGCGCAAGGACGCTTCGGCGTCGTTCGATCACCTCGTGCTCTTGGCGGCGACCAACGAAGGTTACAAGAACCTGATCGGGCTCGTTTCAGAGGGCCACTTGCGATCGGCGAGCCAGCACGGCGCGGCGATCACGACTCAACAGATCGCAGAGCGCAGCAAGGGCCTGGTCGCGCTCACGGGCTGTTTGGGCGGCGTGGCCGCGCAGCGCGTGCTCGAATACGGCCCCGATAGCGGCGAGACCATTCTGTCCGAGCTGCGCGACATGTTCGAGCCGGGACATGTCTTCGTGGAGCTGCAAGATCACGGTTTTCCCGAGCAAAGCGTGGTCAACGAGACGCTCGTGAAGGCGGCCGATCGCTTGGGCCTGCCGCTCGTCGGCACCAACGACGTGCACTTCATGAGCAAGGAAGATGGCCAAGCACACATCTACCTGGAGTGCGTGCGCCAGGGGCGCACCTTCGCCGAAGCCGAGCCGCTGCATCACGGCAGCTTCGAGATGTACCTGAAGAGCCAGCAAGAGATGGTGCAGACCTTCTCGGCGCTGCCCAAGGCCATCGACAACACGCTGCTCGTGACCGAGATGTGCTCGGGGCTGAAGCTCGATCTGGGCAGGCCCATGTTGCCGCACTTCAAGGTGCCCGAGGGCTACGACACCGACGGCTATTTCCGCCACGTCTCGCTGCTCGGGCTCGAGCAGCGCTTCGCGGAGTTCCGCGCGCTCGGCAAGGTCATCGACGAGAACGTGTACATGCAGCGGCTGCAGCGCGAGCTCGACGTGATCGTGGGCATGAAATACCCCGGGTACTTCTTGATCGTGTGGGACTTCATCCGCGAGGCGAAAGCGCGCGGTATCCCCGTGGGACCGGGCCGCGGCTCGGGTGCAGGCTCGATCGTCGCCTATTCACTGGGCATCACCGATATCGATCCGCTGCCGTACAACTTGCTCTTCGAGCGCTTCTTGAATCCAGAGCGCGTGAGCATGCCCGACTTCGACGTCGACTTCTGCATGGCGCGACGCGACGAGGTGATCAAGTACGTCTCGCAGCGCTACGGCGAGCAGAGCGTCGGGCAGATCGCGACCTTCCAAAATCTGAAGGCGCGCAGCGTGCTCAAGGACGTGGCGCGCGCCATGGGCATGCCTGCGCCCGAAGCGCAACGCATCGCTAGCCTCGTGCCCGACAAGGGGCAGGGCAAGACGTACACCATCGAGGAAGCGCTGGAGGTCGAGCCCAAGCTCAAGGCGCTGCACGACAGCGACCCGCGCATCGCCGAGCTGATTCGTCAGGCGAAGAAGCTCGAGGGCCTGACACGGCACGCCGGCATGCACGCGGCCGGCGTCGTGATCAGCGAAGGCCCGCTCTCCGATCACGTCCCATGCTTCAAGAGCGATCTGACGATCGTCACTCAGTACGACAAAGACGACGTGGAGGCCGCAGGCCTCGTCAAGTTCGACTTTTTGGGCCTGAAGACGCTGACGGTGATCGACATCGCCGAGAAGCTGGTCAACGCGCGCCCGGAGCGCAAAGGCAATCCGCTCTCGCTTTCGAAGATCGCGCTCGACGACAAGGAATCGTACGCGCTGATTGCCAGCGGTGAAACGACGGGCGTGTTTCAGCTCGAGTCGAGCGGTATGCAGCAGCTCTTGCGCGGCCTGAAGCCGGACTGCTTCGAAGACATCGTCGCCGCCGTGGCCTTGTATCGCCCGGGCCCGCTCGGCACCGGCATGATCGACGACTTCATTCAGAGCAAGCACGGCAAGAAGGCGATCCGCAAGCTGCACCCGCTGATCGACGACGTGCTCGCGCCGACGTACGGCGTGCCCGTGTACCAGGAGCAGGTGATGCAGATCGCCCAGCAACTGGCCGGCTTCTCGCTCGGCGGAGCCGACTTGCTACGCCGCGCGATGGGCAAGAAGAAGGCCGAAGAGATGCAGAAGCAGCTCAAGGCGTTCGTCGATGGCGCGCTCGCACGCGGCGTGAGCGAAGAGCAGTCCACGGCTATTTTCAATGAAATCGAGGGCTTTGCGTCGTACGGCTTCAACAAGAGCCACTCGGCTGCCTACGCCTTGATCACCTATCAGACGGCGTACTTGAAGGCGCACTACCCGTGCGAGTTCTTCGCCGCGGTGATGACCGCTGACAAAGACAAGATCGAAAAGGTGGTGCGCACGATCGCCGAGGCGCGCGCCTGGGGCGTGGCCGTACTGCCGCCCGACATCAACTTGAGTGAGACCGACTTTGCAGTCGTGTACACGCACCCACGCGGCGACGGCCCGATGCGCTCGGCGGGGCGCTTGCGTGATCGCCATGGGCCCCAGGTGCGCTTCGGTCTGGGCGCAGTGCGCGGCGTCGGTGAAGCCGCCCTCGAGACGATGTTCGATGTGCGCAAAAACTCCGGTAAATTCCGGGATCTGTTCGATTTCGCGACGCGCCTCGACGCCAAGCGCTTGAACAAGGGCGTGCTCGAGTCGCTCGTGCAATGCGGCGCGTTCGACTCCGCGCTCGAGCCGATGGGCATCTCGCGCGCGCGTGCCTACGCCGCGATCGACCGCGCGCTCGAGCGCTCGCGTGGCGCGAGCCGTGACCGCGAGCGCGGCCAAGCGACCATGTTCGGCATGTTCGAACAGAGCTCGGCGCGTTCGAACGGCAACGGCAATGGGCACAAGGCTGCAAGTCCGCTCGACGACTATCCGCCGGCGCCCGCCGAGTGGGACAAAATCGAGCTCCTGAAGCGCGAGCGCGAGGCGCTCGGCTGTTACGTCTCTGGCCACCCGCTATTTCGCTACCAAAGCAAGCTCGGGCGCCTGGGCGTGGTGTTCTCGACCAAGGTCAACGGCGAGGCGCCCTGGTCGATGGTCTCGATCGCCGGCATCGTCGAGAACTACCAAGAGAAGATCTTCAAGAGCGGTAGCGGCAAGGCCGCGTTCCTCGAGATCGAGGACATGTACGGCCGCGTCCACGCCAAAGTGCGCGGGGATCGCATCGAGACCTACTCGCACCTACTCACGAGCGGTGACCCCGTGCTGATCACCGGGAAGGTCAGCTTCCCGATGACCGAGGAGCCCGACGAAGAGCGCGAGGCGACCATTCTGGTCGACAACGTCGAGCTGTTGTCGGAAGCCGCGCTCAGGGCCACGCGCTCGGTGTCCATCAAGCTGGATGCCGATCGCACCATGCGTCGTGATTTCGAGGCACTGAAGACCTTGATTTTGGCCTCGCCAGGGTCGTGCCCGGTGGAGCTCGTGCTCTCGTTGGGTGAGGGGACGGAGGCGGTGCTCGACCTCGAAGGCACCCGGGTCACGCCGAACGACACGTTCCTCGGCGGCCTCGAGCGCATGTTCGGCACTACCGTTGCAGAGCTCCGTTAGCCATCGGATTTCAGCGCGGTTGGGGTAAGGGCGCTGAGCCCGGTTAGCCCGGCGCTGCGCTGGCGGGAAAAGCTGTTATCGTTCGATGCTGGTATGAAAGACGGCCGACCGGAATTGATCCGAATCGACGCGCAGGGGCAGGCGCACCCGATTGGCAATGTCGCGAGCCAGCGCATGCGCGCGCGCGCCGGCGCTTACCGCATGCTGCCGGCACCCAAGCACGTCGTCTTCATGCGCTACACGGGGGAGGACGGCCGCCGCGACGCCGAGGACGGCGCGATCGTGCGGCTCTCGGGCGAAGTCACGGCCGCCGGCACGCTGTGCGACATCTTGGCGCTCGTGGCGCAGACCGGGTGGCGCGGCGAGCTCGTCGTGCTCGACGGCGAGGACGCGCGCTCGATCTTCTTCGAGCAAGGCAACGTCGTCGGCGCCGTCACCAACGTCGAGGAAGAACGGCTGGGCTCGGTGTTGTATCGCTTCGGCGTGATCACGGCGGAGCAACGGACGCTGATCGTCGACTTGCAGAAGACCGGCAAACGTTTCGGCGAAGCCGCGTTCGAGCTCGGCATCCTCAAGCAAGATCAGATCTACTCTTATATCTCGCGTCAGATCGAAGAGATCGTGTTCGCGACCATGACCGTCGGTGACGGCACGTTCTTCTTCCTAGACGGCTTCGACGAAGCGCGACTCGTCTCGCGTCACACCGTGAGCGCCAATGCGCTCTTGATGGACGGCGTGACGCGCATGGACGAGCTGCGCTACTTTCGCCAGAAAATCCCATCTTCTGAGCACATTCCGCTGCGCGTCGAGAACCGCGGCACGCCCGCCGAAGAGTTTCAGGTCGTCTATCAGGCGATCGACGGCAAGCAGAGTGTGGGTGATCTCGGTCGCCAAACGGGGCTCGGCGAGTTCGACACCACGAAGGCGCTCTATGCGCTCGTGCAGTCGCAGCACGTGGCCATTCACCCGCCGCGTGTCTCGGGCGGCCCGACCGCGCTCGTGTCGGCCGCCAACGGCGCGCTGCGTGCGATCCTCGCGGCCGCCGAGAACAGCGGCAAGGCCGCCGAGGTGCGCGACAACTTGGCTTCGTTCGCGATTGGCGCCGGCGTGTACGACATCTTGTTCCGCAAGGCAGGGCCGGACGAGAGCGGTGCGCTCGATCCCGAGACAGTGGCCGCGAACTCGGTCTTCGTAGCCGGCGGTGCCGACCAAGAGCACTTGCTCAAACAGATGCTTCACGAGTACGTGAGCTTCGCGCTGTTCAGCGCGGGAGCCGCTTTGGGCTCGGGCGCCGAAGGCGAGTTGGCCAAGCTGGTCGTGCCGGCCCTGGCCGGGCTCAGGCCACAAGGCTGAGGCCTCGCCGCGCTGAGCAACGAGCGCCGCCGACCCCGGACGAGCCGATTTCGGGGCCGGACCAATACTTACAACAAACCCTGGGCAAGCGCTCCGCTTCGCGCTAAGTACGCCGCCCACGTGCGGTCCATCGGGCCCGCCCGGGTCGATAGCTCAGCCGGTAGAGCAGTGGATTTTTAATCCATTGGTCCGGGGTTCGATCCCCCGTCGACCCACAACGAACGAAGCCCGAGCTCGCCAGCCAGTGGTTGGCAGGGCGGGCTCAGCCCTCGGAGCCCTGCCTCGTGAGTCGTCTCGTGCCTCGGATTTGCGCTCTGCTCGCGAGTGCTCTGTGGGCACTCATCGCGTGCCGGCCCAGCGAGCCGAGCTCACGCCATCGAACACTGCCGGCCACTTCCGTGGTCCAGCCCGCGCCCTCGGTAGCAGTCCGCGTACCGCCCGCGCCGTCGGCTGCGGACAGCGCGCCGCCCGCGAAGCCGCGCGTGTACATCAAGAACCGTTTCGTCTTCGTGCGGCCGCGCCCGGACGTCAACGCAGATTGGCTCGGTTTCCTGTGGTTCGGGTCTTCGGTCGAGCTCCGCCGCAGCAAGCCCGAGGGAGGGCCGGGCTGCCCGACGTTTTACGCGATCGAGCCCACGGGCTTCGTGTGCGTCGATGAGAAGCAGGCCACGCTGTCGGCAGACGATCCGGTGTTCAACGCCGTCGCGAGCCACGCGCCGCGTCTCGATCAGGCATCGCCCCATCGCTACGCGGAATCGACTGGCGCGGAGTTGCGCACGACGCTGCCCGGTTCGACGGAGCTGCCGCTCGCGCTGCCGGCGTTCTTCCACGAGCCGCGCCGCCATCTGCTGCCCCTGTCGACGATTGCCTACGCCGACGAACGGGTGGTGAACGGCGAGCCGTGGCTGATGACGGCGGATTTACTCTGGTTGAAGAAGGCGCAAGTCACCGTGTACCCCGAGATCACCTTTCATGGCGTCGAGCTCGGTTCAGCCATGAAGCTCCCGCTGGCGTTCTTTCGCGTTGCGAGCAGTCATAAATACCGTCGCAGCGCGGCGGGAAAGCTGGAGAAGAGCGACGAGCTGTTCGCGCTGCACTCGGTCGTTGCTTTGGGCTCGAACGTCGAGGTTCAGCGCGGCGAGCGCTACTTCGAGACCGCGGCTGGCGGCGACTGGGTGCGCGAACGAGAAGGGGTGCTGCCCGTGCCCCGCTCTATCACCCCTTGGGGTGCTCACGTCGGGCAAGTCGACCACACGGCGCTTGCTGCCAGGAACGCGCAACAAACGTGGATCGAAGTTAGCGTACTCGGCGGCTGGCTTTTGGCGTTCAAGGGCAGCGAGCCGGTTTACGCGACGCTGATTTCGCCGGGCCGTGGCGGAATCCCGCAGGAGGGGAAAAACACACTGGAGATAGCCGCCACCCCGCTCGGAACGTTTCCCATATCGGGCAAGTTGGCCACAGTCACGATGGAGGCGCCGGGCGAGTACGTGCACTCCGAGGTGCCCTGGACACAAAATTTTCAGAAGCCCTACGCGATTCACACGGCTTATTGGCACGATAACTGGGGCAACTTGCAAAGCGGCGGCTGCATCAATGTCTCGCCAATTGACGGCAAATGGCTATTCGAGTTCACCGAGCCGAAACTACCGGTGGGGTGGCACGCGGTACGGTGGCAGCCAAGTACCGGCGCACCAACGTTGTTGGTCGTGCACGAGTAGCGTCTTTTTCTGACCCGTTACGGCGCCGTTCGCGATGCCTACTGCGATTGCGACTCGTTTGCTTTCAGGGAATCGCGGACCGGTAAGTTCTTTCAACTGATCGAGCCGAAGGCCAAACTCGCCCGAGAGATCTCGGAGTGGCAGCAGTGACTTTGGCCTTGCGCTACTCATGCAATCGGGTGAAACCTTACGTAGTGTTACCCGCGCTGCACGGCAGCGCCTTAGGAGGCTTCGTGGTCAAAGCTCGCACCTGGTTCACTTTGTTCATCATGGCGCTCGGCACCATCGCAGCGACTGCGAGCTGTGGTGGCAGCGACGAAGGCACGTCCGGAGGCGGTGGCGCTGGTGCCATCTTGGGCGGAGGCAACGGCGGCAAAGGTGGCACCGTCGGTCGCGCAGGAAGCGGCGGCTCGGGTGCATCCACGAGTGACACGACGCTGGGCGCGAAGTGCACGGGCGACGCGCAGTGTGGCGACGGCATGGTGTGTCTGACCCCGAGCAGCACGACGCTCAACGGCGGCGGCCCCGCCGGCGGCATGTGCACGCTCGCTTGTACGAGCACGGCTGACTGCAGCGCGGTCGCTCCGAACTCCGATTGCTTCAACTTCGGCACGGACGCGGCGCCGAAGCTGTACTGCTTGGATGGTTGCACTCAAGGCGGCACCGACGCGAACACGGCCGCAACCAAGTGCCAGGGTCGCGGAGATTTCGCGTGTGTCGATCTGTCGACGACCGCCGTCCCCGAGACCTTCTGCATCCCGCTGTGCCGTTCTGATCTCGAGTGCGGTACGGGCCTCTTTTGCAACAAAGGCAGCGGCCTGTGCTCGAAGACCAAGCCCACGGGTGATCCAGTCGGCACTGCGTGCACGCCCGGCGCGACCACCGACACCTGCGAAGGGTTCTGCATCCGCACCACGGCTGACGGCGTGATGCCCGTCAAAGGCGTGTGCGCCGAGTTCTGCGCCGGCCTGTTGGACTGCATGTACACCGGCGACAAGCCCGGTGGCTTGTGCGGCGGTCCGCTGTCCGACACCTTCGGCATCCTCGACCTCGGCTACTGCCTGCCGTCGTGCGGTTGCACGGGTGACTGCGTGTTCCCCGACGACATGTGCCGCCAATGGGCTGCCGACGAGCAGGACTTTGCCACGGATCTCGGCAAGCCTGGTCTGTGTTACCCGAACGTCACCGGCAGTGTCGAGCTGACCTGCGGTGATCAGGGTACGGCGGGTGCCGGCGGCGATTCCGGTATGGATCAACCGGGCGCAGCGGGCGCTGGTGGCGCTTCGGGCGCTGCGAACTAATCGTTCGTCCTCGTCAGCATTGGGCGCGCTGCAGCGCAGCGCGCCGAGGAGGCTTCGTGGTCAAAGCTCGTAGTTGGTTCGGTTTGTTCCCGTGCGCGCTCGTTGCCCTCGCGGCCACGGCAGGTTGCGGCGGCACGAACTCCGTCACGAATGGTTCCGCCGGCAGCAGCCCCATCTTGAGCGCCGGTAGCGGCGGAGACGGCGATTCGGTCAAAGGCGGCGCAGGCGGCGGAGTCGCCAGCGGCGGCGCCAGTGGCTCTCTCGGCAAAGCAGGCAGCGGCGGAACGAGCGGCTCCGTAGGTGCGGCGGGCAACGGCGGCGCGACCACAGTCGACGGAGTGCTCGGCGGGAAGTGCACGAGCGATCCGGAGTGCGGCACTGGCCTGGTGTGTCTGACTCCGAGCAGCACGGCGCTCAACGGAGGCGGTCCTGCGGGCGGCATGTGCACGCTCGCTTGTACGAGCACTGCCGACTGCAACGCGCTCTCGCCGAATTCCGACTGCTTCAACTTCGGTACCGAAGCAGCGCCGAAGCTGTACTGCCTGGACGGTTGTACGGTGGGCGGTACCGACGCGACCACGGCTGCGACCAAGTGCCAAGGTCGCGGAGATTTCGCATGCGTCGATCTATCGACGACGGCCGTCCCCGAGGCGTTTTGCATTCCGCTTTGCCGCTCTGATATCGAGTGTGGGACGGGCCTCTATTGCGATAAGGGCAGCGGGTTGTGCTCGAGCACGAAGGCCACGGGTGATCCGGTCGGCACCGCGTGCACACCAGGCGCCACCGTCGACACTTGCGAGGGCTTCTGTCTCCGCACCTCGGCGGATGGCGTGACGCCGGTCACGGGCGTCTGTTCCGAGTTCTGCGCGGGACTCTTGGACTGCATGTACACCGGCGATAAGCCCGGTGGCTTGTGTGGCGGCCCGCTCTCGGACAACTTCGGCATCCTCGATCTCGGCTACTGCTTGCCGAACTGCAAGTGCACGGGCGACTGCGTGTTCCCGGGCGATATGTGCCGCGCGTGGGCCGCCAGCGAGCAAGATTTCGCTACGGATCTCGGCAGTCCTGGCCTGTGCTACCCGAACGTGACCGGCAGCGTGGAGCTGACCACCTGTAACTAATCGGCGCCGGCGTCATCGCTGCCCGCCGAGCTCGGATCTGCTTCTGGGCTCGGCGCTGCGTTGTCCGGCGCCTGGACTGGGCTGAGCCGCAGGGGCAAGACGAAGCTGAACGGCTTGCCATTCACACTCGGGAAGAGCACGCCAGAGACCAACGCCTCCGCGCAGCGCGCTGCCGCGGCGTTCGGGAAATGACTCTCGACCTCGCTCACGCGATGGACCGATCCGTCGACCTCCAAGATCACGGACAGCGCGAGGCGACCCCAGAGCTGAGGATCGGTGCGCTGCGCCTCGGCGAAGCAGGTCTCGAGCTCGGCGCGTCTCTCGAGCATGCGTGCGCTCACTGCCGTCGCATCGAAGTCACCCCCGGCCGGCGAGGTGACGGCGGTCGCTTCGGGAATTGCGGGCAGCTCGGCATCCCCGGGCCAAATCCGAATCGAAGCTACCAAGGCCAAGCTCTTGGCTGGCCGCGGTGTGAACTCGAGCTTGAGCAGCGCGCGCACCAAGCATGCGGCCGTTGCCGCGTTTCCAAGGTGAGAATCGAGCAGCCGCGCGGCACGCACCTGACCGCGCAGGCCGATCGTGAACGCGACGCGCGTCTCGCCCCCGGTGCCTTTCTTCTCGCGCTGGCCGGCTTCGAAGCAGAGTCGGAACGGCCAATAACCGCGGCTACGCGCCTGAGCCTGGACGCGATCGAGCGTCAGGCCACGAGGCGTGGGCCCGCGCGTCGCGCCTGCGCGTAGCTTGGCTTGTCGAGTGTCGACCACCACGCGCGTGCCGGGGTGATACGAGGCGCGACTCGAAGGCGAACCGGGATCCGCGCTGCCACCGGTGTTCCAGCGCGCGAGCTCTTCGTCCTCTGCGGCGGCTTGCAACGGATCGGACGCGCGCGGGCGCCCATCGAGCGGGTAGGGGAGCTCGATGCTCAGAGCCGGTGCACGGTTCGCGGGACCCGGGCTCGCTGAGCCCGCGTCCAGGTTTACGGCAATCGCGCGACTGCCCGCATCCGCAACGGACGCGCCAGCAGTCGGAGCGTTGCTCGAAGCGGTCGCTAGCGGTCCAGTGGGCGGGCCTGCGTGAGTGTACGCAGCGTCACCGGCTGCGCAGCTGACGATTGCAATAGCAAACGCGATCCGCGCGATCGACGCACAAACTCGAAGGCATCCCGCGGCGCGCTTTACCGCGCTCGAAAAGGGTAGGAAAGTGAGCATTCTACGGAGGTAGCGGAATGAGCATGGGCAGCGTGGCGCCGGGCTTCGAGCATGGCGCAGGTTTCGTGGCAGGTGAAGTGTCCGGTGGGTTTGGGCTCGGGCCGCTCGAAACCCAATACGAAGAGCTGTTCGCCGAAGCACTGGCTGACGGCGTGATCACACCCGAAGAGCGTTCGCGCCTGGAAAAGGCCGCGGACAACTTGGGCCTCGATCCGCAACGCCTGCTGCGCCTCGAACAAGCGATGGTCGCGGCCTACCAAACCCGGCATCGCGTTCAGATCATCGAGCACTACGAGGAGGGCGCGCCGTCGCTGTCGCCGTTGCGCGTAGAAGCCGATGGCGATGCGGGCCGCACGCTGCTCTTGAAGCGCATCGAGCAGCTCGAAGCGCGGGTGAAAGAGCTCGAGGGAGAGCTGCGCAAGGCGCACGCATCCATCAACGTCGAAGTCGACCTGTCCGATTTCGAAAGTGCCGCTCAAGACGCCAGCGAAGATCCCGAAGAAATCTGGCGCCGGGTGCGGCGCGATCCGAAGAACCCGGAAGGCTATCGCGCGCTGTCCCGTGTTTACGCTGCGCGCCAAGACCAAGACCGTCGCTTCTGCGTCGCGCAGGTGCTGTGCGCGCTGAACGCTGCCAGCAACGAAGAGCGCGCCCTGGTCGAGCAATTCAAATCTCAAGGCTTGATCGCGCCCAAAGCCAGCATTTCGGCCAACGCTTGGGTCGATCTGCTATTTCACCCCGAGCAAGAGGTGCTCACGGGGCAGATCTTCAGCTTGATCGCGCCGGCAGTGCTGGTCGGTCGCGTCACTGCGCTGCGTCGCGATCACAAGCTCCAGCAACCCCCGCCCACCGCCAAACAAGATCCCGCCAAGGCGACGGTCACCGCTGTGCGCGCGTTGCCTTGGGCGGCCGCGATCTTGGGCTTGGCTGCGCCGCCGATCTACATCGAGAAGGATCGCGACGCGGGCTACGCGTTGATGCCGGGAGTTCCACCGTTCACCTCGGTCGGTAAGCGCGTGCTCTCGGGCCGCTCACAGCTCGAACACGCCTTCTTGGTTGGGCGCCACTTGGCAGGCTATCGTCAAGAAACGTTCGTCAAGACGCTCTTCAATGGCGTGGCCGACTTGGAAGATCTGTTTTTGGCTGCGCTCACGATTGGCAATCCCGGTTTACCGATCGCCGAGGACATGAAGCGCCGCGTGGCACCGATTGCACAAGCCATTCAACCCATGCTGGAAGCGCCTCATGTCGACGCACTGCGCGGCTGCTTCCTGCGCTTCGTCGAGGAAGGCGGACGCACCAACTTGCAGCGCTGGGGCAGCGCGACCGAGAAAACGGCTTGTCGCGCGGGTTTCGTGCTGAGCAATGACATCGCCACGGCCCTCGCCGTGCTCATCCCGGAGGAAGGTGCCGACGGCGAGCTGGGCAAAGATCTACTCGGCTTTGCTGCCAGCGAGCGTTACTTCAAGCTGCGCCGCCAATTGGGGATCGCGATCGATCAAAATTGACCCGAGACGAGTACTAGTCATTGCCGCGTCGCGGAGCCGCGGCAATCTGATAGCCTGAGCGCAAACGAGCGATGGCGGAGGACGTATTCGGAATCGTAGGCAGCGTGATCGCTTCCGCCTACCACGTCGAGAGCGTCGTGGCCGAGGGCGGCTTTGGCGTCGTCTACCGCGCGCATCACGGCGGGTTTCGAGCACCGGTCGCGCTCAAGCTGCTCAAGGTTCCGCAGCAGAACCCGCACGAGCAAGCGGAGTTCCTGGATCTGTTCCGCGCCGAGGCCGAGCTCCTGTTTCGGCTCTCGGCGAGTCTGCCCACGGTGGTGCGCCCGTTGCACGTCGACGCGTTCACCGCACGCGATGGGCGCTTCGTCCCGTACTTGGTGCTGGAGTGGCTCGAAGGGCTGACGCTGGAAGCGCTGATCACGCAGCGCAATGCCGCCGGGTTGCCGGCGGTGCCGCTGCGTAAGCTCGTGCGCTTGCTCACACCCGTGGCTCGCGCCCTAGAGCGCGCGCACAACTTCAACGGCCCCGAGGGCCCCGTGTCGATCGTGCATCGCGATCTGAAGCCCGAGAACATCTTCGTGGCGCAGGTCGCTGGTGAAGAGGTCGTGAAGATCTTGGATTTCGGCATCGGCAAGGTGAAGAGCGTCGCCAGCCAGGTGGCGGGCCGAATGAGCCAAACCGGCACTGCACCGATGGCTTTCACGCCGGCTTACGCGGCTCCCGAGCAGTGGGCTCCGCGCCACTACGGTCAAACCGGGCCGTGGACGGATGTCTGGGGCCTGGCGCTGTGCATCGTCGAAGTGATCGCGGGGCGTCCACTGATCGAGGGCGACCCGCCCACGATGATGGGCATCACGCTCGACGCCAAACGCCGGCCCACACCGCGCAACGAAGGGGTCGAAGTTCCCGACGCGGTGGAGGCCGTGTTCGCACGCGCGCTCGCGCTCGACCCACGCGCGCGCCAGCGCGACGCGGGCGTGTTTTGGAACGAGCTGGTCGCGGCCTTGCAACTGCCCGACTCCGAGCGGGCGGGCGGGCTACAGCGCGACGCCCGCGCCGAAGGACCGAGCAGCGGTCGCATCGAACGCGTGGAGCGCGTCGATCTCCGCCCGCGCTCTTCGGGCTCGATGCCACGCGTCCCGCAGCCGAGCGCGGCCGTCGAGCGCGCGTTGGCCATGGATCTGGAGTTCGATCCGCTGAGCGCAGCGCAAGCCGCGTCGCAACGAGTGCCGGTCGCAGCGCCTGCGCGGGTGCCGTCCCCCGCGCGGGTGCCGCCCTCTGCGCAAGCCGTAGCTCGGCCAGCGTCCGTCTCCGGCGCCCATTTCGTGCCTGATTTGGAGCTCGCGGCGCCATCGCTCGCGCGTCGCCCGAGTGGCGCTCAGGTGATCGCCCCAGCCGCGTCTCCGCAGCCGACCGTGCTCGACTTCGAGGATCCCGCCGAGGGCCCGAGCGGGCTCGACTTGCACCTCGACCTGCCTGCCGACGAGCCGATGCCGCGCCGGACGGTCAGCTCGCAGCGCCTGCCGGCCGTGCAAGCGAGCCCACGGCTTTCGAGCCGGCCACCGCCAGCGCTTTCCGGGTCGATGCCCGCGGTGCGTGTGCCGGCGCTGAGCGCGACCTCGCCCACACGCGGCTCGACCCCGGAGCTGGACCTGAGCACCAGTGAGCCAGCGCGCCCCGCCCGAGCCTCGGTCCCGCCGCGTGCCCCCGTTTCAGCGCGAGAAAACGTCACGGCCGACAGCAGCGCGCAGTTCGAGTCCGGATTCGTGGCGCCGAAGAGCGTCGAGCTGGTACTGCCCGCCGAGCGCACTCTCGTGCAACGCCTACGCCCCGCATTCGCCTTACTCGGAGGCGCGATTTTCGTGGCCATCTTGGATCCGATTTATGCGGCAGCGACGGGGGAGGTGCTAGAGATCGTGGGGCTGCGGTTGAGCCTATTTGCCGGGGCTTTTTTGGTGCTGGCGCTGGGCTTGGCCGTACGCGAACTGGTCCGCGAACACGCGTAGTCCCGAGGTGCAAATGAGCAAACCGAAGACTCGAAAGAAGCCGACGGCAGTGCCAAGCGCGGCCGCGCCCGCAGAGAAGACGCGAGCACGCGGCCTGGTCGCCGGTCTGAAGGCAAAGGGCTATCAGCGCGCCAAGATCGGCGGCTTCGACATCGATGGCGTGCTGCGCGGAAAGTACGTGTCGCTCGACAAGCTCGAGTCCGCGCTCGGCAAAGGCTTCGGCTTCTGCGACGTGATCTTCGGTTGGGACGTGGCAGACGCGCTCTACGACAACGCCAAGGTCACCGGTTGGCACACCGGCTACCCCGATACGCAAGCGGTGCTCGACCCGAGCACCGCACGACCGATTCCGTGGGAGCC